>Ga0182012_10007081_pt1 | contig 11289 bp, 8 predicted proteins | sample 612S2SmetaG_FD_120486 | JGI IMG/M metagenome (GOLD analysis project Ga0182012, IMG submission 120486) | Permafrost microbial communities from Stordalen Mire, Sweden - 612S2S metaG | ecosystem: Environmental > Terrestrial > Soil > Wetlands > Permafrost | place: Sweden: Stordalen | collected...
CGACCTCGGTTCGGTTGTGGTGCGGTGGATACGTCTGATTTACATTGTCCTGATTGCGCTGGTGATTGGCGCGATGTTCCTGCATAACGCAATAATCTGGCGCAGCAAGGCCGTGGCGAGGCGCCGGATGCAGAATCCGAGGATGGTTCGGATGACGGAGAATCAGCGATGGCAGCATCTGGTGCTGCTGGCCAGCTTCATTGTTCTGGTGATCACGGGGTTTGCGCTCAAGTATCCGAACTCATGGTTTGCCGAAGCGCTGGGCATGGGCGAGAGACTGCGCAGCATAACTCATCGCGTGGCTGGAGTTATCCTGATCGGCGCGGGCATTTATCACATGTTCTACCTGGCTATGGCACGGGAAGGGCGGCGGCTGCTCGTGGATATAGCTCCCAGGCCGCGAGATGCGTTCGACGCCTTTGGAACCATGCGGTATTACCTGGGGATGAGGGGAAAGAAGCCTGGATTCGGCCGCTTCAATTACGCGGAAAAGGCGGAGTATTGGGCGCTCGTGTGGGGTACGGCGCTGATGGCCGTGACCGGAATCATGCTATGGGCCAAGGTGTGGGTGGGCAACCTGCTGGCGCGGTGGTGGGTGGATGTGGCAACCACGGTGCATTTCTACGAGGCGATTCTGGCCACGCTGGCAATTGTAGTGTGGCACTTCTACCAGGTGTTTTTCGATCCGGATGTCTATCCGATGAATTGGGCCTGGTGGGATGGGAAGATGCCGGTGAAGCACTATCGGGAGGAACATGGACTGGATGCGGAGGCGCTGAACGCGGCGGAAGGGAATGCCGGGAATCGTGCCAGCGAGGACGGTCACGCGGACGAGCACCCAAAGGAGTAGGGTGTCTGGGCGGCGTCCACAGGGCCAGTGATCATTAGGGCGCTTTTGCTATTGGCGTAGAGTGTGCGGCGTGGACCAGGAGGTCCACGCGACAGCCGGCCAGGAGGCTGGCGCTACCGCCGGCTGCGCGAGTCTTTGGAGATTGGATCAGACTCGCCAGTTGTCTGCGCGCCAGTTCCCGATGTGCTCCTTGATCTGCTTGCGGTTCAGATTCTGTTGGAGCGCGAGCTTGGCGAGTTCGACAACCTCGTCATCGGCGGCGAAGCGTAGGCCTATCAATTGATCTTCGGTGAGGCGATAGATTTGCGCGTGCCACTCCGCCGGAGCCAGGGACTGCAAGCGCAGTCGCTCTTCGAGGCGGATGACACGGTCCTGGACCTTGAGGGAGTATAGGCGGAGTTTTAGAACGGGGATCCAGACCGCAATCGAGACGATCACCAGCCATCCTGTATAGAGGCTGGGCTGCTTGTATGCCAGAAGACAGACGATGTAGAGATTGACCGCCAACACAGCCGCAAGAACCATATGAAACGGCGGATCGAATCGTGCATGATTTTTCAAGTTTTGCGGTGTTTTGCTCATACGTCCCCTTCCTATCGCTTTGTGGTCTGAATCGGGCTGCTTCGGGCACTTCCAGGGACCCCGGGCCTCCGCCCCAGCGACGGAGACCTGTCGCCGGGGATTGATCTGGAGAGCGGTTGAACTGTTGACTGCGTGAATCTTCGGAGTACAGGTCAGATACGCCAGTTGTCTGCGCGCCAGTTCTTGATGCGCTCCTTGATCTGCTTGCGGTTCAGATTCTGTTCGAGCGCGAGCTTGGCGAGGTCGACAACTTCGTCATCGGCGGCGAAGCGGAGACCGATCAACTGATCTTCAGTGAGGCGATAAATCTGCGCGTGCCACTCCGCCGGAGCCAGGGACTGCAGGCGCAGCCGCTCTTCGAGACGGATGACACGGTCCTGCACCTTGAGGGGATAGGTTCGCAGTTTCATTGCGGGGATGAATACGGCGATGGAGAGGACTGACAGCCATTCCGAATAGATGTTGACATGCGACCAGGTGTAGCACAGGACGATGAACAGGTTAGCGGTCAGGACAGCGAGGAGAATCAAGTGATAAGGGGGATCCAGGCGTCCATGGTTCTTCAGGTTTTGCGGTGGCTTACTCATGCGTTGCCTTCATTTCTCTCAGGCCCGATTGGGCTGATACGCCGCCTCGAGTTTCCGCGGTCGTCTTCAGAAGCGTCGGAGGCCTGGATGTCCGCGCTTCCCGCATTTTGCGCGGGGCAAGGGAAGTATGTCAATGAGGGAGCATCAAAAGAGGCACGATTTTTGCCTGCGAGGAAATGATTGCAGCGGGTGAATGGAGCCGGCCGTGGGATTGGGGCTGACGTGAGGCGGCTTGCTCTGATACCGTTCTCTTTCCGGAATCTTCGCAGGCGCGCAATGCCTGGAGGATTTCCGGTATTCATTTTCATGCGAGGCCTGTCTTGAACTTCCGTTCTCTGCTTTTGTTTGGTCTGCTTCCGGGCGCGATTGCCCGGGCGCAAGTGACATTGCCAAAGATTCTTTCCAGCCACATGGTGGTCCAGCGGGACTTGCCGGTGCATGTGTGGGGGTTGGCGACTCCCGGCGAAGCGGTGAGCGCGGCGTTTCGCGGCGAGACGCAGCAGACGAAGGCCGGCCAGATGGGCCGCTGGAACCTGTATCTGAAGCCCGGCGAGGCCGGCGGGCCTTTTCAACTCACGGTGACGGGTACACCCGCGGCTACGGGCACAGAGGCTCCGGCGGCGCAGACGATTACGCTCGACGACGTTCTGGTTGGCGACGTGTGGGTTGCGTCGGGCCAGTCGAACATGGAATTTGCCATGCGCCAGGCGGCCACGGCGGCGGACGATCTGCCCAAGGCAGGCAATGACCGGATACGGCTGTTGATTGTGAAGAAGCTGGCAATCGAGTATCCGAAGGACGATATCGACACCGACGTGTGGGCGGGGTGGGCGGCGTCAACCCCGGATACGGCGAAGGATTTTTCGGCAGTCGCGTGGTACTTTGCGCGGGAGATTGAGCAGCGGGAGCATGTGCCGGTGGGGGTGATCGACTCGACGTGGGGCGGGACTGTTGCCGATGCGTGGACACGCATGGAGGCGCTGGGCGAGGACGCCGGGCTGGCGCCGGTTTTTGTGCAATGGGACAAGATGGCCCAGAAGGAAGAGAATGAGCAGCTCAGGTTGCAGGACGAGCAGCGTCAGCGGGCGGAAGCATTGGCGCAGGGCAAGCCGGCTCCAATTTTCCCGTGGCATCCGCAGTTGAAGAGCTGGGGCCCGGGGATGCTGTGGAACGGGATGATTGCGCCGCTGACGCCGTTCCCGATTCGCGGAGTGATTTGGTACCAGGGTGAGAGCAACAGCGCACTGGCGCGCGCGGGGCTGTATAAGCGCGTGTTCAGCACCATGATTGAGGATTGGCGTCATGAGTGGGGCGTGGGGGATTTTCCGTTTCTGTTTGTGCAGATTTCGAGTTTCAAATCCAACGACACTGAGAACTGGGCGGAGTTGCGCGAACAGCAATTGAAGACGCTGGAAGTGAGCAATACGGCGATGGCGGTGACGATCGACATCGGCAATCCGGACAACGTGCACCCGACAGACAAGGTGGATGTTGGCCTGCGGCTGGCGCTGGCGGCGCGAGCCCTGAGTTATGGCGAAGATATCGGCTATTCCGGGCCGATATTCCGGCAGGCGACGCCGGAGGGAAGCGCGATTCGCGCATGGTTCGATCATCATGCCAAGGGACTGGTGGCAAAGGGCGGCTTGTTGACCGGCTTTGAGGTTGCGGGGGCAGACGGGAAGTTTGTGCCGGCTACGGCGACGATTGACGGCAACACGGTGGTGGCGGCGAGCGACGCGGTGGCGGAGCCGGTGGCAGTTCGCTACGGGTGGGCCAACAGCCCGCAGTGCAATTTGTTTAACGGGGAGGGGCTGGCGGCTTCACCGTTTACTTCGGTTGAGTAGTGAGGTGGTCGTGACGGCATCGGCGCGGCGTCTTCTTGCCGGGGTGGTTATTGCAGTCTGTATGGGCTGCGTCTTATTGGCCGGACTGTTTTACCTGATTCGACGGAATGCATGTTCGAGCGAAGCGTTGCAGGTGGTGAACTTATCCGGCGTCAGGATCGAGGTCGAAGGCTCAAGTTGTGATTTGATTGCAAAGGACGAGGCTGTCAATGTGTATGCGATGAGGGCCAGCGAAAAGGAGACCTGGCCCTCTTCAAATTGGTCGAGACATAGGACGCTGATATTCAGCTACGATCCCGGACGAGATGACAATCCATTGCCCTCAATTACCCGTTCGTCCCAATCGGCAATTCTCATCGCAATACCTGAAGTCTCATCGATAAGGGTTCAAAATCACGAATGGGAGAGCCTTTCAATCTCATATGAAATCGGGAAAGTATATTACCCAACTAAATCGAATTGATTGCTAACTGCTTTCCTGGCGCAGCGGCAGAGAACGCGATACCGAAGACAATAACGGCAATGAGACTGGCCCATCGGGGGTTCGTGGTCTCCCACCCATTCGCCAGAAAAAAGCGAATGGATGGACTCCCCATTGGATTTTCGGCACGGTCGCCCCGCCAAGGCGCAGGTCCATCCACGGCGCTCGATTGGCGCAGGGGCACTTCGGTGCTCCTGGCGGGCGGTCGAGTCTCTATTGGCTTACCGCTCAGTAGATGGATTCAAGGGTACAGGGGCACGGGGTATTTGAGGATCGGACGGCGCAATGTTCATCGCAGGCGAATCTCGACGCGGTTCGAGGGTGGGTCTATTGTTTTTCCGAGGCCAGGTAGACGGCGACGCCGCCGAGCAGCGCGAAGGTGGCCAGCACCGGGATGAGCACCATGAGGCTCCAGCCGGAGTTGACAAGATCCGTTGGCATGAGAGCTTCAAGATGAAGCGCCGATGCGTGCGGTAATGCTTTTAGCCATGAAAGCCAGGCGATGCCTTGCGTGGCCTGGGAGGCAAGAAAGCCCACCGCAAACACAAGACTGACGGACAAGGCGAAGATCTGCGCGCCGAGGATAGGCTTGCCGACGCGCTCGACCGCTTCATTGCGCCGGCGCAGTTGGGCTCGCCACCAGAGCTGGCTGGGCGAGGGGAGATTTGCCTGGGCGGCGGCACTTGCTCGCGCGGATTGGAAGGCCTGGGTGACCAGAACCAGGTCGGCACAGGAGCGGCACGCGCCGAGGTGCGCGTGAAGTTCCGGGGTGTAGGCCAGCGGGAAGTGGCCACGCGCCAGCAGTTCCGCAACGTCTTTCTCACGGGAGCAGGGACGAAAGGTCATGGTTCCCTCCGATCGCCTGGCACGGAAGAAGATGGGGCCACGCCTGCCGGCAGCGCGGCAGGGAGCGTATTCAGCCGGAGGGGTGGGTTGAGGGCTGGCCGATTCTGGTTCTTGAGCAGACGGGCGATTTTGTGCCGGGCGCGGAACAACAGCAGGCGAATGCTGGTGGTTGCGAGACCGGTAACTTCGGCGATTTCGCGATGGGTGTAGCCTTCGGCGTGAGCCAGCCATAGAAGCTGGCGGTCGCGGGGACGCATCTCGGCAAGGGCCGGCCCGAGAATGGCTTGCGAATCGGCTTGGGCGGAACTGGCTGTTGCGGCGAAGAATTCTTCCGGCAGGTCTTCAATGGATGTGGAGCGCGGCCGGCGCCAGTGGTCGCGCAGCAGGTTGGTTGCAATGCGGAACAGGTAGCGGCGGGCGGCCACTTCGCCGTCGACGGCGAGCGAGACTGGCTGCGACGCGCATAGGTAGCGGACGTAGCTTTCCTGCATCAGGTCGTCGGCAAGCGAAGGGTCGCCGGAGACGCGCGCCAGATAAGCCCACAGCGGGCGAGCTGAACGCTGATAAAAGCCGGCGAAGGCGTCGCTATCCATGGCATGGATGGGTATTTCGGCTGCCAGGGTCGCGTCGCCGGCGAAGAGGTTCGGAAGCACGGATTCCCAGGGTGTGGGCATTTGCGCTCTCAATGGGAGGGTGGCCGCTGGGGCTCACCGGGATTCCCTCGAATCATAAGGCGGATTAACGCTGTTTGAAGGTGCCGGACTTTCGGGCATCAGACCGAGACGCGCCGCCAGAACCCAGGTGACTCCCGCAGAGATGATAAATCCAAGGCCGGGCATGAGGACAATCGTTCCGAAGATGAGCATGGGGGTTCGAGTGTCGGTGCCTACGTTGCGGAGCAGAAGCAAGCCGACGCCCAGGAGAACCAGCACAATTCCGATCTGGAGCGGGGTGAGCACGCGGGCAACGGCGTTGGGGACACGCTGCTCAGGCTCAATGCCGGCCGAGATGGGAGCGGCCTCAAGGAAGCGCTTGCCGGCCTCGGTACCCATGTAGGCCGCGAGTTCCTGGGTGGAGCTGAACTTGTCGATGAGGCGGCCGTGGACTTCGCTTTGCAGCTTGAAGATGCGGGACCAACGGCGGTTTTCGAGAAGCTGGCGGATGATCCAGACGATCGAGCCTAAAAGGCACACAAGGACCAACGTGATCGCGAATGGCTGGACGATATCTTCGACGCTCGAACCGCTTGGGCGTTGCCACAACTCCGGCCACACTGCGCGCTCAAGGGCGCGATCGCGGTTGTGCTCTCCATCCAAATGAGAGAAGAGGTAAAACTCTGGATTGCGAGCTACCTCGGGGTGAGCGAGAAGGAACTGCCCGAGCTGGGGATTGTTGCGGTTGACGTAATCCTGGTTGGAAAGCAGGGATGGATCGTGCTCGACGACGGTGGTGAGGGTTGGGCTCAGGCGCAGCAGCTTGATGAGCTCTTCCTGGGTCGAGGCCACTTCCTGTTCGTTGACGGGAGCGGCTTCAGCGGGCGACGGCGCGATGGCGGCGGGATGCGGCACCGGCGCAGGGCGGGCTGGCTGGGTTTGGGCAGCGGCGAGCGATGCGATGAGAACGAGCGATCCGGCGGCGGAACGAAGAAGGCAGGGCAGGAAATGGGTGTGGCGCATGGCGGTGGTCCCCTTGCTCAAAAGACTTGATTGAAGTGCTTCTGCCTGTACAACGGATTGGAAGGGGGAGTGGTTAACAACGATTTCCGCTCCTCAGCATGTGGCGAGTGGAAGCCTGGAAGCAGAGGTAAGAATATGAAGGCTTCGACCTGCTCAATTTTGATCTACAAGAAACATTCTCCCGGTGGAAGAATCGTTTTAGGAACTTGAACCCCCGCCAGATGCAGCCGATGCGGAAGCGAAAAGGGGCTGGATGATTCAGGACGTTTCCGCGAGTGCCCAGGAAAAAGACCTTCGCTTCCGTTTGATTGTCGACGCAATTCAGGACTATGCGATTTACATGCTGGACCTTGAGGGGCGGGTAACCACCTGGAACAGCGGAGCGGAGCGCAGCAAGGGGTATACCAGCGCTGAAATCCTGGGCCGGCATTTCAGTTGCTTCTTCACTCCCGAGGACATAGCCGCAGGCCTTCCCGCGCAGATATTGGCGGAAACCATGAAGAACGGCCATTTTGCGGGGGAGGGCTGGCGGGTGCGCAAGGGTGGTTCCCGCTTTTGGGCGTCGGTGGTCGTCAACACCATGCACGACGACCTGGGACAGATGATTGGCTACGCGAAGGTGACGCGCGACCTGACGGAGCGCAAGCGCCACGAAGAAGAACTCCTTTTGAGCGAGGGTGCGTTGCAGGCGGAAAAAGAGCGCTTGCAGGTGACGCTCGATTCGGTCGCGGATGGGGTTGTCTGCACCGACGGAGCGGGAAACATCACCTTGGTGAATCCGGCAGCGGAAACCATGACTGGCTGGAAACAACACCAGGCCTATGGACGCCCGCTCGAAGGAATCATGAGTCTCGTCGATCCGGCAAGTGGGGCCGTGATTGAGAATCCAGTACGGAATTGCCTTATTGAAAAGAAGATTTTCCATCTTCAGAGCGGGGTGGTCCTGCTCGCACGGAATGGTTCCAGGTGCGATGTTCAGGGTTCTGCCGCGCCGATTTGCATGGCGGACGGAAACACCGTGGGAGCAGTTCTGGTCTTTCAGGATGTAACTCAACTGCGAACCACTGAACGCGAGGCCGAGTTCCAAAGATCCCATGACGCCCTCACTTCTCTGCCAAATCGGCGGGAGTTTGAGGTTCGCCTTGAGGAAGCCGTCCAGAGATGGGTCTTGAATGGCGTGCCGAGTACGGTTTGCTTTCTGAATCTCGACCGCTTCAAGGTCATCAACGACACGGTGGGGCATGTGGCGGGCGACCAATTCCTCAGGACGATTGGCCACCTGATCCCCAAAAACATACGCGGTTCAGACCTGGTGGCGCGACTCGGGGCGGATCAGTTCGCCATCATCCTGTTTGGCTGCAATGAGGAAAGGGCTCAAGGCACACTGAAGAAGATTCTGGATGAAATTGGGGCGCTTCGTTTCCGGTGGGAAGACAGGGATTTTCGGATGTCAGCCAGTATCGGGGTTGTGGCCATAGCCGATGGTTCGAGCGTGGCCTCGTTAACCAGGCAGGCAGATGTTGCCTGCAATACGGCCAAGCGCGGGAGCGGAAATCGTATCAGCAATTACGTGCCGGGGTTGAGTGAAGGCCATGATCGCTACCTGGAACTGCAGGCGGCGGCGGATATTCGGGACGCTCTCTCCGAGGACCGATTTGCGCTATTTGCGCAGAAGATCGTTTCCACGAATGGAAAGCAGATTCCGCGCTACGAGATTCTGCTCCGCATGATCGGACGCGACGGCAAGCTTGTGCCGCCGTCCGGCTTCATCCCGGTGGCAGAACGATTCGAATTCATGTCCGATTTGGACAGATGGGTAGTCAACAGGGTTCTGCACTATCACGGGAATAGCCTTCGCGCAATTCCAGAACTGCAGCTCAGCATAAATCTGTCGGGAAACTCTCTGAATGACCCGACGTTTCTCCCATTCTTTCTGGAGAGCCTCAATCGCTCGGTGATTCCCGCCGCGGCTATCACCCTGGAAATCACGGAGACCACGCTCATCCACAGCCTGAGTATCGCGGGCGCCATCATTGACGAGCTGCGCTCCGCAGGCTGCAAGATTGCCCTCGACGATTTCGGGATTGGACTTAGCTCCTTCGGTTATTTACGCAGCTTCAAGGCGGATTTCATCAAGATTGAAGGCACTTTTATTCGCGAAATCGCACACAGCGCGGTTGACTTTGCCATTGTCAAGGCAATCAACGCAATTTCGCACGAGACTCATAGTCAGACCGTAGCTGAGTTTGTGGAAGATGAATCGATTATGGAAAAGGTGAGAGAACTGGGAATCGACTTCGCGCAGGGGTATGGTCTGGGAAGGCCTCAACCCATCGAAGATATCTTTCTTCACGAGGCGGAGCCATTGGGTAGCTTGAGCGTGGAGTCAGTCTCCAAGACCCCGCTTGGCGCCGAAGCTTCGATTGCGCACGAAGATTGCGCCGTGCCTTTATAAATTGAAGAATCGGAATGGCGGTTGGCGCCAAGAGGCCGACTCTCCGTGTCCAGAGCCCGGTCGACCGCAAACACACCGGCGACTCAGGGTTTATCATCGAAAATGGCGCGGGGCCGGGTCGGTGGCTCTTTGCGTTGGCGGAAGAAAATGCAGATCCTTCGACTTCGCTGCGCTCCGCTCAGGACGGCAAGCTTTATTTTCTCAGGATGACAATCTTCATTTTTTGATCGATTCAGGTACATCACCAATCCAGGTACATCACCAGAAACGGGATTCCATGCGAGCTAAGACGGCGGTAGTGCTTGGCGCCCAGTGGGGCGACGAAGGCAAGGGCAAGATTGTGGACGTGCTGAGCGAGCGGTTCAGCGCAGTGGCGCGCTACGCGGGCGGGCATAACGCCGGACACACCGTGATTATTGGTGGGCAGAAGTTTGTGCTCCAACTGATTCCCTGCGGGGTGTTGCGGCCCACTTGCAAGGGCATTATCGGGAACGGCGTGGTGCTGGACCCGATCGCCTTTTTAAGTGAAGTGGCAAAGCTGCGGAAGCTTGCCGTAGCCGTGGATGAGCGGCTGTTTGTGTCGAACCGGGCGCAGGTGATTCTGCCTTACCACCGGATGATTGAGCTGGCGGCGGAGCGCGCGCCAGGACGGCAGAAGATTGGCACCACGAGCAAGGGCATTGGTCCGGCGTACGAGGACAAGATGTCGCGGAGCGGCTTGCGGGTGGTGGACCTGCTGCAGCCGGTGCTGCTGAAGACGCACATTGAAGCGGCTTGCGCGGAGAAGAACGCAATTGTCCGGGCGCTGTTTGGGGTGGGGACGGTGGCTTTGGACCCGGAGAAGATGTTCGACGAATATGCGGCGGCGGCGGAGCAGGTGAGGCCGTTTGTTGCCGATACGGGACGCTTGCTGAACGGGATTCTGGCTGCCGGCGGGAGTGTGATGTTCGAGGGAGCGCAGGGGACCATGCTGGACATCGACCACGGGACGTATCCCTTTGTGACGTCTTCGTCGGCCACGGCGGGGGGAGCGGCGACGGGGACAGGTGTGGGTCCGACGGCCATCGGCACGGTGATTTCGGTGACCAAGGCTTATGTGACACGTGTGGGCGAGGGGCCGTTTCCGACCGAGATTCACGACGAAATGGGCGAAGAGCTGCGGGCGCGCGGCAATGAGTATGGGGCGGTTACCGGACGGCCTCGGCGCTGCGGATGGCTGGATATTCCGCTGCTGCGCTACTCGAACCAGGTGAACGGCGCGGAGTGGCTGGTGGTGACCAAGCTGGATGTTCTGGACGAGTTGGCGGAGATTCCCATCTGCGTGGGCTATGAGATCGACGGCAGGATCACGGACGAGATTCCCGCCGACGTGGACGGGCTGGAGCGGATCAAGCCGGTGTACACCACGCTGAAGGGCTGGCAGGAGCCGACCGATGGCATCACCGATTACGACAAGCTGCCGGCGGCTGCCAAGGAGTATCTGCGCTTCCAGGAGCGGGAGAGCGGCGCAAAGATCGGGATGGTGTCTACGGGACCGGACCGGGACCAGACGATGGTGCTGCCAGAGTTTTCCGCAGCCTTGAAGAGCTTTCACGGGTAGACTGGCTAAGAACGCTTCCCGGCGGGCGATTGTGGTTTGGGGATGCCGGGGGCCGGACCGGTTTGGGCCGTTGCACAATGCGGCCGCAGCAGTTTCGGCAAGAGAGAAAAGACATTCATGGTCAGCTTTATCGTTCGTCTCACGTTCAACCAGGAAGATCGCGCCGATGTGGCCGAGACGCTGCGGGTGCTTGCCACCGCGTCGCGGCAGGAACCGGGGTGCATCAGCTACGTGCCACACCAGTTGGAAGACGACCCCAACACGGTGCTGATCTACGAGCAGTACGTGGATCAGAAGGCGCTGGCCGCTCATCGCGAGACCGATCACTTCAAGAAGCACGCGGTGGGCGGACTTTACCAGAAGATGCG
>Ga0182012_10007087_pt1 | contig 11287 bp, 9 predicted proteins | sample 612S2SmetaG_FD_120486 | JGI IMG/M metagenome (GOLD analysis project Ga0182012, IMG submission 120486) | Permafrost microbial communities from Stordalen Mire, Sweden - 612S2S metaG | ecosystem: Environmental > Terrestrial > Soil > Wetlands > Permafrost | place: Sweden: Stordalen | collected...
CGCAGGCCCAAGTCGCTGACAATGACGATATCGACGCGGCGGTTGCGTCGGCGGCCCGTTTCGCTTTCGTTGGAATCGATGGATGCGGTATCGGCATAACCGACAATTGCCATGCGTTCGCGCGCAACCGAGAAACGTTCATTAAAGAGACGCAGCATCGCAATGCTGCGCGCCGCCGACAGTTCCCAGTTGCTTGGGAAGCGGGGTGTGTTGATCGGCACGGAATCTGTGTGGCCTTCAAGGCGCAGCGCATTCGGCAAACGGTTGAGAATACTGCCTACTTCCTTGAGCGTTGGATAAACGCCCGGATCGATGGTGTCGCCACCGGTCGAAAAGAACACGGCTGAGTTGAGTCCAATAATGACACCGCGCTCTTCCACTCGAATATCCACCGCGCCCTGAGCGATTTCTTTCTGCAGGCGGCTGCGCAATAAGGCCGCGGCCGCATCCAGGTCTTTGAGCGGCTCTTCCGGTTTATCCGCGGGTGGATTTGGAAAAGCCGGCCCCCTTAACATCGCGTTGCCCCGGCCTTTGTCCTCCACCGTGCCGCCCAGGATGGCCGCGATCTTGGGCGGTGTCGTGCCGTTCTTGAGTGCTTTTTCAACGCCTTCGGAGATCTGTTTGGCGCGCGCGTGATCGGTCTGCGTGGAAGCGAACATCACCACAAAAAACGCAAACAACAGGGTGACCAGGTCGGCATAAGACACCAGCCAGCGCTCGTGATTCTCTTTCGCTGCTGTTTTGCGGCGGGCCATACTTCCTTTCCCTTACGGAGACGCCACCGGCTGTTCAGCCGCGCGGTCTTTGCGCGGGGATTCTTTGCGCGGAGAAGACGCCGCACCCGCTTCCTCCTCCAAGAACGCCCCCAGCTTGCTTTCGAGCAATTTGGGATTCATCCCTTCGGCAATGCCAATCACCCCTTCAAGAACCAATTCCTTGTCTTCCAGTGACTGCTCCAAACGAGCTTTAATCTTGGCGCCCACAGGCAGCAGCACAATATTGGCGAGAGCCACTCCATACACCGTGGCCACAAAAGCCACCGCGATGCCATGCCCCACCTTTTCCATGTCTTCCAGATGTTTCATGACTTGGATCAAACCAAGCACCGCGCCGATGATGCCAATCGTAGGTGCATAACCACCCGCTGTTTCAAAAACTTTGGCTTCGGCCTCGCCGCGCCGCGCCGCCGCCTCTATTTCCAGCTCCATAATGCGCCGCAAATCCTGTAGATCGGTACCGTCCACCGCCAGCATAAGCGCTTTCTTCAGAAACGGATTATCCGTGATCTCGTTGGCCTGGTCTTCTAAAGAGACAATGCCGGCACGACGAGCCTGCCGCGCAAAATGAAGCAACTGCTCAATCAAGGCATGGCGCGGCGGTGCCGTGTCCCAAAGAACATCCTTCAAACGCCGCAAAGCCGCATGGATGAGAGCGTGCGGTGTCGTCACCATCACCGCGCCCGCCGTGCCGGCTCCCACGATGAGCGCCGCGGTATATTGCGCCACATCGCTAAAGCGGCCACCCTCGAGAATCAACCCGCCTAGAATGCCACTAGCGGCAACCACCAGGCCCGCCAAGGTGGCGAAGTCAATTTTACGCCGTGCGCCTATCGCCGATGACTTGTCATTGGCCATGGCGCCCATCATCTTTGGTCGGCGGTGCTGTTCCAGGCGGACGCGTGGTTACGCCGCTGAAGGCCATCGCCAGCGGCAGGCCCTCCAGCACACTGCGCCGGAAGCGCACTACTTTCGCAATAATTTCGTTGGCGGTTTCGCGGACCAGGATCTTCTGTCCGGTCGTCAGCACAATGACGGTATCCGGCGTCATCTCGATGTGCTCGATGAGATCGGCATTGACCACCAGAGGGGCTTGGTTCAGGCGAGTCAAATGGATCATAAGTATGCTACCTCTATCTCATCGACCCCGTCTCCCCAAAGCAGTAGTGACTTGTCGGCCGGAATGGCGGGCAAGGGCTTAAAAGGTAACACACTGTTGGTGTGAAAAAGGGCGACGTCAAAGCCACTGCGGCAGACCGTAACTATGCCGCCGCACGCTGGCGAAGATGTTCCAGCAAGCTAAATCCGGCGTGTAAACCCTGTGGAGTACAGCGGTCGTCTACCACCGCAGAGATCCCCTTGCGTTGCGGACGCATCTGCCGCAGCCGTTCCACCACACTCACCAACACCTCGCGCTGTTCGCTCTCAAAGTAGTTGGTCGGCTCCGTACGTTGGCAACACCGCATCGCATCATTGAGCTCCTGCTCGAAACTCACGGCGTCGGCCCGTTTCCAGGCGGCCAGTATCTGCTCGGCGTGTTGCGCTACGTTCATCGGATCAATCTCCCTGCCGACTCTATCGCAACTCCCACCCCATATTCGAGCCTTTTTTTCCCCAACTTGCAGCTTAGCCAAACCCTACCCATCCAATCTAAGTGGTCACAGGTTGCGCTGCTGCCATAAATTGCGCCGCCGCAAAATCCAACTCTTCCGACGTGTGGCCCGCCGATACCTGCACACGAATCCGTGCCTTGCCTTGCGGCACAACTGGATAGGAGAATCCCACCACGTACACGCCTCTTTCCAAAAGAGCGTCCGCCATGCGTGTCGCACGAAACGCGTCGCCAAACATAACAGGAACGATCGGGTGTTCGCCTGGCAGCAGGTCGAAGCCGTTCACCGCCATACTTTGCCGAAAGCGCGTGGTGTTCGCGAACAGACGGTCGCGTAAGGCCGTCGATTCTTTCAGCATCTCAAGCACTTTGAGCGAAGCCGCCACAATCGGGGGCGCCACCGAATTGGAGAACAGATAAGGACGCGAGCGCTGCCGTAGTAGATCCACGATTTCTTTTCGACCGCTGGTATAGCCGCCGCTCGCCCCGCCTAGCGCTTTGCCCAACGTGCCGGTAATGATATCCACCCGGTCCATCACGCCATGGTGTTCATGCGTACCGCGCCCCGTCTTGCCCATAAATCCAACCGCGTGTGAATCGTCCACCATCACCATCGCTTGATACTTGTCGGCCAGATCGCAAATCTCGGGCAGCTTGGCGATGTAGCCATCCATTGAGAACACGCCGTCGGTGGCAATCAGGCGATGCCGTGCCGAACCCGCTTCCCGCAGCTTGGCTTCCAAATCGGCCATATCGCCATTCTTATAACGAAAGCGCGCGGCTTTGCATAAACGGATGCCGTCAATAATGCTGGCGTGATTGAGTTCGTCGGAAATGATGGCGTCGTTTTCCTCAAGCAGGGTTTCGAACAAGCCGCCATTGGCGTCAAAGCACGAGCCGTAGAGAATGGTGTCCTCCGTCCCCAGAAATTCGCTCAGCTTCGCTTCCAGTTCCTTGTGGATGGATTGCGTGCCGCAGATAAACCGCACACTCGCCAAACCATAACCCCATTTGTCGAGTGCCTCACGCGCCGCGCCAACAATGGCGGGGTGATTGGCCAGGCCCAGGTAATTATTGGCACACATGTTCAGAACATTCGGCTTCCCAGCCACGCGCACTTCGGCCTGCTGCGCGCTCGTGATCTGGCGCTCGCGTTTGAACAAACCCGCTTCTTCAATTCCTGAAATTTTCTGCGCCAGAAACGGCGCGACATTGGTATACATGGCGTTCAGCAATCCTTTACGTTGACGGCCAGTCCGGCCAGCGCCGTCTCTTTATATCTTGACTGCATGTCTAACCCGGTTTGATACATGGTGCGAATCACTTGGTCGAGGGACACCTTGTGTCCCCCTCCTTCCTGCATCGCCATTCGGCAGGCGTTGATCGCTTTCACCGCGCCAATCGCGTTCCGCTCAATGCAAGGAATCTGCACCAAGCCACCAATCGGATCGCACGTCATGCCCAGGTGATGCTCCATGCCAATTTCGGCGGCATGTTCCACTTCGTCGTTCGAAGCGCCCAACGCACCCGCCAAGCCACCCGCCGCCATCGAGCAAGCCACTCCCACTTCCCCCTGACAGCCGACCTCCGCCCCTGAAATAGACGCGTTCTCCTTATACAAAATGCCGATCGCCCCGGCTGTGAGCAAGTAGCGGAACAAGCCTTCGTCATTCGCGCCGGGCAGAAACTGGCGGTAGTAGCGGCCCACCGCCGGCACCAGGCCAGCCGCTCCATTGGTAGGCGCTGTCACCACCCGTCCCCCCGCCGCATTTTCCTCATTCACCGCCATCGCAAAGGCATTCACCCAATCCATCGCCACCAGCGGATCGGTTGCCCCCGGATGCGCTCGAATCCTGGCCAGCACGCGCGGTGCCCGGCGTCTCACTCTTAACCCGCCCGGCAAAATGCCTTCGGTCCTCAGTCCGCGTTCGATGCAGTCATCCATCACCGCCCAAATCCCCAGCAGCCGTTCACGCACTTCAGGCTCAGGACGCAGCGCGCACTCATTTTCCAGAATGATCTGCCAAACCGCCAGCCCCCGCCGGTTCGCCAGTTCTAAGAGTTCAGATCCGTTCGAGAAAGGATTCGGCACCAGGAGAGCGGCAGAAGCCGTCGTTGCCGCTGCGCCTTCGCGGACAATGAAGCCGCCCCCAACAGAAAAGTAGATGGCCGTGTCCACCACCTCACGCGCCGAATCGAACGCCGTGAACCGCATGGCATTCGGGTGCCCCGCCAGCGTTTCCTGATTCAGGAATAGCAGATCGCGTGTTTCCATAAACGGCACCACGTGCTTCCCCAGAATCTTCAGACTTTGCTCGGTGCGGATTTCCTGAACAATCTGTTCGATGGCGGCTGGGTCGACTTTGTCAGGCTGCTCCCCACTTAGGCCGAGCAGAATCGCGCGGTCGGTCGCGTGCCCGATTCCAGTCAAGGCAAGCGATCCAAACAGTTCTGTTTGAATGCGTTGCGTTTTCACAAGCAGCTGATCGCGATCCAGGTTGCCCACAAATTCGCGAGCCGCGCGCATCGGCCCCACGGTATGCGAACTCGAAGGGCCAATGCCGATCTTGAATAAATCGAAGACGCTGGTCTTCATGGCCGCCAGCTCAAAATCACTTTGCCGGAATTGCCAGAGCGCATCACTTCAAAGCCTTTTTCGAAATCGGTGTAAGCGAAACGATGCGTGATCACCGGCGAGATATCCAGGCCGGATTCGAGCATCACTGTCATCTTGTACCAGGTCTCATACATTTCACGCCCGTAGATCCCTTTGATGGTTAGCATGTTGAAAATGACCTGCCGCCAATCGATGGCCATTTCTTTAGCCGGAATGCCGAGCATGGCAATCTTGGCCCCGTGGCTCATGTTGCTCAGCATTTCGCGAAACGCCACCGGACTGCCGGACATTTCAAGACCAATGTCGAAGCCTTCCTGCATGCCCAGTTGCTTTTGCGCGTCGGCCACTGGCGTTTGCCTGGGATCAACCGCCAAAGTCGCACCCATTTTGCGCGCCAGTTCCAAACGGTATGGATTTAGATCTGTCACCAGCACAAAGCGCGCGCCGGCATGCTTCACCACGGGAATCGCCATTAAACCAATCGGACCCGCCCCCGTAATCAACACATCCTCGCCTAAGCTTGGGAACGAAAGTGCTGTGTGGACAGCATTACCGAACGGATCGAAAATGGCAGCGATCTCGCGATTCACCGTCGGTTCGTGCCGCCAGATATTGCTCATGGGCAAAGCAATATACTCGGCAAAGGCACCGGGTCGGTTCACGCCCACGCCTTGGGTATGTGCACATAAATGCCGCCGACCCGCTAGACAATTCCGGCAGCGGCCGCACACGACATGGCCTTCGCCGCTGACCACTTCGCCCGGATGAAAATCGTTGACATTCGCGCCCACTTCCACAATTTCACCCACGAATTCATGCCCTACAGCCATTGGCACCGGGATCGTGGCGCGCGCCCAGTCATCCCATTCATAAATGTGCAGATCGGTACCGCAGATACCCGTGTGGCTGACACGGATCAAAACGTCGTTAATGCCAATGTTCGGTTCAGGAATATCCAGCAGACTGAGCCCGGGTGCGGCTTGCGCTTTGACAAGAGCTTTCACATTCGTATGGTAGAACGCTTCAGACAAAAGAAAGGGGCTCGGATTGCTCCGGGCCCCTTTTTGTTGAACGTACTAGCGATGCAGAGCGAATTACCAGATGTAGGTCTGTTTGTTCACCTTGCAGATAACCGTGTTGTGGTTGCACTTGTTGGCTTGGCAAATCGGATCACTGCATCCGACTTTCGTGCAATTACCGTGGTTACCGGCGGTGCACTGTGCGCAGGTGCAGGTGCAAACCGGCTTCACGCATTTCACAGGCGCGCTGCAACCGCCGTGGTTACCGGCTTGGCAACTGGCACAGGTACAGCCGCAATTTACTTCCTTCTGGCAAATCGTGTGGCCGGAAGGATTATTGCAGGTCGGTTGCGAGCAGCCGACGTTCAAGGTCACACAGGTGTAAGCCTTCGCATGAACCACTGAAGTGCAGCCACAAACCGTGGCGCAAAGGTAAGCCGTACCGGTCACCTTGCTGTTCACGATTTTCGGAGAGTAGCTGGCGCCCTTCGCGTAACCACATTTGCCGCTGAAACCAACCTTGGTGGAGCTCAGGTTGTTCGTGACGCTAACTGCGTTGGAACTGAAGCCGAACATGCCGTAGATGCCTTCGTTGACGATCAGCTTGTAGCCTGAGGTCGCCAGCCAAGTGGCATCACCGATGGGCGAATTCACGATCGGGGCCGTCGTTGCCGTGAAGAGGTCCAGATTGTCAACCAACGTCGAAGTCACGTAGCTGATGTAATTGGGGTTACCACTGTGAACCGCCGTCACACTGGACGAATAACCCGAGGGGTGGCTGGGGGTTGCGCCAGGCGCGGTAACGCCAGTAAAAGACAGATTGTTCGCGTCGAAGTTGGCCACCTGCTGGCCGATCGAATTATAAAGCGACCAGGTGATAGAGTTCGCTTCTTCCTGCGCAAATGTATGTCCGCCGTTGCCCGCCCAACCCGCTGAAGCGCCCTTTCCATAGGTGTTGTCGGAAACGTCCGAATCAATCAAGTAGGTGAAGAACAACTGGGTCGGGGTGGTAGAAGTTGCCGGAATCGTCGCGGGGATCAAAGTGTCAAACGCAGAGGCCGTGCCCACTTGATAGAACAGCGAGATCGGCAGGTAGACCGTGCTGGTCACAACTGCTTTCGCGCCGGCTGCCAAGGTACCGCTTGGGTTGGAAGTGGTGGTGATGGCCGCGCTGACGTTGATCGTTACATCGTCTTCGCTGTAGTTCGGTGTGCCGTTGTCGTCAACAATTACGATGTTCTGTAAGTTCGTCGAGCCCGTATTAGTCACAGTATAGGTGTATGTCACAGCTTCGAAAGCATTGGCAGTTGCCACGCTGGCAGTCTTCGTAAAGCTAACACTACCGGTCGCCGTGGTGCATACCACTTTGACTGGAACTACGAAACCTTGGTAAACAGCAGGCTTCATTGTCACTGGGTCGATGTAATTCGCAGGTGTCGTGGGCACCATCAGAACGGCAACATTCTGGCCGGCTGCGGGAATGAAACTCGTGTTCGCTAGGGCATCGATGTAAAGCTTACCGGCGCCTGCATCTACGAACCCACCCAGAGAACTTAGGTCCTTCACATAATTGAGACCGCTGTCCGGGTGCAAGATCTGCCAGATCGCAGCTTGCGTGTCGCTCGGGTTGTTTGAATCGGTCGTAGCATAATTCAAAATCCAGTTCACCGCGTTCCACTCTTGCACAAGCGTAAGAGGGGTGGTAAACGTGGGGCTGGCAGAGTTAATATTGGCAACGGTTGCGTCAAGATGATTGCCGGCTACGCCGAAGCTGCCGCCCGCCGTGCTGGTAGTGTACGAAGAATAGTTGTAAGGTGTGTAAGCCGCGATGCCGTTGTTCGGACCGGGAGGCGGAACAATCACGGGCGGGGTCCCAGATGCGGTGCCTCCTGCAGGCACAACACCCGCTGGCAATGTACACCAAACACCGTAAGACGCTCCAAGTGTCCACACCGTGCCACTACCACCGATGGCGCCCGCCGAATTCGGGATCGAAAACGTATACGAACCGTCGGCATTCTGGGTTTGAAACCCAATCACATAAGAACCAATACTCGGTGCAGGAGGCGTTGAGCCACTGCCACCGCCTGTACAGGTAGTCTGGCCGCCTTGCAGAATCATTGCAGGCACCATGAGTACGCTCAACAAGAAGTTATATCTCTTCACTAAAGAATTCCTCCTAACAGAACAGAATTAAATTTCAGAACAATTTTTTATCGCTCTTCAACCAAAGTTTTTGACTTGAGGTTACTTTCAAAGATAATCTGCCGCGTTGCAAATTGGAACATGGTTCGGTACTGTTCACATAATCGATAGTTAGTACCATTACCTGAAATGAGCCTGTCCTTGCCTGGGGCACTGGCAATGCATGGCCGGGCTGTTTAGCTTGGGTTGCTTTTGGGGAGTTGTTTTTCCAATTACGATCCTGCGACGCCGCGCCACGGGTCCGAAACTAGGCTTTGGGACTGGTAAGTTTTCGACCATAAACGCAGCCCTGCCCGGCTGAGGGTTTCCGCTCAAAACCGCTGGCTACACCAGCATCCTCTAATTCAAAGGCGCAGCCGCAAGTTTTATCTTTACTATCAACTACTTAAGGGTCACAGCCGCAGACTCCCTTTCAGCTTGCGCTTGTTTTCTACCCGTACATATTAAATGAGGTTGGGCGAATCTGGAAGTTTAGCCCTCGAATGGCCATCGTGTTCCTGGGGTACGTACAGTACCGAGATTGTTTTAAGGCGGTTGACTCGGCCTCTAGTTGCCGTTATTCTGGAAGGGCGTTACAAGTTTCCGGATCGATACTTTTTTTGGGCAATATCGGAGGATATTAGCATTGACTATAAATAAGATAAACTTTCGCAGCACTTTAGCAGCTCTGGCACTTGGGGCGCTGGTGACTGTTATTCCCGCTGCGGCCGACACAGTCTCTTTCGGCACCACGTCTAACCCCGCAGGTTTCGCGGTAGCAGGCGAGGTATTCTCGTTCACCCCTGGCACGGTTACCAACTTGTCGGTTGGCACACCTCCCACTGTCCTCGATGGCCAGTCGACCACTCAAAGTTTCGGTGGTTTCTCGGTTACAGGTGGCAACGGTTCTTGCGCAGTTCTTTGTTCCACGGCTGTGCAAATCGATGTTACTCCGACGAACGTCAACGGATCGCCTGTAGCTGCGGCACCTCTCGTGTTTGACGGATCTCTCTCGTTCACGGGCGGTGCGAACGGCACTTACTCCTTGAACTTTGCTGCTGGTGACGGTGGCGTCGCTGGTACCGGCGCTTACACGGGCGATATCGTCCATACCGTCGGCAACATCACGTACGCTGTACCGGATCAGATTGCGCTCGGCGCCAAGCCCAGCTCTTTCTTCGTCACCGGTATTGTTGGCTCGTCGGCTCCGGAGCCCGGAACTCTGGCAACCACGGGTTTGGCCGCGGCTTTCCTCGGCATGTTCCTTCGCCGTAAAGCAAAGCAAATCAGCTAACTGACTTTTTCAACGGTTCGGTTCTAAACGGGCGGTGCGAGTAAATCTCGCACCGCCCGTTTACCATTTAGGGAGAGACTCCATCTCGTGCAAGCCATCACCATCATTCCCGGCCAAGCCAATTCTGTTTCCCTACGTCAAGTCCCCGAGCCGCAGCCTGATGAGGGCAGCCTCCTCGTTAAAGCTCGCCAACTCGGCGTATGCGGTACCGATTTCGAACTGATCAATGGCGACTACGGTTGGGCACCCCAACAATCCAGCCACCTGATTCTCGGCCACGAATCGTTAGGCGAAGTAGAACAGACTGCCCAAGACAGCTCCTTCGCCAAGGGCGACTGGGTGATCGGCATTGTGCGGCGTCCTGATCCCGAACCCTGCATCGCTTGCGCTGTCGGCGAGTGGGACATGTGCCGCAATGGACGATACACCGAGCGCGGCATCAAGGAGAAACATGGCTTTGGCGCGGAGCGGTGGCGCATTGAACCCGAATACGCGATCAAAGTAGAACCAGCGCTGCACGACGTCGCCATCCTCGTGGAACCCGGCAGCGTACTGGCGAAGGCGTGGGAGCATATTGAGCACATAGGAAAGCGCGCCTACTGGCGTCCGAAAACCTTGCTCATCACCGGTGCCGGTCCCATTGGTCTTTTAGCAGCTCTTATGGGCCAGCAGCGCGGCTTGGCAGTCCATGTTCTCGATCAGGTCACCGACGGTCCAAAACCGAAATTGGTGGAGGCCTTGGGCGCGCAGTACCACACCGGCAGCGTCCAGAAATTAGGGTTTCGACCAGACATCGTCATTGAGTGCAGTGGCGCGGCGGCCGCGATGCGCGATGGCATGTTAATTCTCGAAAATGACGGCATCTTTTGTATGGTGGGTTCGTCTGCCCACGCGCAAGACGCGGTTTTGAATGTGAGCGACTTGAACCGAGGCATGGTACTGGGTAATACCGTGACGTTTGGGGTAGTCAATGCGAATAAGCGGCACTATGAGAATGCGGCCGATGCCCTGCGACGCGCAGACCGCACTTGGTTGCAAGGACTCATCACTCGGCGCGAACCCTTGTCCAATTGGCAGGCGGCCTTCCATAGACAGCCAAACGACGTCAAAGTGCTGATCGACTTCGCCGCTTAGCTGAGTTCCAGACTCCACGGTTTCCGCATTGGCCGCGAGAGCATCCGTTGCGCAGTGTCATCGCCAATAATTTTCTCTTCCTTCGGATCCCAGCGAATGTCTCTTCCGAGCCGCAAACTGATGTTGCCCAGATGGGCGATGCTGATCGAGCGGTGCGCTTGCTCAATGGGCGCGATGGGTTCACTCCTCGAGATCACGCAATCGATAAAATTACGCTGGTGATTGTCTGACTTATATAAGTGGATTTCGTTGGGCCCCGGTTCGTAATCCAGCAGCGAAGCGGTACTAGCTTCAATGGCGCCGCGATTCACCCAGATCCAACCATCACTGCCTTCGAACGTTACGCCTTGGCGTAGGCGGCTCGACACAACAAGTTTGACGCCGGTTTCGTAATGCGCTTCAAAGTAGTAATCGACGGCGGTATTCCACAGCTTCTCGCGCGCCCATTCAGCTTGGCCGTTCTTGATGGCAATCGGACCAGTGAGTTCGGTGCCCATACCCCATTGCGCGATGTCCGGATGATGCCCGCCCCAGTCGGTGATCTGGCCGCCAGAATAATCCAGAATCCAGCGAAAATTGACGAAGCAGCGCGCCGGCGCGTACGGCGCTTCAGGCGCAGGGCCTAGCCAAAAATCGTAATTGAACCCTTCC
>Ga0182012_10007089_pt1 | contig 11287 bp, 10 predicted proteins | sample 612S2SmetaG_FD_120486 | JGI IMG/M metagenome (GOLD analysis project Ga0182012, IMG submission 120486) | Permafrost microbial communities from Stordalen Mire, Sweden - 612S2S metaG | ecosystem: Environmental > Terrestrial > Soil > Wetlands > Permafrost | place: Sweden: Stordalen | collected...
AAGCTGATGATTGCGATGCGACCGCCGATGCGGGTCCGTTCGGTTGCGGCGGCGAGTCCGCGCCGGAGAGAATCCAGTTCGTCGTTGACCGCGATGCGCAACGCCTGGAAGGTGCGCGTCGCGGGATGGATGCGCCAGTAGCCGCGCGCGCCGGACGCACGCGCGACGAGCGCCGCCAGAGCCGCCGTGCCGGTGGGCAACGCGCCGCGCTCGCGGGCGTTCACGATGGCCCGCGCGATGCGCCGCGAAGCGCGCTCCTCGCCGTACGTATAGATGAGGTCGGCGAGTTCGCGCTCGTCCAGATCCGAGAGCAGGTCGTAGGCGCTGCGCCCGCTGCCGCTCATGCGCATGTCGATGGGCCCATCGCTCGAAAAGGAGAAGCCGCGCTCGGGCTCGTCGATCTGCATCGACGAAACGCCCACGTCGAAGAGCACGCCGTCGACGCGCTCGAGGCCACGTGCGTCGAGTTCGTCCGCGAGGTTCGCGAAGTTGGCATGCACGAGCGTCGCAGCGCCGGCGAGATCGTCGGGCAGCGTTGCACTCGCATCGACGTCGAAGGCGAGGACGCGACCGCCGCGCGCCACGATCTCGCGCGTGTGGCCGCCCGCGCCGAAGGTGCCGTCGAGGTAGAAGCCGCCGGGGCGAACGTCGAGCAGATCGACGGCTTCGCCGAGCAACACGGGAACGTGCGCGGCATTCAGTTGAGCCTCAGGCGGGTTGAGAAGCCCGACAGCTCCTCGGGACTCAGGCTCTGCTGCGCGAGCCGTTCGGGCTCCCACACCTCGACGCGGCGCTGATTGCCGATGGTGACCGCCTTGCTTACGAGGCCGGCGAAGTCGCGCAGCTTGGACGGGATGAACAGGCGCCCTTGCGAGTCGCACTCCGCTTCTTCCGTATGGAGGTTGATGAAGCGGACCGCGCGCCAGTGGTCCTCGTTCATCTCGGCGGCCTCGTCCATCTGTTGCGAGACCTGCTCCCACGTTGCCGACGGGTACAGCAGCAGGCATTGCTCCGTCCGCCCGATGGTCAAGATGAAACCTTGGCCCAGCCGTTCGCGAAAACGCGCGGGCACGACCAAGCGGCCCTTGTTATCAAGGACATGTTCGGCCTGACCAACGAATCGCGGGATCGACTGCGACAGAGAAAATCCCCCACCAAGCCCCACTGAGCCCCACTGAGTACCACAACTATATCCGGCGTCAGCCGTAGGCGCAAGCGCGCCCGCTCGCTTATCGCGCGAAATGTGAGCGCATCGAACTGACGTTCGATGCGCGATCCGTGAAACGGGTGTTAGATTTGGGCTCGACGGAAGCCCGAGCGCCGAACGACCAAAGGCGGGGGCGCTCCGCCGCCGAAGGCTCGGCGCGCGTGAGATTACTGCTCGGGTTTGCCCTCCTTGCCGGGTTGTATGGCTGCAGCGGCGGCGGCATCGTGCCGTCGGGCCCGCACTCCATCGACACCGACACCCTGCTCCGGCTCGTCCATCAGGAGTCGTCGCGCAATCATGTCTCGCCGGCTCTGGTCAAGGCGATGATCGGCGTCGAGTCCCACGCCGACCCCAGCGCCGTCAGCGCCTCGGGTGCCGGCGGCTTGATGCAATTGATGCCCGAGACGGCCGCCATCTATGGTGTGAAGAACCGCTTCGACCCCGCCGAGAACGTGGCGGGTGGCTGCCGTTACATGCACGATTTACTCGTGCGTTACCACAACGACGTCTCGCTCGCACTGGCCGCATACAACGCGGGCCCGGGCGCCGTCGACGCCTCGCACGGGATTCCGCCGTTTCGTGAAACTCGCGCGTACGTGGCGCGGGTGACGGCGGCGCTGCGCAGCAGCTTCCTGTAGGCCGCGTGGCCACCGCCTCCGGGCTTCGCGTCGCGCCGTACGCGCCGAGCGAGAGCCGCCTGCGCATCCCGATCATGGACGCCTACATCGTCAAGGAATTGACGGGGCCGTTCCTATTTTCGCTGGGCGCGGTGCTGCTGTTCTGGTTCGTCAACATCTTTTTCTTGGCGGCCGACTACATCATCAACGCACACGCCTCGATCTTTCTGGTGCTGCGCTTCTTGCTGTTTCGCATACCGCAGAGCACGCCGTGGGCCTTTCCCTTCGCCTCGCTGTTCGCGACGCTCTTGGCCTTCAGCCGTTTGGCCGCCGACAACGAGCTGGTCGCGATGCGCACCTCGGGCATCCCGTTCATCCGCATCTGCTTGATGCCGCTCGTGCTCGGCTTGGCGATGTTCGGCCTGTCGTACTACATCAACGACACCGTCACGCCGAAGGCCGTCGAACTCTCGACGCGGACCTTTTACCAGATCATCTATCACACCTCGGAACTGCCGATCCTGCCGGAGTTTTTCCGCAAGGACGATACGACCGGACGCGTCTTCTACGTGGGCGACATCTCGGCCGACCACAAGACGCTCAAGCACGTGATGATCTTCGAGCCGGCCATCATCACGCCGTACCGTCAGGTGACCAACGCCGACGACGCCGACATCGAAAACCAGGGCCTGCACCTGCATCAAGCACGCGTCACGCGCTTCAAGGCCACGGGCGAATTCAACGGTGGCACGGTGGTGAAGGACTTGTACGTCGGCCTGCCCGTGGGTGAAAACGTCGATCAATTCCTCAACACCGCCAACGCCGACGCGTACACCATGAACTCGAAACAACTCTCGCAGCAGATCCACGCGATGCAGGTGACGGGTTCGGGCGGCCCGAGCCTCGACTCGCTGAAGATCACGCTCGCGCAAAAGTTGGCCTTGCCGTTCTCGTCGTTCGTCGCGGTGCTGATCGGCTTGCCCCTGGCCACGATGTTCGGCAAGAAGGGCCGCACGCTGGGCATCGCACTTTCGATCTTGCTGTTCTTCGGTTACTACCTGATGATGTCGGCGTTTGCGGCCCTGGGCAAGAACGCCGCGATGGACCCGTACCTGGCTGCGTGGATTCCCAACATCGTGATGGGTGTCGGCGGGGCGTTTCTCTTCAGGCGGGTCGAGCGCTGAGGCCGCGTGTGCGGGCGCACCTGCCCGTCCTGCTGCTGGCGCTGTTGGCCGCGCTCGACCCGGCCGCGTCGTCGGCCTCGAGCGGCGAGCCGGATATCGATCCGCAGCTCGCGACGGTGATGAACAGTTGCTCCTCCGCGACCGGGCCGCACGCCGCGGCGACGGTGCCGCCGGCGTGGACCTTCGATCCGAAGCACGTCATCTTCATCAGTCAGAGCGACTCGCCGCCGGTGGATCAGGCTGCGCCGAGCGCGGCGCCCAGCGGCGCAGCGAACGTTGCCCCGACGGGCGCGCCGGATCAGTCGCCGCCGACGAGCGCGCCCACCGCCGGCCCGACCGCGGTTCCCACGCCGTCGTTGCCGCAGGCACCGCGGGCGCCGAGCGTGATCATCCCGCCGACCCCGATTCCCACCGGCACGCCGGTCGTGACCCCGCCGCCGTTCCCGACCGTCGCGCCGACGGTCACGGGTGGTCCGGTGTTGCTCGTGCCCTCGACGGGTCCGCCGACGATCGCGCCGGTCGGCTCGACGCGCGGCACCCCCCTGCCGCAGCCGACGGCCGCGGGGCCGACGCCGATCCCGACGTTGCGGCCCTACGACATGGTGATCATGGCCGACACCGTGCACGGCTTCAACGTCGAGCACGCGCCGGGCGAGGCGACCGGCAACGTGCACATCTTCTACAGCGAAGGCCAGATCGTGGGCGATAAGGCCGCCTTCGACGGCGATCACACGATCACGATCACCGGCCACACGTACCTGCTCAATCGCGAGCAAGACTCGATCCTGTACGCCGACGCGATCACCTTCGACACGGTGACGCGCAAGGCGCTCTTGACCAACGGACGCGGCGAGTCGGTCGCCGGCGTGCAGCACGGCAAGATCCACTACAGCGCCGAACAGATGACCTCGCTTTCCAACGGGGTGACCCACGGCGATCGCGCGACCTTCACCACCTGCGAGGATCCGCATCGCGGCTACCACGTCGAGGCGCGCACGATCGACGTGACGCCGGGCGACAAGCTCGTCGCGCGCAAGGCCACGATTTTCCTCGGGCCGCTGGCGATCTTCTACCTGCCGTTCATGGTCATTCCGTTGAAGAACGCGACCGATCCGCGCCGCCCGACGACCTTCTTACCTTTGGTCGGCTACGACGAGATCGACGGGTACTTCATCAAGGTGCGCTTGGGCTTCGCGCCCTCCGACACGTACTACGGCTACTATCGCGTCGACTACTACACCAAGCGCGGCTTGGGCGTCGGCTACTCGGCCGTGATCGGCACCAAGAACAAGCGGCGTTATCTGACGATCGATACCTACACGATCTCCGATCACGTCGAAGAGGCGCGCGAGACCAACATCAACATCCAAGAGCAAGAGAACTTTTCGAATCGCTTGCGCGGCCAATTCGGCATCGCCTATCAGGGCGATTTCGGCTCGGGCGTCAGCCTGCCCGCGAGCATCAACCTCACCGCCACGCTGGCCCGCACGGGCAACAACGTGAGCGAGACCTTGACCTTCTCGGATTTCCGGCAAGGCTCGTTGCAGGACAGCGTCAACATCGGCTTCGTCGACAATTTTCGGATCAGCCCGAACATCCAGCAATTGATCAATTTGAGCTATACGAACACGACCAATAGCGTGCAGAGCAGCAGTTCGATTCACATCAATACCGACACGCACATCTTCAGCCGGTTCGCCGACTACGATCTGGTTTACGACAAGACGAATTTCTCGTCCGACGCCTTCGGCTACAACCGCCTGCCCGAACTGCAAGTCAATCCGCACATCGACTGGCACGGCTTCATGTACGCGCCCGAGATCCAGTTGACCGTCGGCGAATACAGCGAGCCGGAAAACGGCTTCTCGACCTCGCGCGGCGAGTTCTATCTCAACGAACCGGCCGCGTTCAAACTGGGCACGAGCGATCTCAACGTCGACTGGAACGTGCGTCAAGATTACTACGGGACGGGCGACGAGAAGGCGTTCGAAACCCAGGACGTCTCGCTCTCCACGCCGTTCGGGCAGAGCCTGGTCAACTCGGTGACCTACAACGAGCAGCACCCGATCGGCCCGGCTACGGTGCCCTTCGAATTCCTCGACCAACTCTCGGGCGGCTCGAAGTCGCTCCAAGACACCGTGCGCATCTTCAACCGCGACATCTACACCCTGGCCCTCTCGACCGGTACGAACTTCGACGAAGAAGCCCAGCCGATCACCTATCAGTTGGACACGCGGCTCTCGCCGCGCTCGCTCCTGGTGCTCGGCGGATTCTGGTCGCCCGGACCGGGCAACGGCTTCGGCCTGACCAACGTCCAAGTGCAGACGCCGTTCGGGCGCGACACGACGCTTCAGTTCTCGACCAACCTCGATTGGAAGAACAAGGGCGCGCTCGAGAACAAGAACATCTACCTGTCGAAGGTCGTGGACGACTGTTACCGCCTCGACCTCTCGTACAGCGAAGATTTCAAGTCGCTGACCTTCAACGTCACGATCCTGGCCTTCCCCGGCCAGGCGACGCCGGGCGGCTTCAACTCGCCGTCGCAGATCCTGCCGCAGAACTTCAGCGGCCTGTAGATTATCCTGACGCGTTACTGGAGCGGGAAGCTGATGATCTGGCCGCCGGTGATCCAGGCGTTCGGATTGGAAGCGTGTTGGTAGCCCGGCGGCCGCACGACTTGCTTCTGGACGGTCGTGGCGATGTCGATGGGCAGCGTGTAGGTCGTATCCGTCGGCCCGTTGAGTCCCAGCGAGTCGAGGACGTTGAGATTGTTGTCGAGCGTGAAGTAGTTGACGTACCAGGTGGTCGCGGTGTCGGTGCCGCCGACTTGCACGCACGGCGTCTGACCCTGGGAGTTCGTGATGTTCAAGGGGTTGTCCAACTGGTGTTGCGTGAACTGGATCTGAAAGGTCGTGCCGTCGCCCGTGACGTCGGGGATGAACGTGGTGCTCGAAGAGCCCAGCAACACCGGGAACGGTCTGAGCACGCCGCCGCTGATGTAGTATTCGAAGAGATTCGGCAGCACGGTCGAATTGTTGTACGCCGGACCGACCGCAAACGTGTACGAATAATTCTTATAGGTCGTCGAGAAGCCGTTGGGATACGGCTCCCCGCCGACGCCGCAGGTGTTCAGGACGATCAGATAGTTGATGTTGACGAAGTCCAACTGTCCTTCGACGCTGAACTGCACTGCCGTGGTGCCGGGTTGGCTGCCGTAGATGCGATCGGGCGTGACCTGGTGGCCGCAGCCGGCGAGCGGCGCGAGCAAGAGGGTGGCTAGGATCGACGTGGATAGCGTGCGGCGCAACGGCGTGGTCTCCTCATGGTCGGCGCTCGGGGTCGCGGTCGTCGGCGGTATTTTGATGGCGCTGGCCTTTCCCAAGACGAACCTCACCGTGCTGGCCCCGCTCGGCGCGGTCGGCCTCTTTTGGGCGTGCTTTGGGCTGTCGCCCAAACGCGCCTTCTTGGTCGGCTGGGCGGCGGGCATCGCCTTCTTCTCGATCACGTTTTCGTGGTTCGGTGAAACGGCGGGCGCGCTGATCGCGCCATTTGGCTTTCTGCTGACGCTCGGCCCCGCGCTCGCCGAAGGTTTCATCGCATTTGCATGTACCGGCGCGCTCTGTGCCTATCTGGTACGAGCCGTACGCCCGGAACTCGTGCCGGCCGCCGCCGCGGCGACGTTTGCGCTGCTCGAGTGGTTTCGCTCCGAGGGCATGGGGCAACTCGGCTTGCCCTTCGCGGGCTTGGGTTTGACGCAGGTCGCGACGCCGCTCGCGCCGCTGGCCTCGTTCGTCGGTTCGTTCGGCGTGACGTTCGCGCTGTGTCTCTTGCCCGCATACGTGGCGTACGCGCTGCGCTTCGGCTCGCGTGCGATCGCCAACTCGTGCGTGGCGGGCGGCGCTGCGTTCGCGCTCGCGCTGGCGCTGGCGTGGTGGTTCTGGCCGGCGCGAACGCTCGCCCCGCCGGCGACGCGCGTCGCGGCGGTGCAAGGCAACATCGCACAGTCGCTCAAGTTCCAGCGCGGCATGTTCGACCTGACGTTGAATCGCTACGTGTCGCTCACGCGCAGGCTCGCGGGCTTTCATCCCGCCTTCGTGCTCTGGCCCGAAACCGTGATCACGACGCGACTCGACCAGACCCCGTGGCTCCAAGCCGAGTTCGGCCAGCTGGCGCGCGAACTCGGCACGACGTTGATCGTCGGCTCGTTTTCGGGGCGCGGCGCTCAGATCTACAACGCGCTCTATTTCTTCGGCCCTTCGGGCCGTCTCGAAGCAACGTACATGAAGCGACAGCTCGTGCCGTTTGCGGAGCATCTGCCTTTCGCGGGCGCGCTCGGCTGGATCCCGTGGGCGCGCAACGTGTCGAACATCGGCACGGGCACCTGGAACGGCATCGTCGACGCGGGCGGCGTACGGATCGGGCCGATCATCTGTTGGGAATCGGCCTTCAGCAACCTCAACGTGGCCGACGTCGACAGCGGCGCGCAGGCCCTCGTGATCGCGACCGACGACGCTTGGTTCGGCACCACGGGCGGTCCGTATCAACACGCGCAAATCGGGCAGATGCGCGCGCTCGAAACCGGGCGCTGGATCGTGCGCGCCGCGGCCACCGGCATCAGCGGGATCATCGCACCCGACGGCCGTTTCATTCGCGAAGCGAAGCTGGATACCGAAGGCGTCGTGCTCGGCGAGATAGGCCGGCCCGTCGATACGTTCTACGACAGAGTGGGAAGCACCGGAATAGCCGCCGTCCTGGCCGCATTCATCCTTGGGATCATCATTTGGGGACGACGTTCCAGCTTAGCCGGCTAAAGCTGCCGGCCTTGATCGCAGGCGGCGCGCTCGTCGCCTATTTGGGCTATGGCATCTGGGCGGCGGGGCGCGAAGACCTGATCCTGCCCCAAAGCAACGGGCCCGTGCTCTTCAAACAAGGCTCGGCAATCGGGCAACGCCTGGAAGGCCGCTCGTGGAGCGTCGATTACGAGCGCATCTCGACGAGCAGCGACCAAGTCAGCCTCGACCTGTACGGGGTGAAGCACGGGATCATTTTTCGCGATGGCAAGCCCTACCTCGGCGTCACCGCCAAGCGCCTGACCATCAACACGGTCACGCGCGACTTCAACGCGTCGGGCAAGCTCCACATCGAAACGCTGGGCAAAAAGCCGGTTCGCACCTTCGATACCGAAGCCGCGAACTGGAGCGACTCGCAACAGACCTTGACGATTCCCGACCGGGCAAAAATAGGCACCGGCGCATCATTACCCTTACTCGTGGGCAGCGCCGTCTTCAACGTTCGCACGGGCGAACTCGAGATGCACCAAGTCGCGGGCGCCGTCCGCTTCAAGTGAGGCGGACGGCGCTTACGAAAACCTAGCTGGTCGGCTTTTCCTCGGCGATCTTCTTCGCCTCGGCGATCAGCTGTTTGACTTTCTGACCGCCCTTGTGGCCGATTTCTTCATAGAAATCGCTGCCGTACTTGTCCTTGACGACTCGGCCGCCTTTTTGGCCGATCTGTTCGTAGAACGCGGCGCCGTGGCGCTCGCGCGTCGCCTGGCCGCCCTTGCGACCGATCTGCTCATAGAAGCCTGAGCCGTACCGCTCGCGAACGGTATCGCCGCCCTTCTTGCCGGCTTCGCGCACCGACATCTCGCCCTCGGGCTTCGGGGTCCGCGCCTTCTTCGGAGACTGATCATCCATCCGGAAAAACCTCTCGGAGCTTGTCGTTAGACAGCATGGGACACGCCTCGGTCGTACCCAAAGAAGGCTAGCCTAAACTCGCATGATCGACCTGATTATCGAGGGCGCCCTGGTCTACGACGGAGGCGGCGCGGCCCCGTTCTCCACCGACGTGGCCGTCGTGGGCGACCGCATCGCGCTCTTGGGTCGCCTCGACGAGCGCGAAGCGCTCGAACGCGTCCCGGGCGCCGGCCTGGCGCTTGCGCCGGGCTTCATCGACGTGCATTCCCACTCCGACGAACTGTGGCTCGTCGACGGGCGCTGCGAGGGCAAGGTCGTCCAGGGCGTGACGACCGAGATCGGGGGCAACTGCGGCACGTCGGTGGCGCCCCTGGCGGGCTTGGCCCTGGAGCGAAAGGTCGAAGATGCCGGGGCCTACGGCCTCGAGGTCGCCTGGCGCGACCTCGACGGCTTCCTGAGCCTCGTCGAGCGCGGCGGCACGGGTTTGAACGTGGCCACGCTGGTCGGCCTGGGCACGACGCGGCGCTGCCTGCGCGGCGACGCCCCGGGGAAGCTCGAGCGCGACGAGCTGCTGGCCGAGCAGCAACTGGTCGAGTTGGCCATCGAACAGGGCGCGCTCGGGGTCTCGAGCGGCCTGATCTACACGCCGTCGCGCTACGCCGACCTCGACGAACTCGCCGCCTGCGCCGTCGCCGCCCGCCGGGCGGGCGCGGGGCGGTACGTGAGCCACCTGCGCAGCGAGGGCGACGACCTGATCGAGGCCGTGGAAGAAGCCCTCGAGGTGGCGCGGCGCGCCGAGGTGGCCGTGCAGTTTTCGCACCACAAGGCCGCGGGGCCGCGCAACTGGGGCAAGGTGCACCGCTCGCTCGAGGCGATCGACCGCGCGATCGCGACTTCGGGCATCGCGGCCGCAGCCGACGTCTACCCCTATACCGCGAGCTGGACCGACCTCGTCACGATCGTGCCCGACGACGTGCGCGCGGGCGACCGCGACGAGGTTTTGGAGCGCCTGAGCGATCCGGCCACGGCCGTTGCGGTCGCGCTGCGCCTCGAACTGGAATGGGGCGGACGCTGGCACGACATCCTGATCTCCGACAGCGGCACCGGTCGCAATGCGGAACTTGCCGGGCGGCGCATGGACGACATCGCCTCGGGCCGGCGGCTCTCCCCGGCGCGCGCCGCGATCCAGCTGCTCGTGGAAGAGCGCCTCGAGGTGCAGGCGATGTTCTTCACGATGCTCGAGGACGATGTGGCGACCGTGCTCAGCGCGCCGTTTTGCTGCGTGGGCAGCGACGCGTCGGCGCGTGCGCTGCGCGGACCGACGGCGCGCGGCGTGCCGCACCCGCGCACCTTCGGCTGCTTTCCGCGCATCATCGGCCGCTTCGTGCGCGGACGCAAGACGCTCGAACTCGCCGAAGCGATCCGGCGCATGACCTCGCTGCCCGCCGATCTCTTCGGCCTCGACGGGCGCGGGCGGATCGCGCGCGGAAACTACGCCGACCTCGTGCTTTTCGATGCAGCCGCCATCGTCGACACCGCGACCTATGAGTCGCCCTACGCCTATCCGCGCGGCATCGACGCCGTGTGGGTCAACGGCCGCGCGGTGGTGCGCCGCGGCGAGCCGACGGGCGCGCTGCCCGGCCGCGTGCTGCGCGGAGGCCGCGCGTGAACCTCTTCGATCTCGACGCGCCGCAACGTGACGTGCTGCTGCGAGGCGCGCGCAGCGTGTCGTGCGCGCGCGGCGATCTGCTCTTCACGGCGGGCGATCCGGCCGACTCGATCTACTTCGTGATGGAAGGGCGCATCAAGATCTTCCGCACGCACTCGAGCGGTGCGGAATCGATCGTGGGCATTCGCAATCCGGGCAACCTGTTCGGCGAACTCGGTTGGGCGATGGGTGAAAGCACCCGTAGCAACAGCGCCTCGGCGCTCGTGGCGAGCGACCTGCGGCGCGTCGATGCCGGAGAGTTCGGGCGCAAGTTGCGCGCCGATGAGGTGCTCGCCGCAGCCTTCGCACGCGGCCTCGTGCGGCGCCTGACCGCCGTCGAACGCGAACTGAGCGAACTGGCCGGCAAGAGCGTGCCGGGCCGACTCGTCGACATTCTGGGACGGCTCGCCGCCGACCACGGCATCGAAGAGAGCGACGGCAGCCTGCGCCTCGGCCTCGACCTCACGCACAAAGACCTAGCCGACCTGATCGGCACCAGCCGCGAGACGCTTACCAAGGAACTCGGCGTCTTGGCGGACGTAGGACTCTTGCGGGTGGCGCACCGCACGATCGTGCTGCTCCAGCCCCAAGCATTTCCGTTCGCGCGCCGGCGCGAACAGATCGTCGTCAAGCCGGTATGAAGCGCATCGCGCGGGGAAAGGGCCCATGATGGAAAGCCAAGACGAACGCCGCAAGGTCGAGCACGAGAAAGTCCACCCGCACGATCACGAGGATCGCGCCAATGCCATCCGCAGCGCCGACGACACCGGCATGATCTCAGGCGAAGTGCTGATCACGCAGGTCGAGATCGATCATCCCGAAGGCTTCGAAGAGCACCACCACGATCACGATCACGATCACGATCACGACCGCGG
>Ga0182012_10007091_pt1 | contig 11285 bp, 8 predicted proteins | sample 612S2SmetaG_FD_120486 | JGI IMG/M metagenome (GOLD analysis project Ga0182012, IMG submission 120486) | Permafrost microbial communities from Stordalen Mire, Sweden - 612S2S metaG | ecosystem: Environmental > Terrestrial > Soil > Wetlands > Permafrost | place: Sweden: Stordalen | collected...
CGGCCACCGCAAAGCTGGTGATCAGCTTGAACAGCGGGTTTTTCATCGTCGCCGCCTGGGCGGCCGTGGCCGCGCCGGACACCACGATGCTGCCAATTCCGGTAACCTTCAGCAGCACCGTCGAGTCGGTGATCAACTGCGCGCCGGTCAGCGTCAGCACCGGCGCGTGGTCGGTCAGCGCGATCGAGGCGATCGACCCGGCCTCCGCCTCCAACGCAGCCAGATTGGCCACCACATTCGACGAAGCATCGGAAACCGCGAACCCTGTGGTCAGATTGGCCACCAGCGTCGCATTCGCCGCCAGCACCTGTGCCACCGTCGCGGTGCCGGACAACGCGATCGTCCAGGTCGGGTTGGAAATCAGCAGCAATGCATTCGCATCACTGATCAGTTGCGCCGCCGTGATCGAAACCGAAGGCGTGCCGCTGTCCGACAGCGTGATCGATGCCAGTTCGGAGGCAGTCGCCAGAGCCGAGAGCGAACTCAGATAGAGTGCCACGTTGACAGCAGTATCGACAACCACAACCGGTGTCGAAACGTTCGCAACATTCAGCTGAGAGGCGGCAAGTGCTGTATAGGACACTGGAAATGCTCCGAAACGAAAAGCAGATTCAAGGAGAAGTGCGTATCCGCGGTGAAATCAGGCTTTTGCGCAATTTTGCACTTCGCGCTGGCTGGCAGCGCAACAGGTCCGGCCCGCGATTCTCGCGGGCCTTAAAAAATCTCATCACGACGCCCGCCAGTTACAGCCCAGGAGCGATGACTATGCTCGGATCGTTACATGGACGCGGTCCAGGCACACTGCCCCCAGCCGCCGGCGGTCCGCCGCAGCGGCCGAGCGCACAGTTGACCAATCAAATCGCTAATCGCCACGAAATCGCGGCGAACATCGCCTTCGATCAGCATCCATTCATACCTCTGTATTCATGCCTGTACAACCGGGATCACTGTTATGATCAATTTGTTAATCAACAGTTAAAGTTGATTGCTCAGGCCACAGACGTTGATCGAAAAAATACTTCCACGCCCGCTTTCCTGCGCGCCATCGCACAAAACCGGACACAAAATCGCCGCCGGCACGGGTCGCGCCCGAGCCGCACACCCTGAACCGGCCAGACGCTCAGCCGCGCCGGTTCAGCGCCCGCCTACAACTTTGCGTTCGAACAGCGCCGCGATCTCCGCCGCCGAGTAGCCATGTTCGGCCAGCACGTCCCGCGTATGCTCGCCCAGCGCCGGCGCATGCGCCCGCCGCGTGCCGCTTTCAAACGCCGGCAGCCCCGGAATATTCGGCATCGGCACCAGCTCCGGCACCCCCGGCTGCTCCAGCCATGACATGATCCCGCTCGCCGCCACCTGTTCCTCTTTCAAGAACTCCTCATAGCTGTTGACCCGCCCGTTCATAATGCCGTTCGCACTCAGCCGCTCCGACAGCCAGTGCGTCGTCCGAGCCTTGAACACCGGCCGCAGCAGGCCCAGCAGTTCGTCCAGGTTGCCACCGCGCGCCGCATGCGTGGCGAACCGCGGGTCCTCCAGCAGCCAGCTCTCCTCGATCGCCTCGCAGAACGGCCGCCAGTCGGTCGGGCGGATCATCGTCACGTTGATCTGCCCGTCCGCCGTGTCAAACACCCCGTTCGGCATGCTCGTTCGGGTCGTCGTGCCACGCTCCAGATAGTGCGCGATCATTCGGATCACCGACAGCATCGCCCCGCCATGCATCAGGCTCAGCTCGATGAAACGCCCCTGTTTCACCTCTTGTTCCCGGCGCACATACAAAGACGTCGCAATCGCCTGGAATCCCAGCAGCCCCGAGAACATATCAATCAATGAGATCGCGATCCGGTGCGGATGCCCGTCTCGCTCGCCCTTGTTCTCGGTCACGATCCCGGTGAACGCCTGCAGCACCGGGTCCATCGCCGGCCGCGCCGCCAGCGGCCCGGTCTGCCCGAAGCCGGAGATCGCATAATAGATGATCTGCGGCTCCCGCGCCGCCACCGACGCATAGTCGAAGCCATAGCGCTTGATCGTGCCCGGCCGGAACCCCTCCAGGAACACGTCCGCCCCGCGCAGCAGCCGCCACAGGATCTCCTTGCCCTCCGGCGTCTTCAGGTCCACCGCCACGCTGCGCTTGCCCAGCGTGCCGTACAACGAAAACGCCGAGTGATCCTCGTACGTCCGGCCCAGGATCCGCGACCAGTCGCCGCCATTGTGCGGCGTCTCGACCTTGATCACGTCCGCGCCGTGCTGCGCCAGCATCATCGCACAGGACGGCCCGGCCACCCCGCCCGTCAGATCGATCACCTTCATCCCGGCGAACGCATTGTCGTACGTCATTCGTCTCCCCCGTCGGTCTTGGCGGAATAATAGGAGGTGATCACGCTCGGACGCCATCCCCCGCCGTTTGCCGCGGGGATCGCTCGGGCCAAATCAACACGGAACAGGGTCGGGTCCGAAGCGATCAGGCCCGCGTGGTCCGGCTGACGACCCACACGAACAGGATAAGGCATGATGAGGATCGTTCAATCTGATCTGGATTCGGCGCTGAAATCGGGCGACTACAGCTATTGAGCGACCGCCGGTGGGTCGATCCACGGCTCCTCCGCCCGGAAAACCCGTTCAACCGGCACCCCCGTCGGCGCGCTCCTCTGGGCGGCCGGGTGCGCACGGGCGATCTCGTGGGCGATCTCGTTGCGGACCGCCTGAATCCGAGGATATAGATCGCGCGGAAAGCTCAGCCCGTTGCAGGCGTCGTGGCCGCCGGCATCGCACTTAAGCTGCGGGTCCGTGCCCACCGTCACGGCGCCGGCCTTGCGATAGTAGATCAGGGCGGACCTGGGTGCTCCGAGACCCTCGGCAGACCGGCCAAGATAGTAGTAGCCGAGGTCGTTCTGGAAGCCGATCCACATGACCTGCGACGCCAGATGCCGCCAGTCCCCGGTGGCGTAAAGTCTGTTCAACCCCGCAAGACTGGCGGTCCAGTTCCCCGAACAGGCCGCGGCGCATGTCAGGTCGGCACGGCCATCGCGCAGCTCCGTGATCAGGCTGGCCTCGATTTCCGGGGGCGGGGCGGACATTTTGGTCGAACACGCTGTCAGCAGCGCGCTCACCAGGACAGCAACGGCCGCATGCCGCATCATCGTTGCTTCGCCACGTTCATTGGTGCCACACGCCGCGCTTCGCATCCCGGGCGGTCTTTTCCGCCGCACGATACAGCGGGTCCGCATTGGCGGTGGCGCGCGACGCCCCGTTCAACAGCAGAGCTTGACCCAGGTCTACCTGGGCTGTGAAGCATCGATAGGTGCCACCATCGGACGGATCACACTCCAGATAGCTGCCATGCGACTTGATCCACTCGAGAATCTGGCTGCCCCGGCCGGCCGCGATCATATCGACGCCGGACAGGTGAACCGTCGTTTGGCCGACTATGGGCCACCCATCGACCGAGACTGCCAGCACCTCGCCTTTGATTTGCGCCGGCGGTGGCGTTTCCGGTGACGGCGCTGCAACGGCCTTGCCCTGAGGTGGCGCGGCCGGTGGCGATTCGGCGAGGCCGACCACGGGCCCGACCGCGGCCAGCCGGGCGTCTGGCGGCACCGCCTCCAAAATGATTTTTTTCAGCGCGGCGCTGTCTTCCGGCAGGAGACTTTTGCTTCCCTCGCAATCCGCGGCCAGCAACTGCTTGGCCAGGCCCGCGGCCCGCTGCCTGGCGGAGATGTCTGATCGGTCCATTTCCATGTCGTCGTTGAGGCGCCTGATCAGCTGGCGCGAGACATACGGAGCGCCGGAGGCATCGCAGCCGATCTCACGCCATATCTTATAGACCTGTTCGTCAAACCCGGCCGATTTGTCTGAATGCTGCGCGCGATCCCACACAGCGCCATATTGGTCCGGTTGATCCGGCTGATCCGGTCCTGAGAAGCTCGGGTTTTTGATCAGGTTCCTCTCGAGGCGTTCTTCTGCCTTTTCCCGTGTCGATTCCTTCAGTCTGCCATTTCCACTGCCCACCGGGATTGTGAGGGTCATCTTTGCAATCCTCTCGGACAGTGTCGCAGCCGGAAACGAGCCGATTTGTTTGTTCCATTTTTCTGACTTGATACCCGTTACCCAAGCCCCTTTCAGGCCGTCGGCGGTCACGTCCGTGGACCAGACGGACACCTTCACTAGGCTGGTGCCAGCAAACTGTGCGTTGGTCAGGTCAGCACCTTGCAGCTTCGCGCCGTTGACGTCTGCGCCTTGCAACTGTGTGCCGACCAAATGAAACCGCGGGCTGTTAATATACAGCCGTGCGCCCTGGAGTTGCGCGTTCGCGAGGTCAGCGCCTTCGAGTTCAGCGCCGACGAGGTCGGCGCCTTGCAGTCTTGCGCCGATGAGCTCTGCGCCTTTAAGGTTTGCACCAAGAAGGCTGGCACCGACGAGGTAAGCGTGTTTGAGATCAGCGCCCTGAAGTTCAGTTCCCTCGAGGTTGGCGCCTTGGAGTTGAACGCCTCCGGCGTTTGCTTTGGACTCTTCGAGGTCGTGCGGCGGAGGGTTGCGGTTTAGCACAGCCCCGTTGAGGTTTGCCCCTTGAAGGTGGGCAAAGGCAAGATCAGCACCTTGGAGGTAAGCATCAAAAAGATTGTCGCCCTGAAGCTGGGCTTCTGAGAGTTCAGCGCCTTCCAGATGAGTACAAGTCTCATTTTGTTTCTCACCCGACCGTTGCCGTGCCTCGCCGGTTCGCTCGATATCCTCGTTCGATGCACAACCCAGGTACGCTTCGCGTAAATCGGCGTGATCGAGAACCGCACCTTCCAGGTGCGCCCCGGCAAAATCAACTTTTCGCAAGCTTGCGTGGCTCAGTACCGCGCCCCGCAGGTCGCGGCCGCGCAGCGAGAGCGTTGCCGTTGCGGCGGCGATCTTCGCTTCGGTATCCAGTTTAACGTGATCGATCGCGTCGAAACCCGGCAGCACCAACCGGTTGGAAAACAGGCTGACGGGCCGCCTGGTCAGCTCGTTGGGCGCTCCGCCAACCAGCCAGACCCGCACCGGAATCCAGACCTGCTTTGGAATCAATGCCCTCGCAGGAGTCTCGACCCAATCCTGCACGACCTGTTCCAGTTTTTCCCCGGGGAACGTGGCGATCAGCAGCAACAGCGGCACCGAACCAACCGTCAGGGCCCACATAATACCCTTCGTCCCAACGTTCTGAATGGTCCCAACGGTCTGGAACGCGCCGAAGAAATGATATCGCCGCGTCTGGCTCCCCGGCGCCGCGTCGGCTGTGCGCAACGCGATTTTCGGCCAGAACACCCAAAGCAACCCAAGATCGATCCAGACCGCGACGCGCTGCCACCAGGTGATCAACTCGTTATGATATGGCAGGAATTGCAGTTCGAAGAACAGCAGCAGCAGGATGGGGCCGATCACCAGGCTGATCAACGCGATCAGCCACGCAAACATTCCGGTCGCGCCATCCCGCACGTCAGGCGGGCCCGCCAGGAATTGCACAAAAATATTGGCCGGCAGTTGTCCCCGCAGCGTGGTTTCCGCCGGCGGTTTCAGACCGGAACCGGGCGCGACCAGCGCGTTGTCATAGGCCTCGATCTTGCCCGCCAGCATGACGAAGTGCAGCAGCACGTAAACATGAACGATCAGCAATAGCGCAGGGCCAAGCCAGAAGAACCCCGTCACGGGAACATTGACACTGACCAGGGGCAGCATGATCGGGCTCTCCAGGAGCAGGTCCTTGTGGGTGACCGATCCGATGGCGATGAGCAGATAGACCAAAACGCCCAGGTAGCTGATCCACAGCCCGCCGCTGACCGAAGCGGCGTCAACGACCGAGCTGCGTAGCGCGTCCGGGTCCGCCGCCTTCTTCGCCAGCGCCGAGGGCTCCGCAGCGGGACTCGCGGACGCAGCTTCGGTCGAATCAACCGACGCGCGAGCCGCATCCTGCTCTGCCTCAGGCATCGCCGATTTTCCCCATCTGTCATTGCCGATACGCCGGACCCGCCACGGCCCGCCCGCTCGCTGTGTCGTCCGATGGGGCGCTGCAAGCGTAAGCCGGCCTATGCGATCGCGTCAACAAAAACGCGAATTTTCCCCCGTCAGACAACCGAAGGTAGCGTCGGAGCCTCGGTTTAACCAACAAACGGTGGGGGACTTCTGCAACCGATCGAACCTGGCTTTAAGCCGCCATGGTCCTGGGATTTCCGCAGGCGCAAGCGAACCGGGTCAGATCCCGTTTTCCGGCGGGCGCGAACATTGGAATCGATGCTGCCAGGCCATCCCGACGCGATCCGAACTAGCCCGAATATAGTGAAAGTCGGCCAGTCACACCGCGCCCCACATCATTTCTCAACCGTTCTGTACATCCCACGCGCCACCCCACCAGACCCGCAACCGGTCAAGCGCACGAACACGGCAAACCCGGGCTGATCACCCGCGATCGCAGCGCATCAATCCCTTGCACGGTGGGGGCGTCGAACGCAGCAGCCGCCGTTCAGTGCTCCGCCGCGCCCGCCAGCACATACCGCGCCAGCGCCTCGCCCAGGCAGTCGTTCAGCGCCGCGATCGTCTTGTCGCGCATCTCCCGGCTCACCCGCTCAAGATCGATCTGCCCCGAGTTCACCCACGCCTGCGTCAGGTCGAAGCGGTGAAACAAGGTCACCGGCGGCGATGTGGCGATCTGCGTCAGCACCGTCTCATACGGGCTGAGATCGGCATTCGCGCGCAGGAACCGGCTGAACTGCGGATCGACCAGCACCAGGTCGGCATGCGCCTCGTCCGCCGCCGCCGCCCCATCCTCCAGCACCGAACGCAGCGAATCCGGCCGCAATCCCTGCACCGCCTCGACCGTGCCGGTCTGCCACAGCACCACATCGTAGTGATGCGCCGCCAGCTCGTGCCGCAGGATCGGCAGCATCGCATCCGCTGTCATGCTCCGCCCGCCCGCCACCGTCAGGGTGAACCGCAGCCCCGGCCGCAGCGCCCGCAGCGCATCCACCATCCGGTACGGGAAGGAGCGCTCGTGCGCCTGATAAGCCAGCGCCGCCCCGCCGGACGCGCCGCTGTCTCCGACGGTCGATCCCGACCCCAGCGCGAGGATATCCAGACCCCCCTTGGCCAGGGCCGTCGCCACCCGCTGCAGTGGCGCTGAGGGTTCCGTCATCTCGGTTGGGATCGCGCAGCCGGCCGGGCTGTCAGCCTGCGCCCATGCGGGACCCGTCGCGACCAGCGTCACTAACAAACAGGCAAGCGGAAGCGATTGCATAAACTCAACCGGTATCAGGCTGCGCATCCACCGGCAAGAGTGCAGACGCAGGCGCCGACACGCTGCGTGGCGCCTTGGCACGACCCTTCGTCCTGTACCACGCGGCCAGCGCGCCCACCGCGATCATGCCGCCCGCGCCGAACAGGTTGATCCCGATCTGCATCGGGGTCCGGTCATCATACTCCAGGCCAAGCCGAGCGACAAAACCGAACACGATCCCCGAACAGAACACCGGCAGCGAGTTCTGGCCCAGCAGCACCAACGGCGCCGCCCAGCGTGACCGCAGCCAGGGCTGGTCGAAGCGGATCAGCCGCACGCACAGCCAGGTCAAAGCCAGGATCGACAGCAGCCGGAACGGATACAGACCGGTCTTGTCCTCGATCACCAGGTAATGCAGCACCGCCGATCCTGAGAACCAGTCCAGCCGCAGCGGATGCGGCTCGATCACCACCGTCACCATGATGCCCAGCAGCACGACGAACGCCGCGGCTGCATCCAGCAACCGGTGATGCACCGGCACCCGCATCGGCGCGCAGGCCAGCAATACCCCGATGACGAACAGGAACTGCCAGGCGAACGGATCGAAATACCAGCCTTCACCGGTCCAGGCATCCAGGTTCAGACTGGTGAACCGCACCAGCACATAAACCGCGAACGACAGCCCGAATAGCACCCGCGGCCAGCGCAGCAGCCAGATCGTCGCTGCGAAGATCACCATCAGCACCACATAAAGCGGCAAAATATTCAACAGGCTCGGCTGGAATCGCAGCAGCACCACCTCCAGGATGCTGCGATACGGGTCGTCGCCCAGCACGTCCAGCCGGCTTTCCTCCAGATAGTTCAACCGGTTCAGCGCCGTCGCGGAATACGTCACCTGCGCGGTGAACAGCACGAACAGAAAAATATGCGCCACATACAACGTCCACGCCCGGCGCATCACGTCGGCCGCGCTCGAGATGTAGCCCTGCACGTTCAGCCGCATGCCGTACGACAGCCCCGCGCCATACCCGGCCAGCAGCACGAACACTTCGGTCGCGTCGCACATGGCGAAGTTCTGCAGGCTGTACCCGCCCAGCACATCGCCCGGGATGTGATCCGTGTAGATCCACCACAGCGCCAGACCTCGAAAAAAATCGACGCGCAGGTCTCGCGTCGCGGATCGCCGGATCAGGTCCATTCCCGGCATGTGGGATACGCGAGGTGAATCGAAATCGGGCCGATACGATCGGTCACATCACGTTTTTGAGCTTTCTGTTACAGACCCTCGCCCGCCCGGCGGAACGCCTCAGTTGTCGCCAGATATGTGTCGATGTCCCGATCTTCCGGCGCCGCCATGACATGCTCGATCCCGGCATCGCGATACGCGCCCAGCGCATCGCGCATCCCGCCGACAGTCTGCGCATTGCAGGAAACCCGGATCGAGACGGTGAAGTCCGCGCCCGGCCGTTCCGCCCGCAGCCGCTTCACCATCGCCGGCGCCGCCTCCGGCGTGACCCGGCTGCCGTGCCAGCCGTCCAGCCGCAGCGCCCGCTTGATCGCCGCATCCGACGATCCGCCGATCCAGATCGGAATCGGCACCACCGGCTGCGGCTGCGAGCGCATGTCCCGGATCACCGCCGGTATCCACTTGCTGCCGAACGTCACCGGGTCCTGCGACCACACCGCCCGCATCATCGCGATGCCCTCGTCCATGCGCCGCCCGCGTTCCTTGAACGGCACCCCCAGCGCGTCGAACTCCGCCTCCAGCCAGCCGACCCCGGCGCCCAGGATCAGCCGCCCGCCCGACAGGTTTTGCAGCGTCGCCAGTTCCTTCGCCAGCGGCAGCGGATGGCGCATCGGCAGCACCAGCACCGAGGTCCCCAGCCGCACCCGCTGCGTCGCCGCCGCCGCCCAGGTCAGCGTCAGCACCGGATCCCAGAAATTGGGCGACGGCGGATACCCGCCATCCTTCGGGACGATGATGTGCTCGCTGACCCACACATCATCCAGCCCCAGTTCCTCGGCCAGGACCGCGACGCGGCGGATGTTGTCCGGACTGGCCTTGCGCCCGATATGCGGCAGATGGATGCCAAGCTGCATGGTGATTTCCTCCCGCCGCCATCAGTCCAGAGTTACGCTGAACTGTCCATGGCACACCGCGCCCCGCCGGCGGTAACCGCCAGCACATCACCCCGAGTCTCGCCGCGTGGCCTCGGAGCCGAGAATTACGCCAAACTCAAGATCCCTGCCTTGCGTCTTTTTTCGATGTTGCAACACGGTGCCATCCAGTAAAATAGCGCAACTCACGGTCGGCACGTCGGCGAAGGAAATCATGCAGACACACCGGCTGACCAGCACTGTTCACCCGTCGGGCGCCGCCGCTCTCCCGCGCACACCGCGCCACCCAGCCGTCCCGGCGCCGGCTGGCCCGCTCCCTTGCCGGCCTCGCCGCCGGCAGGACGCGGCCTCGGGTCGTCGCGGACTGCTATTTGCAACCAAGTTTCAGCGGCGCCTTTGTCACGCGCGTCCTGCAACGGCGATTCGCTGCATCCGCCTGCCGCCGCCGCGCCCTGTCCCGGACGCGCCCCGCCGGAACCGCCGCATCACCGCCGTCCCAAGCAAAGCCGTCGGCAGCAGCAATGCACTCGCCGGTTCAACGATGCTCGTCGCCGGCACCTCGCTGATCGGACCCGTCACGCCGTTCGGACAGCCGGCCAGGCAAATCGTCTCAACCTGGAAGTCGGCGCCGTCGCCACCCACGTAGGTGCCGGAACCAACCACGTTCGCCGTGGCACCAGACGCATAGGTCGCAACCCCGGTGAAGGTGTAGGGAACGCTGAACGAAACCTGCTGCCCGACCAGCAACGCCTCATACTCGCTGTTCCCCGGCACATTCAGCGCGACCGCGGCGCTGAACGACTCGCCAGTCGTTTCCGCATCCGAATGTCCGAAGCTGACCGTCGTGGTCTCCGATACGGACACGGTCGAAGAGCCCGCTATCAGTCCGGGCACACCGACATTGGTGGTCGACGAAACGCCCAGCGTCACCGCCTGTGACAGCGCCCACTGGAAGGTCTCCGTCTTGGAGTAAGTGAGTGTCAGCGTCCCGGTAGCGGTCTCACTGGTCTGGGTTTTATTCGTCTGCGTGAGGCTTTCGCCCGAAAGCTGCCCGGTCGGCGTGACGACGACGTTATTGAGATTGTAGTTGAGGCCGGTCAGCGCCAGGCTCTTCACCGGGTCCGAGACCCCGTTGCTGTACACCATCTGACCCTGGGTACTGGGGCTTCCGCCGGTAAACAGCGAGAACGAGCCGTTGTCGCTCACCTGTCCGTACACCGTGGCACCGAGCCCCGCGGTGTTGGTGGCATAGACGGCTTGCACCGGCGCGACAGGCTGGCCGTTCTGCGACCCGTAGATGACGAAATTGCCGTCCTCCTGCATATCGGCGTAATAGCCGCCGAAAGTGCCGGATTGGATCGGCGTGGCGGAAATGGCGTTGGCGATGTTATTGGGGGACGAAACCGAGGGATTGGAACCTCGCTCAACCTGCAACTGCCCCTGATATGCGCCGTACGGACTGAAGATCGCGTAATACGTGCCACTGGGTGACGTCGTATAATCACCTGAGAAAAGCACGGTGTTATTCGGAATGTAGCCGCTGTAAACAGCCATCAATCGTCTCCCCCGAGCCAATATTTCAGTCCGAGGTCATAATATATCCGAATAATATGGTATGCAACAGAGTGTTTAGGTTGCAAATCGATGATGAACGACAACCAAAATGATTTGGCTTAACGCCGCCCGCGCGCACGGACCCCTCGGCCGGGCCGTCCGCAGCAGCCGCCCCGCTCGATCCGCCCGCCTCGGTTTCATCCGGCAACGGACCCACCCCCGGTTCGGCACCCGGGCCCTCCACCGACGCCGTGCACACGACGGATCGCTGGCCGCCCGCGCGATCCCCGCGAACCGGCCGTGCCGATGTCCCAGCCTCCGATCGCGCGTCCCCACCCTTGCGCCCGCCGCCCCCCCTGCGCCACCCTGGCCCTCTAACCGCTCCTCA
>Ga0182012_10007093_pt1 | contig 11282 bp, 11 predicted proteins | sample 612S2SmetaG_FD_120486 | JGI IMG/M metagenome (GOLD analysis project Ga0182012, IMG submission 120486) | Permafrost microbial communities from Stordalen Mire, Sweden - 612S2S metaG | ecosystem: Environmental > Terrestrial > Soil > Wetlands > Permafrost | place: Sweden: Stordalen | collected...
GGCGCGCCGGCGGCCTCGACCTCCGCGATGAACGCGCGAACCTGCGGGTCGAGATCCCCGCCGTTCGGACTCACTTGCGCTGGTGCAGCGCGAACCGGTTGCCGTCGGGGTCGGTGACGAATGCAGTCCAGCAGACGGGGCTTTCCATGACGTCCGAGACGGGCACGTTTTGGGCGACGAGCCGTTCGCGCGCCGCTGCGACGTCGTCCACTTCGAACGCGGCGCTGAACGCCGAGCCCGGCACGATGCCGATCGCCTCGCCGTTGCCGATGCCGAACGCGACGCCGTCCACATCGAACTCGACCCACTGATCGCCGAACTCCGCCGCGCCGGGTTTTAAGCCGATCACGTCGCGGTAGAACGCGGTTGCGCGGGGCACGTCTTTGACCGAGTAAGCGACGAACGCAAGAGATGTGATCATGCGGTTGCCTTCGCGGCGGGCGCTCGCCAGCCTGGTGCGTGCAGGCCCCGCTCACGCGGTATAGGGAACCTCACAGGCCGCTTCTTCTATCTACCTGGAGGTTCACCCATGATCAAACACGCAAGCTTGCTCGCCCTCGCCGCCCTGCTGCCGCTCTCGGCCGCCACCGCCGCGCTCGCCGACGATGCAATGGCCACGTCCGCGCCGGTGACGGTCAAATTGCAGGCGCAGAACGGCTCCGGCGAGACCGGGACCGCGACGCTCACCCAAAAGGGCAGCGACGTCGTCGTTCACCTGACGATCACCAAGGGCACCGGCGACGCGCAGCCGGCCCATATCCACCCCGGCACGTGTGCGAACCTCGATCCGAAGCCGAAGTACCCGCTGACCAACGTCGTCGACGGCGAATCCCTCACGACCATCAAGGGCGTGAAACTGGCCGACCTTGAGACCGGCGCGTTCGCGATCAACGTCCACAAGTCGACGTCGGATCTCAAGGACTACGTCGCGTGCGGCGACATCCCCAAGGCGCCCGCGATGGGCGGCATGTAGCCTCGGCCTTTCCCTGGCCTAATTCTCGGCCGCCAGCGCTCTGACCGTGTCGTCGACGAGCTCGTCCTGCGAGTCGCCGACGACGGTCTTGCGCAGGCGGCCGTGTTTGTCGAAGATCAGCTGCGTCGGCCAGTACTCGATGCCGTAGGCGTTCCACAGCTTCATGTCGGGGTCGAGCGCGACGGGCCAGACGATGCCCTGCGCCTTTAGCGCCTCGACGACGTTCGCGCGCGCGTGCTCGTACGGCGTCTCCGGGCTGTGGATGCCGATGACGACGAGCGTGTCTGCGTTGTCGGCGTGCAGTTTTTTCAGATTCGGCGTGACGTTCTTGCAGTTGTAGCAACCGAACGTGAACACGTCCACGAGCACGACTTTGCCGCGCAGCGACGCGGCGTCGGGCTTGCCGTTGAGCCAGTCGCTCGCGGCCAGCACCGTCGCCAGCGACGGTTGAGCGGCTTGCGCCGCGGCGGGGATCGCGGCCGCTGCGAGCGCCAGCGCGAGCACCTGCAGATGCCTCATTGCGCGGCCGCCTCGGGAACCAGGACGACGGACTTGCCGTCGATCTTGATGCGCCCGGCCTTCACCAGGTTCGTCATCTCGAGCGAGACCGTCTCGCGCGTGCTGCCCACGAGCGACGCGATGTCCGCGTGCGTGAGCTTCAGCTCGACGCGCACGCCCTCGGGCACCGCGACGCCGTGCTCGCCCGCGAGCCGTTCGAAGAGATGGACGATGCGGTCGGCGACGCGGGCGTAAGCGAGATCCTCCATCGTTGCGGACGCCTCGCCCAGCCGCCCGCTCAGCACCTTGGCGACGTTGAGCGCCAGCGTCGGGTTCCCCGACAGCAGCGCGAACATGTCGTCGGCGCGAGCCGTACACAACAGCGACTCCTCCATGCACGTCGCCACCGTCGTGCGCGGACCGGCCTCGAACATCGTTTCCTCGCCGAAGAGGTCGCCCGCGCCGAGCACCGCGACGGTGACTTCCTTGCCGTCCGCGGTCAGCCGCGAGATGCGCACGCGGCCGCGTTTGACGAGGTAGACGAGCCGCGTCGGGTCGCCCTGGTCGAAGACCATCGCCCGCTTCGGGAAGAGCGTCGTCTTGAAGAGGTGCTCGCAGTTCTCGATAGCCTCTTCGCTCGCTTGTGCGAACAGCCGGTTCTGCCGCAGGTACCAGACCTTGTTTTCCACCAGTGGGTCCTTGCCGCGGCCGGCGGCGCGGTCGGCGCGGTGGCCGAGTTCCCCGTAGGCCGCGAGAAGTGTGTTCATGGTCGCCATCGGGTCCATCCTACGCCATAGCGGGCGGTTGGACGGTGGGCCGGCTTACAGCGACGCAGAAAGAGCGGGCATGAAGCATCCCAACGCCGGGAGGGCGGTCATCCTTTGGGCGGCCGTCGCCGCGGCTTGCGTTCTCTGGCTCGGGCCGCGGGCCGCCGCCGCCCAAAGCTTCTTCGGGGGCGGCGCGTCGGCCACGCCGACGCCCACTTCGGCAAGCCCATACCTCACGGCGCCGGTGACGCTCGACGGGCAGACCCTCTTCAGCGTGGCCACGCCGCAGGATCCCCGCAAGGCGCACCTGCCGCTCCCCGAGCGGGTCGCAGACGTACAGGCGGTGCTCGCCGAGCTCACCGCCGTCAGCGGCACCGCGCCGTTCCAGGAGCCGTTCTACGACCCGCAAACGCTGCGCATCGAAGTCGAGCACGGCGGCGACGTGGCGGTGCTCACGGCGGTCGACGGGACGCACAAGGAGCCGCTCGAGATCGTCACGGTCACGAGCGCCGACGCCGGTGCGAACCAGCAGAGCATCGACGCCGTCGCGGCGACCTGGCAGGCGATTCTGCAGAACGGGTTGACCAAAGCGCTCCGTCTGCGCGAGCCCTCGACCCGCCGGCACAATCTGCTCGAGACGATCGGGGTTACCGCCGGGCTGGCGCTCGCGACGCTCCTCGGCTGGTTGTTGTTCGGCGTCATCCAGAAGCGCACGGCCCTGCTCTCCGACGAGGTGGCCGCGCGAGCCAAGGCAGCTTCCGAAGCCGTCGTCGAGCAGGCCGAGAAGCCGGCCCGCTCGGGCGACATCGAGGAGGGTCGACGGCGGCGGGCGATGCTGTTCAACGCGACTATCGATCCGCAGCAGCGTCTGCTCTTCTACCGGATCGTCTCCACCACGCTGCTCGGAGCGTATGCGGTCGCGTGGACCTTCGCCGTGGCGTGGGCCCTCTCGTTGTTCCCCTCGACATCGGCGCTGTCGCGCGCCTTCTCGCACGGCGTGCTCGTGATTCTGCTGATCACGATCTGCGCGCTGGTGCTCTACCGCGTGCTTCACGCCGTCGCCGTCCGCAGCGAGCACTACTGGCTGGCGCGATCGTCGGTTGCCGGCTCGCCGGAATCGGCCCGTCGCCTACAGCGCATCCCGACGATCACGGCAGCCGTCAGCGGCCTCCAAACGATCGTGCTCTTCTTCGTCGCGGTCCTGATTGCGCTGACCCAACTCGGCGTCCCGATCGGCTCCGTCGTCACGATCGGCGGCCTCACCGCGGTCGCGCTATCGCTGGCCGTTCAAAACTTCGTGCGCGACTTCGTGAACGGCTTTCTCGTGCTGGCGGAGGACCAGTACGCAGTCGGCGATTATGTGACGCTGAACAGCAACAGCGGCGTCGTCGAGACGTTGACCCTGCGCATGGTCCAGATTCGCGACGCGGCCGGAGCCCTCGTGACGATCTCCCACAGCGCCGTGAACATCGCGGTGAACCATTCCCGCAACTGGTCGCGCGTCGACTATCGCGTGTCGGTCGACCCCGGCACCGACACGGCGAAGGCGCTCGCCCTCGTGCGCGCGACGGTGGAGGAGATCTCGCGCGACGCCGACTGGCGCGAGGCGATCCTCACGCCGGTCGAGTGGATCGGCATCGACGACATGAACAAGGACTCGTTGGTCATCCGCGTCGGCGTCAAGACCGAGCCGCTCCGCCAGTTCGAGTGCCGACGCCAGATCAACGAACGCCTCGAGGAGGCGTTCGCCAAAGAGGGCATCACGCTCGGCGCGAAACTCTAAGCGGCGAGGCGCCGCGGCGCCGGCGCGGGGAACGCAAAGCCTCCGTCACGAATCGGCAAAACAAACGAGGTACGCTGCCGTGAGTGATATGCTGCTGGAATCCGAACTACGCCCGTTCACCGTCGACGAATTTCATCGCATGGCCGAGTCGGGCATCTTCCGCGACGGCGAGCGCGTCGAACTGATCGACGGCCTGCTGGTTACGATGCCCCCAATCGGCAATCCGCACTGGACGCGGCACGGCAGCATCGTCGCGTATCTGCTGCGCGCGCTCGAGGGCCGGGCGCTCGTCTTCGGCCAGGCGGCGCTCCGCCTCAGCGAGCGCAGCGAGCCGCAGCCCGACGTAGCGGTCTTGGCTCCGCGCGCCGACGGCTACGCTAGACACGACCCTTCGACTTCAGACATACTCGCGCTGATCGAACTCGCCGACTCGTCGCTCGCGAAGGACCGCGGCCGCAAGCTCCGTCTCTATGCGCGCGCTCGCGTGCCCGACTACCTCCTGGTGGACCTCGCTGCCGACGCGCTGTCCCACTTTACGCAGCCGAGCGACCTTGGCTACGCCGGCGAACGCGTGCTCCAGCACGGCGACAGGTTTTCATTGAGTCGGATCGCGGACGTAGCGCTGTCGGCCGACCCGTTCCTGGCATAGGCCCCCCTACTTCCATATCGTCGCGACGAAAAACGGACGCGGCTGCGGCTTCGCCGACGCAATCGGCGTGCAGTTCGACTGATAGGTCGTATTCAGCGGCAGCAGCGTCGGAGCGCTGCACGCGATCGTGCCACACGAGTAGCCGTAGCCCTGCAGGCCCGTGTAGCCGTGGGCGTAGATGCAGAACTGGCCCTGCACGAGATGCATCGCCCACGGGTGGGCCGGCTGCTTGCGATTCGGGTCAGGCGTTGGGAACGCCGTCACGGTCACGTCGATGCCCGTCTTCTTCACGAGGTCGATCGGACACGCGAGTTTGTGCGCGCCTTGCGCGTAGCACGGGTCGTAGTGTCCCTGCGACGCGGCGTGGCAGCGGTACGCATCGGCCTGCCCCGACAGTTGCGACGGCCCCTCGCACGTGCCCGCGTAGGTAGCGGTCGCCGTCATGTGCGCCGCATCGTAGTGGACGATCTTCGTGGCGGCCGCCGACGCCGCCGAACTCCAGCACAGCGCCGCCGCAGCGCCGAGCGCCACGCCGCGCGACGCCCCGCTCAACCGGGCCAACAGCAATCTCACCGTCGCTCTCCTCGCCCGCCTCCCGGGCGAGGAGGCCTTTGCCGTGCCGGACGACCCTCTCCTTCGGCCGGCCCAGGCCAACTGACCGCCGTTCAGCATATTGACAGGCGTTCAGTGACCTGCTTTACTACCGGCATGAATCGTTGGCCTGGGATGAACCGTGGGCATCGCTGAGCGGCGCGAGCGCCAGAAGGCGGAGCTGCGTGCGGACATCCTGACGGCGGCCAAGCAGATCCTGATCGAGAGCGGCTTTGAAGGGCTGACGATGCGCCGCATCGCCGAGGCCATCGAATACTCGCCGGCGACGATCTATCTCCACTTCGAAAGCCGCGAAGCGATCGCGCTGCAACTCGTCAAGGACGGCTTCGACGAGCTGATGCACTTCCTCGCACCGACGCTCGCGATCGCAGACCCGCTCGAACGGCTGCGCGCCGTCGGCGACGGTTACGTGCGCTTCGGGATCGAGCGGCCGCAGACGTACCGCCTCATCTTCATGACCGACCGCAAGCTGTCGGCAGTCATCGAGGAGTTCTTCGTCAACGACGACGACCCGGGAGCCCGCGCGTTCGAAGCGCTCCTCACCACGGTCACGGAACTGATCGACAAGGGCATCTTTCGGCGGCTCGACCCGGAGATCGCCGCCAACTGCTGCTGGAGCGCGCTGCACGGGATCGTCAGCCTGCACCTCACGTGCGAGGCGATGCTGACCGACGTGTGGGCCACGACGGCCGCGATGCACGACGCGCTCGTCGTCGGGCTGCGCGCGTGACCCGGTCTGTTTTTTGTGGCCTCTTACTGAACATTGTTCATAATGCGAAGGGAGTTCCGTAACGTGAGAGCGTTGAGCATCCTAACGGCCGTCGCCGCGGCCGGAGCGCTCGCGGGTTGCGCGGCCAAGGCGCAGACCGCGCCGGTCGAGCCGATCGCGATCGCCGTCGAGGCCGCCCGGCCCTCCGCGTCGCTGCCGCTCTACGCCGGCCCCGGCACCGTCGCCGCCACTCACACGTACCGGCTCGCCTTCGACGTGGCCGGCCGCGTCGCAACGGTCAACGTGGACGTCGGCGACCGCGTCGGCGCGGGCCAGGTGTTGGCGGCGATCGACGCGAGCGATTACGGCGAGCAGTTGCGCGCCGCCCGCGCGCGAGCGGACGCGGCCTCCGCCGCCGCCGCCAAGGCGGAGCGCGGCTCGCGCCCCGAAGAACTCGCCGCGGCGGGCCAGTCCGTCGCCGCCGCCCAAGCCCAAGTGCAGCGCGCGCAGGCTGCCGAGGAGCTCGCGGCAGCGAACCTGCGCCGGTCGCGGGCGCTCTTCGGCGACGGCGACATCGCAGCGCAGTCCTACGATGCTGCCGTCACGGCCGAGCGCGACGCGAGCGGCGCACTTGCTGCCGCGCGCGCTGCGCTCTCGGGCGCGCAGGCGCAGGCAGCGCTGGTCGCCCAAGGACCGCGCGACGAGGACCGCCGCGCCGCCGCCGCCGACGCCGAGGCCGCGCAGGCATCGGCGGATCTCGCGGCAACGACGCTTGGGAAGACGGCGCTGCGCGCGCCGGCCGACGCGCTCGTTCTGTCGCGTGCCGTCGAGCCGGGCAGCGAAGCACAGCCGGGCCAGGTCGTGTTCGTGCTCGTAGACGCCAGCGACCCCGACGTGATCGTTCCCGTGCCGGCGGCGCGCGCCGCGGAAGCTCGCGGGGCGGCGACGGCGCGCGTCACGGTCGCGGGCCGGACGTACGCTGCGCAGGTCGAGCGCGTCGAGCCCGCCGCCGACCCGGCGACGCGCACGGCGATCGTACGGTTGCGCGTGCGCGGCCTGCGCGCCGCGCCCGGCGACGTGGCGAACGTCCTGCTCGGCACGCGCAACGCCGGCGGCACGAGCGTTCCGCTTGGCGCGCTGATCCAGCGCAACGGTATCCGGACGGTGGACGTGTACGACGAAGCGCGCGGCACCGTCGCGGAGCGCGCGGTCGGGGTCGTCGCGGCCGACGGCGACCGCGCGATCGTGCGCGGTATAACGCCCGGCGAGCGCATCGTCGTCGCCGGTCAGTACCAGGTACACGCCGGCGACCGCGTCAGGGTCGTGCCGCTCGAAGGCAGCGCGTCGTGAGCGGCCTGCCGCGGTTCGCGCTCGCGCGCAAGAGTCTCGTGTTGGCGGCGCTCGCGCTGGCGCTCTTCTGGTCGATCGCTTCGTTCTTCAACGTCCAGCGGCGCGAGGACCCCGGCACGACGCAGCGGCAGACCGAGATCGTCACGCTGCTCCCCGGAGCCACGACCGAGAACGTCGAGCAGCTGGTCACCAAGAAGATCGAAGACGCCGTGCGCCCCGTCGCGCACGTCGACCACGTCGAAGGCACCTCGCGACCGGGCATCTCGGACATCACGGTCGTGCTCGACGACGAGATGCAGAACGCCGACGGCCCGCTGCGCGACGTGCGCAACGCCGTCGCCGACGCGCGCGCATCGTTGCCGCCGTCGGCGGTCGGACCGACGCAGCTCGACTCCGTCTGGACGACCTACCCGATCGTGTTGGGGCTGTCGGCAGACGGCCTGAGCCCGCGCGCCCTACGCGACTTCGCCACCGCGTTGCGCGACCGCATCGCAACGCTGCCCGACGTCGGCGAGGCCGTGGTCGTCGGCGCGCAAGAAGAGAACGTCGACGTCGATCTCGACCTGCGCGCGCTCTCGCAGTACGGCATCTCGGCCGACGAGGTCGCCGGTTCGCTGGCCGCGCGCAACGCGCTCGTCCCCAGCGGCACGGTCTCGCCGGGCGGTCGCGTCGCGCAGGTCGACCCGTCGGACGCGCTCCGGACGCCGGCCGACGTGACCGCAACCAACGTGCGCACCGTCGACGGCCGGACCGTGCGCGTCGGCGACCTCGCGCGCGTGACGACCGGCTATCCGGACCCGCCGCAAGAACTCGTCCGCGTCGACGGCAGGCCGGGCGTCGCGCTCGCCATCAAGGCCAAAGAGACGTCGTCGGTCACGACCCTCGGCCCAGAAGTTCGCGCGTTCCTCGACCGCGAGCGCGAGAACTGGCCCGCCGGCGTGCGCCTAACGGCGATCGCCGACCAGCCCGTCTCCGTGTCGGCCCGCGTGAACGACTTCTTCTCCAACTTGCTGCTGGCCGTGGTCATCGTGACGCTGCTCGTCGCGCTCTTCATGGGCTGGCGCAACGGCGCGCTCGTCGGCGCGACGGTGGTCCTATCCATCGTGCTGACGTTCGGCGTGATGGTCTTCTTCCACGTCGACATCAACCAGATCAGCATCCTGGCGCTCATCATCTCGCTCGGCATCATCGTGGATGCCGGCATCGTCTCCGTCGACAACATCGAACATCACCTGCGCGCGGGCGATACCCGCAAAGACGCGGCGGCCCGCGGCGTCGGCGACCTCTGGTTTCCGCTGCTGACGTCGACGCTGGTCGCGATGTCCTCGTTCCTGCCGTTCCGCCTGATGGGCGGCGCGATCGGCGACTTCGTGCGCGATCTCGCCGTCGTGACGTGCATCTCGCTGGGGATGTCGCTCCTGGTCGCCTATTTCGTGACGCCCATCCTCGGCGAATGGTTTGCCGTACCTTCGAACGCGGGCGGCCGGCCGTCGCCGTTCGATCGCGTCCTCGGCGCCATGCAGCGCGCGTACGTGCCGCTCGCGACGGCCTCGCTGCGCCGCCCGCTGCTGACGGTCGGCATTGCGATCGCCGCCGTCGTCGGCGCCTTCCTATGGGTACCGCACCTCGGCGTGCAGTTTTTCCCGTCGGCGGACCGCAACCAGTTCTTCGTCGACGTGAACGCGCCGGCCGGCACGGACATCCGCGCGACCGAACGGATCGTCGCCGCCGTCGAACGCGACGTGCTGCCTCGTCCCGGCGTGACCTCGGTCGGCTCGTTCGTCGGCGCCGGCGCTCCGCGCTTCTACTACAACGTCCTGGCGGAACAGCCGAAGCCGTCGTACGCGCAGATCATCGTCGACACGACCGACATCCCGTCGGCCAACCGCCTCGTCGACGAACTGCGCCGCAGCACTGCGGGCATCCCCGGCGCTCGCATCGACGTCAAACGGCTCGAGCAGGGGCCGCCGGTCGGCGCGCCGATCCAACTGCGCTTCTCCGGCGAAGACCGCGAAGCGCTCGCCGCCGCGTCCGCGCAGGCGCAGACGCTGCTGCGTACGATCCCCGGCGCCACCCACGTCCGCGACTCGCTGGCGGAGCCGACGACGCGCTTCGCCGCGCACATCGACGAAGACCGCGCCGCTGCGGCGGGCGTGGACGCGCAGGGCGTCCAGCGCATCGTCGCGATGGCCTACGGCGGCGCGGTCGCCACCGAGATTCGCGAGCGCGACCGCCAGACGCCGGTCGTCGTGCGGCTGCCCGAGACGCTGCGCGCCGACCCGTCGCAGTTCGGCGCGCTCGGCGTGCCATCGTCAAACGGCGCGACCGTGCCGCTCGCGGAGGTGGCGACGGTGGAGCCCGCGTTCCAGACGAGCGTCGCCACCTATCGCGACGGGCTGCCGACGGTGACGGTGCTGGCCGATGCGAACGGACGGCTCGCCTCCGACGTGCTGGCGGACTTCCGCGCGCGCGCGGGCGACCTGCACCTCGCCCCCGGCGTGCGCCTCGCCTACGCCGGCGAGGACGAGCAGACGACCAAGTCGTTCCGCAATCTGGCCATCGCCGTCGTCGTCGGGCTGCTCATCAACCAGATGATCCTGTTATGGGAGTTCCGCACCCTGCGCCTCTCGCTGGTCGTGCTATGCGCCGTGCCGCTCGGAGTCGTCGGCGCCGTGGCCGGCCTCGCGTTGACGCACCAGCACTTCGGGTTCGTCGCGTCGCTCGGCATCTCGAGCCTCGGCGGCATCGTGACCAACCACGCGATCGTGCTCTTCGAGTATGCCAAACGCGAAATGGAGTCGGGCGCCGCCATGGAGGAAGCGCTCATCGCGGCGGGCAGCAAGCGCCTGCGGCCGATCCTGCTCACGGTGATCGCGTCCATCGTGGCGCTGTTGCCGCTGGCGTTTTCCGCCCAAACGCTGTGGCAGCCGTTCTGCTGGGCCGTCATCTTCGGCCTAGGGGGCTCGATGCTGATGACGCTCGTCGCGATTCCCGCGATCTATCGCCTCGCCGCCGGAGGGACGGCTCGCCGCACCTCCGGTGCTAGCGGCTCACTCGGACTCGGGCGCGGCGTCGTGGAACTCGGCGATGTCTCTGCCTAGGAAGTAGTTCAGCAGCGTCCTGATCGCCGCGATGGCTGCGAGTTGCGCGATGTCTTGCCAGCTCGGGGCGACGACGCTGCGGATGATGTCGGCGGCGAGTTCGAACTCGAGGCCGATGATGAGCCACATCGCGTAGTCGATCCAGATGCGCTTGCGATCGGCAACGGGTCCGTTGCGCACCAGCGCCGGGATCAACGCGAAAGCCGTCCGGAACGAGCCCACGGCGATGACGATCACCGCGATGCCCTCGATCAGCAGCGCGATCGCGCTCGCACCGGCGGAAAAGAACGACTGGACGCTTTCCAAGGCGCTACCCCGTTAGCCGCAGTTGGCCGACGGTTCCTTCGCGCACCCCGAGGTCCTGGGGAGGGGAAACGTACGCCAGCCCCCGGAGCGTCGGGCCACGTCTCCGGGGGCTGGACAGTTTCGGGTCGCCGCGTCGGCCGGATCCTCGGGCCTTGGGCCGTACCGGCGGGGCTTCCTTACACCGCCATTGTGCGCCCACACGGCCCTCCGGGTCCCGGCCAGAGTGCCACGAAAAGTGCCAGCCCTCTCTGGGCAGGCAACCGGGCAGGCGGGCGAGCTCTCGGCCTAGCGGTTCCGGCGCCGCTGCCCGGCCGCCCGGAAGCAGCCCGTGACATGGTCGTCGACCATGCCGCCGGCCTGCATGAACGCGTAGCAGATCGTGCTCCCGACGAAGCGGAAGCCGCGCGCGCGCAGATTCTTGCTCATGGCGTCCGAGACGGCGCTGGTGGCCGGGACGGCGTCCCGGACGGCGGGCCGGTTGACGAGCGGCTTCCCCCCGACGAAGCTCCAGAGGTAGGCGTCGAACGAGCCGAA
>Ga0182012_10007094_pt1 | contig 11281 bp, 5 predicted proteins | sample 612S2SmetaG_FD_120486 | JGI IMG/M metagenome (GOLD analysis project Ga0182012, IMG submission 120486) | Permafrost microbial communities from Stordalen Mire, Sweden - 612S2S metaG | ecosystem: Environmental > Terrestrial > Soil > Wetlands > Permafrost | place: Sweden: Stordalen | collected...
GACCCGGTTCAGGTTCGACGGTCGGCGACCAACATCGCCCTCTCAGCCCATCCCGCAGGCTCCCGTGAGGATTGGCTAACGATAGGTCGCAGGACGGCGGGTGTCAACGGTCAAGCGCGACCCGGTGCCGTACTTCCGCCTGCTCGGCGCTCAACTGGCCGTCGGGGCGGCGGCGATCTTCGCACGTTTCGCCCTGACCGGAGCGGGCCCGCTGGCCGTCTCGGCCTGGCGCCTCGTCCTCGCGGCCGTTCCGCTCGGGGTGCTGGCGGTGCTGACGCGCGGCGGGCAGGCTCGGCCGGGCGCTCGGCGCGAGGCAGCGCTCGCGCTCGCCGGACTGGCGCTCGCGGCGCACTTCGCGGGCTGGATCACGTCGTTGCTGTACGCGCCCGTCGCCATTTCCACGCTGCTGGTCTGCACCTCGCCGCTGTGGACGGGCGCATTCGAGGCGGTGCGCTCGCGAAAGGCGCCGCCCGCCGCGTATCTGCTGGGCCTGGCGCTGGCGGCGGGGGGCGTCGCCGCAATTGCCGGCGGCCGCGAAGCTGCGGCGCCCGAACCGGGTCACGCTCTGCTCGGTGCGCTGCTCGCGCTGGCGGGCGGCCTCGCGCTGGCCGTCTACTTTCTCCTGGTGCGCACGTTCGGGAATGCGCCCGTCGCCGCGCCTGCGCTGTCGACGCGGGCGGTGGTCGCACGCACCTACGCTTGGGCGGCGCTCGCGCTCCTGGCCGCAACCGCGTTCGCGCATCAGGCTCCGCCGGCCGTCGGCGACTGGCGAGCCTGGGCCGGAATCCTCGCGATGGCGCTGATTTCTCAAGGCCTCGGGCATACGGGCATGAACGCCGCGCTGCGCGATTTCTCGCCCAACGTCGTGGCGCTCACCACGTTGCTCGAACCGCCCATTGCGGCGCTGCTCGCCGTCTGGGTCTTCCACGAAACGCTCGGCGGCCTCGCGCTCGCCGGAGCGGTCGCCGTGCTCGCCGGCGTCGGGCTCGCACTCGCCGGCGACGCGCGGCAATGAATTAGGCTGTCGATACGAACCACGATCCGGGCGGCATCGCGGTCTGTCCCCACGGCACGCTCTACGCGCCCAACACCGAAGGCAACACGATCTCCGTGTATGCGCACGGCTCGACCCATCTCGTTCAGCTTCCCGGAAGGAATCCAAAAGCCGCGGTGGACGACTGTCCGCGTCGAAATGCCCGGCGTAACGCGCCGGAGAACAGGCCCGCATGCAGCCCAACCCCGAGCGGGAGCGCATCGACGCGCGCGACCGCCACGAAGCAACGTGGTCGCTCTGGGGACCCTATCTCAGCGACCGCCAGTGGGGTACCGTCCGTGAGGACTACAGCGCCGGCGGCGATGCGTGGAATTACTTTCCGTTCGAACACGCGCGTTCGCGCGCATACCGCTGGGGCGAAGACGGCATCTTCGGGATCTGCGATAGCCGCCAACGCCTCTGCTTCGCGCCCGCGTTCTGGAACGGCAACGATCCGATTCTCAAGGAACGCTTCTTCGGCCTGAGCGGCCCGCAAGGCAATCACGGCGAGGACGTCAAGGAGCAGTACTACTACCTCGACAACGTACCCTCGCACGCCTACATGCGCGCGCTGTACAAGTACCCGCAGGCACGTTTTCCGTACGAAGAACTGGTGCAGGTCAATGCGGCCCGCTCGCGCGAGGAGCCCGAGTACGAGTTGCTCGATACCGGCGCGTTTGCCGGCAACGCCTATTTTGACGTCACCGCGGAGTACGCCAAAGCCGAGCCCGGCGACATCCTGATCGCGTTGACCGCGGTCAACCGGGGCGCGCAGACGGCGACGCTCCACCTCGTGCCGCAACTCTGGTTTCGCAACGAATGGTCGTGGACGGCCGGCGAGATGAAGCCGGAAATCGCGGCGGCCGGAACGGCGCGGCAGGGCGCGCTCGTCGCACGCCATGCGTCGCTCGGCACCTACACGCTGTATTTCGAAGGTGAGGCCGACGCGCTCTTCACGGAAAACGAAACCAACGTCGAGCGTCTCTACGGCGTGCCCAACCCGCAACCGTACGTGAAAGACGGCATCGACGCGGCGATCGTGACGGGTGCCGCCGGAACCGTCAACCCGGCGCGCACCGGCACCAAAGCCGCGCTCCACTACGCGATCACGCTGCCGCCCGGCGGCGAACGCACGGTGCGTTTGCGCCTGACCGAGCGCGAATCGAATGCACCGTTCGCCGCGGACTTTGCCGAGACGCTCGCGCTCCGCGCGCGCGAGGCGCAACAATTCTACGCCGAACTCGACCGCGAGTCGAGCGCCGGCGCGGAGATCGAGAAGGTCCGCCGCACCGCCTTCGCCGGCATGCTCTGGAACAAGCAGTTCTACTTCTACGTGGTGCGCGACTGGTTACTGGGCGATCCGCTGCAGCCGCCGCCTCCGCCGCAGCGGCGGGCGGGCCGCAACGCGAGCTGGTTTCACATCTACAACGACGACGTGCTCTCGATGCCCGACACGTGGGAGTTCCCCTGGTACGCGGCCTGGGATCTCGCGTTTCACGCCGTGGTTCTCGCGCACATCGATCCGGCCGTCGCCAAACGCCAATTACTGGTGCTGACCCGCGAGTGGTACATGCATCCCAACGGTCAACTGCCCGCCTACGAGTGGTCGTTCGACGACATCAACCCGCCCGTGCACGCGGGCGCGGCCTACGCCGTCTTTCTGATCGAGCGCAAACGCTACGGACGCAGCGACTACCTGTTTCTCGAGCGCGTCTTTCAGAAACTGCTCATGAATTTCACCTGGTGGGTCAATCGCGAAGACCCCAAGGGCAATAACGTGTTCATGGGCGGCTTTCTCGGACTGGACAACATCGGCGCCTTCAATCGCAGCGAACCGTTGCCGCCGGGCTGGCGTCTGCTCCAATCCGACGCGACCAGTTGGATGGCCATGTACGCGCTGGATATGATGCGCATCGCGCTCGTGCTCACCGAGCACGACCCGTCGTACGAGGACATCGCCTCGAAGTTTTTCGAGCACTTCCTGTACATCGCGCACGCGATCAACGGCGGCCCGGAACAGGCGACCGGACTCTGGGACGAGACCGACGGATTCTTCTACGACCACCTGACCGACGAACGCGGCGCCGTCTTTCCCCTCCGCGTGCGCTCGCTCGTGGGCCTCTTGCCGATGCTGGCCGTCCAGACGATCGAACCCGAGACGCTCGAACGCCTGCCCGACTTCGCACGACGCCTGCGCTGGTTCGTCGAGAACCGTCCCGAACTGAAGGCCAGCGTCGCCTGCATGGAGACGCCGGGCATGCACGGCCGGCGCATCCTGGCCATCCTCGATCCCGAACGTTTGCGCCGCGTGCTCCAGGTCGCGCTCGACGAGGCGGAGTTCCTGAGCCCCTACGGCATTCGCTCGCTCTCGAAAATCCACAAGGAGCAGCCGTTCGTCGCGCACATCGGCGGCATCGATCTGCGCGTCGACTACGAGCCGGCCGAGTCGCGCAGCGCCGTCTTCGGCGGTAATTCGAACTGGCGCGGGCCGGTGTGGTTTCCGCTGAACTATCTCTTCGTCTACGCCCTGCGCGACTTCGCCAACTACTACGGCGACGACGTACGTTTCGAGTTCCCGGCCGGTTCGGGCACGCAGGCCACGCTCCGCGAGATCGCCGACGGTTTGGCCGCGCGTTTGGTGAGCCTCTTCACGCGCAACGCCGACGGCATCAGACCGGCCGACGGCCCCAACGTCACCCTGCAAACCGATCCGTATTTCCGCGAACATCTGCTGTTCAACGAATATTTCGACGGCGACGACGGGCACGGACTCGGCGCCTCGCACCAAACGGGCTGGACGGGACTCGTCGCGGCGCTGGTGACCGGTTGAACGCAGAGCAGCGACGCATGGACGCGCTGGCGCTAGGCGCCGACGGCGATCCGTTTTCGTTCTTGGGCATGCACGCCAAGGGCCAAGGCGTGGTCGTGCGCGTGCTGCGTCCGCGCGCCGAGCGCGTTTGGGTGGTGGAGGCGCGCGATCCGCGCATCGCGATTCCGCTCGAGCGCGTCCACCCGGCAGGCATCTTCGCGCGCGAGTTTCCGTTGACGCCGCCCTTCGCTTACCGTATCCGGGAAAGCTCGGGCGGCGCGGAGTGGGACGCGGACGACGCCTATCGCTTCGGGCCCGTGCTCGGCGCGACCGATGCGTGGCTGATCGCCGAAGGTTCGCATCGTAGGTTATGGGAGGCGCTGGGCGCGCACGTGACCACGCACGAGGGCGTGACCGGAACGCGCTTCGCGGTGTGGGCGCCGAACGCGCGTCGGGTCAGCGTCGTGGGCGACTTCAACGCGTGGGACGGGCGCGTGCATCCCATGCGTTTTCGCGCGGAGTGCGGGGTGTGGGAAATATTCTTGCCCTTCGATCTGCACGGCGAAGCCTACAAGTTCGAATTGACCGGACCGTCCGGCGGCGTGTTGCCCTTACGCTCCGATCCGCTGGCGCGCCAAGCCGAGGTGCGCCCGCAGAATGCGTCGATCGTCGCGGAGCCGTCGCATTTCGTCTGGAGCGACGAGATTTGGCAAGCGACGCGCGCCGAACGTGCCGCAGCCGCGGCGCCGATGGCCATCTACGAGGTGCATCTCGGTTCGTGGCGCCGCAAGGGTCTGCGCGGCGAGGAGTTCTTCACCTACCGCGACTCGGCCGAGACGCTGCTGCCCTACGTGCGCGAACTCGGCTTCACGCACGTCGAACTCTTGCCCGTGATGGAGCACCCCTTCGACGGCTCGTGGGGGTATCAAACGACGGGCCTCTTCGCGCCGACCAGCCGGTTCGGCTCGCCCGACGACTTCCGCTATTTCGTCGACCGCGCGCATGCCGAGGGTTTGGGCGTGATTCTCGACTGGGTGCCGGGCCACTTCCCCACCGACGCGCACGGTCTGGGCAATTTCGACGGCACGCACCTGTACGAGCACGCCGACCCGCGCAAGGGCTTTCACTTCGAGTGGGGCACGTTCGCGTACAATCACGGCCGCCGCGAGGTGGCCAATTTTCTGATTGCGAGCGCGCTGTATTGGCTGCGCGAGTTTCACGCCGACGGGCTGCGCGTCGACGCGGTGTCGTCGCTGATCTATCTCGATTACGAACGTGGCCCGGGCCAATGGCTGCCCAACGAACGCGGCGGCAACGAGAATCTCGAGGCGACCGCCTTCCTGCGCGAACTCAACGCAATCGTGCACGTCGAGGTGGAGGGCGCGACGACCGTAGCCGAGGAGTCCACCTCGTGGCCCGGCGTCACCGCCGCGCCCGAGGAAGGCGGGCTGGGCTTCGACTACAAGTGGAACATGGGCTGGATGAACGATACGTTGCGGCTCTTCAAGCGCGATCCGTTCTATCGCGGCTATCATCTCGAAGAAATGACCTTCGGACTCACGTACGCTTTCGACGAACGCTTCATCCTGCCGTTCTCGCACGACGAGGTCGTGCACCTCAAGGGTTCGCTCCTGGGTCGGATGCGCGGCAACGACGAGCAGCGCTTCGCGAGCCTGCGCACGATGTATGCCTACCTGTACGCGCATCCGGGCAAGAAATTGCTCTTCATGGGTGCGGAGTTCGCGCAAGAGGGCGAGTGGGCCGAAACGCGCAGCCTGGATTGGCACCAACTCGAGGAGCCGTTACGGCGCGGCGTCTTCAATCTGATCGGCGACCTCAACGCGTTCTATCGTGCGACGCCGGCGCTCTATGCCGACGACGACTCCTGGGACGGCTTCGCCTGGCTCGTCTGCGACGACCGCCGGCACCTGGTCGAGGCATTCACGCGCACCGATCCCGCGAGCGGTGAAGCGCTCACCGTGGTCGTCAACCTCAGCGGGAACGAATACCCTCTCTACGCCCTCGACGTGCCGCAGGCCGGCCGCTATCGCGAAGTGCTCAATACCGATGCCGAGCGGTACGGCGGGCGCAATCGGGGCAATCTCGGCACGGTCGAGGCGGTCGAGTTGCCCGGCGGGGGCACGCGCCTGGAACTCTACGTACCGCCGCAGAGCGTGCTCTGGCTCGCGCCGGAAACGAGCGAAGCACCGGAATGATCGGCACGCGCGGCCCGCACGCCGATGAGGGCGAGCCCTTTCCGCTCGGCGCGACCTGGGACGGTAAAGGCGTCAACTTTGCAATCTTCTCGGCGCATGCCGAGAAGGTCGAACTGTGTCTGTTCGACGCACGTGGCCGGCGCGAACTGCATCGCATCGCCTTGCCGGGCTACACCGATCAGGTGTGGCACGGGTATTTGCCCGACGCGCGCCCGGGCTTGCGCTACGGCTACCGCGTGTACGGACCGTACGATCCGGCGCGCGGCCACCGCTTCAACGCCAACAAACTGCTGCTCGACCCGTACGCGAAGGCCCTGGCCGGGCCGTTGCGCTGGAGCGACGCACACTTCGGCTACCGCGTCGGCGCGCCGCGCCAAGATCTGAGCTTCGACCGGCGCGACAACGCCTCGGGCATGCCCAAGGCGGTCGTCTACGACCCGGCCTTCACCTGGACCGGCGAACGGCGGCCGGCCACTGCCTGGCGCGACACGGTGATCTACGAGATGCACGTGCGCGGCTTCACGATGCGCCATCCGGCGGTGCCGCTGCCGCTGCGCGGAACCTTCGCCGCGCTGGCCTCGCCGCAGATCCTCGAGTATCTCACCGACCTCGGCGTAACGGCGGTCGAACTTTTGCCCGTGCACGCCTTCGTCGACGATCGGCGTCTGGTGGAAAGCGGGCTGCACAACTATTGGGGTTACAACTCGATCGGCTTCTTCGCGCCGCACCCGGGCTATCTCTATGAGGGCAACCCCGGCGAATTCAAGAGCATGGTGCGTCACTTCCACGAGGCGGGTTTGGAAGTGCTGCTCGACGTGGTGTACAACCACACGGCGGAAGGCGACCAATTCGGGCCGACGCTCTCCTTTCGCGGCATCGACAACGCGTCGTACTATCGGCTGGCGAGCGACCCGCGTTTTTATGACGACGTGACCGGCTGCGGCAACACGCTCGCGCTCGAGCATCCGCGCGTGCTGCAGCTGGTGTTGGATTCGCTGCGCTACTGGGCCGGCGAGATGCGCGTCGACGGCTTTCGCTTCGACCTCGCGCCGGCGCTCGCACGCGGCGCGGGCGGCTACGATCCCAACGCCGCGTTTCTCAAAGTGCTCGCTCAAGATCCGTTGCTGGCCCGCACGAAGCTGATCGCGGAACCGTGGGACGTAGGTCCCGGCGGTTATCAGACCGGTCACTTTCCGGCGGGTTGGTCGGAATGGAACGACGTTTATCGCGACGGCGTGCGCCGCTTTTGGCGCGGCGACGCGGGCACGGTGCCCGCGCTTGCCGCCCGTCTGACCGGTTCGAGCGATCTCTTCCAACACGCTGGCCGGCGCGTGCGCGCCTCGATCAACTTCGTGACCGCCCACGACGGCTTCACCCTGCACGATCTGACCGCATACGATCGCAAACACAACGAGGCCAACCTCGAAGACAACCGCGACGGATCCAGCGGCAACATCAGTTGGAATTGCGGCGTCGAGGGGCCGACCGACGATCCCGCCGTGCTCGACCTGCGCGCGCGGCAGCGCCGCAACTTCCTGGCCACCCTGGCCTTCTCCCAGGGCGTGCCCATGTTCGTCGCGGGCGACGAACTCGGCCGCACGCAGCAAGGCAACAACAACGCCTATTGCCAGGACAACGAGGTCAGTTGGCTCGATTGGACCACGCCCGCCGATCCCGGTTTACGCGAGTTCGTGCGGACGATACTGCGCATCAGGCGCGAACAGCCTGCGTTACGCCGCGAGCGCTTCTTCAACGGCGCGCCGCTCGCCGACGGCCTGCGCAAGGACGTCACCTGGCTGACCTCAGCGGGCACGGAGATGAGCGAAGCCGATTGGCACGACCCGGGCCTGCGTTTCATGGGCTTGGTCTTCGGCGATGAGACGCCCGGAGCGCAAGACCGGCTGTTGCTGATGTACCTCAACGCACACGATGCTCCGGTCGCGGTCTATCCGCCGCCGCACGAGTGCGGTTGGGAGGTCTTGGTCGACACGGCCGCAGGCCCGGACGCGAGCGCGGTCAGTGCCGAGACCGCGCTCGCCGCGGAGCGCATCGTGGCCGCGCGTTCGCTCGTGCTCATGCGTTCGCGCGCGTGAGCGACGGCCTCGGCCCGCGCTGCTTCCTTCCGCCCGACTGGGAGGGCTCGGGACGCGCCTGGGGCTTCGCGGCGCATCTGTACGCGCTGCGCTCGGAGCGCAACTGGGGCATGGGCGACTTCACCGACCTGCGCGACTTCGCGCGCCTGGCCAAGCATCTGGGTGCGGATCTGGTGGGCATCAACCCGCTGCATGCGCTACACTGGCTCGATCCCGAGGCGGCGAGTCCCTACTCGCCGACGAGCCGCCGCTTCCTCAACCCGTTCTATATCGACGTCGAGGCCGTGCCCGAGTTCGCGCTCGACCCGCCGTCGCTCGCAGGGTTGCTCGCGACCTTGACGGACGACCTCGAACGCGCGCGCGCTTCACCACGCGTCGAGTACGCGCTCGTCGGTCGCTGCAAGCGGCTCGCCTTGGAGGCGTTGTACGCGGCCTTCGAGGCCCGCGCGAACGGGGAACGCCGACGCGAATTCGCCGCCTTCTGCGCCGCGGCCGGGCCGGCGCTCGAGCGATTCGCGCGCTACGAAGCGCTCAACGAGCGCTACGCGCGCGACGGCGGCCGCACCCGCGGCTGGCTCACTTGGCCCCAAAGCTATCGCGACCCGCGCGGATCCGCGGTCTCGCGCTTTGCGCGGCGCGAGCGCGCGCGGATCGACTTCTATAAATACCTGCAATTCGTCGCGCACGAGCAACTCGCCGCGGTTGCCGCCGATGCGCAGAGCGCCGGCCTCTACCTCGACATGGCGGTCGGCGTCGACGCAAACAGCGCCGACGTATGGAGCGACCGGGAAGCATATCTGCTCGACCGCACGGTCGGAGCGCCGCCCGACCCGCTCGGCCCGCTCGGCCAGAATTGGGGACTCGCACCCTTCGATCCGGTCGCACTCGAAGCCGGCGGCGGTCGCACCTTCGCCGCGCTGCTGCACGACGCCACGCGCTTTGCCGCGGCGTTACGCATCGACCATGTGATGTCGTTGCTGCGCCTCTTCCAAATCCCGCTGGGCAGCGACGCGGCTCACGGCGAGTATGTGGCATATCCGTTCGAGTTGCTGCTCGGGCTCACGGCCGAAGCCAGCAACGCGGCCCGTTGCGTGATCGTGGGCGAGGATCTGGGCACGGTGCCCGACGGTTTTCGCGAACGGATGGAAAGCGCCGCGATTCTCTCGTACCGTCTCCTGCTCTTCGAACGCGACGGCGGCGGCAATTTTCACGCGCCGCCGGCGTATCCGAAACTCGCTCTCGCCACGGCCACCACGCACGACCTGCCCACGCTGCCCGGCTGGGTGCTCGGGCGCGATCTCGACGTGCGCGCCGCCTTCGGCGAACTCGATGCGGCCGCGCTCGCTGCAGCGCGCGCGCTCCGGCGGCTCGACGCGACGCGCTTGCTCGAAGCCGTGCAGTCCGCCGGGGAACTCTCCCACGATGAGGTCGAGACGCTGCACGGGCGCATCGACGCGGGCGAACGGGACGCCGGCGCCTACGCTCCGCTGGTCGCCGCGGCCTATCGCTTTCTGGCGCAAAGCCCGGCCCGAATCGTGCTCGTGCAACTCGACGACGCGCTGGGCGAAATCGACCAAGTGAATCTGCCGGGAACCTACGGCGAATATCCGAATTGGCGAAGAAAGGCTCGCATTCGCCTCGACGACATCGCCTGCGACGAGAGCATCGCACGATTGGCCGCCGGGGTCCGGGCGCGAGTCCGGGGAGGTTGATTCGATGAAAGCGGTTGTGATGGCCGGCGGCGAGGGCTCGCGGCTGCGTCCGCTTACGTCGCGCAGGCCCAAACCGCTGGCGCCCGTCGTCAACAAGCCGGTGATGGAGCACATCGTCGACCTGCTGCGCACGCACGGCGTCGTGGAAATCGTGGCGACGCTGCACTACCTCGCCGACGAAATCGAAAGCTACTTCGGCGACGGCAGCGCGTTCGGCGTCTCGATGAGCTACGTCGTCGAAGATACGCCGCTGGGTACGGCCGGGGCGGTGAAGCTCGCCGAGGAGGCGCTCAAGGACGAGCCGTTCCTGATCATCTCGGGCGACGCGCTGACCGATCTCGATCTCACCGCATTCGTGGCGGAGCACGCACGGACGGGAGCCCAAGCCACGATCGCGTTGCAGCGCGTGAGCAACCCGCTCGAGTTCGGCGTGGTGATCACCGACGACAGCCGGCGGATCACGCGCTTCCTCGAAAAGCCGTCGTGGGGCGAGATCTTCTCCGACACGATCAACACCGGCATCTACGTCATCGATCCGGCCGTCTTCGCGTATATGGAACGCGGCAAGAGCTACGACTTCTCGCGCGACATTTTCCCGCGGCTGCTCCACGACGGCAAGCTCGTGCAAGGCTTCGTCACCGACGACTACTGGACCGACATCGGCAACCTGCAGCAGTATCAACAAGCAAACTACGATGCGCTCAACGGCCGCGTGCGCGTCGAAATTCCGGGAACGCAGACCAGCCCCGGCGTCTGGACGGGCGAGGGCTGCCGCATCGATCCCGGCGCGCACATCCTCGGGCCGGTCGTGCTCGGCAAGAACGTCACGGTCGAAGCGGGCGCGATCGTCGGCGCGGAGACCGTCATCGGCAACGCGGGCATCGTGGCCAAGCATGCCAAACTGCACCGCACGATCGCCTGGGAAGACGGCTACTTCGGCGAATTCAGCGCGCTCACCGAGTGCACGCTGGCCGACCGCAACATCGTCAAGGACCACGTCACGATCGGCGAAGGTTCGGTCGTCGGCAGCAACTGCACGCTGGGCAGCAACGCCGTGATCCGTCCCAATATCAAGCTCTGGCCCGAAAAGACGGTCAGCTCGGGCTCGATCGTTTCGATGTCGCTGATCTACGGCATCAAGTGGCCGGGCTCGCTCTTCGGCGGCGTCGGGGTCACGGGTCTTGCCAACGTCGAGATCACGCCCGAGTTCGCGATGAAGCTCGGGCAGGCGTTCGGCTCGCACGTCAAACCCGGACAAACGATCATGACCAGCCGCGACGCCCATCCCGCCGCGCGCATCATGAACCGCTGCATCATCTCCGGCTTACTCTCGGTGGGCGTCAACGTCCAGGATCTGCGCTCGATCCCGCTGCCGCTCGCGCGCTATTCGACGCGCATCGGCGGCGACGGCGGGGTGC
>Ga0182012_10007095_pt1 | contig 11281 bp, 7 predicted proteins | sample 612S2SmetaG_FD_120486 | JGI IMG/M metagenome (GOLD analysis project Ga0182012, IMG submission 120486) | Permafrost microbial communities from Stordalen Mire, Sweden - 612S2S metaG | ecosystem: Environmental > Terrestrial > Soil > Wetlands > Permafrost | place: Sweden: Stordalen | collected...
GCTGCATTACCGGCAACGGTTTGAAGACGACCGACTGCCTGAACGGGGTTTACGAGCAGGCGGATGCGATTCGACCGCGCATGGCCGACTTTGAAGCGTTTATGGAAGAGCACAACACCGAGAGCGCGGAAGCGAGCCCGGAATATAGCCAGGTTCTTTCCCTGGCGGGAGAAAGTTATGTCCGTTAGAGTTCTGTTGCCGAATGCATTCCAGAAGCACACCAACAATGTACGCGAAATTGCCAGCACGGCTGCCAATTTGCCGGAGCTGGTTACGGATATGGAGGGACGCTTTCCGGCTCTTCGCCAGCATTTGCGCGGCGAGGACGGCCAGATTCGCCGCTTCATCAACTTCTATGTGAACGAGGAGGATATTCGCTTCCTGGGCAACGAGAAATACAGCTTCCAGGAGGGGGACGAGGTGCTGGTCATTCCGGCGATTGCGGGGGGATGTTGCTAAGGAGCCTCCGAATAAGGCCAGTACCATGCCGGCCTTTCCCTCAGGGGCTAAAGCCCGCGTCTATTTTGCAGCACTTGCGGCACGACTAAAGTCGTGCCCTTTCAAAACATAAACGACCGTATGTGTGGCGAACGTCGCTCGGTTGGGTGACAGGTTTTCGAAGGGGCTTTCTCGCTGCGGGGAGCCCTTTTTGTTACTGGCGAGTTAAGGATCGATAAGATATTCAAGCTGTATTTGCATTGGTTTCATTTTCCCTTCATAACATCGGGCGGATACTTCCATTGTGATCCCGCTCGATCGGCAGAAGGTACCATTGAAGCTCGCCGCAGGTTCCGCATCTCTGGTGGAACTTTCTCTTCCAACTTATGTTCCAGCATTGCCGCCGCCGTCGGAGGCTGAGGGAAAAGGCGCTTCTTCCGGAGAAATCGGCGAAGCGCATACCTCAGGGGCTGAAGCCCACTCTGATTTCATTGGCTTCATGCCGGGGATAAATCCCTGGCCTACCGCCAAGGCGAGTTTTTCCGCCACATGTTTGACCAGGCCGCGCATTCATGCGGAGGTCGGCAGGTACCGGGTGCGGCTTGCGCAAACCATTGAAGACCGGAACGCGGCCTGCCGCCTGCGCTTTAAAGTCTTTAACATCGAGTTGGGCGAGGGTCTGGAGAGCTCGTATCGAACCGGTATGGACATGGACGAGTTCGATCTCGTCTGCGAGCACCTGCTGGTGGAAGATAAGCTGGAAAAGCGCATCGTGGGCACTTATCGCATGCAGTCCGGAACTACCGCCGGGCGCAAGCGGGGTTACTACTCGGAGCAGGAGTTCAACTTTGCGCCCTATGAGCCGCTGCGGGCAGGCATTCTGGAACTGGGCAGGGCTTCGATCGACAGCGAATACCGCAATCCGGAAGTGTTGACGCTGCTTTGGAGGGGTATTGCGCAGTATGCTAACGACATGGACCTGCGCTATTTGCTGGGTTGTTCGTCGCTGACGTCAAGATATCCGGGGGAGGGTTGGCAGATGTACCGCCAACTGGAGCACTACCGGGTTCCGCCTGAATTTGAAACCGTGCCGACCGCGTCGTTTCTCTGCCCCACCGAGCAGGAGGGCGCACAGCCTTTGTCCGGGGAATGTGAAGGACGCCCGGTAAAGGTTCCCAAGCTGCTGCGGACCTATCTGTCGATTGGCTGCCGCATCGGCGGTCCGCCGGCCTGGGACCGGGAGTTCGGCACCATCGATTTTCTTACGTTTCTCGATCTCAGGTTGCTGTCCTCTTCGGCGCGCAACCGCTTTCTGGCTCCGCTGGCACAGTGAGAGTGCGCACGATCCGGCGCGCGGTGACGCTGGGCATCCTGCTTGTTTACAGCCTTCTCCGATCGCTGCTTACTCGCTTGATTTGGCCGGACACGCCCGAGCGGCGGGCCGCATGGAACCACTCCTGCGCCAAGTTGGTGTTGCGCGCTTTAGGCGTCCGGCTGACGGTTACAGGCGAGCCTCCGGCGCGCGGATTGCTGGTTTCAAATCATCTCAGCTACCTTGAGGTTTTGACTTATGGAGCTGCGCTGCCTTGCTATCTGGTTTCGAAGGCGGAGATCGCACGCTGGCCTTTCTTCGGCACACTTGCGCGAGCGGGCGGTACGCTGTTTGTGGATCGCGGAAGCCGGGCCAGCGCAGAGGCCGTGACCGAGCAGATCGCGGAGCGGATCAAAGGGCCGGTTCCAGTGCTGTTCTTTCCCGAGGGAACCAGTACCGATGGCACGCTGCTGCGCTTCCACTCCAGGCTGTTTACTCCAGCCGCGGCTGCCGGGGTTCCGGTGACGGCGGCCGCCGTTCGGTACGTGTTTGAAGACGGCACTGCCGAGCGGGAGCTGTGCTGGTATGGCGATGAGCCGTTTTTGCCTCACCTGTGGAAGACGCTGGGAGCTGCTCGGTTCCGGGCCGAGATTCAGTTTGGCGAGCCGAGGATTTATCCCGACCGGCGTACCGCAGCCAACGCTACCTACGCTGAGATTGGGGCTATGCGGGCTCAAGGAGTTCTGACGCCGCATTAGCAATCGAGGGACTGCGGGAATTTTGGGAATGAACTTAGCAAGTTAGCATCCGCCCTTCGACTGCGCTCAGGGCAGGCTTTCGCGGATATAGCGAGTTGGCGAGTTAGCGGGTCGTGTGCGCGGTACAGGTTTCGTGACTTTGTGGGTCGGCGAGGCCGGTGGGCGACCGATACAAAGCGGAATATGAAACGCGCTCTAGTAGAATGAACGCTGATCCAATTTTGTGAATCCTGGTTTGCGAAGATCGTTTCAGTCATTACTCCCATGCAGATTTCAAATCCATCCATTCGCCGCAGGTTTAGCGAGCCGCTGCTTTTGCTTGCGCTCGCGGCCGGCCTTATTGCATTTCTAGTGCAATCGGGAGAGCTGGGCACCGCGGATACGATGCATCGCTTGCAGGTGGCGCACTCGTGGTGGACAGACGAGCCAGCGGTGTTTCCCAACGAGTATCCCGGCTTCGGCGTGCCGGGCCGCGGGGGCAAGTTGCAAAGCGCCTACGGCATAGGTCAGTCACTGCTGATGTTTCCGGCAGATGTGATTGGAACTTATGCGTCGAAGTTACCTGTGTTTGCCAGCTACGACGGGAACGATCCCAGTGTTACTAACATCGTTGTTACTTATATCACCAATATTCTGCTGAACGTGTTGACGGCGCTGGTTTGCTTCCGTTTCCTGGGGCAACTTAACTTCGGGATAAAACAGGCGGTTGCCGGCGTGCTGGCCTTGCTGGTGCTGACCACCCACCTGCACTACACACAGAATCTGCAGGAGAATAACTATATCTTCCTGCTTACGCTCACCGGTTTCTCGTATCAATATGAGTGGCTGGTGAACGGCAGCCGGCGCGCGCTACTGATTGGTTCAAGCGCATTCGGGCTCAATCTGCTGACACGCATCACCACCGGCATGGATCTGCTGGCCGGAGGCCTCTTCATCCTGCTGGTGCTGTGGCTTGAAGGCAGCCGAGGGCGCGCGCTGTGGCATCGGATAAGAAATTACGCCACGATTGCCGTCCCGGTGTATGCATTTTTCGGGTTCCTGGACCGGCTCTATCAGTTCTATCGCTTTGGGTCGTTCTCCAAGACCTATGTTGCCATGTCGGTTATGGAAATGCGGCGACTTGACCCATCGCTGCCGGCCAGTTATCCATTCACTACGCCTTTCCACGTGGGCTTTCTGGGGGCACTGTTCGCGCGGGAAAAATCTATTTTTCTTTTCGATCCGCTGCTCATCCTCGCGATTTTGCTTGCGGCCGTGGCATGGAGGCGCTTCAGCCCGGCCGTGAAGGCTTATTCGATTGCCAGCGCGGTACTGATTCTGGCCAACATTGCCTTTTATGCCAGGTTTTTTTCGTGGGGCGGCGACTGGTCCTGGGGCGATCGCTATGTTTCTACGAGTGCCGAGCTGGCGGCGCTGCTCGCGGTTCCGCTGCTGGCGCGCTTTCGCTTCCAGTTGGCAAAGCCGGTGTGGATTCTGGGAATCGCTCTGGTGGCGATCAGCGCTGTGGTCCAGGCTTCATCGCTCGCGTTCTGGCTGTCGCTGGAGGAATACCAGGTGGAGTCAGTGGGTCATCCAAGCTGGGTGATCGCGTTGCGCCTTGAGAACATTTTTGCGTTTGCGACGGGAAAGATGGAGGCATGGGGCCTGAGCAGCCCCGACATGACCGATGACGCGTGGGACTACGTGCATATGACGTGCTGGAATTTTCTTCCCTTCCTACTGAAGCGGGTGGGGGAAGCGCCGATGTGGGCGGTGCGGATTGTGTTCACGGTTTGGTCGCTGGGGCTTGCCGCATTGGGCTGGACGCTGTGGCGGCTGCGCTCGGTGCTGGCGATCCGCTCCCGCTGAACACTGGTTGGTTACTCCACGTTGATGACCTTGCCGTCTTTGAACGTGACCGTCTTGCCATTGTAGTAAAAGACGGTTCCTGATTTCTGGTGCGCGATTCTTGTTGGCGCGCCTAGAGCCGCTTCTACCTGGTCGATAGTCTGGCCTATCTGTATGGCTGGGGGAGCAGGAGCGGCGGCTGCATCTGCCGGAGCAGGGATTGCGGGACCCGCGGTGGCTGCCGAAGACTCAGCGCCACCTGCTGGAGCCGGGGTTTTGGCAGGCTGCGTGGGGCGTGGTTGGACGACATCGCCGGATACCTGCCCCGCCCCTTGAAACGCAGCGGCTTGCTGGTCCTGCTGCTGGATATCTGCAATGTCTTTGGGGTCGGGAAGAGGAGCGACTGCGGCATATTGCGGCTGCGCGGGCGGGGTCAGGGCAGAAGGCGGGGCAGCGGGCAATCCATCCGTGCCCTGCTTGTCCTGAAGGATTTTGAGGCCCTGGTCGATGGTCTCCCGCATGTGGTTCTGCATCTGCTGCAGATCGGTCAATTGCAAATGGACGGTTTGGGAGATGTCGCACTCCGGTTTGCCCTTGCTGGAGAGAACGATGAGGTCGGCCGTGATTGCGTCCGCGGGAGGCTGGGTTTGCAGTTCGAGCGTATCGCCGTCGCTGATCACGCATGGCTGTCCCGACGAGGTATCGATCCCTTCGAGGTTGCCGCCAGCCACAAACACATGCGGGCGGCCGTCGCTGAGAAGCCGAGCAATGCCGCTGAAACCGGGGTCGACGTCCTGGTTGGCAGCGGTCTCCGTAGCCTCCTGGTTTTCAAGCGCCAACTGGTCCTTCACCTCGTTGGCAATCTTCTGCTTCATTTCGGGAGTAAGGACGGGCGGCCGGCTGGCGGAGTCGAGCTGGGGTGGAATGCCGTCTTCCTCGCCTCCCTCCTGATTTGCCACGAATGAGGCCTGCAAATCCTGTGAAATCAAATAGTCCGTCAGCCAGAACGTTGCCGACGAGTATTCCGGATACGGAGCAAAGTAGTAGCCGAAGTGGGCGAGCCAGGGACTGTCTTCCCATCCCCATGCGAACGCGGCAGGCTTCGGCCAGGGGTTATATACCCATCCGTAAAAGGCGCGGGGGTAATAGAAGCCTGGACTATAGAGGCTGAATGGCAAGCCACGGAAGAGATAGGCGCGATAGAAGCTCTCATATTCGACGCCGTGGTCGTAGTAAGAGCGCCTGGCAAAGTCATGACCATTCAACTTGTAGCCACGCTGCACGAAACCTGGGCGGCCCCGCTCCGCAACCAGGCGGCTGCCGTCGCGGCGCTCCACAATGACTCTATGACCGCCGGCTAAGACACTTTGTCCGCCGCCCGGAATGTCATGGAGGTTCACAGCCTGCCGTGCATTGCGTGTTGCGCTGCCTATGGGGATGGTCCGGGCGCGAATTGCGGTGCTGTTCCGGGAGACGCGGCTGGCGCCACCGGCAGGAGCGGGACCGTTTTTGATTTGCCTGTCGCCGCCGGCGACAGGACTGGGAGAACCTGGCACTGAAGCAGCGTCCTGATGAGAGGCGCCGCCGACCGGGGTTTTGTGCGACGCTCCAGTGGCGCGCCTGTGGCCGGCGCTCCTGGAATGGCTGGCGGGATGCGTTTTGGCGGCCGGCTTGGCAGGGGGCTTGCCGGGGTCGTTGCCGGCTGCACCGGCGAGTGCGGCCACGCCCAGCAATCCGGCAACAATCAATGCTAATGCGCCGTGCTTGACGGCTTTTGGAAGAAGCGACATGGTCAAGCGGCCATGGCTATGAGCAGGATGCAACTGATGTTGTCTTGCCCTCCGCGCTGCTTGGCTGTTTCGATGAGGTTGGTGCAGGCAGACTCAAAGGGCGAGGCATCCAGGATGGAGGCGATTTCGTCCGGTTGAAGATAGCGGGTAAGTCCGTCGGTGGCCAGAAGAACGGCGGTTCCGGGTTTTAGATCGATGGAAAAGAAGTCGGGCTGGACCTCGGCGGCAACGCCCACCGCGCGGGTAATCACGGACTCCAGGCCTCGAAGGTCGGCATTGTGCGCGGTTTCGATTGTCAATGTACCGTTGCGAATAAGCTCGTTGATATAGGAATGATCGACGGTGAGTTGAACGCACTGGCCGTCCTGCACGATATAGGCACGGCTATCGCCGACGTTGCCGAGGATGAGCTTGTCTCCATCGATTGCCGCCGCCACGGTGGTGGTGCCCATGCCCTTGTTCTCGGCGATTTGGCCTTTCTCCCATACATCGGCATTTGCGGTGTTGATGGCATGCAGCAGCCGCGTGCTGACGGGCAGTCCGGAGGCGGCGGATTCAGCATAGCTGCCGACGATGGCCGCTACCGCGCGGGAACTGGCGACCTCGCCGGCGGCCATTCCACCCATGCCGTCGCAGACGACAAAGATGCCGAGGGCTTCGTCGTATCCGAATGAGTCTTCATTGTTGGTCCTGACGCAGCCCACATCGCTGAGTGCCGAGACGGCAATCCAAAGGGGCGTCTGTGCGCTGCCTGCCGGGGGCGCGTCCGGTTGCGACAGTTGGTTGGCGAATTCTTCCGTCATTCTTTTGCCTCGTATGCTCCAGAGGTAGTCGTTTTATTCCGCTTCGCTGAAAAGCGCTATCGAACCCGAATCGAAACAGGCGTTGAAAGTCTTCCAATAAGAGTCTCACGAGAGGGCGGAAATCGCTATCCAATTCCTATCGTTTGTGGCGCCTCAGTTTGAAGAAATCTTCCCTCGGGGGCTAAAGCCGTGCCCTTTCAAAGCAGCGGCTGTCTCGATGCTGCTAAAGCCGTGCCCATTCAAAGCAGCAGGCTTTTGCAGAGGTTCCTTAGCGGGCTACGTTCGACACGCAATGGAATCCTTTCATAAATTCGGGGTTCAGCAGCGGCGCCCCGGGTCCCGAGGCGTCGAAGAGCACAACCTCAGGCGTTTGATTGTTGAAACTGAATGAGAACTTCAATCGGTTGGGTGAGATTTGCGGGGCAGAGAACCCGAGGTGAAATACCGACCATGGGCCGGCCATTACGGGCGCGGTGTTTTTCTGCGTGGCCAGGGTAATTCTGCTTGACGGCGAAGAGACCCAGTGGAACGTGGCCGATTGGCCGCCGGCGCTGATCTGCTTGCCATCGATGACGAGCACGGCATCGGAAGCGCCTTTTACTTCAGTGAGGGTGAAGTCGAGCGCGGGCTGGTTGCCGCCGTTGGGATAGAGGTCGGAAGAGATTTTCTGGGCCGAGTTGAGGAACGCGAGGAACGAGGGACTGATGTGGACCGCGGAGCCCGGAGCGACAACGTATTGCGAGCCCTGCTGGACGACCAACGCCTTTAGGGAGGTCTGCAACTGGGCCAACGATCCGGTTCCCGGTGCGAAGACCTGTGCGACCTCTTCAGTGCTGGCTTCGGTGCCGGACTGCGGGTTGAAGGGGAACTTGCCGAGCAGCGGGTCAAGCTGGCCGCAGAAGCTTTTTGCTCCGCCGCCGGCGGCCGCGGCTGGAGCCTGGGCGGCGAGGCTCTTTGCCGACTCGATGGGGGCTTCGAGAAGCGCAAAGCTGGTTTTGTCCATGCCGCCTGCGGGGTCGGGGACAAAGCCGTTGCGGAGGGTCTCGGCAGATTGCTCGGCGGTGAGCGCAGCCTGGGTAACAGGCGCGGCGGCGTTGGGGTCGTTGGCGCTGGTGGCATTCAGCGTGAGGCTTTTGAGCGCACCTTCAAGACCTTGCAGGGCCTGAATGTAAGGCTGGTTGGTTGGGCCGATGAGGCGGGTATCGGCGCCGGTGGGCGGAACAATGGCCTGAGGCGCCTGGAAGGCTGTTGAGATTTCAGGAGCAGAGACGCCGGTGTTGATGGAGATGAGCGAGAAAAGCTCAAGCATCGCGGAGGTATTGGAGTCGAGCGAGCCGAGCTTTGCGCCGGCATCGGCAAAGTTCTTGTAGGGGATGAACTGGGCCTTGGTGAGATAGGTTCGCCAGGTTTGGAGGTAGTCGGCGGTGTAGCTCTGTTTGAGTTGAACCGAGAGCGCGGCGCGGTCGATTGGAGGGCCGGACATGGGGCCGAGAACCCACTCTTCACCGCGGAAATAGGGGTCGGGATGGAGGATGGCATCCTGCATGAAGGCGAAGCCACCCTTGGTGAAAGCGCCCTGTACGGGATAGTTGTCGAAGATGTACTGCGCGGAGCCGGGGAACTTGCTGTTGAAGTCGAAGCCGGGGACCTTGTGGTTGGCGGCGGCAATCATGCTTTGGTAGACGTGCTGGAATCCCTGGAAACCATTCAGGTAGAAGCGGGTGCGCGTGACAACTATGTCGTTTAGATTGCCGGCGCTTTTTGCCATGCACGAGGACGGTTCAGAAAGAAGGCTGGCGTAGAACTGGAAGTGACTCTGGGCCAGATGCGCGAGGTTGGGGTCAGGAGACGCGCTGCCGGCCCACTGGAAGAGAAGCTCGGAGGGGAGAAACTCCTGGGTGTCCTGGGGTGAATCGGGGTCAGGGTTGGAGACGGTGATGAGGTATGCCTTGAGAGGCCGGTAGGTTGCGCCGTAGTCTGAATCGGGCGCTGGGGTAGCGGGCAAGGCGCGAAGCCTGGTGAGGATGTTGGCCTGTGTGGGGGTGAGAAGGAGGGTGCTGAATTTGTTGGAATAAGCCTGGCAGGCAATGGGGAAGAGCGCATCGCCACGGTACAGGCCCATTCGATCCATCATGGGCGGTCCATTCTTGCGATAATCCTCAAGTTCTTCTAGCACGGCCTTGAGCTTGTCCAGCGATTCCAGATCGCCCTGAGCGGCAAATGAGCCCGCGGAAACTGTAGAAACAGGCGCGGCCGCCGCTTCGGCTACCCGATGCTCGAGCGCTCGATTTTTGAAGAACGAGATGGTAAACAGCACCAGGAAGATGAGAATGACGGCGCTGGCGGTGGCCAGCAACGCGCGTTTGAGAAAGCTGGTCCGGGTGCTTGAGCGGCTGGCTTCAAGGGCCGACTTATCGGCCAGGAGGATTCTGGAGAACAGGTGCGGCAGGAAGACCCACTGCGGGACTTTGCGCACGCCACCGCGCCTGGGCTGGGGCGCCTGCACTTGCTGCGGCGCGCCGGCGAGCGAAAAGATGCGGGTTGCTCCGGCATTGATGGGAGCGGCAGCCTGCGGCTGCGCCGGGCCGATATCGAGTATGTCTTCGACCATGTGGGCGCGCATGCCGGTGAAAAAGAAGCCACGCAGGAACGGGTTGACGCCGATCTGGCTGGGACGCGCAACCTCGGCCAGGAAGGAAACAATGCCGGCGCGAACCTTGCGCAGGTCGCGGGGAAATTCATAGGCGCGGGCAAGCTCCTGAAGTTCGCCGCCGCGGGAAAGAATGTCGAGCCGGAACTCGGCGAGCGCGAAGAGAAGCTGGTCGAATCGAGCGCCGATCAGCGCCGAGGCTTGCTCGGTATAGACGCCGGAGCCGGAGTCGAGCGAAGAGAGCAGAGAGCCGATGGGGAGCTTGACCTCTTCTTCGGAGAGCCGGCCCACGTACTCGGCAAAGGGAGTGATGTTATCGAGTTTGGTGAAGAGGACGTAAATGGGGAGCGAGATGCCCAGCGTCTGCGAAAGCTGGCGGAGACGCTCATTGAGCATTTGCGCCAGGCCGCGAATTTGTTCGGTGGTGTTGGGAGCGAGGATGCGCTCGATGCTGACGCATACCACCACAGACCGCGCAGGCAGGCGGCTGTCTTTGGAGAAAGCCGAACCGAGCCGGGCGGGCAGCGTGGCCTTAACCAGGCGGAGCCAAAGCGCGGGTTGGCGCAGCAGCGCTCCTCCCGCTTCCGCGACAACGTAGTTGCCGGCCAGCCAGATGTTGGCAAGCTGGGTGGGAACGACGAGGCCGTCGCGGAAGACGTTGCCGGCAAGGAGTTCGGGGTCGAGGCCGGATTGCAGCACGGTTTGGGTCTTGGCTGAGTTCTCGTCTCCTATGACGTAAATGAGCGGCAGGGAAGCAAGGGACTTGACGCCGGCGCGGTTGGCTTGGCGAACCCTGGCATCGGCATCGCGGAGCAGGGTGTTCAGGTTGATGGCGTCGGGCGAGTCGGCGCCGCCACCTGCCGAGCCGGCACTTGCCTTGTGGAGAAACCAGAGAACGAACCCCACGGCCAATGCGCCGAGCAGGCCGAGAATCACAATGAACAGCACGAATTTTGTGCCTTCAAAGTGCAGCAGGAATGCTCCCCCAATGACCAGGGCGAGATAGACAACGAAGATAGCGATCCCAATCAGAATGCGTTTCATAGGGACATCTCCGGCAGGCTGGGCGATTGGTGGGATGCGAAAGTTGCGGGAGCGAGATTGGGAGGTAAAAACGCAGGTCCTTCGACTCCCTGCGGTCGCTCAGGATGACAATTCATTTGTGTTATGAACTGCTCAGGATGAACCTGGGCGATTAAGTTTTGTGGCTTCCCACCCATCGCCAGACCACCCCACGGACGAAGACCTGTCCGCGAGGGCCCCGGTAATTGCGCGATGGATGGGGCACGGTGAATTTGTTGGTCCACCGGAGACGGTTCGGCGACTCTTGCGGTTGTGGGCATGCCCTGGCCAAGGATGAGCATGTATCCAACGTAGGCCAGGATGGTGATGAAGGCGAGCAGAACGGTAGTCCAAACCAGGCGGCCCACCCAGGGGTCGCCTTTGGCGGCAGGCGGAGCAGCGGGTGTTTCCGTGGGGCGGAACAGCGCATAGCCGCCTCGTATGCGGGCGATCTTGTCGCGGATGCGGTTGAGAATGGTATGGATTTCCGACGCGTCTCCGAATGCGAAGCGGCCCTTATAGCCGAGCAGCAGGCAAATGGCATGCAGCTCAAGCACGTCGGCGACCTCGGCGGACTCGGGGCGATTGAGCAGCTCGGTTAGGTTGCGAAAGAAGTTTTCGCCGGCAAAGTGGCCACCGAA
>Ga0182012_10007098_pt1 | contig 11279 bp, 8 predicted proteins | sample 612S2SmetaG_FD_120486 | JGI IMG/M metagenome (GOLD analysis project Ga0182012, IMG submission 120486) | Permafrost microbial communities from Stordalen Mire, Sweden - 612S2S metaG | ecosystem: Environmental > Terrestrial > Soil > Wetlands > Permafrost | place: Sweden: Stordalen | collected...
CATCTTGTCCTCATCGCGTCGATCGGCACGGTATCCGCGGCGAAGCCCGGCCGCGGACGGGTGAAATTCACCCCATGCTTACATCTCAAAGGGAAGCCGTCCCTCTTTATAACCGTCCATGTCGAAATGCTCCTGCGCCGAGGTCAGAATGCCTTTGCGAATCCCTTCCGCGACGTCGGGATAGCGGCGCAGGTACCACGCCTCATCGACCCGGATGGGCGCCGGAAGACGGCCCTCGAAATAGCCGTCGTTGATGAAATGCTGCCGCGCGCCGCGAATGCTGCCGGCGCGAATCGCCTGTCCGATGTCGTCGTAAGCACGCGCGTACCACTCCTCATCGACCTCGATGCCGCTGATCATGAGTTTCAGAAGTTTAACAAAATCCTCATATGACATGTTCACCCGCAGATCGCCGCGGACGGCCTGGATATCGACCGAGCGACGGATCACCTCGAAAGGCGGAAAATAATTCACGATCCCCTCCTTGGGGTGCTTCCGGGCGACAGCCAGCGGCCGGGATGGCATCTTGTAACGCGACGCTCGCCGTCATGGAACCACGGAAAGGCGAATTTCGCGGATGCGGCGCAACGATGAGGCTGCTATTCAACGCCTCCCGCGCGCCTCACCTTGTCCTTTGCCCTTGCCCTGGCGCCACCGCCGCGATGACCGACCGGACGAACCCATGAGCCACGACGTCCCCGCACCGCCGAACGACCGGGAACTCGCGGCCGCGGTTCGCCATTTCGGCCGCGCGCGCGTGCTGATCGTCGGCGACGTGATCCTCGACCGCTACCGGATCGGCGAGGCGCACCGCCTGTCGCCGGAGGCGCCGATTCCGGTGTTGCGGCCGACCCGCAGCCACGATACCCCCGGCGGTGCCGCCAACGTCGCGATGAACGTCGTCAGTCTGGGCGGTCAGGCGATCCTGGCGGGCGTGATCGGCGACGACGACGCCGGCGCCGCGGTGTCCCGGCTGGTCGCCGAAAAAAACCGTGTCGAAACCGCGCTGATCGTCGCGCCCGGCCGCCCGACCAGCGCCAAAACCCGTTACATCGCCGGCGCGCAACAACTGTTGCGGGTGGACGAGGAAACCACGGCCGGGCTGGACGCCGCCACCGCCGCCGCGCTGCTGGCGCGGGTCGAGCGCGCGCTGCCCGAAACCGACGTCGTCATCCTGTCCGACTACGCCAAGGGCGTGCTGTGCGACGCGGTGCTGGCCCCGCTGCTCGTCATGATCGCGGCGCACGGCAAACCGGTCATCGCCGACCCCAAACGGCCGGATTTCAGCGCCTATCGCGGCGTCACCTTGCTGACCCCGAATGAGCTGGAGGTGCGCGCCGCCACCCACATCGACGCCCGCTTCGACGCCGAGGCCGATCGCGCCGGCCGTGCCGCGCTGGACGCCACCGGCGGCGACGCCGTGCTGGTCACCCGCTCGGCCCGCGGCCTGACCCTGGTGTGCCGCGGCGAGCCGGCGCGGCATTTCCCCACCCGCGCCCGGGAGGTCGCCGACGTCTCCGGCGCCGGCGACACGCTGGTCGCCGCCCTCGCCGTCGCGCTGGCCGCCGGCGCCTCGCTGCCCGAGGCGGCGATGCTGGCCAACGTCACCGCGGGGATTTCGGTCGGCAAGCAGGGCACCGCCACCGTGGCGCGGACCGAGTTGCTGAACGAATTGCACAGCGGCGGCCTGGCCGGCACCGACCGCAAGGTCCGCGCGCTGGCCGACGCGAAGCATCAGGTCGAGGCATGGCACGCGCAAGGCCTTAGAGTCGGACTGGCGAACGGGTGTTTCGACCTGATCCATCCGGGCCACGTCTATTTGCTGGCGCGGGCCCGCGCCGGTTGCGACCGGCTGATCGTGGCGCTGAACACCGACGCCTCGGTCCGCCGCCTGAAAGGCCCCACCCGTCCCGTGCAGAACGAAGACGCGCGCGCCATCGTCATGGCCTCGCTGTCGCCGGTCGACATGGTCGTGCTGTTCGATGAGGACACGCCGCTGGAACTGATCCGCGACCTGCGGCCCGACGTGCTGATCAAGGGCGCGGATTACACGGTCGATCAGGTGGTCGGCGGCGATCTGGTACTGGGCTGGGGCGGCCAGGTTCTGCTGGTCGACCTGCGGGAGGGACACAGCACCTCGGGCACGATCCGCCGGATGACGGCGCCGGACACGGCGTGAATGGCCGCGGCATCGCCGATCCCCGTCACGGCGCGACCCCGGCCCGTCATGGCACGCCCCCCCGTCATGGCCGGGCCCCGACCCGGCCATCTCTCGCGGCTCGACGCGTGGCGGGAAAGATCACGGGGCCGGGCCCGGTGACGACGAAGAATGGCATGCCCCACCGGCCGGGAACCGTCCCAGATATTGACATGGTTTCACTATCGACACCCGTCGCTCAAATCTGATACGCTTCGCGAAGGCGGGGATGTCTCCTCACAAACCGAATGATTGCATGAGGCCGACCGAAAATGGCGGATTGGGTGCGCGACAAGGCCCTGATGTCGATGACCTCGGCGCTCAAGACAGATGCGTTCATTCCAACCTATCTCGTCGCCCACGAGGAAATCAGCCAGACTTTCACATTCGAGATTCAGGCCGTTTGCCAGCTTGGAGTGATCGACCCGACCCAGGTGCTGAACCAGCCGGCCTGCGTGACGATCCGGGGCCCCGAGGCGCCGATCCGTTATTTCCACGGCATCGTCCAGGAATGCCGCGCCAACGGCATCCAGCGCGGCGCCAACGCGATCGATGAGTTCCAGAATTACTCGCTGACCCTGGTGCCGCGGCTGTGGTTCCTGCGCCAGACGCACGACTGCCGCGTCTTTCAGGGGAAATCGTCGAAGGACATCCTGACCCAGATGTTCCAGGACGCCGGCCTGACGGATTTCAGTTTCTCGGTGTCGTCCAGCACCGTCCGGCCGTACACGATCCAGTTCAACGAATCGGACTACAATTTCGCCCTGCGCCTGATGGAGCAGGAAGGCTGGTTCTATTATTTCGTGCATACCGCGTCGAAGCACACGCTGACGATCACCGACAAAAGCTCCTCGTTTCCGGACGTTCCCAACGCGACATTGAATTTCGCGTCCAATCAGAACGATCCCGCCGGCGTCACCGAGTGGAAGCCTCCGGTGCGCACCGCGACGGGCTCCTTCGCGATGGGCGACTACGACCCGGAAAATCCGGGCACCAAGCTCTACAACAAACAGACCACGGTGTTAAAAACCGCGGGCGCCGCGACGCGCGACGTCTATCACTGGCCCGCTCTGACGGCGACCGGTTCGGTCGTCGAAGCCCGCGCCAAGTTCGAAATCGAGGCGGCCGAGGCATCGACCTCGCTGTATCACGGCGCCAGCCGGTTCGCCGGTCTCGTCGCCGGCGCCAAATTCACCCTCAAAAACAATCCCGCCGGGACCGACGACGGCTCCTTCGCGTTGCGATCGGTCCAGCACATCGCCGAAGACAATACCTGGATCAGCAACGACGGCCGGGTCTCCTACCAGAACCGGTTCGAGGCCTTCAAAGCGGCCCTCGCGTGGCGCCAGCCGCTCGCCACGCCGCACCCGCGCATGGACGGCGTTCACTCGGCCGTCGTGATGGGGCCGCAGACCCAGGGCGCGGACACCAAGGGCTCCGGCGGCACCGCGACCACCGACATCAAGATGCAGGACGGCGAGGAGATCTACACCGACGACCTCGCCCGGGTGAAAGTGCGGTTCTATTGGGACTGGCGCAACGAAGCCAGCGGCAACGCCTCCATCTGGGCTCGCGTCATCCAGCCCTGGGCCGGCAAGGGCTGGGGCGCGCAATTCATCCCGCGCGTCGGCACCGAGGTCGCGGTGGCCTTCGTCGATGGCGACCCGGACCGGCCGATCGTCATCGGCGGCCTGTACAACGGCGTCTCGACGCCGATCTACGCGCTCGCCGACAAGACCAAATCCGGCTTCCGCACGCGGTCCAGCCTGAAGGGCGACACCAGCAAGTTCAACGAACTGACCTTCGACGACAAATCCGGCAGCGAACTGATCTTCATCCACGCCGAAAAGGACATGACCACCGAGGTCGAGCATGACGAATCGCTGACCGTCGATAATTGCCGGATGGTGCTGGTCAAGGTGGACGAAACCATCCAGGTCAAGGGCAAGCAGACCATCACGATCACCAAGGACCATACGTTCGAGGTGACCGACGGCGATTACAAATCGACCATCGACAAAGGCAAAAGCACCGTCACCGTCTCGACCGGCGATCACTCGCTGACGGTGTCGAAAGGCAACAGCCTGTACGAGGTGTCGCAAGGCAACCACGACCTGAAGGTCGATACCGGCAACAACACGACGACCATCAGCAAGGGCAACGAAACGACCACGGTTTCCCTGGGCAACATCAAGATGGACGCCAGCGCGGGTTCGATCAGCGTCACCGCGGCGCAGGCGATCAACATCGAATCGAAACTGTCGATCAACCTCAAGGTGGGCCAGAGCACGCTGACGCTCGACAACACCGGCGTGACGATCAAAGGAATGATGATCGCGGTCGCCGGCCAGGTCTCCACCGACATCAAAGGCCTGATGACATCGTTGAAAGGAGACGCCATGGTGACGATCAAGGGCGGGATCACGATGATCAACTGACATGGCGGGCACATTGACAAAACTTGCCGGGGTGGATCTCGCGACGGTCGTCGATCGCGCGATTCTGTCGCCGGAGGCTCTGGAGCCACTGCGCGGTTGCGTGGAAATCGGAGACGTTCTCGCCCGGCTGGAAGCCGCCGGCCTGACCGCGGAAGCGGTGCGCGTGCTGGCGCATGCGCTGCCGAAGCGCGAGGGGGTGTGGTGGGCCTGCATGTGCGCCGCCAATACGACACCTCCCGATTTGAAGGACGACGACCGGCGGGCGCGCGAACTGGCCGAGCACTGGGTGCGTCAGCAAAAGGACGAGCAGCGCCGCGCCGCCATGAAGCACGCCGAAGCCAGCGGGTTTCAGTCCCCCGAAGCCTGGGCCGGCGTCGCGGCGTTCTGGAGCGGAGATTCGATGGCGCCGGAAAATCTTCCCCCGGTTCCGCCCCCGCCCAACGCGGCCGGCGCCGCGGTGGCCGGCGCGGTCTCCCTCGCGGCGGCGCGCGGCGACGTGAAAAGACGGCTTGGACGGTTGAAACGCTTCCTCGAAAGTGGTCGTAATATCGCCGCGGGGGGACCAGGGCGCATGCCGCCGGAGGAACCCTGAGACGGAACCCTCGGACGCGCCCCTGAGACGGAGCCCCGAGGGGAAACCTTGAACCGGGATACCTGACTGAACCAAGGCGACGGCCCCCCGATCCGCCCGCGGCGAAGCCAACCGCCGCGCTCCAGACGGCGAGCGCCGGGCACGGACAGGCTCCAGGCGAGCCAAAGGGGCGGGGCCAAAGGGGCGGGGCCAGAGGGGCGGGGCCAGAGGGGCGGGGCCAGAGGGAGGCGGGGGGCAGACCAAGGGGTCAAAGCTGTGAGGAACCGGATCGTTCACGAAAAGAGGCCAGGTCCATGCAACTCTCGATGACCGTGCTACGGTGCCCCGATCAGGTCGCGCCCGAGGCTCGCGCGGTATCCGGGGGAGAATTCCATGTCGGCCGCGGGCCGGACGTCGATTGGGTGCTGCCCGATCCCGACCGGCTGCTGTCGAAGCGGCATTTCGCGGTGGCGTTCCGCGGCGGCGCCTGGCAGGTCGCCGACACCAGCACCAACGGCACCTTTCTCAACACAGAACCGGACGCGATCGGCCGCGGCGCCGCCCGCACCCTGCGGGACGGCGACCGGCTGCGTCTTGGCGCCTACGAAATCGAAATGCGGCTGGTCGATCAACCAGCCCAGACGGATTACAATCAGGGCGGCGGGTTTCAGAGCGGCTACCAGAACGCCGGATCGCGGGACGGCTTCGGCGGACGCTCCGGGCAGAGCCCGTTCGGCGATCCCTTCGGCGAGGATCCGATGGCGCCCGCCGCCCCCGCGCGCCGGCCGTTCGATGAGCCGGCGTATCCCGAAATGGGCCTGGCGGCCACCAGCGCGCAACTGCCGCACGACTTCGATCCGCTCGCGCCCGACCGCGACGATGCCTTCGGCGGCGGATTCCGCGGACCCGTGCAGGCCGATAATCGATCCTCGATGGAGGACGCGATGATCCCGCCGCCGATCGCCGGTTACAGCGCGCCCCAGGCGGGGGGGATCATCCCCGGGGACGATCTGCTGCCGGACGACTGGGACAAGGATCTGCTGGAAGGCATCGCCCCGCCCGGCGCGGCGCCGGCGCAGGCCCCCCCGGTCCAGGCGCCGGCGGCGCGGGCCTCGCCGCATCCGGCGCCGCCGTTTCAGGCACCGCCCGCGGCACAGGCGCCACCGCCGTTCACCGGGGCGGCGGCGGCTCCTAACCAAGCGCTGGACGATTTCGACTTCCTGGCCGATCCACTGGCCCCGGAACCGTTTCCCGCCCATCCGTCAGCCGCCGAACCCTCTCCCCCCGAGCCGCCAGTCCAGGGGTCGCCAGTCCAGGGGTCGTCAATCCAGGGGTCGTCAGCCCAGAGCGTCCATCCCACGGCCGCCGCGCCCGGGGCCGTCCTTCCTGACGCGGCCATGCCGGGCGAGCCGCGCGACCACACGACGGCCGCCGATTTCGCAGACCCGGCCCCGATCCCGCCCGCCGCGCCGGTCGTACGTCAGCGTACCCCTCGGCCCGCCGCCGCACCGCCCCCGCGGGCAGCCCAGTCGACCTTCGAGGCCGATCCGTTCAACGAGCCTGACCAGCCCCCCGCCGCCCCCGCGCCGTTTCCCTCGCCGCGGGAGCCTTTCGCGGCGGAACCGCATCCTCCCGCCTCGCCGTTCGATGAACCGGACGACGCGGTCGCCGGGCCCGCCCAGGTCGTCACCCCGAGACCCGCGGCCAGATCCGTGCCCGCCGCCGACCCCGCGGTTCCGCCCCCGGCCGCCGCGGTGCCGAACGGCGCGGCGCCACCAGCGGGGGCGCCGACAGGGGCCCATGACAGCGGCGCCCTGACGGCGTTCTTCAAGGGCGCGGAGCTCAGCGGCGCCAATCCCGCCGATCCGCTGGCGATGATGACCGGCCTCGGCCAGGCGTTTCGCGCCATGGTCTCCGGCCTGCGCGCCGTGCTGATCGCCCGCGCCACCATCAAGGGCGAGTTCCGCATCGAGCAGACCATGATCCGCGCCCGCGGCAACAACCCGCTGAAATTCTCCGCCAACGACGACGACGCGCTGACCGCGCTTCTGGGCGTCGGCCGCCGCACCGACATGGCCCCGGCCGAAGCGATCGAGGATTCGTTGCGCGACCTGCGCCTGCACGAGCTGGCGACGATGGCGGCCATGCAGGTGGCGGTGCGCGCCATGCTCGACGAACTGAGCCCGGACAAAATTCGCGCCGGCACGGACCAGGGCGGCATGGCCGTGCTGCCCGCGCAACGCAAGGCGCGGGCCTGGGATGCGTTCGAAGCCAAACACGCCGGCGTGGTTCAGGCCCTGGTCGACGATTTCGACAGCATTTTCGGCAAATCGTTCGCCCGCGCCTACGAACGCGCCCTGGACGAAATCTCACAGAGGGAACGCCAATGAACCGCCGCCTGAGTTTGGGACTCGTGAGCCTGCTGGCTTTGACGCAATGCGGTTCGCCACCGCCCCCGCCGCCGGTGCTCGATCTGACCATCAAGGGCGGCGCCGACCAGAACCCCGATGCCACCGGCCGCGCCTCACCGGTCGCGGTGCGGGTCTACCAGCTCGCCGGCACCGCGAAATTCGAGCAATCCGACATCTTCGCGCTGAAGGACGCCGAGGCGAAGACGCTCGGCACCGAGGCGGCGCCGGGGTCGTCGTCGCAGGAGTTCCTGTTGGCGCCGGGCGATACGAAACAGGTGAAGATCGATCTGAAGCCGGGGGTGTCGTCGATTGGGGTCGCGGTGATGTACAGCAACATCGACGCCGCGAAATGGCGTGCCGACGCGCCGGCGCAGCCGCACGGCCCGACCACGCTGACCGCGACCGTCGGCAAGCTGGCCGTGACGCTGAAATGACGCCGCCGGCCTCTCACCCTGTCTGGCCCGATACGCGCCGCGATAGCCCGGCGAGAGACGCGGCACCCACAATTCGTCATGCTCCGGCTCGACCGGATCACCGGGGAATCACACCGGTCGGACCCAGTTCGCCGGGCACGATAGACCACTCGGGCCGGCCCATGGCGACGAACCGCCTGACCTGAACCGCGCACGCCAACCAATAAGCCAACGGCACGCCAGCCGTTCAAACAACGACACGAAATCGTCAACGACGGGTGGGGAGAATGCCGATATCAAGACGAAATGGTCCCGCCGCGCATTATCGGCAACGAGTGCTGGTCTTTGACCTGATCGTGCGCGATCATGCGTCCGGGCGGTACCCGGGCAGGAGGCAGAACGTTCCATGAGTTGGTCCAACCGCGTCGTCTGGCGGGAAGGCATGTTCCTCCGGACCCAGCATTTTCAACAGCAGGATCGCTGGACCGAAGCGCTCGTCCGCGGCATGACCCGCGCGTTGCGCCCGCATCCCTGGGGCATGATCGACTACGCTCTCGATCGAGACCTCCTCGGCACCGGCCGTTTCGCTTTGTCATCGGCCTCCGGCGTGTTCGAGGACGGCACGCCGTTCATGCTGCCCGGCGAAGCCGACCATCCGGCGCCGATCGACGTGCCGGACAGCGCCCGCAACGCGTTGGTGTATCTCGCGCTGCCGATCCGTCAGGCCGGCGGCGTCGAAGTCTCCGACGACCGCTCCGAAGGCCGTTACGGCGCCCATCCGTTCGAGGCGTACGACACCCAGTCCGCCTCCCCCATTCCCGCCGAACTGCAGGTCGCCCGTCCTCGGCTGCGCTACATGCTCGAAGCCGAGGAACGCACAGGATACCAGTGCATCGGCCTCGCCCGCATCACCGAGGTGACCGCCGACCGCCGCGTCATCCTGGACGAACGCTGGATCCCGCCCGCTTTGATCTGTTCGGCCACGCAACCTCTGGCCGGACTGCTCGCCGAGCTCGCCGGCATGCTGAACCAGCGCGGTGAGGCCCTGGCCGCCCGCATGACCGCGCCGGGTCAGGCCGGCGTCGCGCAGGTCGCCGATTTCCTGTTGTTGCAATCCATCAACGGCTGGCAAACCGTCGTCTCCCATTGGGCCGACGCCGCCTCGATCCATCCGGAAACGCTCTACACCGCGCTGGTGCAGATGGCCGGAGAATTTTCGACGTTTCTGGAAAGCCGCCGGCCCAGTACCTACCCCGCCTACCGGCACGACGACCTGCAACGCAGCTTCGCCCCGGTGGTCGCCGATCTGCGGCGCGCTCTGTCCGCGGTGCTGGAGCAGACCGCGATTCCGATCCCGTTGCGCGAAGCCCGCCACGGCGTACGCGTCGGCCCGATCACCGACCGCTCCATCCTGCGCGCGTCGAATTTCGTCATGACCGTGCAATGCGACATGCCGGCCGAGACCTTGCGCCGCCTGTTCCCAACCCAGGTGAAAATCGGCGCCGTCGAGCACATTCGCGAACTCGTCAACGTGGCGCTGCCAGGGATCGCGGTGCGTCCTTTGCCGGTGGCGCCGCGGCAACTGCCGTTCTACGCCGGCGCCACCTACTTCGAACTCGACCGAGGCAGCCCCCACTGGGCGCAAATGCAAAACTCGGGTGGCTTCGCGATTCACATCGCCGGTGAATTTCCCAATCTCCGGCTTGAACTATGGGCGATCCGCGGATGAGCGACGATCCTTTCGCCGAACCAGACGACTCCGACAAAACGGTCATCCGGCCGGCACCGGGAGGCAGACGCGCGGCGACCCCGCCGCCGGCCCAACCGGCATCGCCGTTCGGCGCGCCCCCGGCGTCCGCGTCGCCGTTCGGCGCCCCGCCGCCCGCTGTCCGCGCTTCCGCGTTCGAGAACGTGGCGCCGCCATCGGTCAGTTCCGGCGCCGAAACGATCCAGTTCGGTCTCAATCCTTTGGTCCAGGCCGCGGCACCGCTGCTGCAACTGCTCGGCCGCCTGCGCAACACAGTCTCCAACCCGAACGTCGATGATTTGCGGGAACGCACCGTGCGTCAGGTCCGCCAGTTCGAGCAGGCCGCCCGCGACAGCGGCGTGCCGAACGAGCAACTGCGGCCCGCGCATTACGCGCTGTGCGCCAGCATCGACGACGTCGTCCTCAACACGCCCTGGGGCAGCCAGGGCGGGTGGGCCGCGCGTTCCCTGGTCTCGACATTCCATCAGGAAACCCGTTCCGGGGAGCGTTTCTTTCGCATTCTGGAAGACCTCGGCAAAACGCCCGCGACCTACCTGCCCGTGCTCGAACTGATGTATTACTGCCTGAGCCTCGGCTTTCTGGGCCAGTACCGGCTGCCACCGCACCGGCCCGGCGAAGTCGACCGGATCCGGGAAAATCTTTACTCGATGATCGTGTCGCAGCGGGCCGCGACCGATCCGGCGCTGGCGCCGCACTGGCAGGGCGTGAACTCGCCGTACAAGCCGTCGCGCGCGGTGGTGCCGGCCTGGGTCATGGCCGCCGCCGCTTTGGCGATCGTCGGTGGCCTGTTCATCTGGTTTTCCTCCAGCCTCAACGCGTCGTCGGACGCGACGTTCTCCGCCATGCTCGCGGCACCGCAAACCTCCATGCCGGCGATCACCCGCACGGCCCCGGTTCGCCCCCCCGAAATCGTGCAGCCGCCGCCGCCCGAGCCGCTGTATGTGTTCCTGAAGCCGGAGATCGATCAGGGCCTCGTCACCGTGCTCGGCGATCATTCCATGCCGATCGTGCGCATCCGCAATCAGGGCATGTTCCCGTCCGGCAGCGCCACCGTCAGCCAGGGTTACTACAATCTGCTGGACCGTATCGGCGCCGCTTTGCGCGCCGAGAAAGGTCCCGTGCAGGTCATCGGTTACACCGACAACCAACCGATCCACACGGTGCGTTTTCCATCCAATTTCCAGCTCTCGACCGCCCGCGCCGAGGCCGCCCGCGACCTTGTCGTGAAAGCTCTGGGCGATCCCGGCCGGGTCACCGCGATCGGTAAGGCGGACGCCGATCCGATCGCGCCGAACACCACGGACGAAGGCCGCAATCAAAACCGCCGGATCGAAGTCGTGCTGCGGAGGCAAGGCTAAGTCATGCTGCGATTCTTCGGATCCCGCTGGTTCCTGACGTTCATCGGCGTCTTGCTGGTCAGTCTGCTGATCTGATTCTTCGGCCCGTTCCTGGGGTTCCTCGAATCCTGGATCGTGCGCGCC
>Ga0182012_10007101_pt1 | contig 11275 bp, 7 predicted proteins | sample 612S2SmetaG_FD_120486 | JGI IMG/M metagenome (GOLD analysis project Ga0182012, IMG submission 120486) | Permafrost microbial communities from Stordalen Mire, Sweden - 612S2S metaG | ecosystem: Environmental > Terrestrial > Soil > Wetlands > Permafrost | place: Sweden: Stordalen | collected...
CACCGCAGTGGCTTGGGCTTGGGAGCTGGTGACTTGATGTTTTGGCCCGGAACCGATCTCACAACCGATCAACTGAACTATCGTCTGCGCTTCGTTCCGCTTGCCACCAGCTTTCGCAGCGCCTACGCTTACGACAATGTCCTATTTAATGTTGCAGGCGCGCTGCTCAAACAAATCTCGGGGCAATCGTGGGCCGACTTCATCAAGGCTCGCTTCTTCGCGCCGCTGAATATGCGAGATAGCAAGACGAGCATCCGTGACGTAGACGCCTCTACCGATGTCGTCGCGCCCCATGCACTAGTAGAAGGTAAACTTCAGCCCTTGCCTCACGAGCCCCTCGATAACAATGCACCCGCTGGTGCCATCGTATCTTCAGTGGACGACATGAGCCGTTGGGTGATCGCGCTCTTAAACAAGGGCGATCTTGGCGGCGGCAAGCGTTTGTTTAGTGAGAAGCAGGCGCGCACTCTGTGGACTCCGCTAACCATCCTTCCCGTATCGGATCCTCCCGCCGAGCTTGCGGAAGGCCAAGCCCACTTCGCCGATTACGCCATGGGCGAAGTGTTGCAAGACTATCGCGGACACCTAATTGTTTCTCACACCGGCGGCCTCCATGGAATGGTCAGTCTGGTAGCCATGCTTCCCGACTTGAAACTGGGAGTCGTTGTACTCACTAATCAGGAGGAGGGCGCCGCCTTCGCCGCTATCGAACATGTGGTGTTCGATCATTACCTTCAAGCACCTCCGAAAGACTGGGTCGCCGCCTTCAGCACCGTCGTAAAACGCAACAGGGAGCAAGCGGAAAAGTTGGTTGCGAATGCCGCGGCAAAGCGCGATCCTTCATCCAAGCCTTCTCTGGCTCTCGATTCATATGTGGGCCGTTATCGCGATGCCTGGTATGGCGATGTGCTCGTAGAACAGAAAGGTGATGGCCTCGGTATCCGCTTTACCCACACCCCCTTACTCACCGGTAAGTTAGAGCATTGGCAACAAGACACTTTCGTGGCGCGCTGGGACAATCGTTCTCTGCTGGCCGATGCCTACATTACATTCGACCTGAATCCCGATGGAAGCATCGATAGGGCGAAGATGAAGGCCATCTCACCCCTAACCGACTTCAGTTTCGATTTTCACGATTTGGTCTTGAAGCCCGTTGCCAAGGATGCGCCACCTTATTAACGCAACCTCTCTCGCAACCCACCAACTCCGAGCCGGCAAAACGGCGGCGAGAAGTGCGTCTCCGCGGCTGCGGCGGCGGGATTTGCACCTCTGAGTGAGAACGTCAGAGCCAGTAGTCCACTAAGTAAGCGCAGAGCAAAATGACCTCAACGAAACACCAATCGGGGTTTAGTACACCAATACAACCATAGAATCAGCAGCAATTGCAAAGGGAGGCGAATCCATCTCAACACCGGATCGATGCTAGCAGCGCCAGCCTCAACAGGATTAGTCGCCATGTAAAGATTAGCGGGGAACACTGCAATGAGCAGTGCTATCAAGCCCCAAGCTGCCGCTCTGCGAGTAAGAGAAACAATAAGCCCCAAGCCGCCCAGGATCTCAAGCATGCCACTCACGCGCACCACGAACTGATGCCATGGAACATAAGGAGGAACGATTTTCAAATAAAGCTCTGGCTTAACGAAATGCAGGGAGCCCGACGCAACATAAAAGATCGCTGCCAGACAGTAGCCGACTCTCTGCCACGACGAGTACTGCTTCAAAAGAGCCATAGATCATTCCATGGTAGCTACTGCGCATTCCAGTTTTAATAAGATAGGCAGACATGATTTCCATACTTCTCTTGGCGGCGGCGCTGGGAACGATCAACTGGCCACAAGCCGGTGGCCCCAATGGCACTTGGAGTGTCGATGGCGCAGAGCCGCCCGTTCACTGGAGTGTGGTGCGCGACCAGAACATTGCTTGGCGCGTCGACCTGCCGAACGCGGGCCAAAGCGGCATAGCGGTCTGGCGTGATCGGCTCTTCCTCACAACATTCGCTCCTGGCGAAAAGGGTTTCAGTGGAAAGATAATCGGCCTGGCAGTGGACGCCAGCAATGGCAAAACGTTGTGGACCGTCACTCTACAGGGCGTCGAAAAGAGTCCGATGATGTATGCCTATAGTGACTCGACCTCTCCCAGCCCAGTAACCGACGGCAAACATGTCTGGTTCTTCAATGCCAGCGGAGAGATGGGCTGCTGGGATTGGAATGGCAAAGAGATTTGGAAACGTAAGTTCATACCCTGGGGCAAGCCATTTCCCTTCAACAAGCAATTCGAACCGATGATCTCGGGTGACTTGATTTACAACGTTGAACCTATGGATAGGCCGGGCTGGAATTATCTGCGAGCCTTCAATAAGTTGACCGGCGAACCCGTTTGGACCAATGAGGACGGAACCACAAACTACAACACGCCGCGCTTAGGCATAACGCGCGATGGAGTGCCAGCGATCCTACACGGCCGCGGTGGCTGGCACGACGTCCCCGAGCGCCCCGTCGGCTTGAGTCTAACCGACGCTCGTACAGGCAAGACACTTTGGAAATTTGTCGCCGACGAGGGTAACGAAAGCGCACCCACGTGGCAAGCACTCTATGTCATGCACTGGGACAAGCAATTCGCCTACTGGTTTCGCATGAATCCCGAAGAGTCACACTTAGTGATCGATGCCGCAACCGGCCAATTGTTGAGAACGCAATCGCTCATCGCCAACGTCGACTGCCGGTTTTGGGATTCTGCTTCCAAGCAGTATCGTTTGCAAGCGAACGTCAATCTGCGCGAGATCAAAGATTCTTGGCCGCTGCCCGAGGGTGAGGTGATCCGTGTTCAACCCGCTTGGCACGCCAACATCGTCGCCGGCGGCTACCACTACTTTCTAGTGAGCACCGGCCATCATCGCAACACTCAGCCACCGAAGGGTCGCGCCGGTCCCGCCCACTGTTTGGGCCGAGTCAACATTGCGACAGGCAGAGTGGAATATCTAGAACTACCTGTTGCGGTAGATGACAAAGGCATCAAAATCTATGGGCAAGCCTTGCGTACTGAAACGCTGAACTCCGCAGGCATCGACACTTCCACAGAAGACCGATCCCACATGGACGGCTGGGAGACACCTGCCTTCTGGGGAAGCCCAATCGCTATCAACGGCAAAGTGTTCTTCACTACTTCGCTGGGAACAACCTATGTGATCGATGCGAACGCGAAGGCGCTGGATGAGAAAGCAATTCTCGCGGTCAACGACTTGGGCCCGCTGGGTAAAACCTGGAGTGAGAACTCCATCTCATTCGACGGTAAGCGTCTCTACCATCGCACCGCGAAACAGTTAATTGCTATAGGCCAATGAAGGACATCGTGCGCGTCTCACTCCTTGTCTTGGGTCTCGGGCTTCTTACTGGCCCTCTCGCAAAACCCCAAGATATCGATCTCTTAATTCGTGGTGGCCGCATTGTCGACGGCACGGGCAATCCATCGTTTTTCGGTGACATAGCCATAAAGGGCAACCGGATCGTCGCCATGGGTCACCTTGGATCGACAGTATCGAAACAGGTGATCGAGGTTCGCGGCTTAACCGTCGCTCCCGGATTTATCGACATGCACAATCACTCCGACTACACACTTCTTGTGGATGGAAATGCGCAGAGCATGGTTCGTCAAGGAGTCACCTCTATGATCCTGGGCGAGGGAGAGTCCGCTTGGCCTATCGGAGGTAAGCAATCCGCATCGTCGCGACGCGTCCTCCCATACGGTATCGCTCCCGACTGGGCCGACTTGAGCGGTTACTTTGGTCGCTTGCTGCGACAAGGAATCTCCACCAATGTGGGAACCTATGTGGGCTCGAGTCAGATATGGACCTATGTCCGAGGCGAACAAGCGGGCCCGCCCACCACAGCCGAACTCAACCAGATGCGCCTCCTGGTCCAGCAAGCCATGCGGCAAGGAGCCCTAGGTGTCAGCAGTTCTCTCAGTGGACCCCCCGGTTCATGGATCGATACCGAGACCTTAGTCGCGATGTGTAGCGCCGCGCATCAATATGGCGGCAGCTATTCGACGCATATGCGAACCGAGGGCAGGGGAGTGTTCGAATCGGTCGCCGAGGCAATAGAGATAGCCCGCAGATCCGACGTTCCTGTCGACATCATTCATTTGAAGATTGCGGAACACTCCATGTGGGGCCAGATGCCAGAACTGATCGCTTCCATTGCCAAGGCCCGCCAGCAAGGTGTCCAAGTGCAGGCAAACGTCTATCCCTATCGTGCCGGCCAAAACGATTTAGCCACTATCATCCCTCCCTGGGCTCATGAAGGAGGTACGCCAGCCATGCTCGCTCGGCTGAAAGATCCCGCGCTTCGTCCCAAGCTTGAGAATGAGATTCTGGGAGGCATTCCGGGTACAAATTGGTACGACCACTACACCGCAACGGGCGGTTGGGACGGTATGCTTCTGGTTTCGCTTTCGAATCCTCAATACAAACGTTTCGAGGGAATGCGCATGAACCAAGTGATCACGGCACTTGACAAGCCACCAATCGATGTTCTGTTTGAACTGCTCGAAGCGAATGGTGGATCTGTTCCCACAGTCTATTTCCATCATTCGGAGGAAGACATGCGGTATGCCCTCCAACAATCTTTCGTCTCGATTGGGTCCGACGGTTTAGCGTTTTCTACTGATGGGCCTTTGAGTGCCGGACATCCGCATCCCCGCTCATATGGCACTTTTCCGCGCGTGCTCGGACGCTATGTGCGGGAGGAACATGTATTAACGCTCGAAGAAGCCATCCGCAAGATGACCTCGGCCAATGCCGCCAAAATCGGCATTTTCGACCGTGGCATACTGCGGCCCGGCATGATTGCGGATATTACCGTCTTCAACGCCGAAACGATTATCGACCACGCCACTTATGAAAATCCTCATCAATACTCAACGGGTGTGGAGTTTGTGATCGTGAACGGGCAACTGGTTCTCGATCATGGCCACCATACCGGAGCGAGACCAGGAACGATTCTCAAGCGCGAAGACGCTGCCTTGCATTAGCCGCGACCTTATACTTGGAAGGAAATCATGGCTGCACTCATTGAGGCGATCAACGTCAAGCGCCGCACCCTATTCGAGTTTGAGAATACTCCGTTCTTCTGTTTAGAAGCGGAGGTGAATAGCCCCACTGCCCGCGGCGGCCAGACGCTGGTGCGTCTGAAAATGCGCAACCTTTTAACCAGCGCCGTCTTTGAAAAAACCTTCAAAGCGAGTGACAAGTTCAAAGAACCAGATCTCGTGGTCGTCTCCGCATCCTATCTGTATAGCGATGCCGATGGTTCGCACTTCCTCGACCAGGAAAGCTACGAGACGCTGACTCTGACTGAGGAGATGATTGGCAACGCGTTAGATCTCTTGCTGAGTGGCACTGTGGTTCAGTTGCAGAAATACAATGGGAATCCCATCGCCATAGAGCTCCCAACGTTTGTAGAACTGGAAGTGACGTCTGCAGAACCCGGAGCGCGCGGCGATTCAGCCAGCGGCGGCGCTACCAAGAAGGCGACGCTCGAAACCGGCTTGGAAATTCGCGTGCCTTTGTTTATTAAAGACGGGGAGAAGGTGAAGGTGTCAACGGAGAATAGGGAGTTCGCGGGAAGGGCTTGAGATTCTCACTGCTCGGGAAGACTGTCGAGATTGTTCATACTCTTGATTGGAAGGTGATGGATTCTTTGCGCGGTTTCGTTCCGTAAAATTTACCATTTCTTCGCCATAGGCCTTGTTTTGTTGGGTTCGTTGCGTAAAAACGTCAACGACGGCATGGCAGCTTACTATAGATCGATGATTCGGAATCTCGCTGGACTGATGACACTTTTTGTAATCGGAATTTCATGTTTAGCAGCTGAGCCCGGTGACGCCAACGCGAAAAGACCCAAGATCGGATTGGTGCTGGAAGGCGGAGGTGCGCTTGGATTTGCGCATATCGGCGTTTTGCAGTGGTTCGAACAGCACAGAATCCCTGTGGATTACATTGCCGGAACGAGTATGGGTGGGCTTATCGGTGGGCTTTACGCAGCCGGGGAACGGCCAGACGAGATTCGCACTCTGGCAACCCATATCAATTGGAATAAGACTCTCAATGGGGAAGTGGCGCTTCGTGACTTGACCTACCGGCGCAAGGAAGACCGAGTGGATTTTCCAAACCGCCTCAATTTTGGTTTGAAAGGCGGGCTCTCGCTACCGGGTGGGTTGAACAGCGGGCAAGAGATCGGCCTGATTTTAGATAAGGCTGTCCTACCCTATTTCGATTTGAAGAGTTTCGACGACCTGCCGACTCCTTTCCGTTGTGTGGCAACAGAGATGGTCACTGGCAAGGAGAAGGTGTTCGATCAAGGGTCGCTTTCGCTTGCACTGCGTGCCACCATGTCGATCCCTGCTGTGTTCGAGCCGGTCCACGATGGCCAAAAGATCTATACCGATGGAGGTGCGCTTGATAACTTGCCCGTAGGAGTGGCCAAGAAGATGGGCGCGGATGTGATCATAGCCGTCTATCTGGATGAAGGAGCAGCTGATCCGAAAACCTTCAACTCGCTAGTAGGTCTGGCAGGCCGCGACATTTCAATTATGATTGCGGCTAACGAGGTGAGAAGTATGCAGGAAGCAGACATTTTGCTTTCGGCAGACTTGAAGGGCTTTTCTACCGGCGATTTTGAAAAGGACGCGGAAATCATTCCGAAAGGATCGGAGGCCGCCGCAAAGAAGGCCGCATTATTGGAACGGCTAAGTGTGAGTGAAGAGGAGTGGAAGAACTACTTGGCGGCTCGCGAGGCTAAGCGCCGAACTGCGCTTCCCATACCTCAGTTTGTTGCTTTAGAAGGCGTGAGTCCGAACCTGGAGCCAAGTGTTAATAAGGCTTTAGCTAAATACGTGGGAGAGCCTCTAGCGACGGGAGCCTTAGAGCAAGACCTGGACAAGCTGATTGGCGTCGGCTATTTTGACAGCCTCAACTATTACCTTGGCGTGAAGAATAACGAAGACGGCTTGATAGTGGCAGCGTCCGAGAAGAGCTATGCGCCGCCGCTTCTGAACATTGGAGTGAACGTCGATGGGTCCGATACCGATGATATACGCTTTGGCCTAGCTGGTCGAGTTACCTTTCTCGGATTGGGAGGTTACCGGTCGGAGTTGCGCTTAGATGGTTACTTTGGGACTACTAACGGAGCGAGGGCTGAATATTTTCATCCTTTGAAATCGAGCCGGTGGTTTATCGCGCCTCGTGTTTATGCGGGCGATCAGGAATTAGAGGTTTACGAAAATCGTCAACGCATCTCGGAATATCGCTTGGGGAACTCCGGCTTTGGGGGTGACTTGGGTTACTCCCTATCGAGAAGGGCTGAGATCCGGGTGGGTGAGGCACTTGATTGGGAGAGCGGCAAATTGCTGATTGGCGAGGCGCTGGCTCCGAACGGAACGAACCGGCTTGGGATCACGGCCGCGCACTTTCGTTATATTGGTCAGGACGATGATGTCATCCCTCATCGTGGGTTTGCCATACAGTTGGATGGGAGTTATTTCTCCGATCGTCCGAGTTTGAGAAAAGCTTATTGGCAGGCAAAAAATAAGATGAATTACTTCCAACCGGTGAGCGCTGACGGGTCGTTGTTTTTCGGCGCAAGCGGTGGAACGAGTTTCGGCGCGCGAGGCTTAGGAGCTGACTCCTTTGGTTTAGGAGGGCCGTTGTCGTTAGGAGCCTTCGGAAAGAATGAGTTGTTAGGGAGTCAGTTCTATTTGTTTCAGGCTGGCTACCGCCGCCAATTGCTGAGCGGGAACCCACTGGTGGGCAGCGGCCTGTACGTTGTTGGATATTACGAACTCGGAAAAATGTACGATCCACTCTTACCAAGCCTGCCTAAGAATCCCATGGATGCAACGTTAGCCTTTGTGGCAAAGACAGTGCTGGGGCCCGTCTTCGTGGGAGGTAGCGCGGGTGACGGGCGGGTACGTTGGTGGTTTGGCCTGGGACGGATTTTCTAAAGAGAACGAGGGGTAGCCCGCAAGGAAACTACCCCACTGTTTTGACCTAACTTAATAAACTGCGAGCCCTTCGACGCCAATCTGCGGAGAATAGGGACTAACAGCAGTGACCTGAGTCAGAGCCCCGCCAGGTGAGACCTGGAAGCCAACGACCTCACCCAACGCGCTGAAAACCACATACAAAAATTTATTGTCTGGAGTGATCTGCAAGTCGAGAGGAAAGGCGGTCACACCGACCGGAGGGAAAATCGCTGCCTGCGTTCCAGGAACTTTGGCCACGATTCCGACTGCAGTAAGATCGCCGGTGGCGTCAAGCTTGTAGCCGCTCACGCTGGAGGTGATTGCGCTGGTGGCGAATGCATAGTTGCCACCGGGAATAACCCAGCAGGTGGCCACGCCAGAAGACGGCGATTTGGAAGTGATTACAGATAGTGAGTTGTCCGCATTTAGCGCGTAAGACGACACTGCACCGGAACCGGCTTCCGAGACTAGGAGCGCGCCTGAAGGAGCAAAAGCCGCGCCGAAGGGTTCAATGCCCTGCGCTTTAGTGACAGTTGCGTTAGTAAGTGAGCCGTCGCCAGCCACAGTAAAGACATCAATGTTACTCGTTTGGCGCTCGGTGACAATGAGCTTCGAACCGTCTGGTGAAAACGCAATGGCGCCGGGTTCCGTATCCAGCCCACTCAAGGGTTGTTTAGAGTTTGGAATGAACTGTAACTCGCCCCAGGGAGCAAGGCGAAATCCAGCAGTGTGATAAGTCCCTCCAACGTTGGCAACGTAAATCAGATCGCCATGCATGGTAACGCTAACGGGATTGCCACCTTGTGTTGGCTTATGGTCGAGCAGACGAAGGCCCCAGCTGTAAACCTGGAAGATGGAAAGAGTGCTGGAGCCGGCATTCACAGCCAACAGATAATTGTGATCTGAGCTCAATAAGAGTGAGCTTTCGGCTTGAAGCGGATCGTTGATGCCGCCCTGTCCGCGCCCACCGGTGGGAAATGCGCCAACGTACTTTAGCGTGCCCGTTCCCGAACGTGAATACATGATGACGGAGTTCTGGTTGACGTCATTCGTGGCCACGAAGACGGCTCCGGCAGGTTCGCTGCCATACCCGTTTCCCGCCAAGGCATTCGTCACACCGAAACCGAAGAGGAAAGCGGTCATTACAATTTTGTTCATAGATATTTTTTCCTGACTAACTTGAGAAACTCTGGACTACCGCAAGCTGCGGCTCTCAACATAGTTCGGATCTAGCGAGTCAAAAGTTATGGAGAACTGGAAGATATTCGCGCACTGATTGGCTGTGAGTTATACCAGCATCCGGGGTGAGGCGACGAAATGGGAAGAGCAGCTAACTAATCAACGATTTCGAACTGCCCGCTGGCGATTCTCCGATTATCGACAAATAGATCTACCTGATAATTGCCCGGTTGCCAATAGGTACCAGCATCGTTTCCCCAGCCTGACTCATAATAAGCTGCCGACCATCCAGCTTCGATCCTACCTGTGATTTCTTTTTCGTGATCGAGCGTATGGTCAGGCTTGCTCCATGTTTCTTTGATGGTGAATTCCCTCCTGGTGTCTTGAGATGGATACTGCAAGTTCATCTCCCAAAACATGTAGTGAATCGCTGTGCCTGAGAAACGCGTGCCGTAAATCCGGTTTTCCTTAATAGGAGTCCCCTCGATGCTCGCGAAAAACTGAAGTGGTGAAACAGTAGCGTTAATGCCCTGAATGAACATCGAAGGAGGCGCGTCACCGTCGTACACTTCGAAGGTGTCGCTGGCTACTTGTTCTCCGGAGACGAGAAAGTCTAATCGGTAGGTGCCCACAGAGAAATATTTGCCACTTTTATTTCCCCACCCAGCAGCAACAGAGTCTGTAAACGCGTCCAATTTGCTGGATTGCGTTGTGAGAACTAGACTGTCTGGACCATGCCAAACAACTTCAAAAGGTAACTCTTTGGTCAGCGGATGATCGATATCCAATTCCCAGTTCACGTATCTGGTGCCCTTGGCAGCAAAGCGTTTTTCGTAAGTCCGGTTCTCTCTGGCCAGAAAATTATCGCCTGTCTCAAAGAAAAGAATTGCTTTAACTTTGAAAGCGGGAGACTGCCGCGCGTCCGGCGGCGGCGATGGGGGTGGATTTTGGATGCTGTTATCTGGCGGGGGCGTAACTTGGACTTGGGTACGGTGGTTGGCGCTCATCCACACAAAAAAGAAAATAACAACCGCGATAATCAGACCGAGGAAGATCTTCGGGCCGCGTCCGGAGCGGCTTGGCTGAACCGGCTGAGCTGTTTGTTGGGGCGAAGACTCGAATGTCGACGGAGCACTGGCAGAAGTGTCTATCGGCCGGCCTGGATTGTCGAAATCCTCCACCTTGATAGGCATTGGCTTTAGTTTTCGGTGCCACTAATTCGAACGTTCATCTTCTTTTGTGTGTCGTACAAAATCAGATCTGGAGACAACGCAATTCGATCTCCGCCGTCATAAACAACCCACGTCCGATTGCTAGGGGACGAAGCGCGTATATCTGCTCCGGTGTGGACAACGGCGTCGATTGACCCATCGACATTACGCTCTAAGGTGGCCCGAACGCCATAAGGTGTCATATTCAAGTCGAGCGACTTCTGCGTATCCGCGAAGTTGATGATCAACTCCGGCTTTGCGTTTGGATAAGCGTTCAAAGCGACTGAGGTAAGTTTCTTTCCTCTAGGCGCGATCGCACCTGTTTTAGCAAGCTCTTTGAGCATGGGGCGCCATAGATCTGGAGCAGGCCGAGTATTCGGGTCTTTCGCTTGTAAGGCTTGAACGACGAGTTGCGCTAATCGAGGATATTTTTGGGTGAAGATGCTGTAGGCTTCTCCCTTGAGGCTGAGGATTTCGCTCTGCTCATATCTCCATTCAAGAGCTTCGTCGGAGCTAATAGTCGGGTCACCCATGATTAAGAACTCTTGAACTAGAATGGCTAACGCTAACCGATCACTACCAACGTTTACTAGATTGCTTTTGCTATTGAAAATCTCGGGCGCCGAGTAACCGTCGGTTCCTTTGCAAGTTGAATCTAAATGTGGATGAGCGGGATGAATGAACGAATCGAAGTCGACTAACGCCATGTCGCCAGCGTAGGGTCCCGATGGCGTGACCATGACGTTTCCATCGGAAAGATCAGCATGTATGAACTTCTGCTTCTCCATATTCATCACGGCGGTGGCTAGGCCATACGCCCAAGTTGCGCGTATTTGAAGTGGTGGGCAGATGCTGGGTGGATAGTG
>Ga0182012_10007104_pt1 | contig 11270 bp, 11 predicted proteins | sample 612S2SmetaG_FD_120486 | JGI IMG/M metagenome (GOLD analysis project Ga0182012, IMG submission 120486) | Permafrost microbial communities from Stordalen Mire, Sweden - 612S2S metaG | ecosystem: Environmental > Terrestrial > Soil > Wetlands > Permafrost | place: Sweden: Stordalen | collected...
CGGGCCCGCAAGCAGATGATCGCGGCCAACCTGCGCCTCGTCGTGCACTGGGCCCGGCGCTACCAGGACCGCGGCGTGGACATGGCCGACCTGGTCCAAGAAGGAACCTTTGGCCTGATGCGCGCCGTGGACAAGTTCGATTGGGAGCGGGGATTCCGGTTCTCCACCTACGCCACATGGTGGATCCGCCAGGCGCTGCAGCGGGCGGTGCAGCAGCACGGTCGGACAATCCGGATCCCGCTCGAGGTGGGTGAGCAGCTCCAGCGGCTCGAGTTGACGAAGGCCCAGCTGGCCACCACCTTGGGCCGCACCCCGACCGTGGCCGAGCTCGATGATGCGACCGGGATGACCGCGGACGAGCGCTACGCTCTCGAAGACGTCGCCCGGGTCACCGCCTCGCTCGACCAGCCCGCCGCATCGGAGTCGGCGACCACGCTCGGAGAGCTGGTGGCGCCGGACGACTCGGACTTCGTCGCCGACGTGGAGCAGACAATGGTCTACGACCGTGTCCGTGACGCGGTCGAGAAGCTCCCCGACCTCCAGCGGGATGTCCTGAGGCTGCGGTTCGGCTTCGGCGGGGATTCGCCCGCCTCGTTGCAGTCCACGGCAGAACGGCTCGGCGTGGGTGTCCGGCGGGTCCGCCGCGCCGAAGAGGAGGCTCTAGCTGCCCTCTCCTTCGACGCTGATGTCCTCGGAGTGCACCAGGCCGCCTAAATAGCGCGTCAGGTCATCGGGGAGCCTTGCGGAGAATTCCGCCCGCTCCCCGCTGACCGGGTGGATGAACGCCAAGCGGGAGGCGTGGAGAAAGAAACGCCCCGGTCCAAGGACGGGCGATGGGGTCCCGTACCGGGCGTCGCCGACCACCGGGTGCCCTATTGCCGCCATGTGCACACGGATCTGGTGGGTTCGGCCGCTCTGGAGGCTGAGCTCGACCAGAGTCGTCGGATGGGGAGCGCGGCGCCGTTCGAGGACGGTGAAGGCGGTCCGGGCGGAGCGACCTCCTGCGGCGATCGCCATCTTCGTCGGTGTGCGCGCCGAGCGTCCTATCGGGGCGTCGATCTCGCCCCGGTCGTCCGCCACCAGGCCCTCCACCAGAGCCACGTACCGCCGCTGCATGCTGCGGTCGGCCAGCTGGGCCACCAGCGAACGGTAGGCCGCCTCGGTCCGCGCCACGGCGAGGAGCCCCGACGTCCCCTTGTCGAGACGGTGCACAATGCCCGGCCGATCGGCCGGGCACGTTCCAGACGTGACGAGCGCCGAGAGATCCGGGAAGCGCCAGAGCAGCCCGCCCACGAGCGTCCCCCGCGCGTGGCCGGCTCCTGGGTGCACCACGAGCCCCGCCGGTTTGTCCACGATGGCTACTGCCGCGTCGGCGTGGACCACGGTGAACTCCACCGCCTCCTCTGCGTCCACCGCGGCGCCACCCTCGGGCGCCGCCGCAATGGTGAGCACGGCGCCTTGGGGGAGGGCGCTCCGGCCGGCCGTGACGACCACACCGTCGACAAGGACCCCTCCACCGGCGATGAGCCCGCTCGCGACCGCCCGCGACACGTTGGCCAGCATGGCGACGGCCCGGTCCACCCGGACGCCGGCCAAGAGCGGCGGGACCTCGACGACGAGCGGGCCCTCGACGGCGCTCATGCACTCGGATTCGTCGGAAGGAGGACGGACGCGGCCAACACGACCACCCCGATCGTGATGCAAGCGTCCGCGACGTTGAAGGTCGGCCAGTAGCGCAATGTGATGAAGTCGGCGACGAGCCCATGATGCCCGCTCACCACCCTCTCGCTCAGGTTCCCCAGGCCGCCGCCGAAGACGAGTCCGCCGCCGACGGCCTGGGTCGTGGTGCGGACACGCGCCACGAGGACCACGAGCACCGCCACGCCCAGCGCCAGCAGGGCCGTGACCAGCGTGGCCCGGCCGCTGAACACGCTGAAGGCCAGGCCGGAGTTGAACTCGAGGGCCAGACCGAACGGCCCCCACACGTGCACCGCCCCGTGAAGGTCGTGCTCGACGACCGAGGTGGTGATCCGGTCGGCCACCAGGACCGCGAGAGCCAGCGAGAACGCCAGCACCCGGGCCCGGGTCCACCCGCGCGCAATCAGCGGCGCGACAGCCCCCCGCTCTTGCAGGCCACACAGAGCCTGGCGTAGGGAAGTGCCCGCAGGCGGGGCTTCGGGATGGGTTGGAAGCATCGTTCACAGTACCCGTAGGACTTGTCGGCGACCCTCTGGGCGGCGTAGTCGATCTCTTCGACGGCCAGCGCGGCCTGACCGGACAGGGCCAGGTTGCGCTCCCGGTCGACGGTGACCGTTCCTCCCTCACCGGACTCCTCGTCGAACTGGACATCACCGGGCTCACGCTCGAGCGCGAGCGAGTCGGCCTCGGCGCGCAACGATGTGGCCTGCTCCTGATAGATGGCCCGCTCCTCGGCCAGCAGTTCGCTGATCTCCTCCAAGAACTTGACGTCCTTGGCGTAGGGACCCGTCTTCGGCCTCACGGGGACCGGCGGCTTTGGTTTCGGGGTGAAGGTGGAGCGGACCGGCGGGGGTGCCTCCGGGGCGATCTCCTGGATGCCGGTGTCCACCGGGGCGGCCGGCTTGGGTGCCGAAGCCGCCTTCTTCGGTGGTCCGGCAACCTTCTTGGCAGCCGGAGCCACCTTCTTGGTCGTCGTGGCTTCCTTCTTCACGGTCTTCACCGCTCCCCCACTCTTGGCGGGTGGAGCGGGCTTCTTCGCAGCCTGAGCATTCTTGGTCGGCACAGCTTTCTTTGTGGGCGGGCTTTTTTTGGTGGTCGGGGCACTCTGGGTCGTCGTGCCCTTGGTCGAGGTGACCTTCTTGGCCACGGGTGCCGCCTTCTTCGACGCACCCTTCTTCGACGGTACGGCCTTGCTCGTGACCGTCGTGCGCGATGCAGGCAGCTTCTTCGTAGCCGTGGCCTTGCTCGCTGGGGTCATCTCGTCCTCCTTCCCGACCATTGAAGCGGTCGGTGCCCCGGCGTCAAGCGCGCCGAGGGAGCGGGTGACCATAGCGGACCGTGGGCGAAGGGGGCAACAGCGTCCACCTTTGTGTCACGGTCTCAGTGGGGACGGGACCTCAAAGTGGGCGCGACGCTCCCGATTGTGTGGTGTCGGGTACCGATTGGAGGTTCAAGGTGGGCGCGTCGTCCACCTCGGCGCCGTCGCCAGCCGGGGTGGCGGCGATCGCCGCCGGCGCCGCCGGCTTGGCCGAGGAGGATTCGTTGGGACGCACGCCCATCAACGAGTTGTTGGGCTGCACGTTCTCGTCCACCCAGCTGAGGATCTCGCTCAGCGCCTCGCGGAGGCGGTTCCGCTCGGACTCGAGATGCCGGGCCATGCTCTCCACATCGGTCGTCAACTCGTTGCGCCTCGCCTCGAGGCGCCCCACTTCCTCGCGCAATTGGCGCTGGGACTCGAACTCCATGGTCTTGGCCGTCTGCTCCGCCTCGGCCACGGTGGCCCGCGCCTTCGCCTCGGCCTGGGCCACCGTGGCGGCCGCTTCCGCTTCGCTCTCCCGCTTCAGCTGGTCCACGAACTTCTGCGCCAGCAAGAGCGTCCGCTGCAACGTCTCGTCCGAGGGTGACTGCGCCAATGCGGTCGAGGTCACGGGCGCCGCAACCGGAGCGGGAGCAACCACGGGAGCCGGCACGGAGGCCGGCGCCGGGGCGGCAGGCGGCGGGGCGGCGGCGGCCTCGAGAGCGGCCTCACGAGCCTCCTTCTCGAGTTGGCCGATCCGGTCGCCGGCCTGGCGGAGGCGCTCGTTCAGCTGGCGGAGGTTCTCCTGCAGGGCCTCGGCCTCCTGGGCCGCCCGGTCGAGATATTCGTCGACTTCATCGACGTTGTAGCCCTTAATCCCGAGGCGGAACTCGACGGTGCGCAGGGTGTCAAGGATGGATGAGGCGGTAGGAGAACTGTCCATGGGGGCCGAGTCTACCCATCCACCTCAGCCGGGGCCTGAAAAAATTTCTAGCTGAACAGAACCCGCACCACCACGTACTGGAGCACGAGAAAGACAACGATGAAGGAAATGTCGAGTCCCCCGATGGGCCGGATCACCCGGCGCACGGGCCTCAACACCGGTTCGGTAGCCCTGTACAAGAAGAGCTGCACGCGCGCGAGCGGGGTGCCGGGCTGTATGCGGAACCAGCTCAGCAGGGCCATGGGGAGCATGATGCACCACAGGTAGATCTCGACGAGAATCCCTGCTAGGTGGAATATCACAGACTGAGGATAGCCTCCCTAGTCGCGCCCGAAGCCGCGCTCCACCAGGCGTTGACGCTCCTCGTCGGAGACCTTCACATTGGTCGGTGCCAACAGGAACACCTGGTCCGCAACCTTTTCCATCTCGCCGCTGAGCGCGTAGGTCACCCCGCTGCAGAAATCGATCATGCGGCGCTGGAGGTCACGGTCCGCCACTTGGAGGTTGACGATCACCGGGCGATTGTCCTTCAGCCTGTCGGCGATCTCCTTGGCATCGCCGAAGCGGGAGGGAACCACGACATGCGGACGGGCCAATGAGCTCCCGATCGCGGTCTCCACGGGAACGGCTCGCACCCCTGAAGGGCGCGGGACCGGGCTGGGAGGCACCCGGGACGGGCTCGGGCTCGGCACGGCCGACTCGCGCGGGACCATGGGACGGATCCGGCTCATCCCCCCTCCGAACTCGTCGGACGACTCGCTCTCGGAGGGCCGGATCTCACCCCGGGTTGCCGCCGAGAAGGCCCGCGGGGCGCGGTCTTCCAAATCGTCGTACTCGTCGTACTCGTCGTCGAGTAGGCCGAGATAGACCATCGTTTTCTTCATGAACGAGGGTGCCATACCTTCTCCTGTCGCGGCCCAGCGTAGTGCCTGCCCGCAGCCGTGGGCGGGACGGCTAACCGGTGGCGGCCGGTGATCGCTCCCCGAACAGGGCGCGCCCGACCCGCACCATGGTGGCGCCGGCGGCGACGGCGGCCTCCAGATCGTCGCTCATTCCCATCGACCGTTCGGGCAGGCCGAGGGTGTCGGCCAGGCGCCCCAGCGACGCAAACGCGGCGGCCGCGGCCGGCGGGTCCGGGAGCGCGACCGTCATCAATCCCTCCACCGAAAGATCCAGTCCGGCCAGCGCGCCGGCCAGCGTCGGGACCTCGTGGGGTTGGCACCCGTTCCGGCCTGGCTGACCCGTGTAGTCGACCTGGAGCAAAATATGGGCTCCGGGGGCGAAGCGGGCGATGCGCTCGCCCTCGGCGAGCCGGGCCACGCTCTGCCAGACGTCGACCAGCGGAGCCAGCGAGCCCACCTTGTTACGTTGCACGGCCCCGAGAAAGTGCCATCGCGCCCCCGGTGGACCGGGTGCTTTCTCCAACAGCCCCGACGCGTAGTTCTCCCCGAAATCATTCAGGCCGGCGGCGTGCGCCGCTGCGACCGCCTCGTTGCCGAAGCCTTTGGTGACGGCGATGACCCGCACCTTGTCCGGGTCCCCGCCGGCGGAGATGATGCGCCTGCGCACCACATCCAGGCGCGCCCCGACCGCGCCCTGCGCCGGGGAAGATGTCGTCAGCGGAGGAAGGAGGGCACGTCGAAATCGTCGTCGCCGAGATCGAACTCGTCGTCCGTGCTCGTGGCCTCAGCGAAGATGTCGACCGTCTCGGCCGGCCCGGAGAACAACGACGGCGCCCGATCGCTACTGGCGGGCCGGCCGCCGTCCTCCCAACGCTCGAACCCGGCGGCGATCACGGTGACCCTCACTTCGTCGCCCATGTTGTCATCGATCACGGCTCCGAAAATGATGTTGGCGTCAGGGTGCGCCACGCCGTGGATGATCTCTGCGGCCTCGTTCACCTCGAACAGCCCGAGGTCCGACCCACCGGCGATGTTGAGAAGGATGCCGCGGGCGCCTTCGATCGACGCTTCGAGGAGGGGGCTGGTGATTGCGGCCCGCGCCGCGTTGGCCGCCCGGCCCTCGCCGATGGAGGCGCCGATACCCATGATCGCCGTCCCTGCGTTGGTCATCACCATCTTCACGTCGGCGAAGTCCGTGTTGATGAGACCCGGCACCGTGATCAGATCGGTGATCCCGCGCACACCTTGGAGCAACACCTCGTCGGCCATCTTGAACGCGTTGACCATGCTCGTCTTGTCATTGGAGACACTGAGCAGGCGGTCGTTCGGTATGACGATGAGGGTGTCGACCTTCTCCTTCAGGATCTGAATGCCCTTCTCCGCCTGCATGGCGCGCCGACGCCCCTCGAAGGTGAAGGGCCGCGTCACCACCCCGATGGTCAGGGCGCCCAGGCTCTTGGCGATCTCCGCCACCACGGGGGCGGCGCCGGTCCCCGTACCGCCGCCCTTGCCAGCGGTGATGAAGACCATGTCCGCCCCCGCCAGCGCCTCTTCGATGTCCGCACGATGCTCCTCCGCCGCCTGCCGACCGACTTCAGGGTCGCTGCCGGCACCGAGCCCGCGCGTCAGCTGGCGCCCGATGTCCAGCTTGAGGTCGGCGTCGCTCATCAAGAGCGCCTGCGCGTCCGTGTTGGCGGCGATGAACTCCACGTTGCGCAGACCCGAGTCGATCATGCGATTGACGGCATTGACCCCGCCACCGCCGATCCCGACCACCTTTATGACTGCCAGGTAGTTGCCTTGGGACGGAACGGTCGTCATGAACTCCCTCGTACTCGGGTCGATCGCCGACCAATCGCGCTCTGGGAATGCTCCCCATGAGTCATCACGTCGCTCCTACCTCCGAATCCCTCATCCTCTTGGGAAGGTTGACGTTCACAGAGCGACAACTAGTCCAACCATACGAGGGGCGTTCCTGGAGGTCAAGCATGCTCCGTCACGGTCCGGTCACCGTCGGGGCCCCCGGCACGCTCACGTCAATCGTGTCCCCGCTGTGGAGGGTGACGTTCGCCAGCATCGTCGTCACGTCCTCGTATTTGGCCCCGAGCTGGCTCGCATCGCCGATGTCCACCAGAATCGGGGTGGTCATGGTCAGCTGGACCCAGTCTCCGGAGGCCGAGGTCTCGACGTTCACCGCCGTCACCTGGGCCCGGAACGACGCCGGCAAGGTGGCAGCCACCTCGAGCCCGACCCGGTCCGGCGCACCGAGCGTGCTGCCCGGAATCCCGGCGGGCTGCGGCCCGTTCAAGGCGATGAGTCCGGGTGGCCGGGCCGCTGCTCCGACGATCGCGAGGACCCTGCCGCCCGAACTGAGCTCGGCCCAGCGCCCTCCGGCTAGCGGCATGGCGAGCGTCGGCACCTGCTCGGAGACCACCACCCGTACGCCATCGGGCCATTCGACGTGCACCCAGGCCGCCCGGACCCACGGGAGGCGCTCCAGGCCGCGCACGGCTGTCGTGGTATCGAAATCGAGGAGTGCCGGATGATGCACCAGCCCGGCCGCAGCCTCGATCTGCGCCGTCGTCTCGTGGGTCGCGCCCACCACGGAGACCGCGCGTGCCGAGAACAGCGACGAATGGAGCAGCATCCACGCGATCATGGCGAGGAGAGCGACGGCGGCCACCGCCAAGACCGTGCGTACCCGCCGGCGGCTCAGCTGACGGGTGACTTCGGTCCGCCGGGCAGAGATGCGGGGATCGATGCCCTCGTCCGGGCGCGCCGGCCCGTCGGGCGCCGGGCAAGCCGTCCCGTCGGGGCCCGGGCGCTGCGGCCCGTCGGGGCCCGGGCGCTGCGGCCCGTCGGGGCCCGGGCGCTGCGGCCCGTCGGGGCCCGGTCGCGGCGGGGCTGTGGTCGTGTCACTCACTGGACGCTGCTTCCGGCTGGACCACGTTGCCAGTCTCCTCCGCCTCGAACCCCAAAAGGCGGACCTCGGCGGAAAGCCTCACCCCGCACCGCGCCAGCACCTGCGCCCGTACATGGTCCATCAGGGCCACGACATCGTCGGCCCTGCCCCCCTTGTCGGCCTGAATGAAGTTGGCGTGCTTCCCCGACACATGGGCCGTGCCGATGCGCAGTCCCTTCAGTCCCGCCTCCTCTATCAGCTTGCCGGCGGGGGCGGTGGGAGGGTTCGTGAACACCGAGCCGGCGTTGGCCCCACCGGGTTGATGGGCACGGCGCCAGGTGACGATCGCCGAGAGCTCCGCCTGCTCCACCGCAGCATCTCCGGGAGTGACGGCGAGTTCCGCCTCGATGACGAGCTCGCTGGGCCCGACCGACGAGGAACGGTACCCGTAACGCAAGCGGGCGGCGTCGTCGGTGCCCCCGGCGTCGCTGAGGAGGTCGACCCACGTGTAGCGGAGGAGGGAGGCCGCCATGTCGGCCCCGTGCCCCCCGGCGTTCATGCGAACCGCACCGCCCACCGAGCCCGGCACGCCCACGGCCCAGGTGAGGCCCGCCCACCCGGCTTCGGCCGCCTGGCGGGCCACGACGGGGAGCGGGGTCGACGCGCCGGCGCGCACGACGAAGGGGGGAGAACACTCCGGAGCCCGGTCGGGGAGCTGCACCCAGTTGAAGCCGCGTCCGAGGTGCACGACGACCCCGTCGAACCCGGCGTCGGCCACGAGGATGTTCGAGCCGCGGCCGACGACGCACACCGGAACGCCGCTGCCGGCCAGGACGGCCCGCACGGCCACGAGATCGTCGGGTCCCTCGACCTCCACTAGGACGGCGGCCGGCCCTCCGACCCCGTACGTGGTGTAAGGCCCCAGGGGTGCCCGGCGCACGGCGCGGGCACCCAGTGCACGTGCCAGGGCGTCGTAGTCGCCGGGGGCGCCGCCTACCCTCACCACCGGGGCGATTCCAGCAGCTCGTCGGGGAGCGCCGTCAGATCTCCCGCACCGAGCGTGAGGCAGAGGTCGCCGGGCCGCAGCAACGATCCGACGGCTTCGCGAAGCTCCCGCCAGCCGGGGGCGTAGACGACCGGCAACCTCTGGTCCTGGGCACGGACCGCATCGGCAACCAGCTGCCCCGACACGCCGGGCACCGGGGACTCACCGGCACCGTAGACGTCGGTGACGACCAGGGCATCGGCATCGGCGAAGGCGGAGCCGAACTGCTCGGCCAATTCGAGCGTGCGCGAGTAGCGGTGCGGTTGAAACACCGCGATGACCCGCGACCATCCGCCGGTCCGGGCCGTGGCCAGCGCGGCCCGGACGGCGAACGGAAGATGGGCGTAGTCATCGACGAAGGTCACGCCGTGGACCTCTCCGCGGAACTCGAACCGCCGGGTGACCCCGGCGAAGCGTGCCAGTGCCGCCGCCGCGGCGGAGAACGGGACGCCGAGGCTGAGCGCGGCGACGACGGCCAGGGCCGCGTTTCGGGCATTGTGCAGTCCGGGCACGCCCACGACCAAGGCTCCCAGCTCGCCGTCCGGGCCGTGCAAGGAAAACGACACCGAGCTCCTGCTCAACGCGACATCGCGCAAGGTGAACATCGCGTCGTCCACGGTGCCGACGGTCCGGGACCCGTGCTCCCGCCCGATCCCCTCCGCCTCGACGTCGTCCGCCGACACCACCGACCCCTCGCTGGCGTGAGCCACGAAATCATCGAAGGCGATGCGCAGCCGGGCGAAGGTCCCGTAGTAGTCCAGATGGTCCGGCTCCACGTTCGTCAGGACCGCCCAATCCGGACGCAGCGCCTGGAAGGTCCCGAAGCTCTCGTCGGCCTCGACGACCAGCCACTCACCGGTGTCCCACACGGCGTTGGTGCCTACTTCGTTGACGTCGGCGCCGATGACGAACGATGGGCGGAGGCCCGCCTCGATAAGGATCAGCGACAGCATCGACGCCGTGGTCGTCTTGCCTTTCGTCCCGGCAACCGCCACACAGCGCCGTGTGGCGCAGATCGCAGCCAGCACACCGGATCGAGGCACGACGCGTGCGCCCGCCGCCGCCGCAGCTGCGATTTCGTTGTTGGTCGGCGGCACGGCCGGGGAGTAGGTGACGGCATCGACCGTCCCGACGTTCTCGGGCCGATGCCCCACGGCAACCGTGATCCCATGGGAGCGCAGCCGGGCCGCCACCGGCGATTCTTTGAGGTCCGAACCGCTCACGGTGTGCCCCATGGCTCGGAGGACGAGAGCGATGGCGCTCATGCCGGCGCCGCCGATTCCGACGATGTGGATGCGCTGGGGGGCGCGCAGGTCCGTGACGCCGTCGCCCTCAGCGCCCTGGTCCCGGTCGGCGGTCCCGTCGCCGTCAGCGGTGCCGTCCCGGTCAGCGGGCATGCGCCTCGATCAGCTCGGCGACATTGGCCGCGGCGTCGGGGTGCCCGAGCCGACGCGCGGCAGCGCCCATGGCTGCCAGGCGATCGTCGTCGGACAGCAGCGCGGTCAGCTCTGCTTGCAGGCGCTCCGGAGTGCACTCCGCATCGGGCACAGCGATGGCGGCGCCGGCCTCCACCAGGGCGTGGGCATTGCGCGTCTGATGGTCGCGCGGCGCACCCGGCAGTGGCACCAGGATCGCCGGGACGCCGCATACCAGCAGCTCGGCAACCGTCATGGCACCGGCGCGACATATGAAGAGGTCGGCCGCCCGGTACAGAAGGGGCATCCGATCCTCGAACGGCACGACCCGGTACTCGAGTCCCCCCGAATCGGACGCTGCGGACGCTTCGGCATCGGACGCTTCCGCATCGGACGCTTCGGCATCGACGTTCGAAGGAAGCGCGAACTGCCCGTAGTCACGTCGACCGGTCACCTGGTACACGGAAAATTCCCGACATCCGGACCAGCGCGCCGCCAGTTCCGCCACCGCGGCATTGATGCGGCGGGATCCGAGCGAACCGCCGAACGCAGCCAACGTCCGGCGTCCCGTGGATAGACCCAGCATCTCCTTGGCCTCCCGCCGACCTGACGGCGACCGGTCGATCGCGGCAAGCTCGGGGCGGACGGGAGTCCCGGTGACGACCGGGCGCGGCAGCCCGGTGCCGTCGAAGGCCACGGCGTTCGCCGCAGCGAACCGGCCGAAGAGGGCGTTGACGGCCCCGGGCACGGCATCGGTGGTGACGATCACGATGGGTACCCGCGTCACGAGGGCCGCGATTCCGGCTGGGAAGCTGGCGTACCCGCCCACCATCACCGAAACCCGCGGGCGGCGTGCGACGAACGAGATCACCGACGCCGCGGTGGCCCCGAGGAGTCCGAGTAGGGCACCTGCGTTGTCCCATAGTGCACCGGGGCGGATGCTGCGGCGGATGCCGCGCCCGGGCAGCAGGGTAAAGGGGAACTCGAGGGTGGGCCACAGTGCTGCCTCCTGCCCCCGGCGCGACCCGATGAATTCGATGGACGTCGAAGGCCGGCCCCCCGTCACGA
>Ga0182012_10007105_pt1 | contig 11267 bp, 9 predicted proteins | sample 612S2SmetaG_FD_120486 | JGI IMG/M metagenome (GOLD analysis project Ga0182012, IMG submission 120486) | Permafrost microbial communities from Stordalen Mire, Sweden - 612S2S metaG | ecosystem: Environmental > Terrestrial > Soil > Wetlands > Permafrost | place: Sweden: Stordalen | collected...
CATCGGAGAGGAGGGCCGTGCGAGCGACCGGAGTTCGGGTCGTCCTGTCGACGGCGGTGGTCCTGGTGGGGCTGGGCATGCCGTCCGTGGCGATGGTGCACGGAGCGGCGGCGGCCCCGCGGGCGGTCCACGGCCATGTGACCGTCTCGGCCAGCCCGACCCCGGCCTTCGCCGGGGATGCCCCCGACCCTGACGTCATCTACTCGGACGGCACCTACTACGCCTTCACCACCGGCACCGCCCTCGGCAACCACCTGCAGGCTCTGATCGACACCTCCGGTGATCCGGCGGGCGGTTGGCGGTCGTACACCGGCCTGCCCTACGGCTCATCCGCCCTGCCGGCCACCCCGGCGTGGGAGACCCCCGACACCCAGACCTCTCCCGGGGTCTTCTTCGACCGCGGCCACTGGGTGATGTTCTACGACGCCTCCGTCGACCCCTACGCCGGCGACAGCGGCCACAGCTGCCTGTCGGTGGCGACCGCGGTGTCCCTCCACCCCGGAGCACCGGTGTTCACAGACACCTCCCGGGGGCCCCTGTACTGCGCTCCGGGAGGTGTTCTGGATCCGAGTCCGTTCGTCGACCCGGCCACCGGAGCCGCTTATCTGCTGTGGAAGTCCAACGACGGCAGCTCCTCCGAGCCGTCCCGGGTGTGGTCGGTGCCGCTGGGTGGTGACGGGACCGTGTTCGCCGGGACCCCGACGGTGCTCCTGACGGTGGACCAGGCCGCTCTGCCGTGGGAGACCACGGTCGACGACCCCCAGATGGTCTCGGCCGACGGCTCCTATGACCTGCTCTTCTCCACGGGTGACTATCAGTCGGCAGGGTATGCCCAGGCCCTCACCACCTGCAGCGGACCACTCGGTCCGTGCCGGCAGCCGACCGGTGGGCCCTTTCTCACCTCGTACGGGAACGTGGCCGGCCCCGGTGGGGGCTCGTTGTTCACCGATGCCGACGGCCACTGGTGGCTGGATTACGCCGGCTGGCCCGGTACCTGCACCAGTTACTCCTGCGGTGGGGTGCGCCGGCTGTTTGTGGCACCGATCGACCTGAGCAACGGACTGGTGGTGCCGTGCACCCGACCGGCCGCGCCGCCGGAGGGCTACCGGATGACCGCCGGTGACGGTGGCATCTTCACCTTCGGCACCCTTCCCTACTGCGGATCGACCGGCTCGATCGTGCTCAACCAACCGGTGGTGGGCATGGCCGACACCACCGACGGGGGCGGGTACTGGACGGTGGCTCGGGACGGCGGGGTCTTCGCCTTCGGCGATGCGCACCCGTTCGGTTCGATGGGCGGCGTCACCCTCAACCGTCCGATCGTCGGCATGGCCGTCACCTCCGATGATCGGGGCTACTGGCTGGTGGCCTCGGACGGGGGGATCTTCAGCTTCGGTGACGCCCGCTTCGACGGATCGACCGGTGGCATCCACCTCAATCAGCCGGTGGTCGGGATGGCGGCCACCCCCGGGGGCCGGGGCTACTGGCTGGTGGCCTCGGACGGGGGGATCTTCAGCTTCGGTGACGCCCGCTTCTACGGATCGACCGGTGGCATCCACCTCAACCAGCCGGTTGTGGGTATGGCCGGGCCGTGACCAGAATGGTCCGGCTCGACCGGTGACAGGTCGACGGGGGACAGGGGGATGAGGCAGTGAAGCGCACCAGGTTCAAGGAGGCGACCGTCGTCGCCCTCGTCGCCGTGGCGGTCAGCACCGCACTGAGTGCGTGCGGGACGTCCGGTCCGGCCGCCTCGGCCCGCCCCCATCTGCGGGGCAACGGATCGGTGGACGAAGCGTGGCTCACCGGGGCCGGTCCGGGTGACCGGATCACCCTGCAGCGCAACGGTGCTCCGGCCCCGGGTACCGGGCCCGCCACCGCCGATGGGCTCGGTTCGCTGATCATCCGGAACCTCACCTCGGGTGGTGGGTACCAGTGGAATGACCAGACGACGGACCAGACCACGCCGACGTTCTCGGTGCTGGCCCCCGGGCGGAACCCGGCCCCCGACTCGTCCCTCTACACCGACCAGCCCATGCACCAGGGCCTGAACTACATCACCATGCGGGACGGCATCACCCTGGCCGCCACCGTGCGCTATCCCTACGGCGGGTCGTGTTCAGCCTCCGGTCCCTGTCCCACGGTCATCGAGTACTCCGGCTACGCCACCGCCGGTCCCACCGACCCCATCCCGACGTTCCTCTCCGAAGCCCTGCACGGTCCCTGCAAGGACTGCGGTGATCCCCACCTGCTTCCCGACAGCGCCACGGCGGTGGGATCGGTCATCGCCCGGGTGTCCGGCTTCGCCACCGTCAGCCTCCAGATGAGGGGGACCGGCTGCTCGGGTGGGGCCTTCGACCTCTTCGGCTACCCCTCGGACTACGACGCCTACGACGCCATCGAAATCGTGGCCCATCAGGCCTGGGTGGCCCACCACGCCGTGGGCCTGGTGGGCATCAGCTACTCGGGTCTCTCCCAGTTCCCCGCGGCGGGGACCGATCCACCCGGCCTGGCCGCCATCGCCCCGATGAGTCCGACCGACGATTTGTTCTCCACCGGCTACCCCGGTGGGATCTTCAATGACGGTTTCGCCGCCAGCTGGGTGGGCGACCGAATCGACGACGCCCGGGCCGCGGCCACCGAACGCCATGGCTCGCTGGTGCCGCTGTCGACCACGCCGGTCACCAACGTCGGCCAGCCCTGGACCTACTACGAGATCGACGCGGAGCTGGCCACCAGCCCCCACCGGACCTCGTCGTGTCTGAGCAACCAGGCCCTGCACGGCCAGTCGGAGAGTCTGGCCGGCCTGGTCGGTCCGAAGATGGTGGCCCCGGGCGTCGGACCGGGACGTGCCGCCTCGCTCTTCGATCGCCGGTCGATGGCCGGGTGGGCCCGCCACATCACGGTCCCGGTCTTCGTGTCCGGTGCGCTCCAGGATGAGCAGACCGGCCCGCAGTGGCCGTCGCTGCTCGATGCCATCCCCGCCACCACGCCGGTGTTCGCCAACATGGTCAACGGCGGGCACATCGACTCCACCGATCCCCAGACCATCAGCCGATGGCTGGAGTTCCTCGACATCTATGTGGCCCGGAAGGTCCCCACCGAACCGGACACCCTGGCCGCCCTGTTCCTCGACAAGTTCACGGCCTTCGCCTCGGGGGTGTCCGCCCAGGCTCCCCTGCCGCCCATCCGGTTCACCGACGCCGGCGATCCGGCCGCGGCCCGTGCCCGGTTCGCCGCCCAGACCCCCCGGGTCCGGGTGCTCTTCGACAACGGAGGGGGCGCGGCGGGACCGGGAGCCATCGAGTCGACCTACTCGGCCGACTTCACCAGCTGGCCGCCGACCGGCACGGTCGAGACCCTTCGCTTCGGTCCGGACGGATCGCTCACGGCCCAGGTGCCGTCCACCCCGTCCAGCGCCTCGTTCGCCCTGAACCCCGGGGCGCGGCCGGCCACCAGTCTCCCGGCCGGAGGCAATGCCTGGGCGGCCGATCCCGACTGGAACTGGACCCCGGTGCCGGCGGCCGACGGGATCGCCTTCCAGAGCGCCCCGTTCGCCACCGCCACCACCATCGTCGGTCCCGCCACCCTCGACCTGTGGGTGAAGGGCTCGGCCCGGGTGGAGGACTTCCAGGCCACCATCACCGAGGTCCGGCCCTCGACCGCCCAGGAGGAGTACGTCACCTCGGGTTTTCTGCGCAGCTCGAACCAGGTCGACCGGGCCGACTCGTCGGACCTGTTCACCGACCCCACCTATACCGCCCGCGACGCCCGGTCCCTGTCGTCGGACACCTACGTGCTGGTCAAGATCCCCATCGATCCGATCGCCCATACGTTCCGGCCCGGAACCGAGCTCCGGGTGGTCCTGTCGGCACCGGGTGGCGACCGGCCCACCTGGGAGTTCGACACCCTGGACCACGGCCAGCGGGCCACCGTCGGCATCGGCGGTGCCGACGCCTCGGCTCTGGTCGTGAACGTGGTGCCGGGCGTGGCGTCCACACCGGCGCTGCCGGCCTGCAACGCGCTACGGGGCGAACCGTGCCGTGCCTATCGGCCCGCGGGGAATCAGTCGGGGTCCTCGTCCTGACCCCGGGTGCCCACCGGACGGTCGGACCCCCGTCGGATGGACGGGGCGGCAACCGGGTAGCACGATGATCGCACCGTGGTGACCAGCGACCCGAGGAGCCCCCGCCATGACCCAGCACTTCGCCTATGCCGTCGACCCGTGGTACCGGCCCTTCCTCCTCCCGTTCGGTTTCACCCGTCGGGACGGCGTCACCCTCGATGACGACGGGTCCTTCTGCGCCAAACTGGGTTTCCTCTCGGTGTCCACGCCGGCCGGGAACATCAGCGGGGCCCACATCACCCGCCACTACCGATGGTGGACCGCCTGCGGGGCCCGGATGTCGATGGCCGACGACGGCCTGACCTTCGGCACCAATCACCAGGCCGGTGTGTGCATCCACTTCACCGACAAGGTCCCGTCCCGCCTGAGCCGGAAGGGCCATTCCGCCCTGACGGTGACCGTGGCCGATCTCGAGGGGCTGACCCGCGCCCTGGGTGGCGATCCGGAGGAGGAGCCCGCCGGCTGACGGGCGGGCAGCGGAGCCGGACCCCGGGGATCACCCCCCGGCACCGGACCCCCCGGTGGTGGTGGCCAGGAACGTGATGGGCATGCCGTGGACCGGGGCCAGCTGGACCTCGTCGATGGTCAGATCACCGTGGTGGCGGTGCTGCCGGTAGGCCACCTCCGCCCCGTACCGACGGGCGACCTCGGCCGGACCGTCCACCTCGGGGACCGCCATGACCACGGAGAAGAACCCCTCGCCCCGGGTGGCCAGGAACGAGGTGTACTCCGCCGCCACTTCGCCGGCCTCCGGAACCGGTGCGATGAGCTCGATGCCCGCCTCCCAGTCGATGAGGACCCGGAGACCCACGTCGGCCAGATCGATGTCGGCGAAGGACAGTCCGAGGGACCGCCACAGGTCGGCTGCCTCCTCCTGATTCTCGTGGTGGACGCAGAACACCACGTGGTGGAGCTTCATCCGGGGGCGATCAGGCGGACGGCCCGAACCGGCCGGCGAAGGCCCGGAGGGGGAGATCGGCGCTGGTGACAAGGCCCGGGGGAGCGTCGCATACCGCCCCGATGGAGTTGAGGGCCGGGAGCCCGGTGATGGTCATCCCGATGGAGGCGAACGTGCGGGCGTCGAACGGTGTGCCGTCGGCGGGGAAGATCATGTGGCGGTTGACGATGTTCGGGTCCCCTTTGACGGTGGTGACGTAGCACCCCTGCACCTTCCACCTCGGAACGGTGTCCGGGGCCATCTGCCATTCGAGGTGGGTTTCGATCCGGGGCTCACCGTCCACCATCCCGATGAATTTGGACAGGCTGGCTCCGACCGACCCCCGGGGCAGCTGCCACCAGCCCAGGTCCACATCCTCCACGCAGGCCCCCAGCTCGCAGTGGTACACGACCTCGTCCACTGTGACCCCGAGGCAGTCGGCCATCAGATAGATGGCGTCGGCGAAGACCGTGCACCCCTTCTCCAGCATCCCCGGAACCCGCGGATCGTCGACCGGCAGCCCGTAGCCGCAGTTCTTCCAGGTGTCGACGGAATGGTGGCACGACACGTCCACCGACTCCAGCACGGTGAGGTGGTCCACCCGGCCCATCCCGGCGGTGGCCACCACGGAGAGGATGTTGGCCAGACCCGGGTTCATGCCCGTCCCGTAGAAGGTGGCGCCCCCCTTCCGGCAGGCCGCCTCGATGACGTCGGTGGGCCGCCGGCCGGAGGCCAGGGGGAAGTTGAGGTCGCGGTGGTGGCCGGTGATCCAATCGGCCGTCGAGACCACGTTGATGCCGGCCTCCAGCACCGTCTCGAACAGCTCCATGTCGGGCCACACACCGTTGAAGTTCACACAGTCCGGCGCGGCCGCCACGATGTCCTCCACCCGACCGGTGGCCACCACGCCCAGGGGGCCGAGACCGACGATCTCTCCGGCGTCGCGTCCCACCTTCTCCGGCGAGTAGCAGTGCAGCCCGACCAGATCGAGGTCGGGATGGTCCCGGATCCGGGAGATCATCTCCGATCCCACGTTGCCGGTGGCCACCTGGAAGACCCGTCGGGTCGGGTATGTGCTCATGGTCGAACCTCCGGTCCGTTCACAACAGGTCGGTGATGGTGGCCAACCCGGCTTCGTACAGCACACCGGGGAGCATGCCCCCGTCGATCTCGATGGTGGTCCCGTTGATGTAGTCGGCCCGGCCCGAGCACAAAAAGACGCAGGCCCGGCCCACCTCGGCGGGCTCCCCGGCCCGACCGAGGGGTATCTTGGCGAAGTAGCCGGTCCCCTCCGGGTCGTCGGCCGGGAGGACGAAGGACCGGAAGTTCTCGGTCATGGTGGGCCCCAGGGCCAGGCAGTTGACCCGGGCCTTCGGGCCCCACTCCTCGGCCAGCGAGCGGGTCAGGTGGTTGAGCCCGGCCTTGGCCGCACCGTAGGAGACCAGGGTCGGTGACCCGGCCGGGTGACCGGCCCCACTCGAGATGTTGATGATGGAGCCGGTGCCGTCCTGATCCTTCATCTGCCGGAAGGCACGGACGGCGAACCACAGGGGACTGATCAGGTTCATCTGGATGGCGAAGGCGTGGAAGAGGACGGTCCGCTCGTAGTCGTCCCCGCTCTTCGGAGTGCCCTGGATCTTCTGCACCAGCTCGGGGATGGCCTCGGCCCGGGGGGCGGGGACGGTTCCCCCGGCGTTGTTGACCAGGATGTCGATCCGCCCGTAGGTGTCGACCACCTGCGTCACGAACCGGTCGATGGCCCCGTGGTCCCCCTGGTCACAGACCCACTGGGCCGAACGCCCGGCGGCACCGGGCACACCGTCGGCTCCGGGCAGGCCCGGCAGTTCGTGCCGTGAGCACCCCACCACGGTGGCACCGGCCCGGAGCAGTTCGTGGGCGATGCCCACCCCGACACCGCGGCTGGTTCCCGTGACCACGGCCACCTTGCCGTCCAGATCTCCCACAGCCGTTCCCCCTGACCGATGTCCGATGGACGTGGTAAAACATAAACCGTTCAATGATATTTGGCAAGGCTGAGTCCGGGCCCGGGGCACTCCCCGGACACGGCCCTCGGCACAGGTCGGACGTCGGACAGGGGGACCATGTCGTACCGGGTGATCCAGTTCTCCACGGGCAATGTCGGACGTCATGCCCTGCGCATGGTCATCGGACGCCCCGGTCTCGAGTTGGTCGGGGTCCACGCCTCCGGCCCGGACAAGGTGGGCCGCGACGCCGGCGAGCTGTGCGGGCTGGACGTCGACACCGGGGTGAGGGCCACCGACGACGTGGACCGCCTGGTGGGGCTGGGCGCCGATTGTGTGGTGTACACCAGCCAGGCCGAGACCCGACCCCACGAGGCCCTGGCCGAGCTGACGGCTTTCCTCCGGGCCGGAACCAATGTGGTGGCCACCTCGCTCGTCTGGCTGGTCTATCCGCCCCATGCCGATGCCTGGCTGCGTGATCCGCTGGCCGAAGCCTGTGCCGCCGGGGGATCCACCCTCTACGTCAACGGGGTCGACCCCGGATTTTCCGGTGACCTTCTTCCGCTGGCGGCACTGAGTCTCACCGGCCGGGCGGAATCGGTCCGGGTCCAGGAGATCTGCGACTACGGATCGTACGACGACGCCGCGTTCACCGGGGCCAGCTTCGGATTCGGCATGCCACCCGACCACGTGCCCGTCCTCCTGCTCCCCGGGGTGCTCACCTCCATCTGGGGTGGCCCGGTCCGCCTGCTGGCCGACGAGCTCGGTGTCCGACTCGACGAGGTACGTGAGACCCACGAGGCCTGGGTCACCCCCGAGCCCATCGACTGCACGATGATGCGGGTCGAGTCCGGGCAGGTGGCCGCGGTCCGCTTCGCCGTCGAAGGTGTGGTGGACGGGCGTCCGGTGATCATCATGGAGCACGTCAACCGGTTGACCGCCGCCGCCGCACCGGACTGGCCGGTGCCCCCGGAGGGGCGGCCCGGCGTCCACCGGGTGGTGGTGGAGGGAGACCCCGGTGTCGAGATCAACGCCCACCTGGGCCGGGCCGGCGTGGATCACAACGTGGCCGGCGTGGTCTCCACCGCAGCCAAGGCGGTCAACGCCATCGGAGTGGTCTGCTCGGCCGACCCGGGCCTGGTCTCGCTGCGGGACCTGCCGGTCAGCCAGGTGCGCCACCTGCTGGGATGACGCCCGGACCACCTCCGGCCGCATCCCGGGCGGTCCCGACCCGCAAGGGGGGTCGGGCCCAGGCGCGGGGCGACCGCACCCGGTCGGCCATCATCGGCGAGACCGTCCGGTGCGTCAACGAGGAGGGGTTTGCCGCGGCCAGCGCCAACCACATCGCCGAGCGGGCCGGGGTCACCTGGGGGGTCATCCAGTACCACTTCGGGGACCGCAACGGCCTACTGGCGGCCGTGGTCACCCACGGCTACCGGCAGTTCCGGTCGGCCATCGCCTCGGTGGCGGTGCCGGAGGGACCCGACCGCGAACGGGTGGCGGCGGTGGTGGATGCGGCGTGGGCCGCCTTCGCCAGTCCGGAGTCCCTGGCCAGTCTGGAGATCCTGGTGGCGACCCGGGCCGGCCGCCACCGGACCCAGGCGGCCGAGCTGGAGTCGATGGCCAGGGATATGCGGGGGTTGGGGGGGATGCTGGTCGGACCCGCCCGGAGCGGCGGTGGTGACCGGGCCGTCCTCGGCGAGGTGCTCTGGGCCACCCTCCGCGGCATGGCCCTCTCGCAGATGCTCTCCCCGCGCCCCCTGGACACCCGGGCCGAACGCGACGTGCTGGTCGACCTGCTGACCGCCTTCATCGAGTCGTCCCCGGCCCCACGCGGGTCGCGCCGCTGAGTCCTCGTCACCGGGCACCGACCGTCCCGGTCCACGCCTCTGGGGCGTGCAGGGAGTGCCGCTAGATCGTGGTGGCCGACGCCGGTGCGTCGACCGGATCTGTCCCCTCCGGCTTCGACGCGATGATGAGCTGGTCACGTCCTTCCCGCTTGGCCACCAGGAGAGCCTCATCGGCGACGGCGATGACTTCGGCGGCGTAGGGCGCATACGTCGAATCGGCCATGCCGACACTGACGGTGAACGGTGGAACGCCAGCCGCGGCGATCGACGAGGCCAAAGTGTTCCGTAGGCGGTGGACGATCGGTGCGGCCTCGGTGACATCACAGCCCACGTAGACCATCAGGAACTCCTCGCCTCCGAACCGACAGACCATGTCGCCGGTGCGGACCGAGGATTCGGCGATCGTGGAGAAATGGCGGAGGGCGCGATCGCCGGCGGCGTGACCGTGGGTGTCGTTGAGGATCTTGAAGTGGTCGAGATCGACGAAGGCCACGGCGTAGGGCGTCCCTTCGCCGTCCAGCCGGCGTAGTGCCTCTTCAAGGCTGCGACGGTTCAGCTGGCCGGTCAGGGCATCGGTGGCGGCCGCCCGCTGACTGGTGGCCATGGCCCGCTGCAGGCCGATCCGGGCTCCGGCCTGGGTGGCGACGCCTTCGGCCCGGGTCCTCTGGAGGCCGTCGAACTGGTGGCCCGACCGGTCCGTCAGGTGGATCACCCCCATCGGAGTGCCCAGGATGGTCACCGGCACGCACAGGGCGGAGGCGTCACCGTCGCGGACCTGCAGGTGGGGGCAGGTGGCCAGGGCCTGGCTCTCGGAGAATTCGAGGGTCTGTCCCCGCCGCACCGCCGGACACCCCCACGGCGTGCCCACGCCGCAGCCCGGGGACCCGTGGGTCAGGGCGACGGCCGCCTCGTGGATGTGGGTCCGGCTCGAGTCAGCCAGCAGAAACTGCCCGGGCCCGTCAGAAACCAGGTCGAGCGCCCGTCCGATGACCTGCAGGACGTCGGGTTCGTGCTCCGCCATCTCCAGGGCCTCGTGGAGGTCAGCCGTAAACCGGTGTCCGGAGGCGATCGCCGTGAGCTCGTCCTGCTGGGCGGCGATGGCCAGACGTTGGGCGGTGAGGGCCCGCTGGATGGGTAGCCCGCTGGTCAGGGTCAGAGCCACCAGGGCCGCGCCGACGAAGACGGCTGCGCTGGCGGCGAACCCGCCGAACCCGCCCCGTAGGTCGAGGCGGTCATCGACCCACCAGGCCACGGCGAACGCCAGCAGGAGGCCGCCGATGGCGCGAGCGGTCTCCACCGCCAATGTCCTGGCGGAGTCGTCGATCGCCCGAACCCGATCGGTCCCTGCATCGAGGGAACCCCCGTCCTCCATGATGGCCTGTCCTTTCCTTGGCAAAAGGTATCGACACCGGATCGCGGGAATATAAGGCCGGGGAAAAAATGCCCCTCTGCCTGGGAGAATTCCCCCCGGATCGTCGGCCCCCGACCCACGGGCCCGTCGGGCCGCCAGCCCGGGTCCCTTCGTGGCGGGGAAGGAGCGGCCATCTGACCGCCACATAGAGTTGCGGTTTGAACACAGAGAATGATATGTTTCAGAAAGCCGAAGGGACCCAGACCCCGCCTCTTTTGCGCTCAATTTTCGATCAGAGCGAAGAGGTGCTGGACGATGGACCTTCCCGGAGCAGAGTCTGCTTATTGCCTGCAGTGCGGAGCGGCTCACCCCGCATCCGTGGCCTGCCCCGAGTGGGGTGGTTCCGCCCGGGCGCCGCTCCCCGGGGGCGCCTCCGCCGTGCGCCGAGGATCTCCGTTGCTCCCCGGGCTGAGGTCCCGACTGTCCGTCGGCGCCTTCGCCCTCATCACGGTGGTGTCCGCACTGGTGCTGATGGCCAGCGCGGCGTCGGCGTCCGTGGTCCAGGGCGTCAGCCGTCCCGTCCACCGGTCGTCCGCCGCCCACTCCGCACCGGTCGTGGGCGGGCACGCGTTGGCGGCCGTGAGCGGCTACCGCCAGGTGGCCTCCGACGGCGGGATCTTCTCCTTCGGTGCCCCCTTTGAAGGGTCGATGGGCGGCACCCACCTCAACGCCCCCATCGTCTCCGTCGCCGCCGATCCGACCACCGGCGGGTACTGGGAACTGGCCTCCGACGGTGGCATCTTCTCCTTCAACGCCCCCTTTGAGGGGTCGATGGGCGGCACCCACCTCAACGCCCCCATCGTCGGCATCGCCGCCGATCCGACCACCGGCGGGTACTGGGAGGTGGCCTCCGACGGCGGGATCTTCTCCTTCAACGCCCCCTTTGAGGGGTCGATGGGCGGCACCCACCTCAACGCCCCCATGGTCGACATCGCGCCCTATCTGGTGACGGTGCCCGTGGCTC
>Ga0182012_10007106_pt1 | contig 11267 bp, 9 predicted proteins | sample 612S2SmetaG_FD_120486 | JGI IMG/M metagenome (GOLD analysis project Ga0182012, IMG submission 120486) | Permafrost microbial communities from Stordalen Mire, Sweden - 612S2S metaG | ecosystem: Environmental > Terrestrial > Soil > Wetlands > Permafrost | place: Sweden: Stordalen | collected...
CTTGCCAGTCTGGCTCGTCTTTTGCTTTGTCGTGAATTTGATTGCAATAATGCTCGACGGTGTGGATTCGACAGAGCATTTCTATGGGAACGTCTTGATTTACGCTCGTAAGAAGGGGAATCCGAAAGCTTGATTCTCCCAATAGTGACCCGGCGGTTAATCGGTCGCCACTTTGCATGATGCACAGAATGTTAGAGATGGCTTCCCTTCGGATTCCATTCAAATGAAAAGCACTTCTGAGCCGAGATGCACATTTGGCTTCTTCTATCTCGCCTGCTTCTGGATCACGCTGACGCGTCGTTTATGAAAGGCGAACTAAGATAATGAACGAACGCCAAAGCACCCAACTCGATCTCACCATGACCGAATCGCTGCACCCCGACATCCTGCTCACAAGAATTGCGTACATCGCGCTATGGGCATATTTCTTTACAGTGCCCTTTGAATACAGCATTGTTCTCCGGGAACCCCTGGAGTCCTATGCACGCGTAACAGGGGTGCTGGCGCTTCTGGTCGGGACCGCCGCTGTAATTATTACTGGGCGGGCTCGTCGCTGGATGGCCTTTCATTGGCTGGTGTTGCTTTATCTCTTGCTTGTTTCAATCAGCCTGCTTTGGGACAAGGCTCCGAGCGAAGAAGCCGAACATGCACTGCGGGAATACCTCCAGGTGGTGCCGGTGGTTGTGCTTTCATGGGAGTTTACCCGCAGCGTCAAGCAGCGGACGCAACTCATCTTCGGGTATCTAATGGGCGGCATCCTATCGGCGCTGCTAGTGATGCGTGAGGCCTTTGTTCTCCACAAGGCGATATACGCAGCCTTTCGCTACACCGTCGCAGGCTGGAACCCCAATGACCTGGCGATCGTCTTCGCTCTCGGCTTGCCTCTTGCCCTCTACCTGGCACTTGATCAATCCCTTCACGCTTCGCGTGTTCAGGTGTGGACAGCCTGGCTCTATCTTCCGCTCGCCTCAATCGCGATATTACTGACAGGATCGCGATCGGGGTTGGTCGACGGCGTGGTCGCGTTGGGTGCGATTCCATTCCTGCTTTCAAGATCCTCGCGCACCAGAATCTACACCCTGCTCGCAATTTTCGCTTCCCTTCTCTGCGTCGTGCTGACTCTGATACCGGCGGGCACGTGGCATATTCTGTCCACCGTAGGGGAGCAGATGCAGAGTGGCGATCTTGACAAGCGCGTGAAGGTTTGGCGGTTCGGGTGGCAGGCTTTTCTGGAAAGCCCGCTCTTCGGCTCAGGCGTAGGGAGTTTTCGCTGGGCATCGGGAACCCTCTACAACGCGCACAATACATATCTTGAAGTCTCCGTGGAACAGGGTGTCGCGGGACTTTTCCTGATCCTCGGGCTAATTGTTATCTCATTTGCGCGATTGAAGCGGGCAAAAGGACCTGGGCGCGTAGCAGGAATCTTCCTTCTCCTTACCTGGGTTGTAGCAGCTTCCGTCGACCACACAGCAGAGCAGCGAGTAACATGGGTCGTGTTCTCTCTGGCATTTCTCTTTGCTTGCGATGCAGCCTCGCAAGACGTGGGATTTCCGTTGCAGCCTGCGGACCAATGAATTTGGATTCCACTAGGATAATGGCGGTTCCAGTTAAGGTTGAATCGAATCCGGACAATGTTAAATTTTATCAATCGAAAAGCCCTTCCGTTTCCCGTTCTATACGGGTTGAAAGCTGTCAATCGTACGATGCGTGCTGCTTTTACCATCGCATCAAATCGAACGCACAGCGGGAGCGCGTATTTGCACTCCAGGGTTGATGAGGCAATAGCGAGGACTGAGGAAATATATGCCCATCTTGCACAGGTCCACCCGGAACGCAGGTTTTCCGGGAGAGTTGCGGAGATTGGGCCGGGGGACTCGATTGCGCTTGGGCTGGAACTACTGGCAAACGGCTGCGAGCAGGTTGACCTTGCCGACCGTTTTTATTCCTCGCGAGAGGACGCATTGCAGGTCGCAATCAACAAGGCAATGATCGAAAAACATCCGCAACTTCGCGCTCGCTTAACGGACGATACCTATACTGAGGACTCGTTCGTTGGCCTTACCCGCTACTATGGGAAATCAGCATCTTCGGAGTTCTTTTTTGACTCTCATCGGGGTTACGACACCATCCTATCCAATGCTGTTCTGGAACACGTGCACGATGTTGCGAGATCGCTTCGCGGAATGGCTATGGCACTTCACACAGGCGGCTACCTCATTCACCAGGTCGATCTGCGTGATCACGAAATGTTCACCGGCAGCGGGCGCCACCCACTATCGTTTCTAACCCTTTCCGACCCGATGTACGGACCGTTCCGCTGGGGAGGCGGACCTAACCGTGTTCCACTCAGCGAATACCGTCGAACGCTAGACGAACTCGGGATGTATTATGAGATCTTCCCTACCATACTCGTCGGGAACGACGAGATCTACCCCTCCGGAACTCGCTTCCACGACATTCCTGCCGACAAGCGCTCCGCCGCGGCCAAATGTGTTCGTGAGGCGCTCCCAAAACTCAGACCCCGGTTCAAACAGGACTTCGACGACCTCTGCGTAAGCAGCTTCACCTTCGTGGCCCGGAAGTAATCGAAAGGCGTCGAACGAAACCCCGCGTATCGGACCGGCGCGTGCATCCAGTAGCGCTGATATCGCTAAGGTCCTTGACTCTAACTGATTCCCCAGCAGCATTCCCGCAGAAGAAGTTCTTAAAAGCTCGGTGAGCGGCAACCTCTATCGGCACCTTTGACGCGGAACTGGTATCCAATGCAGCTTAAGGACACTTTGCTTGTTTCATGGCGGAGGCTCAGTACAGGGGGCGTCAACGCGAGCATCTTTCGAGCTGTCATGTTAGTAGGCGGCTTCTCCGTCGTGGTGAAAGTGGCGGCCACGATAAAGGAGCTCCTGGTTGCGAATAGCTTTGGCCGATCTGATGCCGTTGACGCCTTTCTCATTGCGTTCTTAATCCCCCAGACAATAATTAGCCTGACCACAACTTCTTTCAGCGCCAGCTTGGTCCCTGTCTTCGCCAGGGTCAGGGCCGAGCGTGGTCAGCTCTCCGCTCAGTCCTTATTGATGAGAACCCTCGCGGCGAGCGAGGCCGCCCTTGTCGGATTGCTGGCATTGCTGGGATTTTGCGCTCCGTGGATCATGCGTGCTCTTGGATCGAATTTCTCTCCGGCCAAGCGCGACTTCACCTGCCATCTCTTTTACTGGCTACTTCCATATGTGGTCATCAACGGCTTTACCGTCATTCTCGGTGCGGTGCTTAATGTATATCGGCGTTTTCTCGTCACTTCGATTACGCCGCTGCTCACTCCACTCCTGACCCTGCTCATCCTAGCTCTGTATGTGAACCGTTGGGGCATATGGACCCTGGTAATCGGGACATTGATTGGAGCTACCAGCGAAGCCCTTGTGACTCTTCTGGCGTTTCTGGCATGCGGATTGCGCCTCACATGGGGCGGCGACGACCTGGGTCACGAAGTAAAATCGGTTTTAAGGCAATATCTGCCATTATTGGGCGCAGGCGTGTTAACGGGCGGACTCGGGCTGGTCGATCAGTCCATCACCGCCTCGTTGCCTGCGGGAAGCGTCGCGGCGTTTGCCTATGGGACCAAGGTAGTGGGCGTCATCCTCACAGTGATGAGTGGATCGCTTAGCACTGTGCTTATTCCCTACTTTTCTGAGATGGCGGCTCAGAATGACTGGCAAGGGTGTCGGAGGACAATCCGAATCTATTCCCGCCTTCTGCTCATCGTGTGCGTGCCTCTCACGATCGGAATGATCGCTTTCTCGCATCCTTTAATCCGTTTTTTGTACCAACATGGAGCTTTTACGGCAAATGACACCAGGATCGTATCGGCCGTCCAAATCGCATATTCGATCTCCATTCCATTCATGGGCTTGGGCTGCATCTATGTCCGTTTACTCTCTTCCGTGCGCCGCAATGAAATTCTGATGTTGATCGGAGCGATCAACCTGGTTCTCGATATCGTTTTTGACATTGTTTTGGGAAAGCTGTTCGGCGTTGCGGGAATCGCGCTTGCTACGTCGCTCTTTTATGTGGCCTCATGCGCGTTGCTCATCTATTACGGCCGCCGGGAAATGCGACGCGTCAGTCAGGACAGGATGCCCTTTCTATCCTGCGGATAAGCGAATGCGATTAACGTTAGTTATCTGGGGTCTCCGCAGCGGTGGCGCCGAACGTGTTCTGTGCCGGCTGGCGAATTGTTGGGTAGAGCGCAGCCATGAGGTTACGTTGCTGACGTTGTATCCCGGCGAGTCTTTCTATCAGCTCGACAAGCGGGTACGACACGTAGCCCTCGGGGTAGATTCTGCATCCTATAACTTGCTCGAAGCTTTACGCGCGAATGCGGTAAAGTTACTTGCTCTAAGAAAGGCGATCGCGGTTTCCGGTCCAGATGTGGTCGTGAGCTTCCTGGACACAACCAACATTCTTACACTCTTTGCGACTTTGGCCATGCGTGCGCCCGTCATTGTGAGTGAACGGATCGATCCATTTCACAACAACGAGCTGCCACGAATGTGGCGTCTGCTCCGACGAGTCTCCTATCCGCTGGCTGCAAAAGTCGTCGTACAGACACAAGCAGTGCTGGCGCGCATGAAGCCCATGCTTGGAAAGATCGTCACTACAATTCCGAATCCTGTGGTCGATCCCGGCGCGAGACATCGTTCGCATGATGCTTCATCCGTCGAACGCCAATGGGTCATTGGAATGGGCAGGCTCACCGAGCAAAAAGGGTTCGATCTGCTTCTGGAGGCATTTGCCCAAATTGCTGACAAGCATGTTGATTGGTCGTTGAGAATCCTTGGCGACGGCCCTGCCTTCGCCTCCCTGGAACAGCAAATACGAAACCTGGGATTGGAAGGGCGTGCACTCTTGCTTGGGCGCATAAGCGATCCATTTCCGCTATTAGCGGAAAGTAGTTTGTTCGTCATGTCCTCCCGCTTCGAAGGCTTTCCGAATGCTCTCTGCGAGGCGATGGCATGCGGGCTTCCGGTCATTAGCTTTGATTGTCCATCCGGTCCATCTGAAATCATCCGGAACGGAGTGGATGGTATTCTCCTCCCAAAGGAAGACATATCTGCCCTTGCTGAAACGATGGACTCGTTGATGAGCGATCGGGACAAGAGGAAGAGCCTCGCTGCTCATTCACCGGAAATTATCCAGCGCTTTGGACTCGAGCGCGTGCTTGACGAATGGGAACAACTTTTTTCTGAAGTTAGTAAAGGGTTATAACAAGAACACCATCAAAATCCATCCACCTGCGGATCCCTGATAGGAGAATAAGCAAAATGCGCGATCAGATCGAGCTAACGAGCATTCAATTTTGGGATGACGTGTGGGCGAAGTGCCCGCTCTCAGTCGTATCCGCAAGTGATCCCTCCTACGGCAAAGAGGGTTGGTTCCTTCGGTTTATGGATCTCGAATGCGGCTCGTTGCAGGGGAAGAGTGTTATAGAAGTCGGCGGTGCTATGTCGCACCGACTGCTCGCGCTTGCCCGGTTCCGGGGGGTAGATCCTACAGTTGTCGACTACTCGCCTTTAGGCTTAGATAAGACGCGCAAGTTTTTTGCGCTTCACGGCATCGCCGTCAATTGCATTCTGGCTGACGTGTACGATATCAGTGGCTGCTATGACTTGGTAATACACTGGGGAGTGTTGGAACATCAAACGGAGGTTGGTCCTTTTATTAACCAGTGCAGTCGACTTGCAAAGCATCAAATGATTTTCAGTATGCCAAACATGCTTGCTTTAGGTGCCCGCGGTTGGAAACGATATTCACCGAATAACTGGAGCTATCATATTCTACATTCTGACGCGGTGGTTTGTTCCGCATGCGCAGCCTGTGGTTTCAATTGCAAACCACGGTTCTTTGGATCGCCATTCTTCTGCATGACTCCAATTGAAAATGCAAACACCACGACAGCGTTCCTATCGCTAACTCAGCGAATAGCGGAGCGGCTAGGACGGATATTGCCTTATCAACATGGCTCTCGTGCGATCTCCCGGATTAGAGGCTTTGTCTGCACGAAGCAAGATCCAGTCACCCAATCGCCAGAAGGAAGTCCTCAGGCGGATGGCGATCTTGCTTGAATTGTGAACGAGATCGAAGAGAAGGGATGCTTCGCGGCATGACTTGCTTGGACGAGAGCGGCCTCCCGTTCGAAGTTGCCGCTACGCAAATAGGTACAGGGTATTTTGTACGGCGGACGAATGCGCTGCTAGAGGCTGCCTGATCGGCTACGACTTTAGCCATGCTGCAATAATAACGAAACGCTCTGGGGACCCTCGAAGCCGAGGAAGTGCTTGATCTACCTTAAGTACAGGACTGTAATGGAGTTGACAGATCGCGGCCCCCGGGGCAGAGAAGATACGATCGGAATGCCTGAGAAACGTCGTAAACGGATTTTGTTTATCATTCAAAGCATGACCGGTGGAGGATCGGAGAAGGTTCTGATCCTGTTGCTTCGTTCATTCGACCGGAGTAGATTTGAGCCAATTGTGCTTATGACGCGGGGCGGCGGCGTGTTTCTGCGCGAGCTGCCTCCGGATGTTGCCATATACGACCTGAAGGCCTCTCGATCGCGTAATACGGTCTTTCAGTTGGTTCACCGAGTATGGAAGTTAAGGCCCGATGCGATATTCTCCATGGCGCTAGATCTAACCGTTTTACTTGCCGTCGTTCGGCCTCTTTTGCCATGGCGCATGCGTTTCATTGCCCGGCAGAACATCAACACGACGGCCTTGGTGAACGAGGAGGGCTTCAGGACATTCCGACGGCTTGTCCGGATTTTTTATCCGAAGGTTGATTTGATCATTTGTCAGACAGATGAGATGCTCGATGACTTAGCCGACAATTTCGGAATTGACCGCAGGCGAATGATTCGTATCTACAATCCAATTGATCGGAAGGCAGTCGAGGCTGCAGCTTCAGGCCCAAGCCCTTACGCCGGTCCTGGACCGCATCTGGTTTGCGCGGGCAGATTGAATCATCAGAAGGGATTCGATGTTCTTCTCAGAGCGATCGCCATTTTGAGACGTCGATCTATCATTATTGAACTTAGTATCCTGGGAGAGGGAGAGGAAGAGCAAGCACTTCGACAGCTCGCGCAGGACCTGGGAATCACTTCTTCGGTTCATTTTCTTGGCTTCCAATCCAATCCTTACATTTATTTTAAACATGCCGATGCTTTTATTCTCTCGTCACGCTTCGAAGGGCTATCGAACGCGATGCTGGAGGCGGCCAGCCTGGGTACACCGATCGTTGCGGTTGATGTTCCCGGCGGAGTGCAAGAGGTGCTGTGCGGCAGCAATGCGGCGTGGATTGCCCCGAAGCATGATGCCGAAGATCTTGCCGATGCGATCGCCCATTGCCTCCGTGAACTGCCTCGGGTCAAGGCATCTGTTGTGCGCCATCCGATGATTGAGCATATGGAATGTGGGAAGATCGCCCGGTGCTACGAGGAGGCATTGTGCAATTGCCTCCCCGCGTAAGCTCAAAAGCGGTTGACCGCGAGGATAGGCGCATTCGCTTAGCGATCGTTGTGCATAGCATGATGCGCGGCGGCGCAGAACGCCAGATTTTCGAACTGCTGCGAGGAATCCACCGGACCCGGTTTAACACCTCCCTGATAGTCTTTAATTCCGCGCAAAATGCATATCCGGCGGAAGCATTTACCGACTGCAAAGTTCTATTGAAGCAAGAGACCGGCAGCGCGTCGTTTCTGCGGCGATCCTTTTCTCTTCTGGTGGCTTGCTATCGCCTGACTGTCGCACTGAAAGAATGTAAGGCCCAGGTTGTTCATGCTTATTTGCCTACGCCCTCAGCTCTCTCGGCGATCGCTTGTCTGCTGTTGCGTGTTCCTGTATTCATCGTCGGCAGGCGAAATATGGCCTCTTTTCATCGGCGGGGCAAGCGCTTGCTGGAGTGGGCGGATCGATTCCCTTTGCGTTATGCAACAGCGATCGCCAGCAACTGCGAAGCCATTACGAAGGAGATAGTCGAAATTGATCGCTTTCCGGCTCAACGCGCATTCACGATCTACAACGGCGTCGATACGGACCGTTTCACGGCTGTAAGGAATCCGCGATTGCGGGCGGAACTTGGCTTTCCGGTCTCAGGTTTCGTTTTTGGTATCGTCGCAAGCTTCCATAAACGGAAGCGTCATATCGATTTTGTCCACGCTGCGAAAGAGATTTCCGATCAGATACCCCATGCGCGGTTCTTGATGATCGGAGAAGACCGCGGGACGCTCCGGGAAATCCGGCAGTATATCCAGACCCATTCGATCACTGGCAGGTTTGTGATTCTTGAGGGAACAGCCGAACCGGAAGAATACTACAGATGCATGGACTGCTATATCTCTACCTCCGAAATCGAAGGACTCTCCAACTCAATTCTGGAAGCCATGGCTTCCGGACTACCCGTCATCGCTACCAACGTCGGAGGAAGTGCAGAGATCGTGAGACACGGTGAATCAGGGATTCTGGTGTCTCCCTTTGCCCACGCGGAGGTTGCGCATTCTGCGCGGCTGCTCGCCAAGGATTTAGATTTATGCGCACGCATGGGCAGGCGCGGGCGCGCTTTGGTCGAGAGCAAGTTCTCTTTACGAAGTATGGTGGAGGCGCACGAGCATCTCTACGAAATGCTTCTATCTGGCGGGCCTCGCGCGTGCTGTTCCATACTCAACGGTGTTCCGGATCCCATCGAGAAGTAATAGGAAATCGCAATGATCCGAATGAATGATTTTGTAGCCACGACTTGGGAACGGTGAAAACAACAATGAGCAAGGTCCTTGTAACCGGCAGCGCCGGTTTTATCGGCTTCCACACATCTCTGCAGCTTTTGCGCGCTGGGCACGAAGTTGTTGGAATTGACAATTTTAACGACTATTACGAAGTGCAATTGAAAGAAGACCGTCACGCTATCTTATTAAAGGACCCACAGTTCGCAATGGTGCGCGGCGACCTGGCCGATCGTCGGACGATGGAGCAGCTTTTCAGCGAGCACAAGTTTGATTTTGTGGTCAATCTCGGAGCCCAGGCAGGAGTTCGCTATTCGCTGACGAACCCGCATGCGTATATCGATTCCAATCTGGTTGGATTTGTGAACATCCTCGAAGGATGCCGGCATTCCGGGGTACGCCACCTGGTATACGCGTCGTCAAGTTCAGTGTACGGAGCCAACACGCGGATCCCATTCTCTGTGCATGATTCCGTCGATCATCCGATCAGCCTTTATGCGGCCACGAAGAAATCAAATGAGCTGTTCGCGCACACTTACTCGCACCTCTTCGGCCTCCCGACGACCGGGCTGCGGTTCTTTACGGTATATGGACCATGGGGGCGTCCCGATATGGCCTTCTATAAGTTCACGCGCGCGATTGAAGCAGGCCAGCCTATCGATGTTTACAATCACGGTGCGATGCGCCGTGACTTCACCTACATCGATGATATCGTCGCGGGGATCCTGGCGATTTTGCAACGAATACCGGCTGGGAATCCGAACTGGGACGGCAGTGCACCCGATCCGGGCAGCAGTTATGCTCCCTATAAGATCTACAATATCGGCAACAGCAGCCCAGTTGAGTTGATGGATGCGATTCGCATCCTCGAGGAGATTATCGGAATTAAGGCTAAGGTAAATTTTCTTCCTATGCAGCCCGGCGATGTCCTGGTTACGTACGCTGATGTGGAAGAGCTTTGTGCCGATGCCGGTTTCAGGCCCGATACGCCGCTTCAAGTCGGGTTGGAACGGTTTGTGAACTGGTACCGCAGCTACTATGCGGTTGCTTGATTGAAGCATTTCTCAATATGCAATACAGGGCGGTTCGTTTCTGGCGGTGCACATTCCGAGAACTCCACCAGTAACGGATCACCACGCTCTGGAAGGCAGCCCGATGGCAACCTGGGTTCGGCCCTAGTACCAGCTGATCGATTCAACCAGTAGCGGATCGGTTCGAACGCCTTTGGCCCTCATGCTAGACGATAAAGCCCATGGCATATTGGACAGCTTTGATGTACGGGCCGCCCGTATCCTTCAAGGCCCCAATCCTTTCAAGCCCAATCCCTCAAAGGCGCAAAACTGACCACCCTGCGATCCCACGACTTAGCGCTCTCGTACGGTAATCCTCTTTTGCCAATTCCGCGTCTCACATACTGTCAGGCATTCGTGGAAGCATAAAGCGCCATTCCCCATCCCCACAGGATCGATGGCCGTTGCGTAGAGAATCTCAAGTGAGTCCTTCACCGGCTTTACCGACCCGCGGGGGGATGAAACTGACCTCTTGCCGCTCGGTTTGTTTTGTTGAACTTGCACTTTTATTTCTTCTTAGATTCAAAACCAAACCGCTTCTCTCACGCAGTTTGTACAAAGAGGTAGCTCGGAAATATTCGCCACCTGAGCGAAGGAGGAGATCGATGTTCGTTGAAGTTTTTTTTCCCCATTCTCTGAAAAAGGCCTGGCAGAACAGGGCGCGGAGTGTATCCGGTATCCTGCGCCTGCGTGGCGCCAAGCTTGTAGTGGGACTGTTCATTGCCTGTTCCGCAATGTGCCATGGGCAGTTACCTGTCATCGCGAATTCGTATACTTCGGAGAGCTCAGCGAGCACAAGCTACGGCGGCGGTCAGTCTCTCAATGTCCAGTTGAATACCTGGACTTTTCTGCAATTTGATCTATCGACTTTACCCGCGAGCACAACGGGGAGTCAGGTTCAAAAGGCAACCCTGGTTCTCTTTGTGACTCAAGTTAGCGCGGCGGGCTCATTCGACATTTATGAGGTCGGGGGGCAGTGGACCGAATCCGCCATTACCTGGAACAACCAGCCGACTGGTTCTACGCTGCTCACGACGGGCTCTTGCGTCTCGCCTGCAGTTCAGTGTGTCACTGCCGCAAGCGCATCAGACTACATGGTGATCGACGTGACGCAGGCAGTACAAGACTGGCTGAATGGAACTGTGGCGAACAATGGTCTTGTTCTCCAGCCGACAAATGGGTCGTTAGTGTCGGCGAGCTTTGCCAGCAAGGAAGACCAAACCACAAGCCACGCAGCGCAGTTGAATATCGTGCTGTACGGGAATGGCCAGGCGGGCCCGCAAGGCGCAACCGGAGCCACAGGCCCGCAAGGGCCGCAGGGAGCGACTGGCGCAACGGGCCAAGGCTTCAACTTCCGCGGAGCGCTGGCTGCGGCGACCAGCTACAACCCGTACGATGTCGTCACCTACGGCGGGCAGAGCTACCAGGTC
>Ga0182012_10007109_pt1 | contig 11264 bp, 9 predicted proteins | sample 612S2SmetaG_FD_120486 | JGI IMG/M metagenome (GOLD analysis project Ga0182012, IMG submission 120486) | Permafrost microbial communities from Stordalen Mire, Sweden - 612S2S metaG | ecosystem: Environmental > Terrestrial > Soil > Wetlands > Permafrost | place: Sweden: Stordalen | collected...
ATTCACGACCGACATTCCGCAGCTATCGAACTGGGGCGAGCCGCTGCTGCTGGGGCCGGGGTCGATTCATGTGGCGCATACACCGTTTGAAAAGCTGGCCAAGAAGGAGTTGCTGGAGGCGGTCGAGTTGTATGTGAAAGTGGGGAAGCAGCTGCTTAGCTGACAGCTTTCAGCTCTCAGCTGTCAGCTTTTCCTTGCTGAAGTTTGCGGTTGCGGTCTCCCACCCATTCGACAAAGAACGTCGAATGGATGGGGCACCCAGATTTTTGGTTTGCAAAGATAGTACTTTAAAGAAAATCAAAGGAGCGAGGAGAATTCATGAGCACTTCTGTTTACGACATTCCGGTGGAGAAGATTACGGGCGAGCCTGGTTCGCTGGGCGAGTTCAAGGGCAAGGTTGTTTTGGTGGTTAACGTGGCTTCCAAGTGCGGGCTGACGCCGCAGTATGAGGGGCTGGAGAAGCTGTATGAGCAATACCGCGACAAGGGGCTGGTGATTACCGGCTTCCCTGCCAATGACTTCAAGACGCAGGAGCCGGGATCGAATGACGAGATTCAGAGCTTCTGCTCGCTGAACTACGGGGTCAAGTTTCCGCTGTTTTCGAAGATTACCGTTGTGGGCGACCAGAAGCATCCGCTTTACGCGGCTCTGATTGCGGCGCAACCGAAGGCTGTTAGCGTGAATGAGGTTCCGTTCCGCGAGAAGCTGAAGGGATATGGGATCGATGGGAATCCCGATCCGGAGATTCTGTGGAACTTTGAGAAGTTTCTTGTGGGCCGCGATGGGACGGTGGTGAAGCGGTTTGCGCCGGATACTGCGCCGGATGCGCCGGAGCTGGTGGCGGCGATTGAGGCGGAGTTGGGCAAATAACCAGCGAGTCAGCCCCCGCTTCGCGTGGTTAGCGAGTCAGCAGGTTAGCGGAGACTGCGGGCTGATTGGGTTCGTGCTCTCCCACCCTTTCGACATAGAACGTCGAAAGGATGGGGCACCCAGTTTTTCAGGTAAGTTGGCAAATAACGAAGCCGGTGTGGGATTGCCAGGCCGGCTTTTTGCTGTCGAATTATCAGAAAGGACTATTTTGCGGCGGGAGCTTGTGGCGTTGTGTCCGGTTTTACGCCGGTGATGACGGGGGCGCCGGCGACGGTGCCTTTGGCGGCTTCTGGCAAATTGATGCCGTAGTGCTGCATGGTCGAGGCCAGAGTCTGGTAGAGGTTGGCGCGGTCTTTGGCGTAGGCGCCGTTGGCGGTGATGAGGTTGTCTTCGGCGATGGCGACGGCGCGCTGCTGGGCGAGAACATTTGCAGTTGTCGATGCGCCGAGGTGGAGCTTCTTCTGCTCGGCTTCGAGACTTTGCTGGTTGTAGTCGCGGGCGGCTGTTGCGGCTTGAACCTGGGCGCGGTCATTGGTGAGGGCGAAGCGGGCGTTTTCAACCTGCATGCGGATTTGAATGTAGAGCTGCTCCATGCGCAGTTCGGCCTGACGGTACTCCATCAGCGAGCGCTCCTGCACTGACTGGGCAAGGCGATTGCGGATGGGGACCGAGAGCGTGAAGCCAATGCCCTTGTCCGGCGCGGAGCTGTTGAAGAGATTTTGCAGCACGGTTCCGTAGCCGATGGTGGGGAAGGTGCCGGCGGGGTACTTGGGCGAGCCGTTTGCGAAGAGGTTGACCGCATCCGGGCTCTGCGAGCCGCCGAGGGCGCTGGAGCCGTAGAAGCCGTAAACGTCGAGCGTGGGCAAAAGCGCATTGCGCGCGCCCTTGAGCGTGATCTCATCGTTGCGCAGGGTGAGGAAGGCCTGTTCGAGCTCGGGACGCTGCTCGAAGGCCTGGGTGACCAGATCCTCAATCGGCTGGGTCTCTTCTGGAATTTGTTCGAGGCTTACGCGGTCGGTGGGGATGACGGGAGCGGCAGAGAGCGCGGCATCATTGAGGTTGCGGGTGATGGCCTGCTTGATGATCTGCTGCTGATAGTTGAGCGCGCTCTGGGCGCTGATGAGCGCCTGCTGGTCCGTAGCCACAGTCGATTGCGCGTTGACCACGTCGAGCGGTGCCATGGTGCCGATTTGAAGCTGCTTCTGGTTATCAGAGAGCAGCTGAGTGCTTTGGTCCATGGCGCGCTGTTTGGATTGCACGTCCTGATAGGCCTGCACGAGGCCCCAGTAGATGGTTTCCACCTGATTGACGGTGTAGAGAAGCTGCTGACGGAAGGAGGCATTGGTGATGCGGCGGTCGTTGAGGGCCTGGTAGATGAAGCGCTTGTTGACCCAGATGCCCGCGCCTTGCAGCAAGTGTTGGGTGACGGTGGCCTTGAAGACCGAGTTGAGATAGGGACTGTAATCCTGAAAGGGATTGTCGGTGGTAGTGCGACTGTTGGAGAACGCAACCTGGAGCGCGGTGCCGGTGACAAAGCCCTGGTTGGCGGTGAAGTTGTATTGGTTGGTGTTGGTATCGAGCGTGGGCAAGCCGCCGGAGAAGAGCGTGTTGGCCTGAGGCGCCTTCGCGCGCTCGAACTGTACGGTTCCGGCTACTGTGGGATCGAGGGCCTCGGGCGTGGGACCAGCGCCCTGCGTGGTCAGGGTGAGGCCTGAGCTGCCGGAGCCTGCGCCGCCGGAGCCTACGGTGGTGCCTCCGGGTCCGCCGCCGGTGGTGAGCGTGGAAGTAGAGCCGCCAAGGGTTCCTTCTACAAGGCCGGAAGGCGCGCCGAGTGGGGCTGCGCCGGTCTTGGTGCGCAGAATGTCGGTATCGGCGATGTCGAGATCGTAACGGGCGATGGCGATGTCGTAGTTGTTTTCAATGGCCAGAGCCAAAGCGTCAGAAAGGCTCAGGTAGAGCTTGCCGTCCTTCATGAGGTCGGTCAGGCGAACGGAGTTGGTAAAGCTGGCCTTGGCGATGGTGGTGGGCCGATAGACACTGACAGGATTGGGAAGGAAATGGCCGAGGGGCTTGGTAAAATCGCGCTCCGAGGTGCGGAGAGAGACTGGCTCGGTGGGCCTGGGGGCTGGCGCAGAGGGCAGATTGGAGGCGGCACTGTCGGGAGCGCTTGCTCCTGCTCCCGTCTGTTGGGCAAAGCCAGAAGGCACTGCTGTGGTTAGGGCGAGCATGAGCGCCGCCGATGCGCGCAGCCGAGAAGCTACTGTCAAAGGCTGAGTCATATTGGAGGTTCGAGGCTTCCCTACCCGATCATTACCGTTCAAACGCATGATTCCACTCCACGAAGGTTTGAAAACACCCACCTAGCTACTTATTCGATTCTCTCAGAGATGCCCGTCAAGCTGCCCCGGATGCAGAATCGAGGGCCAGAGAGGATGGAAAACGTGTCTGCGAGCCGGCTTGTCTGGCCCAAAAAAGGTTCATTCCGTTCCAGTCGCTGAATTCAGTATTACGCAGCCGCCGAGGGGTAGTTCCTGGACACCGCATAATTTAACTAACTGGTTAGTAAAATACAGTGCCGCACAGCGAAATGCAAGTGGGAGGCGGCCAGGTTGAGAGGGGTGGGGTTCGAAAACCGTGTCTCTCGCGCAAGCAAGGCGAGTCGGATACCCTCTTCCTTGTGAGGGACTCAGACCAATCCGAGGCTGGCCAGCGGCAGAAGCAGACGCGCAACTGGAAGCTGACGCTGGCCTACGACGGAACGGACTACAAGGGCTGGCAAGTGCAGCCGGGCGAGCGGACGATTCAGGGTGAATTGCAAGCGGCGCTTGGACGGGTGACGGGGGAGCGGCCGCTGCCTCAAGGCTCTGGCCGGACGGATGCGGGTGTTCATGGGCTGGGCCAAGTGGCGAGCTTCGAGCTGGCTGCGCCGATTCCGGCGGAGAACCTGCTGCGGGCGCTGAATCGAACGCTGCCGGAGTCGATTCGTGTGATGGAAGCAAGAACCGTGAGAAGCACCTTTCATGCGCGGCATTCGGCGGTGTCGAAGACATACGAGTACCGGATATTTCGCGAGGCCATTTGCCCCCCGCCGCTGGCGCGTTACGCCTATGCCTGCCCATGGCCGCTGGATTTTGAAAAACTGGAGGCGGCGGCGCGGTTCTTTGTCGGCGCGCATAATTTTTTGAGCTTTGTGGCTACAGACCCGGATCTTGCGGCGCGGGATGCGGCTTCGCGGGAGGAACTGGAGCCGGAAGCTATGGAGAGGGCGACGCCGACACGGACTGTGTATCTGTCGGCGTGGGAACAGCGGCAGACGGAGGCCGGGGAACTGCTGGTTTACCGGGTGCGGGGGAATGGTTTCTTGCACCATATGGTTCGCAACCTGGTGGGGACGATGGTGGATGTGGGGCGGGGGTACAGGACCGTTGATGAGGTGCCGGGGATCATTGCGGCGCGGTCGAGGGCAGCTGCGGGGCCGACGGCTCCGGCACGGGGGCTGTTTTTGCACTCGGTGGAGTATGGGGAGGAGTAACCGTTATAGGACCGAATATAGTGCTAACTATCGTTCGAAAAGAGTGCTATATTAAGATTGGAAATGTACTCTCAGAGGTTCCTGTATGCGCTTTTCTACTCAGATCAAACCCATCAGCTATGTTAAGGCGCACGCAGCCGAACTGCTGGACCGCATCACCGAAGAGCGTGAGCCGATCATTATTACGCAGAATGGCGAGGCTCGGGCGGTGCTGGTGGACGTGCACTCCTACGAGGAGACCCAGGAGAGGCTGGCGCTGATGAGCATCCTGGCTATTGGCCAAAAGCAGGTTGAGGCCGGGCAAGTTTCCCCGCTTTCGGAAGCGGTTGAAAGGTTGCGTGGGCGGGGCGCTAAAAAGACTCCGGATGCGCATGAAGAAGTGCGGACACGGACAAGGAATAAATGATGATCTACCGTGTACTCATCGGTGAGGCGGCGGAGCGAGATCTCCAAGAAATATATGACTGGATTTCTGAAGACGATTCAATCTCTCACGCCGACCATGTGCTTGATGAACTCGTGCGTGCCGCGGAAAGCATAGCGACGTTTCCTGAGCGCGGTTCCCGGCCAAAGGATTTGCTGCCGAGTGTAAATGGCGACTTTCGTCAGGTGTTATTCAAGCCATATTGCGTGGTCTATGAAGTCAAGCCTACTGAGGTATTGATCCACCTGATTGCCGATGGACGCCGCAATCTTCAGTCACTATTGCTGCGCAGGCTCTCCGAAGATCAATTTGGCTAAAGTGAGCTTCCTGCTACCCTGAACAGTTCCGATGTCTGTGCTTTCTCGCATCTCGGCGTTCACGCGGGTCACCTCAGTGGCCGAGCGAAGAGCTGTGCATGGAGCCTTGGCGTGGCTGCATGGAAATCCCAAGACCGTCATGGATTGGCAGGCGGAGTTGGTGGCGATTCCTGCGCCTCCGTTTGGCGAAATGGCGCGCGCGGAGTGGGTGGCGGCGCGGTTTTCCGAGGCCGGGCTGAGCAACGTAGAGACCGATGCAGTGGGGAATGTGTTTGGGACTTTGCCCGCGTCAAGTTTGCCTCTGGAGAGCACGGGGCCGGTGGTGGTGCTTTCGGCGCATCTCGATACTGTTTTCCCTGCTGAGACTCCGCTGAGGATTGTGCGGGATGGAGACCGGCTGGCTGGGCCGGGAGTGTGCGACAACGGCGCGGGGTTGGCTGGACTGCTGGCGATTGCGCATGCGCTGGTGCAGGCAAAAGTTGAGTTGGCTGCGCCACTGGTATTTGTGGGCAACGTGGGCGAAGAGGGCGAGGGCGACCTGCGCGGGATGCGGGAGCTTTACAAGAGCCAACTGGCCCAGCGCATCGCGGCGCACATTGTGCTGGACGGAGCGGGCGCAGGTACAGCGGTTACGCAGGCCATTGGGAGCACGCGATTTTTATTGAAGGTCAGCGGGCCCGGCGGACACAGCTTTACGGATGCTGGCAGGCCGAATCCCATTACGGCGCTGGCCTCGGCACTGGCGGAACTAGCTTCAACCAAACTCTCGGAAGAGCCTCGCACTACTCTGAATATAGGGACGATATGCGGCGGGACAAGCGTGAATTCAATTCCGGAAAGCGCGGAGGCGACGGTGGATTTCCGGTCGACGGACCACGCGCAACTGGTGCGGCTTGAGGTGGCGCTCCATCGGGCGGCCGAGGACGCTGTAGCGCACTGGAACGCACTGGCTGAGAGGGCTGATGGTGGCAAGCTGACGTTTAGCGTTACGAAGATTGGCGACCGGCCTGCGGCGGTGCTGCCCGATGACTCGGCGCTGCTGGCCACTCTGCGGGCAGTGGACAGGCATCTAGGGCTGCGGACAGAGTTTCGGATGGGATCGACGGATGCCAACATTCCGCTGGCACTGGGTGTGCCTGCGGTGTCGATTGGGGCAGGTGGCGAGGGCGGCGGGGCTCATACGCTGGGCGAGTGGTACAACGCCAAAGACCGCGAGGCGGGACTGAGGCGGGTGATGCTGCTGACGCTGGCCACGCTGGAATGGGCCCGGGAGCAATGAGGCGGCGCGGAAAAGTTCCGCCCGTCTGCTGGCCCGCAGTCGAGGGCGATCGGTTGGAGTTTTGCGCTTCGAAGGTTCTCGCGCACCCAGTTCGCGACTGGCGATTCGGTCCGGTTTCGAGGGATCAGCTTCCGTGAATGGCGCCAACCGCGAGGGCAACCAACCGTCCGGCAGACGGGAAGACCCAGATGCTGTAGCCATAGGCGCGCAACGTGAGGGTTGTTTGTGCGGCAGCGGTAATTGTGGCGAGGATCGGTACCCCGGTGCCGTGGATATTGCCGTCACCAATTGAGATACCTTGACCATTGCCGCCCTCAGACCCTTGAACCGATAGGATATCCTGGCCATCCTGCGCCAACTGAAGAGTCCAGTTCTGCGTATCGCTGTCGTTGTTAAAGAGGTTCACCGTTCCCATAATGACGTAGCTTCCCGGCGGGAGGCTGAGCGATGTAATATCCTGCCCCTCGGTGCCGAGGTTTATCGCGGTGCCAGAAGTCGATGCGTAAGCGTCGGTGACGCCGGAAAGTCCATTGGCGCCCGGAGGACCGACTGGCCCCGCCGAACCGGTGGGGCCAGCAGGGCCCGCATCGCCTTTTCCTGCGATCAGCGCCCAGTTGCTGCTTGGCGGCGGATCGTTCTGATTTGCGTGAATGGCGACGTAGCTGGAGCCGTTATAAGGCACGGCATCGTTCGGCCGGTAGATGCTGCCGGGAGTCCAGGCGTCGCGGAAGCAAATGCAGGCGCAGCTTGAATGGCCACACCTGTCGTCACAATCATTGTGCGATTCATTTCTAGCCATAACCAATCATTGTATATCCGCAAGATTGGAGCACGACTTCCGGCCAATTCGAATGAGAATTGGATGGGCAACCGAAGGCTTGCTTCCTGCGAGCACAGGCAGGAAGTGAAGCAAGCAGTTCGCTGGAAACCTGGACACGGGCTTGCGGGTCTTCCTGATGGGAATGCCGGTCCGGTTGCCGACACGGGATACCGCCGGCCGGCGGATTGCGGCAAAATTGGGCTCGCCTGCGTCCAACGAATGTAACATCGGGCCGCTGATCGCATTTAATTCCCAGATGGGGTTTCGCCGGGAATAACGTGTTTGCCCGCTGAGGCAGCACCAGCCAGACGACGAGTGCCGCTACTGGCTATACTGAAATACAGTGCAATTGATAATTCCGGCCTCCGATCATGCAGGCTTCAGGGCTGGATATCTCACGAGGTTAAAAGACAAATGAAATCGTTGTTTGAAAAACTCGGCAGCCGCCGGCTGGTTTCGGCTTATGTAGTGCTTGCAACTCTAACCGTCGCCATTGTTGGCGGATCGTTTGCCGTGCATGGGGTACGCGGGCAGGAGAAGCAGGGCTCCGCCTCAGATGCCGCGCCGCTGAAGATTGAGCGCTCCTCCGTCCCGCCCAACGAGTTTGTGAAGATTGCCAAGGCAGTTGGGCCGGCCGTGGTGAATATCAACACGCAGACGCTGCCCAAGGAGTCAGCGGCACCGAAGAGCCGCCAGTTGCCCCGCGGCCGGACTGCGCCGCAGAATCCTGACGACGGCGAGGATGGCGGACAGGCGCAGGGTCAGGACAATTTTCAGGACTTTTTCAACCGCTTCTTTGGCGGACAGGTTCCGGGGATGCCGGGAGCGCCAGGCCAGGGCGATGAGAGCCAGGGCGTTCAGGAAGCGCTGGGTTCGGGTTTCATCGTCGATCCCAAGGGTTACATCATTACCAATAATCATGTGGTGGAGAAGGCAGACAAGATCTACGTGAAGCTTTCGACCGATCCTGAGAGCCAGGACCTTGGCCGTCCCGCTCGGGTGATCGGCGTGGACAAGGCGACCGACCTGGCAGTGATCAAGATCGATACAAGTTCCCCGCTGCCAACGGTGAAGCTGGGCGACTCGGATGCGGTGGAAGTGGGCGACTGGGTAGAAGCGATCGGCAGTCCGTTTGCGCTTTCGAAGACGGTGACGGCGGGCATTATCTCGGCCAAGAACCGGACCATTGAGCCGGGCGCGAGCGGCCAGTTCCAGCACTTTATTCAAACCGACGCGGCGATCAATCCGGGCAACTCGGGCGGGCCGCTGTTGAACATGAACGGTGATGTGATCGGAGTGAATACGGCCATCTACACGCAGTCTGCCGGCTACCAGGGCGTGGGTTTTGCCATGCCGTCGAACACGGTGGTCTCGGTTTACAACGACCTGATCAGCCCCAGCCACAAAGTGGTGCGGGGATCGATCGGCATTCAATTCCGGCAGGGTATGTCGGATGCTGTGAGCCGAGTATACGGATTCAAGAGCGGCGTACTGGTGCAACAGGTGACGCCAGGCGGCCCCGCGGATAAGGCGGGGTTGAAGGCTGGCGACATTATTGGGACTGTGGATGGACGGAACATCAAGGACGGCGACGACCTGGTGAATGAGATTGCCAGCCGCAGACCTGGATCAGCGGTTCACCTTGGCTACACGCGCGACGGAAAACCAGCCGATACGACGGTGACGATAGGGGATCGCGAGAAAGTGTTTGCCGAGGTGGCAACCACGGAGCCGGAGATGGCGCCCGAGCCGAGCGCGGACGCAGGAGAGGCGAAGCTGGGCCTGGTCGTCAGGGATTTGAGTCCCGCGATATCGGCCAAGGTGAAGACCTCGGGCGTGGTGGTCAGCTCGGTAAAAACCGGATCGTTTGCCGACCTGCAGGGTCTGGAACCAGGCTTGGTGATTACCCATGTGAACCGCAAGCCTACGGCCAGCAAGAGTGAATTCAATGCAGTAACGAGCAAGCTGAAGCCGGGCGACGATGTGGTCTTTGAGGTGATTGACCCACAGCATCCTGAGGCGGGCATCAATTACATCGGCGGGACACTGTAAGGATGCAGATGCGCCGGGGCAAGAGACCGCACCCGGCGCATTTTCATTCTGGGTACCTGTCGGGGGTGGTTTTAAGGTTTTCCATTGCGCTATACGGTATGAATGGCGTAAACTACCATTACTGGTCAAAATGGATCATATTTACCAGCCTGGTGGTATTATTATGCAGTTATTTCGAAGGACTCTTGCTCTTTTGTTTTCCGCAAATTTGATTGCGGTGCTGGCTTTTGCCTCGCACGTGCACCGGTCACCGACCGCTGGACGGGCATCGTCCGCGACTACGACCAGGGCGGCTCACAGGACGGCCGGTGCTTTTCACGGCACAACGCACAGCAAGCTGACCAAGAAGCCCGTTGCCAGGCTGCATGGCCAACAGGTGATTGCGCCTGAGCGCGCGGAGCAGATTCAGCAGGCGCTGATTCGCGCACACTACCTGGATGGCGAAGCAAACGGAGTGTGGGACGAAAATTCAGTCGCGGCAATGCAGAAGTTCCAGGGCGACCAGGGATGGCAGACGAAGCTGACGCCGGACCCACGGGCACTGATCAAGTTGGGCTTGGGACCGGATTATTCAAGCGCGATCAATGCGAACAGGTCTTCGTTTGCTCCTCAGCTATCGGCTCCTTCCGGCGCATCGGCCAGTAGCATGGCTCCCCGCGGTACAGAAGGATTTGCCGCCGCCGCAGGCGTGACGCAGTAACGACCTCACAACCGGCTCTCCCTTATTTTGGAAACTATATACATAATTCCCCGAAGTGCATTTGCCCTGTTCTCCCCCACCGTGAAATTGGTGGAGTCCTCAGCGTGTTGAATTTTCAGCCAGTCAGCCGCGCTATTCGCGATAGCAAGTGAGCCCTGGAATCGCCTCCCAGGGAGTTCAATATGTAGTCCCACTTATTTTTCCCAAGCCTCTTCGAAGCAGACATTGTCACTACTTGAGCTGAAATTGCCGGCAAAGCGGGCAAATGCCTCATGCTGGATGCAATAGGTATTGGCAGTTACTGGGTTCTGGATTTTCCGGTCGGGATGGCGAAAAAAAACGGTTGGGTTCTGACTATTTTCAACCAAAACCTAACCGTTCGGAGGAGGACACACCATGTTCTCGCTTGTCTTAACTCCACTGTGACATAGACGGCGGAAATTCTCAGCAAAGTCTTGCGAGAGAATTTCGCGCCATCCCGAATTGGACTCATGCCCCTGGTTGAGTCCCATCAAAGTCCACGTTGGTATTACCTTCCTCGGAAGCCACCGCGCGCGGCAAAGCCGGAGCGGCCAAGCATAGCTCCACCACCGACGCGGGCCTGCATGCCCGGACCTACAGCAGCACGGCCTGCGTACCCGTAGCCATAGGGCATGCGCGGCGCGACTGCGACCCTGGGCCCATATCCGATGACAGGCGGCCGTGCGGCGTAGTAACCCGGACCGTAAGCCACGCGCGGGGCAATCACGATGCCGCCATAAATTGCGGGCGGGGCGACCGGATAGGGAGCGGGAGCGTAGGCCACGGCTGGCGGCTGAGCATATGCATTCGGATCGACTTGCTGGGCATCCGGAGCATACATAGGCGCAGGATTGGCGGGCGCGTAAGAGTATTGCGGCGTCTGGTCCTGATACTGGGTTGGCGGCGGAGGAGCGTAGTTGTCGGCTCCCTGACGCGGGATGAGCCCGTACGGATCGCGCTGCGGCTCGGCAGTGGCGGGAACGACGAGATCTTCCATGACGCGGAGAGTCAGCGGCGTTTCTGCTTTGAGCGTGGGGCGTGGGCCGCGGCGGGGCAGGTTAATCAGGTCGATGGGCCAGAGAATGGGAATCATCCAGGTGATGGTGTCGCGCACGGCGTGGCCCTTACCGAGAATGCGGCCCTGCTGGTCGATCTTGTAGCCGGGTACGTCAACAACTTTGGCATCGAGTGGCATGGCGGTGCCACCGACATAGAGGCGATCGAATTCAAGCTGCATCCAGCCCTTGCC
>Ga0182012_10007112_pt1 | contig 11262 bp, 8 predicted proteins | sample 612S2SmetaG_FD_120486 | JGI IMG/M metagenome (GOLD analysis project Ga0182012, IMG submission 120486) | Permafrost microbial communities from Stordalen Mire, Sweden - 612S2S metaG | ecosystem: Environmental > Terrestrial > Soil > Wetlands > Permafrost | place: Sweden: Stordalen | collected...
CTAGTCCGCGAAACCCTGGCGATGTTCCCCAACCAGGTGCGGGCAATGGTCCAGGACGAGCACGGCATAAAACTGGTGCTGGCCGAGCACCGGAATGTTCCAACGTCGGCCCCCCTTTACATCCGCATCAACGACGGACAACATTACGAGTCGTTTCTAACCTTCAGCGGGCAGGATATTGTGGTGGCCGGACAAACGATAACCGTGCTGGCCGACGCGCGGGGCGACGTGATCCTGGCGGGCGAACACTTCTTCTGGTCGGACATCAAGCCGGCCCGGCTGGCGGGTCATTGGACCATTCAAGCGAAAACCCTGGGTGAAATAGCCATGTGAGCTCATGAAACGGCTGTTGCAATTACTGTTACTGCTCTCGCTCAGCGCCCGGCCCCTCCGTGCCCAAACCAACGCGCCTTTGCTCATGGCTGCCGTCGCGGAAACCGACACCACCGCCCTGGCGGTCTTCTTTGGCCCGGGCAAAATGATTGCCCTCACCTTCCATAATCCCACCCAGGCCGATTATACCGGTGATCTCCACACCCGCTTGTGGCAAGCCAGCTCGGCCACGGCCATCCCCCTGGCCGACACCCCCTGGAAAACCCTGCGCGTGGTGGCCCATCAAACGGTTCTGGAACCAGCCGCGCTGGATTTTCCCCCCGTCAATGTCCCCACCACATTTATCCTCCAATGGCTGGACAACTCCAATCATTTGCTCGGCACCACCCGCGTGCTGGTCTACCCCACCAATCTGCTGGACGAATTGAAGCGTCTCCTGCCCCAAAGCGGGGATAATGTCGGCGTGCTCGATCCGCACCGGCTGCTGATCCCGGCCCTCAACCTGGCGGCCATCCCGTTCATCAACCTCGCGGAAGGCAGCCTGACCCATTTTTCGGGCCGGCTCCTGCTCGTCGGCCCTTGCCTTCCGCCCGACCCGGAATGGGATGGCCTCTCCGGACGCCTTCGCGACGTGGCCCGCAATGGCACCCCAATTGTCTGGTTCCAACCGCCCCCGGCCCGCCCGGACCAACCTTTGCCGTCGTTTTATGTCGTGCCGGAAAACCGGGCCACCGTGGTCGTTGCGCAACCCGAATTGGTCGCCGGTTTGCTTGACCAACCGCAATCGCAGCTCAACCTGATTTACTATTGCCAACTCGCCCTGCATCCTGAACCCTTTAAATTACCCGGCCTCAATCCCTTGCCCCAATTATGAAAACACTACTAAAATTGACCCTGCTCGCCGCGCTGGTCCTGCTGGCCGGCAAAACTTTCGCCGCCGAAGAAATGCTCACCGTCGCCGTGTTTGATTTCGAATCCCGGGATGAAGCCGTGCGCGACCTGGGCCCCAAAGTCGCCACCCTCCTCAACGCCAATTTGTCCGCCGATCCCAACCTCATCACCGTCGAGCGCGCGGAACTGGACAAAGCCCTCGGTGAACAGGAACAGGGTCTCTCCGGCACCATCAGCACCGAGAGCGCGGCCAAAGTCGGCCAGTTGACCGGGGCGAAGGTACTCGTCACCGGCCGCGTGTTCAAAGCCGACGAACAAACCATCATCGTCGCCAAAATCATTGGCACCGAAACCGGCCGCGTCTATGGCGAGCTCGTCACCGGCACCGTCGGCTACCACCTGACAGACCTCGCCGCCGAACTTGCCAAAAAAATCTCCGCCGACGTGGCTGCCAAGGGGGCCACCCTCGTCGCCCAGGTCCGCACCCACGAGGACCGCGTGGCCAGCCTGAAAAAAGCCTTGGCGGACAAAAAACTGCCCAGCGTATCGGTAAAAATCTCCGAAATGCATTTCGGCCAGCCGGTCATTGACCCGGCGGCCCAGACCGAACTGACCCTCATAATGCAACAGTGCGGCTTCACCGTGCTGGACGATCATTCCACCAACCACGCCGCCATTGAAATCACCGGCGAGGCCTTCAGCGAATATGGGATGCGCAAAGGCAACTTGATCAGTTGCCGCGGGCGCATTGAAATCAAGGCCCACGACGCCGCTTCCGGTGCCCTGCTCCTGGCCGACAGCCAGACCAGCGTGGCCGTGGACCTCGCCGAGCACATTGCGGCCAAAACCGCCCTCCAAACCGGCGCCGGCGACCTGGCCGAGCGCATCCTACCCAAACTGGCCCCCTGAAACCTAACCGACCGCCAAATCCATGAGCACAACCTCCTTGGTCCGGGACCAGGCGCGGAAGTGCCGCCCCCGCCAAAAACTTCCGCCAAAAAATAATTTTAACAATTTTGGACCCTGGACAGCGGATGTCCAGGGTCCCCTGCCAGAATGGTCCCCGATGAGCATGATTATGCCCGTATATGATGCCTGCCCGCCCCCCGCCCGGGCGGGGGAAACGTCCTGCCCGGCTGTCCCGCCAGCCCTCCGGGCACAAATCAACCACCACCGTGCCCTGCCCGTATTTATTAAAATAGCGGCAGCGTCCCCCAACCCGCCCCTCATTTCCGCCCTGGCAAATTCACAAACCAGTGTGAAACAAGTATTTAACAAATTAACAAAATAACACTTTAACCAATTAACCTGTTAACCCATGAAAAAACTTCAAGTTTCGCGTAGTTCACCAATCGTCTCCCCGCAACTTTTACCTCGACAATCCACCCCCAAACATTAGCCTCACTGAAGGAGCGGACTATGGCCAGGATTTTAATCAAGACAGCGGGGTTGCCAAACCAGACGATGGAATTGCGTCTGGGCGTGAATCATGTTGGTCGTACGCCCGACAACGATTTCGCCATCCCCCACACCACCGTTTCCTCCACCCACTGCGAATTCATCGTCAGCAACGACGGCGTATATCTGCGTGATTGTGAATCCACCAACGGCACCTTCATCAACGGCCGGCCCGTGCGGGAGGCCTGGTTGCAGGCCGGCCAGGAAGTGCGCCTCGGCGACGTGGAGTTGATCGTGGAATCCACCGAGGTGACGATTGCCATCCCCCAGTACGAGCGCCCCTCGCAATTGCCGCCGCCTCCCACTGTGCTGCCGGACGGCACCCTCTGCTGTCCGCGCCATTCGAGCGTTCCGGCCGTTTTTCGTTGCACCCACTGCGGCGAGGTGATGTGCAACAACTGCATTCACATCATGCGGCGCCAGGGCGGCGCGCCCCTGTTTCTGTGCACCATTTGCAGCCACAAATGCGAACGCATCACCTCGGCCGCGACCACTGCCAAAAAACGGGGCCTGCTGGGCCTCATCCAGGACACCGTAAAACTAAAATTCGGCCACAACCGGCACAACTCGAAAAAGTGATTCCAGGTTCCCGCCGCCCGGCTTCCCCGCCGCCATTCAAGGGGCGCCTTGTAAAAACCGTTCACCCATGTTTTTGAGCGTTTCAATCCACTGGGGATGCTCGTTCAGGCACGGAATGAGCGCAAACTCCTTCCCGCCCGCCTGCAAAAAGGTGTCCCGCCCGCGCTGGCCGATTTCCTCAATGGTTTCCAGGCAGTCGGACACAAACGCCGGACAGATCACCAGGAGTTTTTTCACGCCGCGCTTCGGCAGAATCTGCAATTCAAAATCCGTGTAGGGCTTCAGCCACGGATCGTTGCCAAGGCGCGACTGGAAGGAGACCGAATACTTCTCCGCTGGAATGCCCGCCCGCTGTACAAAGCCAGCCACGGTTTTAAAGCATTGGGCGCGGTAACACGTCGCGTGCGCGGGACTGGCCATCTCGCAGCAACTGGAAACTCGCAGGCAATTGCAACCGGTGGGGTCGGATTTATACAGATGCCGCTCGGGAATGCCGTGGAAACTGAAAAGTAAATGGTCGTAACCACCTTTCAACTGCGGGTCCGCGCTGGCCACGAGTGCATTGAGATAATCCGGATCCGCATAGCAGGGCGGCGGCACCGTCACCTTCATGCCCGGCGCGAGTTGGGTCGCCACCTCTTGCACCCGCACCACGGCGGTTTCAAAACTGGACATGGCATAGTGCGGGAACAATGGGATTAGTAGTACTTCCGTAATGCCCGCCTCCGCCAGCCGCTTCACCGCCGCCGGAATCGAGGGATTTTGATACCGCATCGCCAGTTCCACCGGCACGGGCAGCCGCGCCTGCAATAACTTTTGGACGTGCTGGCTGGTGACCACCAGTGGTGACCCCTCCTTCGTCCACACCGTCGAATAGGCGTGGGCTGACTCCTTGGGCCGGTTGATCAAAATAAAACCCACCAGCAACCGACGCAGGGGCCACGCGACATCAATGACCCGTCCGTCCATGAGGAATTCATTCAGGTAACGGCGCACATCACCGACCGACGGCGAATCCGGCGAACCCAAATTGACCAGCAACACAGCTTTACTCATGCGCGCACTTTACCGCAACAAATAGCCATAATAAACAGGATTCGTGGGCAAAGACGGTCCCGTCGCAGCAATCCGAATCGGATTGGCTTGCCCGCTTGCCTCTACGTTGCGTTGCGAGAAGCCCCGATCACCCGCTCCGCGACGGTGGCGCCGGACACAATGGAATCACTCAGCGAAACACCATCGCGATAACTGCCAGCCAGCAGCAGACCGGGGGCTTGTTGTTCGATTTCCACCATTCGAGCGCGATAACGACCATAACCGACATTGTATTGCGGAATGGCACGCGGCCAGAAGACACTGTGAGCAAAGGTTGGTTCGCCACGCACGCCGAGCAACTTGCGCAAATCCGCCGTGACGAGGGAAAACAACTTCTCCGGCGGCAGCGCGGCCAGTTCCGGCTGGCGCTCCCCGCCCACATAGCAAGTGAGTGTCAGGTGTCCGGCAGGGGCGCGATTGGGAAAGAGCGCCGAGGAAAAAATCGCCCCCAAAATATTGAAGCCCTCCACGCGAGGAATTAACATCCCAAAGCCATGGCACGGATGGGTCACGTCCGCGCGCCGAAAGCCCAGCACCACGCTGGCCACGGGAGGATAGCGAATATCAGCAAAAGCCGACAAGTCCAGCGGCGCGGGCAGGGCGATCTTGAGTTCCGCCAGCCGGTAAGCGGTGCCCGCGTAAATTACCGTGCCATGAGTGGCTTGAGCGGGGCCATCGCCGGTGCGCAGGTCCAGGGTCCAGCCGTCTGCTGTCCGGGTTAACTGGGTGACGGCCGTGTTCAGCCGCAATGAATCCCCCAAACTTTGCCCCAAAGTGTCCGGGAGGACTTGCAGGCCCTCGTCGAAGGAAAATTTCGGCGCGCGATCCTTCGCCACCTCGCCGGTCCGTTTGCGTTCCCGCGCGCCCATGATCTGCCCTTTGATCATGGATCCATACCGCGCCTCCAGTTCCGCCAGCTTGGGAAAGGCGTGTTGCAGGGAGAGCCGGTGCGGATCACCTGCGTATATGCCGGCGACCAGGGCATCAATCGCCTGGTCGAGAAATTCCTGCCCGAGCCGGCGCTGCACAAACTGGGCAATGCTTTCCTCCACCCCGTCCCGCCGGGCCGGACGAAACGGTTCCTGAATCAGGGAGAGTTTGGCCCTCAGGCTAAACAACTCCGTGGTCAGAAAACCCAGTTGTGTGGCGGGCATTGCAATGGGCCGCTGATATCGTACCACGTACCGTGCCGAGGCCGTGGGATCTGGGTCCAAACGCCGCGGTTGCAAACCGGCGTCACGGACCAATTGGCTGATTTTCGGCGACGTTTCCAGCAGTGTATTCGGACCAAACTCCGCCAAATAACCATCGCGACGCAGCGATTGAATCACGCCGCCCACGCGGTTGGAAGATTCATACAAAGTGACGGGCACCCCGGCGCGTTTTAAATAAAACGCGGCGGTCAGCCCGGTGATTCCACCACCAATAATGGCAACTGATTTAGTCAACACCCCACTTTAGGAGAAACCCACGCAAAGTCCAGACCGCCCGCAAATCCGGGCTGCCCGGGCCGGATCGAGCCCGTTCGAAGGCGACGCCTCGATTGCCGCCCATGCCCGCCAGAAGCGGGTGCTTATTTCAGGCCGGTTGCAACACCGTGTGGATGGCCCGGACCAACTGGCCGTGCGTGAAGGGTTTCAGCAACGTCTGTTCCACCCCCAGGGAATGAAGTTCGGCGGTCAATTTGTCAGCAATGAGTCCGCTGGTGACGATCACTGGAATTTTCCGTTCCATGCGCCGGAGCAAACGGATAAAACTCGTGCCATCCATATGCGGCATGTGCAGGTCCGTGATCACCAGGCGAATTTCGGTCCGATGCTCGGCCACGCTGATCAGCGCTTCGGCCCCGTCACGGGCCACCAACACTTTGAAATTCATATCCTCCAGCGCCCCTTGGGTGACCTCGCGCACGCCGGGATCATCCTCCACCAGCAGGATCGTTTCCCCATGCGCGGGAAATTCCGCCGGTCGCACGGCGGCCATTCCCGTTGGCGCCGCCTGTTCCCCGCTGGTGGCCGGCAGGTAAACGGTGAACGTGGAACCACGGTCTGGCTGCGAGCGCGCCTGCACAAACCCGCCATGGCTTTTCACAATCCCCATCACCGTCGCCAGCCCAAGCCCCGTTCCCCGGTCGGGACCCTTGGTCGTGAAAAACGGATCGAACACCCGTTCCATCAACGTGGGGGGGATGCCGGAACCCGTGTCCACCACGCCAAACTTCACATACGCTCCGGGCCGCGCTTCGGGAATGGAGCTGGCAAAAGTCGCATCCACTTCCACATTTTCCAATGTCAGCGTGAGCGTTCCACCTTCCGGCATGGCGTCCCGCGCGTTCACACACAAATTCAGCAACACTTGGTGCAACTGGGTGGCATCCCCGATGAGCGTTTGCGCATCGGCCGGGATGATGCAGCGCAGCGCGATATTTTTGGGAAACGTACCCTGGATAATTTTCTGCATTTCCTTGACCAGCAACTCCGGATGGATCAGCACCCGCTCCCCTTCCACCCCCCGCGCGAAGGCCAGCAGTTGCCGCACCATGTCCGCCCCGCGCTGACCGCTGGCCATCATGGTGTCAATAATTTCCCGATCTTCCGCGTATTTGCCGCGCAACATGTCCAGCCCCATGAAAATGGGGGCCAGCGCATTATTCAAGTCATGCGCCACCCCGCCGGACAGCGTGCCCAGGCTTTCCAGCCGCTGGTGCCGGAGAATCTGGTCGTTCATCAACTTCCGCTCGGTGATGTCCGCCGCGATGCCCACGATCCGGCACGCCACACCTTCCAGGTTTTTAACCAAATATCCGCGGTCATGAATCCACCGGATGGATCCGTCCGGGCGGACAATGCGAAAGTCCACTGAGATGATTTCCCGGTTTTCCTGCTGGAAGGCCAGTTTCACCCGCTCGATGTCGTCGGCGTGGACACTTTCGAGCCAGTCATTGGAATTGGCGTATAATTGCGCGCAGGAATGCTGCCAGATTTTTTCGTAAGCCGGCGAGACATAGAGTACTTTCCGGGTTACAATATCCTCCATCCAAAACACCTCGTCCATCACGTTGGCGAGTTGCTGGAAACGCTGCTCGCTTTCGTTCAATTCCCGCGTCCGCTCAATCACCAGGTGTTCCAGATTGCGGGTAAAGTCCGCGAGTTTGTCCTCCGCCAGTTTGAGTTCCGTGATGTCATGTCCCGTGCAATAGATCAGACCGTCCGCCGGTACCGGCAGGGCTTTCCATGCGATCCAGCGCCAGCTACCGTTTTGATGCAGATAACGGTTTTCAAAGCTAAGGGTTACCTCGCTCTGGCTTAATTGCTCCACCGCGGCCAGTGCCGCCGCCCGGTCATCCGGATGCACAAACTCCAGATAAGGCCGGGCCAGTAGTTCCTCGGCCGCATAGCCGAGCGTGGCCGTGAAGGCCGGATTGATGCGTTTGAAATACCCGTCAAACCCGGCAATGAGCAACAGGTCCCCCGCCAGATTAAAAAACCGGTCGCGCTCGGCCTCCGCCCGGCGGCGGCGCGTCACATCCCGCTCAATGGCCACCCAGTGGGTTTGCCGCCCCGAGGCGTCCGCCACCGGGGCCACCACCATTTCCACCCAAAATTCCTCGCCATTCTTTTTGTAATTCAGCAACGTGGCCGTAAACGTCTCCCACTGGCGCAAATGCTGCTGCACCCGCGCCAGTTCCTCCGGGTCGGTCTTCAACCCTTGCAACATGCGCGGAGTGCGCCCCAGCGTTTCAGCCCGGGAATAGCCCGTGATCCGTTCAAAGGCGTCGTTCACGTACACAATTCGCGGGCCAGGATCCTCCACCGGCTCGGCCTCCGTGATCATGACGATGTCCGACACCCGGGCCAGGCTGCTTTCCAGCAGCCGAAGCTGGTCATCCTTTTGCCGTTGCCGGGTCACATCTCGAAAGGCCACAATGGCACCGGTGCGCTTGCCCGTCTCATCCGCAATCGCCGAAACCACGTACTCCACCGGAATGCTCGTGCCATCCTTCCGCCAGAACCATTCATTTTCCACTCGCCGGCTGACGCCATCACGCAGCGTGGCGTAAATCGGACAGTCTTCCACCGGATAAACCACCCCGCCAGCGCGATGATGATGAATGGTTTCATGCGCGGGCCGCCCCGGCAACTCCCCCGGCCCCCATCCCAAAAGTCCTTCTGCCGCCGGATTTTCCGCCCGGATCGTACCGTCCAGATTAATCACGTGCAGACCCTCGGCCACCGCCTGAAATAGCAGTTCCTGCTCGCGACTCTGCCGCTCGATTTCCCGTTGCGCCCGCCGAAATTCCAATTGTTGCACCACCAACCGGCCCAGTGCGGCCAGTCCCAACCGTTGTTCCTCAGTCAGTTGCCGCGGCGTGACATCCAGCAGACAAAGCGTGCCGACATTATAGCCCCGGGGGGTGGTCAGCGGGACACTGGCGTAAAAACGGATTTGCCACGGCCCGGTCACCAGGGCGTTTTTGGCAAACAACGGATTGGCCACGGTGTCGGGAACCTCATAAACGTCGAATTGCCGAATGGCGTAATCGCAAAACGCGCAATCGCGCGGAGTTTCCGCCGCCGCCGTGCCAAACCAGCTTTTGAACCAGATCCGTTCCTCCGCCACCAGCGACATCAACGTGTAAGGCACCCCGCACAATTGAGCAGCCAGCCGGGTGAAATCGTCGAACGGCGATTCCGGCGGCGTGTCGAGAATGTTATAACGTCGCAACTCTTCCAATCGCGCGGCCTCGACTGCGGGTGAGGAAACCTGATCCATGGCACTATGCTCGCTTTTTTCCGGGAATTTTAAAGTTTAATTATGGAAAATTGAACCCCCAGGCCAATCCTGATACCAATTCCCAATGTATGTAGGCCGGGTCCCCTGACCGGGCGTCCCCTTTTCCAGCCCCGAGCATCATTCGGCGCGCCATCCACTGCAACCTTTGCGCCTTTGCGCCTTTGCGTTAAATCCCGTTTCCGCTTTCCCGCTTTTCGATTTCCGCTTTTCCCGTTTCCCGCCCCGAGCCACTTCTCCGCCATCCATCCTGACCCTCCTGTTAATCCTGCCAAAAGTTAGACACTCCCGCCTTTCCGGACCTCCCTTTTTCCTCCCTCTCCCCTTCCCACTCGCCTATGCTGCGGCCATGAGAGAATCATCATTGAATTTTTTGCGGACCCTCGTCAACACCCCCAGCCCTACCGGACATGAGGTGGCCGGCCAACGCGTGTGGCTCGATTATGTCAAACCCTTTGCCGACGAAACCTTCTCGGACGCCTATGGCAACTGCGTGGCAGTGCTCAACAAGGGCGGTTCCCCGCGCATCATGCTCGCCGCCCATGCGGATGAAATTGCCATGGCAGTGAATTACATTACCGACGAGGGCTACATCTATGTGCTGAAAGTCGGCGGCGTGGATGCCGCCATCACCAAGGCACAGCGCGTGTTGATTCATACCAAGCAGGGACCGATCCTCGGCGTGGTTGGCAATGTGGCCCCGCACCTAACCCACGACATCAAAGACCCCAAACCGCCGAAGATGCATGATCTGTTCATTGATATTGGGGCTGGCAGCCGCAAGGAGGCCCAGGAACTGGTGCGCATTGGCGATCCCATCACCCTCACCGCCCAGTTTGACTTGTTGCGCAACGACCTCGCGGTGGCCCGGGCCTTTGACAATCGCATCGGCACCTTTGCCGTGGCGGAGGCCTTGCGATTGTTGCAGGAATCCGGGACGGCCTTGCAGGCGGAAGTGTGCGCCGTGTCCAACGTGCAGGAGGAGGTCGGCCTGCTGGGCGCGCGCCAGATTGCGTATTCGCTCAACCCGGATGTGGCCTTGGTCGTGGATGTGACCCACGCCACGGATTATCCCACCGTGAGCAAACACCAGTTTGGCGACATCAAGCTCGGTGGCGGCCCGGCGATCACCCATGCGGGGTGCAATCATCCCGAAGTGGTGGCGCGATTGGAAACGGTGGCGGCCGAGCAAAAGATCGCCTTGCAACACAAGGCCATGTCCGGCGCCAGCGGCACGGATACCGACGTGATTTTTTGGACGCGCGGCGGAATTCCCAGTGCCTTGATCAGCCTGCCGAACCGGTACATGCATTCGCCCGTGGAAGTGGTCAATTTGCGGGACTTGGAACAAATCCCGGAATTGATGGCCGGGTTTGCGCGGTCCGTGAAATCCGGGGAACAGTTTAAGGTGAAAATCTGATTTTGGGTCCCGGGTCTGGGGTCTGGGGTCCAGGGAAAATTAAAAATTATGGGTTTTTGGGTGGTTGCGGGGGTTTGCGTGAATATTGTTAAAATTCATCCAAAAAGCGCAAAAATCATGGGGTTTTTGAACGGGTGAACTGCGCGAAACTTGAAGAGTGGCGCCTGGGGACTGGGATCTGGGGTCTGGGTGCTCGGGGCTCGGGGCGGACGGCCAAAAGGTCGCGGTTAAAGCATTTTTAGCAATGCTCTGAATATGTCAAAGAGCCTTCCGCCGTTGCCCGAAGGCAATGGCGGACGGGTCCGTCCGGGTGGTCCGAACTACTCAGGCATTATAGCATCATATGGTGAGTTGTCAAAGGGAAATGCTTTGAAAAGCGGAAACGGGATTTTACGCAAAGGCGCGGAGGCGCAAAGCCGGGGTCCAAGGCGGGAAATTGACAGCCACAAGACGGCACGAAAATGCGCAAAAAAGACGGGGGCTCCACAGAGCGTGATCACCGCGAAACAGGCGAAAGACGCGAAAGGGGAACACCGGGCGGGACGCCCGGGTCCACGGCAGGCAGGATTTCCGCCGCCACGGGGGCGGTGGAAGCTTGAGCGGCGGCGGATTTGACCCCATCTTCCCCCCATGATTTATCTGGATCACAACGCCACGACGCCGATTGCCCCGGAGGTCCGGGAGGCGATGCTGCC
>Ga0182012_10007113_pt1 | contig 11262 bp, 12 predicted proteins | sample 612S2SmetaG_FD_120486 | JGI IMG/M metagenome (GOLD analysis project Ga0182012, IMG submission 120486) | Permafrost microbial communities from Stordalen Mire, Sweden - 612S2S metaG | ecosystem: Environmental > Terrestrial > Soil > Wetlands > Permafrost | place: Sweden: Stordalen | collected...
CCCGCAAGCCGGTGGACGCCGGCTACCCGCCGTTCTCCGGTCCATTTTCACCGGATCAGCACCGCCTGGGTCCCTGGCCGCCCATTCAGGCCTGGATGAAAGCGAACGGCGCCGCGGCGCGTACGGCCGACTGACACCGTCATCCATTCCATCCGCGTGAACGGGGCGAAAACGAACAGGCTCACGGCACGCCGCCGGTCGTTTGGACTCGCTTCGATCGCGGCCGGAACGATTGCCGCCGCGGCGGACCGGCGCGGCCGCCGGCTGTGCTTGCCCCCTGTTCCCCGGTGGGTTAACGCGACCGGCTCCGGCGGGCCGCGCCAGGCCCGGCGATAACCAAAGGTGCTGACATGACGGCGTTATCCGTGGCGGTGATTGGCGCGGGAATGGGAGGGCTCGCGGCGGCCGCCGCTCTGGGCCGCGTGGGGATCGAGGTCACGGTCTATGAGCAGGCGCGCCGCTTCGCCCGTGTCGGCGCGGGCATCCAGATCGGCTGCAACGCGATGAAGGTTCTGCGTGGCCTCGGCCTGGAAGCGGCATTGCGCGCGACGGCGTTTTACCCCCGGTCGTGGAACAACAAAAACCACGACACGGGCGAAATTCGTTTCGACATGATCTTCGGCGAGACCGCCGAACAACGATACGGCGCGCCCTATTTGCTGGCGCACCGCGGCGATCTTCACGCCGCCCTGGCGAGCGCGGTGCCGGAGTCCGTGCTACGCCTCGACCATCGGCTGACGGCGTTCCGGCAGCGCGCGGACGGCAGGATCGCGCTTAACTTCGCCAACGGGGCCGTCGCGGAGGCCGACGCGGTGGTCGGCGCCGACGGCGTTCACTCCTTCGTCCGCGAAACGCTGTTCGGCGCGGACCAGCCGAACCGTACCGGCCGGATCGCCTACCGCACGGTGTACCCGGCATCGTTGCTCGACGGCTATCGAATCGGCGACTGCACCAAATGGTGGGGACCGGACCGCCACATCGTCATCTATTACGTCAGGCCCGATCGGAGCGAAGTCTATTTCGTGACCAGCCAGCCCGATCCCGGGCACGCCGAGGAATCCTGGTCGGCCACCGGTGATGTGAACGAACTTCGCGACGCCTTCGCCGCGTTTCATCCTGAGGTTCGGCACGTGCTCGCGTGCTGCCCGGAAGTGAACAAATGGGCGCTGGTCGATCGCGATCCACTGCCGCGGTGGTCGGACGGAAACGTGACACTTCTGGGCGATGCCTGCCATCCGATGACGCCTTACATGGCGCAGGGCGCCGCCATGGCGATCGAGGATGCCGCCGTGCTGTCGCGCTGTCTGGAAAACATCGATCGGGCGGGAGTGGCCGAAGCGTTTCGCCGGTTCGCGGCCACCCGGCAGCCGCGCGCCGCGCGGATGCAACTGAGTTCGCGGACCAACACCTGGCTGCGGGATAAGACCGATCCGGACTGGGTTTATGGCTACGACGCGTGGACGGCGCCGCTGCCGTGACCCGGCTCCGCGAAGAAGCGAGACCTGGCGCCAGGAATTCGCCGCCGCGCGCATGCCCGGCACCAGCCCAGGGTCGGCGGGGCCGGCGATGACGGCAGATCCGCCGGTCCCGCCGACCCTGGGGGCGATCCTCGCGGGCGGCCTCGCGCGGCGGCTTGGCGGAGGCGATAAAACTCTGCGCGTGGTCGGAGGTCGCACCGTGCTGTCCCGGCTGATCGGCCGCCTGGCGCCGTGCGTGACCCGATTGATCATCAACGCCAACGATGACCCGGGCCGCTTCGAAGCGCTCGGGCTGCCGGTCGTCGCCGATGGTTTGCCTGATCGTCCCGGACCGCTCGCCGGCATCCTCACCGCGCTGGAGTGGGCCGCCGCGGCCAATCCGGCGATCGAGTGGGTGGTGACCGTCCCCGGCGACGCGCCGTTCGCGCCGCCCGACCTGGTTCCCCGGCTGCACGCCGCCCGCCGTCGCGCGCGGGCCGTTCTTGCCTGCGCCGGCTCTCTGGGCCGCGTCCATCCGGTCGCCGGATTATGGCCGGTGTCGATTCGGCATGAGTTGCGCGACGCGGTGGCGCTGCGGGGCCTTCGCCGGGTCGACCGGTTCGCCGGGCGTTACCCGTGCGCGGTCGAGCAATGGGCAGCCGATCCCGTGGATCCGTTCTTCAACGTCAACACGCCGGAGGACCTCGCCGAAGCGGATCGTCTGGCCGCCATTCATCCGGGACTTTGACGGCGAGCGGTTGGCGAACGGCGAGGGCCCGATCGCGCGGTCAGCCGCCGTGGCCGGGTTTGCCCAGGGCGAGCCGGCCGAGCGCGGTGTGGATTTTCAGGTCGATCTCGATGCCGTCGCGAAGGAGACGGGCGCGGTCGCGGTAGCCGCGCTCTCCGGGAATACGGATTTCGTTGACACCGGTCTGGCGAGGCGTGGCCTTGATCGTTTCGATGCGGTGGGCGACTTCGCGGCGATAGTCCTCGGGCGGCAGGAACAGGTCCGGTTTGAACGCGACGAACAGATAGCCGCCCACGTCGTTGGCGGCTCGCGTCCCGGCGGCCAGCGCGCCAAGCGCGTCCATGGCCAAAGCGAGGCCGAAACCCTTGTAGCCGCCGTCCGGGCCGCCGAAGGGAAGCAGCGCGCCCTGAAGGGCGATGTTCGCGTCCGTCGTCGGCTGGCCGTCCGGCCCGAGCGCGACCCCGTCCGGAAGCGGCGCGCCGAGGCGGGCGCGGAACTTCAGGTCGGTGCCCATGAACGCCGATGTGCCCATGTCGATGACGAGAGGATCGCCGCCGGTCGGGAACCCGAAGGCGATCGGATTCGTGCCAAGCGCTGGCCGCGTGCCTCCGAACGGAGCCACCGCCGGCGGGGCCGCCACGGTGTGGATCGCGACCAGTCCGGCCCGGGCGATCGTTTCGCAGTAATAGGCGCTGCGTCCGGTCATCCAGGTATTGCCAAGGCAGACCATGGCGAGGCCGGTCGCCGCCGCCCGCTCGATCGTTGCCTGGCTGGCGTGCCAGGCGGCGATCATGCCGTTGTTGTTGCCGCCGTCCAGCAGCGCCGTGGACGCGGTTTCCCGCCGCGCGCTGACGGGTTGCCGCGGCTGGCTGAAATGGGCGTCGTCGATGACGTTCAGAAGTTTCGGCAGGCCGGAATACTCGTACCCGCACAGCGCCGCGTCGAGCACGTGGTCCGTGAGGATGCGCGCGTCGTCGCCGTCGTACCCGGCGCCGCGCATCGCCGCCTCGCCCAGAGCGCGGGCTTCGGCGACAGTCAGGTGGACGCGGTGTTTGGCGGTCGTGCCGGTCATCCTGGCGTTCCCCGGTTTGAATGTCGCGCTTCGAGGTTTCGCGAGGTCGGTCGAATCGCACACGGAGCGTAGCCTTGGCCGGAAGGCGAGGAAAGGCACGGGGGAATCGACGATGGACCTGAAGCATCTCACGCACCCGGCGCGCAGCCGTTGGACACGAATCCTGGGCGTGGCGTTCGTGATGTACGTGCTGTCGTTCATCGACCGTACCAATATCGCGATGGCGATTCCCGCGATGCGCCAGGATCTGGGGCTGAAGGCGGCGGCGATCGGGTTCGCGACCAGCATGTTCTTCTGGGGCTATATCATTCTGCAAATTCCGGCCGGCCGTCTGGCCGGCGTGTGGAGCGCGAAGCGGGTGATCATGCTGCAATTGATCCTGTGGTGCGGCATCGCGCTGTCCACGGCGTTCGTGACGACGGAGACGGAACTGATCGTCAATCGTTTCGCCCTCGGCATCGCCGAAGGCGGGGTGCTGACCTGCGCGATCGTGCTGATCCGCGCCTGGTTCACGCGCCCCGAACGGGCGCGGGCGAACACGTTGTTCCTGCTTAGCCTGGCGGTGGCGCCGGTGATCGCCAATCCGCTGTCCGGTTTCATCCTGGAACATTCCACGTGGCGGACGATGTTCGTTGTCGAGGCGGCGCCGGCGCTGCTGTGGGGCTTCGTCTGGTGGTGGGCGATCGCCGACGGCCCGCGCGAGGTCAGTTGGCTGGACCCGGAAGAAAAGGCGCGATTGATCGCCGCGCTGGAGCGGGAGGCGCGCGAATCCGGGCCGGCGCGGGGACATTGGCTGGCGACGCTGTGGCATCCGGCGGTGCTGCTGCTGGCGTTGTACAACTTCATGGCGTTGATGGCCGAGTGGGGGGTGAATTTCTGGCTGCCGACGGTGTTGAAGGAAACCGGCCTGTCGATCGGCGTGGTGGGCGTGCTGGCGGCGCTGCCGTACGCGTTGGGAATCGTGATGATGATCATGGTCGCGCGCAGTTCGGACCGGCGGGGAGAACGCAAATGGCACATGATCGCGGCGACCGCCTTTTCCGGAATGTTCCTGCTGTGCGCGCAACTTTCCAGTGCGATCGGGGTGTACGCGACGGTGCTGTGCCTCTGCCTGGCCATCGGTTCGTTTCTGGGCCGGTTCGGGCCGTTCTGGACGTTGCCCACCGAGGTGCTGCCTCCCGCCGTCGCGGGCGTCGGCATTGGGTTGATCAACGGCGCGGGCAACCTGGGTGGAACCGCCGGGCCGTGGTTCTTCGGCGTGGTGCGCGACGCGACCGGCAGCTTTACCCTGGCGCTGACCGTGGCCGGAGTTTCGCTGATCGTCGGCAGCCTGATCGCGGTGCCGATCGGATGGAGGTCTGGGAGCGACAGGGATTTGCCCTGATGCCGGCCGCGGCGTTACCCTGATGGCAACGACGGCGGACCGTCTGTCCGAGGAGACCGCGATGGCCGAAGAGACCGCGATGGCCGAACCCGAACGCATCGATCCAGGTCGCGCGGCGTTGATCGCTTACGATGTTTGCCGTCGCGCGCTGGCTCCGCCGGATCCGGCGCGCCGGGCCACGATGCGTCCGGTACTCGATGCCTGGGCGCGGATCATCGCGGCGGCCCGAGCGGCTGGAGTGCCGGTCATCTATACGACGCCGGTCAGCCGGGCCGACGGCGCCGACGTCGTGATGCTGCCGACCGACCTTTCGGCGGAAACCGGCGTGCCGCCGTTGACCAACGCGATCGAGGGCACGGACGACGCGGGCTTCCCCGACGAGATCGCGCCGCGGCCCGAGGACTACGTTTTCCTCAAGCGCCGGCCGAGCGCGTTTCACGGCACGGGCGTCGCGGAGCTTTTGCGCATGCTCCGCCGCGACGTCGTCATCATCGGCGGCGGCGCCACCAATCGCGGGGTCGAGACCAGCGTGCGGGAAGCGTTCAATCTCGATATCGCCTGCGTGGTGGTGCGCGAATGCTGCTGGGGCGGCGACGCGGCGGCGCACGCCTATAGTCTCGACAAGGCAATGAAGATGTACGCGCGCATCCGTCATATCGATCAGGTCGCGGCGATGCTGCGGGGACAGGGCCGATGACGGGTTGGACCGAGACATACCGCGGCACGGTGCCGCCGTGGCAATGCGATGTGACCGAGCATTTCACGATCGCGTATTATTTCGACCGGCTGGAGGAGGCGGAAGCGAGCCTGGCTGACGAACTCGGGCTGAGCGATCTGTCGCGGCGCGCCGGCCTGGTTCGCCGGATGGATGTTCGTTTCGCGCGCGAACTGCGTAAAGGCGCCAGCTTTCATGTCGAGAGCGCGGCTTTGGGTGTCGATGAGGACGGAGTCCGAGTGGGGCACCGGTTCGTCGATTCGGCCAACGGCGAGGTCGTGACATGGTTCGATGAGCGCTGGGACCTGGCGGTGACGAAGGATCAACGCGGCGCGATCGAAGGGCGGCTGGTGGAATGGAACGGGCCGGCGGCGGAGAAACGCACCGAACCGGCCGGGACCGCCGGATTCATCCCAAGCGCGCGGGGGCGGGTCAAGACCGGGGATGTCGATATCGCCGGCAATTTCGCTCTTGGTGCGATGGTGCATCGATTCTCCAATGCGTCCGGTCAGTTTGGCGCGGCGGTCGGCATGGATACCGATTTCATGCAGAAACACCGGCGGGGCTTTTCGACGTTCGAGCTGACGGTGCGGATCGCCGGCGCGTTGCCGCTCGACGCGGCGTATCTGGTCCAAACCGGCATTGGCCATCTGGGCAATTCGTCGTTGCGCATGATCCATCGTATGACGGATGCGCGGTCGGGCGCCGAGATCGCGGTGGTCGGGCAGTTCGGAGTCAACCTCGATCTCGACGCGCGGCGGCCGGCGCGTTGGCCGGAGGAGATTCGCGCGCGGGCCGCGGCGCTGGTTGTCGCGGGCGCCTGACGTGTTCTGGTGAAGGCCGTCCTCAGAAGCCGGCCATGGGAAAGGCAAATGTCCATGCGCGGTTTGTTGATCGCGGTCTCGCTGCTGTTCGCCATGGCGAGCGGCGGTTCCGTCGCCGGCGAAACGCCGAAGCGCGGGGGTACGCTGACGTATATCATTCCGGCGGAAGCGCCCCCGAGTCTGGATGGGCACCGGGAGGGAACGTTCGCGACCGTGCAGATGGTGGCGCCGTTTTACAGTGTGCTGATGCGTGTCGATCCGCTGAACCCGTCCGAGACGACGCGTTTCGACTGCGACCTGTGCACCGGGATCCCGGCGCCAACCGATGATGGCAGGACGTACACCTTCAAAATCCGCGACGGGGTTAAATTTCACGACGGCACCGGCCTGACCGCGGACGACGTCGCGGCGAGTTGGCGTCATATCATCTTTCCGCCGCCCGGTGTGCTGAGCGCGCGACAGAATTATTTCTCCATGGTGGACAGCGTCGAAGCACCGGACGCCACCACGGTTGTGTTCCGGCTTAAATTCGCCACCAGCGCGTTTCTGCCCGCTTTGGCCGATCCGTTCGCGTTCATCTACGAAAAGCGGCTGCTCGACGCCGATCCGCATTGGTATGAGACGCACATCATGGGGTCCGGCCCGTTCCGGCCTGGAACCTATGAGATTGGCCAATCGATCAGCGGCGCGCGCGATCCGGACTATTACCACGCGGGCCTGCCTTATCTGGACGGCTTCGAAGCCTTGCTGGCGCCGAAGGAGGCGGTGCGGATCGCCACGATCCGTGCCGGACGCGCGGCGATCGAGTTCCGCGGCTTCCCGCCATCCGCGCGCGACGCGCTGGTGAACGAACTCGGCGACGCGGTCTCCGTGCAAACCAGCGACTGGAATTGCCATGACCTGGTGACGCCCAACGCGTCTCGAAAACCGTTCGACGATGCGCGGGTCCGGCGGGCGCTGTTGCTGGCGATCGATCAATGGGGCAGCAGCGCCGCGCTGTCGAAAATCGCGATATTGCAGGCGGTCGGCGGGATCGTGTTTCCGGGCTCGCCATTGGCGGCGACGAAGCAGGAGTTGCAGCAACTGACGGGGTTCTGGCCGGACATCGAGAAATCCCGCGCCGAAGCCCGGCGGCTGCTGAAGGAGGCCGGCGCGGAAGGCCTGACATTCGAACTGCTGGTGCGCAACGTCGATCAGCCGTATAAATTCGGCGCCGTCTGGCTGATCGATCAGTGGAGCAGGATCGGCGTTCACGTCTCCCAGAAGGTGTTGCCGACGGGTCCCTGGTTCGGCGCCATGCGCGCGGCGGATTTCTCGGTGGTGCTGGAATCGAGCTGTCCGGTCGTGGTCAATCCCATCCTGGATGTGCAGAAATATCTGCCGCACGAGTTATTCGTTGAGAACTACGGGTATTACAAGGATCCGGTGGCGGCCGATATTTATGACAAGATGTTGCATGAGCGGGATGAAGCCCGGCAGCGGGTGCTGATGCGGGCGTTCGAGAAGCAGGTGGTGGATGTGGAGGCGCACGAATTTCCCGCGTTATGGTGGAACCGGATCGTGGTCGGCCGGTCCTATGTCAAGGGCTGGAAGATCAGCCCGAGCCATTTCGTCAACCAGGATCTGGCGACGATCTGGCTGGACCAGTGAAAGCCGCGCGACATGGCGGTCATGTCGCGCGGACGGTGATTTAGCTACCGGCGGCGATCTTGTCCTGTGTTTTCGTGTCGAAGTCGCTGGCGTCATGACGTTCGTGCAACTGGTTCGCGGGATCGCCCTGTAGCCGGTTGACGATGCGCCCACGCTTCACCGCCGGCCGTTGAGCGATCGCATCGGTCCAGCGTTGCACGTTCTTGTAGTCCTGCACGGAGAGGAATTCGCCCCCGCCGTACAGCAGCCCTTTCGCCAGCCCGCCATACCACGGCCACACGGCCATATCGGCGATCGTGTATTCGGCACCGCCCAGATACTCACTTTCCGCGAGGCGGCGATCGAGCACGTCCAACTGCCGCTTGGTTTCCATGGCGAAGCGGTCGATCGCGTATTCGATCTTGATCGGCGCGTAAGCGTAGAAGTGGCCGAACCCGCCGCCCAGATACGGCGCGCTGCCCATTTGCCAGAACAGCCAGGACAGGCATTCGGCGCGCGCGGCGGCCTCGGTGGGCAGGAACGCGCCGAATTTTTCGGCGAGGTACAGCAGGATCGCGCCGGACTCGAACACCCGGATCGGTTTCGGGCCGCCGCGATCCAGCAGCGCCGGGATTTTGGAGTTCGGGTTGATCGCGACGAAGCCGCTGCCGAACTGATCGCCCTCACCGATCCTGATCAGCCAGGCGTCGTATTCCGCGCCGGCATGGCCAAGCGCCAGAAGCTCTTCCAGCATCACGGTGACTTTTTGGCCGTTCGGTGTGCCCAGAGAATAAAGTTGCAACGGATGATGACCGACCGGCAATTCCTTCTCATGCGTGGGGCCGGCGACCGGGCGATTGATATTCGCGAAACGGCCGGTCGTGGGCTTGTTGATCCAGACCGGCGGCGGCGTGTATTCGGTGGTGCTGCTCATGGGAGACTCCTTGAAATGTTGGCGCGCAACCTGGCCATGCCGGACGGATCGCGCAAGCCGGGGCGTTCCCGAGCCGGACGTTTGCCGCGCCTGTGAAAACATCGCATGATGCCACCAACCGCCTTCAGGAGTGCCTGCATGCCACTCGACTCCCACCGCGTCCATGAAATCCCGGACGATCTGCTCGCCGCCATCGATTATTGTTACGAGCAGGGCTGGACCGACGGTCTGCCGGTCATTCCGCCCGTGCTTGAGCGTGTCCACGCCATGCTCGCGTTCGAGGGCCGCCCGCCGGAAGCCGTGATCGCCACGCATCCCGCCACCACCTTGCAACTGACGGTGCACGCCGCCGCGGTCAACGCGGTCATGGCCGGCTGTCTGCCGGAGTATTTCCCCGTGCTGATCGCCGCGTTCGAGGCGATGGACAAGCCGGAGTTCAATTTCCACGGCTCGACCGCCAGCACCGGCGGGTCGGCGCCGCTGCTGATCGTCAGCGGACCGGTCTGCGACGATATCGGCATGAACGCGGACGTGAATTTGTTCGGCCCAGGAAACCGGGCGAACGCGACGATCGGGCGCGCGGTGCGGTTGATTCTGCGCAATGTGTTTCAGATGATTCCGGGGATTTCCGACAAATCCACGCAGGGCAATCCGGGCAAGTACAGCTTTTGCATCGCCGAACGGGCGCGCGGCAATCTCTGGCCGTTGCTGTGCGAAACGCAGGACTATCCGCCAGGCGTGTCCAGCGTCACCGTGTTCGCCGGCGGCGGCTTCTGCAACGTCGAAAACCACGGCGGCAACACGCCGGAGCAAATTCTGGGCTCTGTCGCCGACGCCATGGCGAATTACGGCTGCATCACATTGGGGCAGAGCGTGGTGATTCTGTCGCCCGAGCACATGGCGATCGTCGCCGGCGCCGGCTGGAGCCGGGCGGACGCGCAATCGTTTCTGTTCACGCGGGCAAAACGGTCCGTTGAGGGAATGAAGTCCGTCGGTAAGTACCGGGACAGCGAATACGACCGCCAGCACGGCGACAAAGCCGATGCGCTGGTCCAGGACGGCCATGTCCATCGCGGGCTGTCGCCTCAGGACATCCTGATCGCGATGGGGGGCGGCGACGCCGGCGGCCATTCATGTTTCATTCCATCGTGGAGCCGGGGCCGGGGCTCCATCATGCAGCACAAACCGATCGGCGTTTGCATCGATTGCGGATAACCAGGGGAACAACGAAATGCGATTATACGATCCGACATCGTCGGGGCCCGAACGCAGCCTGTCTCGCGCGCCGGCGCTGACCGGGCTTGAGGGCAGGACAATCGGCATTCTGGAAAACAACAAGCTGAACGCCATGGAAATGCTGCGGGAAGTCGCGGCGTTGTTCGAAACCCGGCACAATTGCACGGTCCGCTCGGTCTGGCACAAATCCAACGCCAGCGCGCCCGCGCCGGCCGGGATGCTGGCCCAGGCGGTGGGTGAGGTGGACTTTCTGATTACCGGGTTGGGCGATTGAGGCTCTTGCTCGACGTGCAGTTTGCATGACGGCATCAGCTTCGAACAACTGGGTAAGCGGGCGGTGGTGCTGTGCACCGAACCGTTCGAGGTGACGGCGAAGAATATCGCCCGGATCATGGGGTTGCCAACCTATCCGTTCCTGAAGGTGCGGCATCCCATTGGCAGTTGCACGTTACCGGAACTCAAGGAACGGGCGGAGGCCGCGTATCTCCAGGCGTTGCCGATCCTGTTGGAGGACTGAAAGGGACATGAGCAATCCGGCGTTTCAATTCGATCACGTACACATCATCAGCGAGAACCCGCATGCGTCGGCCGCCTGGTATGTGGAGATGTTCGGCGCGACGATCGCCGCCGATACGATCGCGCGTGGGGCCCCGCAGATCTTCGTCGAACTGGGTGGGATGACGATCCTTATTCGTGGCCGCCGGCCGGGGGAGGATCCGGCCGCCGCGAGGCCGATGCGGCCTTACGCGGATTATTCAAGCCATAACGCGTACGGAACGGACCACTTCGGGTTCATGTACCGGGGCGATCTGACCGCGTTCCACGATGAGTTGCGCGCCAGGGGCGTGAGCTTTCCGGTTGCCCTGAAGCAGGGCGTGGGCGGTAGCCTGCTGTGCTATGTGGCAGCGCCCGATGGCGTCAGCATCGAACTGATGCAGGCCTGAAGCCGCGGTCAGGCCAACGCGCGCCGCAGCAGGTCGACCGATTCGCGTACGCCGTCCTCCGGCGACAGAGCAAGGTCTTCGTGTTCGATCGATAGCACGTCGTCGTAGCCGGCCCGCGTCAGCGCGCCGGCGAACGCGCGCCACCAGGATGCGTCGTGACCGCGGCCGAGCGTGACGTACGACCACGCGCGTTCCGCCAACCGTTCCATGGGCGTGACGTCGATCAGGCCATGCACCGCCGCGACGGCCGTGTCGATCCGTGTGTCCTTGGCATGGACATGGTAAATCGCGTCGCCAAGCGCCCCCACCGCGGCGAGGG
>Ga0182012_10007114_pt1 | contig 11260 bp, 10 predicted proteins | sample 612S2SmetaG_FD_120486 | JGI IMG/M metagenome (GOLD analysis project Ga0182012, IMG submission 120486) | Permafrost microbial communities from Stordalen Mire, Sweden - 612S2S metaG | ecosystem: Environmental > Terrestrial > Soil > Wetlands > Permafrost | place: Sweden: Stordalen | collected...
ACACGGGTGGTCCTGGTACGCAGGAAGGATTTCATCAACGACTCCTTGTTCGGCGCCAGGACGGTCGAACCAAACAAGCTGCTGGCCCCTACCCATACCCGACAAAACCTACTGATTTACTCAGCTAAAGATAAGGTAAGAGCCCGTCGGTTGTCAACCGGCGATACTCCCGGTCGGGCAAGTTCCCCACAATTGGGGAGCGACGGAAGAATGAGGTGACCGGTGAGGGTCCGGGCCATGCCCTACCACCCCTCCACCGGTGGCCGGACCGAGGGGGCGCCGACGGCCTGACCAGGGTCCTTTACCCCATCAGCGCTCTCGGCTAGCTTCACCGTACTGCCCACCCCGGTGGTGACGTGGTGCGCAGCCGACAGCGACCATCGACTCCGAGGAGCAGGCTGTGAGCCAGGCAGCGACCACCACCGGGGCCGCAACCAGTGGCGAGGGGCTCACCCGCGACGTCGGCTTCTTCGGCCTCCTCCTGACCTCGGAAGGCTCGATCATCGGGTCGGGCTGGCTGTTCGGAGCCCTGGCCTGCTCGCTCATCGGCGGGCCGGCGGCCATCATCGCCTGGCTCATCGGCTCGGTGGCCGTGATCCTGTTGGCGCTGGTGCACGCCGAGTTGGGCGGGATGTTCCCGGTCAGCGGAGGGACCACCCGGTTCCCCTACTACGCCTTCGGGGGCCTGGCCGGAGCCTCCTTCGGGTGGTTCTCGTGGTTGCAGGCGGTCGGCACCGCCCCCATCGAGGTGGAGGCGGCCATCACCTACACCGGCAACTACTGGCACGGCCTCACGACCGTGTCGGGCGGGGTTCCGGTCCTCACCGGCCTGGGGTACCTGGTGGCCACTGTGATGATGGCCCTCTTTGTGGTGGCCAACCTGTTCGGGGTCCGCTACCTGATGCGGGCCAACAACGCCATCACCACGTGGAAGGTGCTCATCCCCACCCTGACCATCTTCGTCCTCTTCTTCACCCACTTCGACACGTCCAACTTCACCAGCCACGGCTTCGCCCCGTTCGGCCTGCACGGGATCCTCAATGCCGTGAGCGACGGAGGGGCGGTCTTCGCCCTGGTGGGGTTCGAGCAGGCGGTCCAGCTGGGCGGGGAGAGCAGGAACCCCCAGCGGGACATGCCCCGGGCGGTCATCTTCTCCATGCTGATCGGCGCCACCATCTACATCCTGTTGCAGGTGGTGTTCATCGGAGCCCTGCCCGAGCACGCCCTGGCCCACGGATGGGCCAACGTCAGCTTCACCGGGATCTTCGGGCCGTTCGCCGGCCTGGCCAAGGGGTTGGGCCTGGCCTGGCTGGCCTACATCCTCTACGCCGACGCCATCATCGCCCCGACCGGATCCGGCCTCATCTACACCACCACCACCAGCCGGATCACCTACGGGATGAGCAAGAACGGGCACGTCCCGGTGATCTTCGAGAAGACCACCAAAAAGTCGAAGGTGCCGATCTTCGGGTTGATCTTCACCTTCTTGATGGGCCTCCTGCTGTTCCTGCCCTTCCCGGGGTGGCAGAAGCTGGTCGGCTTCATCACCTCGGCCACCGTCCTCATGTACGCCGGTGCCCCCCTGGCGCTCGGTGCCCTCCGGCACCAGAAGCCCGACGCCGAACGGCCCTACCGGCTCCCGTGGGCCGCCGTCTTGTGCCCGGCCTCGTTCGTGTCGGCCAGCCTGATCATCTACTGGAGCGGCTGGGAGGTGGTCTGGAAGCTGATGGTGGCCGTGGTCCTCGGCTACATCCTCATGGGCGTGTCCCGGATCACCAACGCCAACCCGGTGCACTCGCCCATCGACGGGAAGGCGGCCATCTGGCTCTGGCCCTACCTGGGGGGGCTGACCCTCATCTCCTACCTCGGACAGTTCCAGGGGGGCCGCGGGAACATCCCCTTCTATTGGGACATGGTGGTGGTGGCGGTCTGGAGTCTGGTGGTCTACTACACGGCCATCCGGCTCCGGCTACCGGAGTCCAAGGTGGACGAGTACGCCAAGGGCGTCTACGGCTTCGAGAGCTGACGTCGGCCGGGTGCGGTCCAGTCCGGTCCGGTCCCCTCAGGTGTAACCCTGCATGATGTGCTCGACCCACCAGGCCGGGGCCGCGCCCATCAGCGTCTGGAGATCCCAGTAGTCCCACCAGCGGATGATGGACCCTCCACGCAGCTCGTGGACCGAGACGAACGGGAGGGTCACCTGTTCGCCGGTGTGCCAGTGCCAGGTCTCGGCGTGCTCGGTGACCACCGTGTCACCCTCGGCCACCATCAGCCGGAGGCTGTGGTGGTACTCGGCGATCGGCTCCAGTCCCAGCCGTAGCCGAGCCACGATCTGGTCCGGGCCGCGGGCCACGTCGTCGGCCGGTGAGGGGACGTCGGTGTACTCGCTGTCCTCGACGAAGAACCGTCCGATGCTGTCCCAGTCGCGGCGGTAGAGCGTCTCCCACAGCTCCCGGACGGTCTGCTTGTTGGCGTCGGTGTCGGTTCCGGTTTCGCTTCCCACCGCATCTCCTCGCTGTCGGGTCGGCCACCCCGGCCACCGGCCGGGCACCGTACCCCCGGGTTCCGGGCACCGTACCCCCGGCTTCCGGGTCCCCGCCCGTCATCCGGCGTTCATCTGGCGGAAACCAGCCGCCCGACCAGCCCCACTACGATCACCGACGAATGGCCAAGGACCGATCCGACAGCGACTCCACCGGACCGGCGGCGGATGGACCGGTGGCGGGTGGACCGGCGCCCGTCGCCGACAGCACCGCGGCGGGCGGACCGGCGCCACCGCAGGTGGTGTCCAAAGCCGCCTACGAGAAGGAGCTGGCCCGCCTCCAGACCGAACTGGTCCGGATGCAGGAGTGGGTGGTCCACCGGGGCCTGCGGGTCATGGTCATCTTTGAGGGCCGGGACACGGCGGGCAAGGGCGGCACCATCAAACGGATCATGGAGCGCCTCAATGCCCGGTACTGCCGGGTGGTGGCCCTCGGGACCCCCACCGACCGCGAACGGACCCAGTGGTACTTCCAGCGCTACATCGCCCACCTGCCGGCGGCGGGCGAGATCGTCCTGTTCGACCGGAGCTGGTACAACCGGGCCGGCGTGGAGAAGGTCATGGACTTCTGCACCGAAGAGGAGCACGCCGAATTCTTCCGGACCTGCCCCCAGATCGAGCGGGCGTTGGTCCGCTCGGGGATCATCCTGGTCAAGTACTGGCTGTCCCTCAGCGACGAGGAGCAGGAACGAAGGTTCACCGAGCGGATCAACAACCCCGGGAAGCGCTGGAAGCTGAGCCCCATGGACCTCGAAGCCCGGGCCCGGTGGGTGGACTACGCCGAGGCCAAGGACGAGATGTTCGCCTACACCGACATCAAAGAGGCACCGTGGTACGTGGTGGACGCCGACGACAAGAAGGCCGCCCGCCTCAACATCATCAGCCACCTGCTGGAGATCGTCCCCTACGAGGCGGTGCCCCACGAGACCGTGGAACTCCCCCCCCGCCAGCAACGGGCCTACGAACGACCTCCCATCGACAGCCAGACCTGGGTCCCGAACCGCTACGTGGTGCGCTGACGTGCGCAAATTCATCATCATGGGGATCCAGGGCAGCGGCAAGGGCACCCAGGCCAAACTGATGGCCGAGGACCTCGACCTCGAGCACTTCAGCGTCGGGGACATCTTCCGGTGGAACGTCCAGCACCACACCAAGCTGGGAGCCCAGGTCAAACGGGTCATGAACGCCGGCCAGCTGGTCGGCGACGACCTGGTGGAATCGGTGGTCCGCCAGTGCCTGGCCGACCACGACTGGAACTTCGGGTTCATCATCGACGGCTTCCCCCGCAACGCCCGCCAGGCCGAGTTCTTCCTCGAGACCTACGACATCGACGGGGTCATCAACCTCCACCTGCCCGACGAGGAGGTCATGCACCGGGTGCTGGCCCGCAGGCTCTGTTCCCAGTGCGGGCTGGACTACAACCTCATCGCCCACCGCCCCCGGCAGGATGACACCTGTGACGTGTGCCAGGGGAAGCTGATCACCCGGGCCGACGACAACCCCGAGGCCCTGGCGGCCCGGTTGGTCGCCTATCACGAGGAGACCAAACCGCTCATCGAGATCTTCGAGCGCAAGGAGTTCGTGGCCACCATCGACGCCACCAAGCCGGTGCCCGAGGTGCAGGCGGCGATCCGGGCGCGGTTCGGTCTGCCCGCCGCCACCGGCTGACCGGCGCCCCTCACCCCAGGGCGGTGCCCCTCACCCCGGGGCGGCGCCCCTCACCCCAGGGCGGCGCCCCTCACCCCGGGGCCCGACGCCGGGCCTTGGACTCGGCGGCCAACACCTTGGCCCGTTCGGCGTTGCGTTCCGATGCCTGGCGCGGGCGCAGGCCCTCCCCGAAGGCCTGGCGGATGTACTGCTGGACGTCGGTGGCCTGGGTGGCCAGAGTGAGCAGGTCGTTGGACGCCTGGAGGTGGGTCCGGATCCCCATCAGATCCCACGCCCGGCGGATGTTGGCCTTGGCCGCCATGAGCGTGGTCAACGGAGCCTGCGCCACATGGAACGCCAGTTCGTCGACCTCGTCTTCGAGCCGCTCCCGCGGGACCACCCGGTTGACCAGACCCATCTCCTTGGCCTGGGCCGCCCCCAGCTGCTGGGCGGTGTACATGTACTCCGAGGCCTGCTTCCAGTTCATGAACAGCCACGGCTCGATGCCGGTCTCCATGGTCGGCATGGCCATGCCCTGCAGCACCGGAAACTGGAAGTAGGCGTCCTCGGAGGCCACCGTCATGTCGGTGAGCAGACCCCACACGGTCCCGCCGCCGAGGCAGTAGCCGTGCACCTGGGCGATGGTGATCTTCGGGAAGTCCCACAGCTTCAGCACCGGGGTGCCGTAGATGTCCCACTGCCCCTTCCACGGACTGCCCAGCTTGGCGGTGCTCTCGTCGATCTCCCGCATCTCCGTGCCGGGGGTACCCGTCACCACGTGGCCGGCGCTGAACCCGGGCCCGTTGGCCTTCAGCACCACGACCTTGATGTCGTAGTCGTGATCGGCGTCGTCCAGGCAGGTGTCGACGTCGAAGACCAGGGCCGACGACTGGATGTTGGCCTTTTCGGCGTAGTCGAAGGTGATCCAGGCGACCGGGCCGTCCTTCTCGTAGATGACCGTGTCGAGGGTTCGGGTCTCCATCATCGCTCCTGTCGCAAGGGGGTCCGCCTGGTCCGCCAGGCGCCCGCGAAGCTAGCAAAGCAGGGCCGCTGCCACTCCGGTGGTCTCCGGGGGCTCCACCCCCTAATGTGCGTGGTCCGGCACCGTCCCGACGACGACCGGGTGGAGGAACGAGGACCGGGCGGCACCGGCCTGCCGGTCGGGGGAGTGACCATGGAGATCCGCATCCCGAAGCTCGGCATGGAGATGACCGAGGGCACGGTGGCCCGCTGGCTGGTCGAGGACGGCGCCCGGGTCGCCCAGGACCAACCGCTCTACCTGCTGGAGACGGACAAGGTCGAGAACGAGGTCCTGGCCCCGGTGTCGGGGGTCCTCCGGTGCGTCGCCGAAGAGGGCGGGACCTATCCGGTGGGCGAGCTCATCGCCGAGCTCACCGACTGACAGAACAGACCAAACTGCGGAGGCGGATCGTACCGACCGGCGGCGGCGGATCGTACCGACCGGCGGAGGCGGATCGTACCGACCGGCGGCGGCGGACCTATCATGACCGGCGGACGACGGCCGGCCGGGGGGATGCGGACATCGGACGCTGTCAGCGGCGCAAGGGGGAGATGTGGGCGAGGACGAGGACCGGATCAGGCGGACCCTCAGCGAGTACAGCCAGCGGTGCGATGACGGGCGGTACGACGAGTGGTCCCAGCTGTTCACCGAGGACGCCCGGTTCGTCGTGTCCGGCACCGAAGCCCGCGGCCGCCCCGCCATCCGCGACCTCATGACCCGGATGCTCCCGCCGGGCCAGGGGGGCAAGCACATCACCAGCAACACGCTGGTGGACATCGACGGCGACACCGCCACGTCGACCACCGACTACCTGTTCGTGCGGCCCACCGGGGCCGGCCCGACCATCGTGGCCGCCGGCCGCTACCACGACCAGCTGGCCCGGGACGGTGCCGACTGGAAGTTCCGCCTGCGGTCCATCACCATGCTCGACGACCCCGGGGACGCCTCCGGTGACTGACGCCGGGCGTCGCGCCGCTCCGGGGCCGGCCACGCCGGTGGCCCTGCGTCCCGGCGATGTCCCCTTCGCCATGGGCCCGGACAGCGCCGTGCCGGCCGAGCGCTACCGCGACCGGGGTTTCGCCGCCCTCGAGCGGGAGCGGCTGTGGCCCCGGGTCTGGCAGATGGCCTGCCGCCTGGAGGAGATCCCGTCGGTCGGGGACTACGTGGAGTACACCATCTGCGACCAGTCCGTCCTGGTGGTCCGGGTGGACGCCGACACGGTGCGGGGGTACTTCAACGCCTGCCGCCACCGGGCCACCGAGCTGGCCAAGGGGTCGGGGTCCTTCTCCGACGGGCGGATCATCTGCCCCTTCCACGGCTGGCGGTGGGATCTGGAGGGGAACAGCACCTTCGTCTTCGGGGCCCACGCCTTCGACGACGCCCAGCTCGCCGGCGATGAGCTGTGCCTCCGCCAGGTCCGGTTGGACACCTGGGGCGGGTGCGTGTGGATCACGCTCCACCCCGACACCCCTCCGCTGCTCGAGTACCTCGACCCCATGCCGAGCCTGCTGGACCCGCTCGGGGTGGCCGACATGCGGGTCGTGTGGTGGAAGCAGACCGTGCTCGAGGCCAACTGGAAGATGGCCCAGGAGGCCTTCATGGAGGGCTACCACGTCCCCGGGACCCATCCCCAGCTGACCCTGGGCCATCCCGAGCAGTACGACCCGGACAGCCTCGTCTACTCCACCTACGAACGGGGCCATTCGAGCTTCCAGCTGCGACCCAACGCCCAGGCCAAGAAGGGACGCCAGGTGGGGGTCAACGAGATCGACGCCATCATCGAGTCGGTCCGGCTGCTCAGCAGCGGACTCGAGGCCATGACCCTGCCCCGGGAGGTCCAGGTGGTGGAGGGCATGCGCACCCGCCCCATCCCCGAGGGGAGCACCTTCGGCGCCGAACTGGTCAAAGCGGTCTACGCCTACGCCGCCGGCGCCGGCATCCCCCTGCCCCCACCCGACCCGGACGCCCTGGCCCGGTGGGGAGGGATGTTCTTCTGCTTCCCCAACTACTTCATCCTCCCCCAGTACGGCAACGCGCTGGTCTACCGGGTGCGGCCCAACGGAGACGACCCCGAGTCGTGCCTGTTCGAACTGTGGTCGTTGACCATCCCGGCGGCCGGGGACGAGGTCCCCCGTCCGGTGTGCCAGGGACCCTTCGCCCCCGACGACACCGAGCACTGGCCCCGCATCCCGCTGCAGGACTTCTCCAACATCGCCCGCCAGCAGCGGGGTATCCACAGCCACAGCATCGAGGCCCTGCGGCTGTCCCCGACCTACGAGGGCGGCATCACCACCATGCACCGCGAACTCGACCGCTACCTCTCGTCCTGAGAGCCCGGACCCACTGTGAGCCCGCCCCCATGAGCACGCCCTCCCCCCTGCCGGCCACCGACGTCACCGTCGTCGGTACCGGCGCCGCCGCCCTGGCCGCCGCCGTCACCGCCCACGACGGCGGCGCACGGGTCACCGTGGTGGAGCGGACCTCCTCGGTCGGGGGCACCACCGCCGTGTCCGGTGGCGGGGTGTGGATGCCCCAGAACCATCTGATGGCGGAACGGGGGGTCGAGGACTCGAGGGAAGAGGCCCTGGCCTACATGACCCGGCTCACCGCCGGCCGGACCCCGGCCGACCTGCTCGAGCGCTACGTCGACGACGGCCCCGGCATCGTGGCCGATCTGGAGAAGCGGGCCGGCCTGCAGCTGTCACCGATGTCGTGGCCGGACTACCACCCCGAGATGGACGGGGCCAAGGCGTCGGGCCGGATGCTGGAGCCGGTGCTGTACGACACCGGCCGGCTGGGTCCCTGGGCGTCCCGGCTGCGGCGGCCCCCGGTGCTGGCCATGCCCCTCACCCTCCAGGAGGCCACCGCCGACTGGCGGCCCGCCTACTTCCCCCAGAACTTCGATGCCGCCGCGGTGCAACAACGGCTGGCCGACCACCGGGTGGCCTGCGGGCAGGCCCTCATCGCCATGCTGTTGGAGGCCTGCCTGGCCCGGGGGATCGAACCGGTGCTGGACACCCGGGCCGCGGAGATCGTCATGGACGGCGACCGGGTGGCCGGCCTGGTGGTGGACCACGACAACCACCGTTCGGTGATCGACACGGCGGCCGTGGTGCTGGCCTCGGGGGGATTCGAGTGGAACGGGGACCTGCGGCGCCGGTACCTCCCGGGCCCGCTCACCCACCCCCACACGCCTCCCGCCAACGAGGGGGACGGGCTGATGATGGCCATGGAGGTCGGCGCCGACCTGGCCAACATGAACGAGGCGTGGTGGTACCCGGCCTCGTCGGTCCCCGGCGAGGAGTACGAGGGCCGTCCCCTGGCCCGGTTCGTCGGGGTCGAACGCACCGCCCCCCATTCGATCATGGTCAACCGGTTCGGCCAGCGCTTCGTCAACGAAGCCGCCAACTACAACGACATGCAGAAGGCCTTCTTCTCCTTCGACGCCAACCAGTACTCCCCCCGCCACCTGCCGTGCTGGGTGGTGTTCGACCGCCAGTACCGGTCGCGCTACTCGGTGGTGACGACCCGGCCGGGCGACCCCGATCCGGAGTGGCTGGCCGTGGGCGGGACCCTGGAGGAGCTGGCCCGGACGGCCGGCATCGACCCGGTCGGCCTGACCGAGACCGTCGGGCGGTGGAACCGGTTCGTGCGGGAGGGCAAGGACCGCGACTACGACCGTGGGGCCAGTGCCTACGACCGGTTCCACGGAGACCCGTCGGCCCCCCACCCCAACCTCGGCACCGTGGAGGAGGGCCCGTTCTACGCCCTACCGGTCCACATCGGTTCGGTGGGGACCAAGGGTGGGCCCCGGGTGGACCGTCACGGGCGGGTGCTCCACGTCCGGGACCGCCCCATCCCCGGCCTCTACGGGGCCGGCAACGTGGTGGCCAGCCCGGCCGGGCCGGCGTACTACGGCGGGGGGACCTCCATCGGCATGGGTCTGGTGTGGGGGCACTTCGCCGGCGACCATGCGGCTGCCTTCGCCACCGGCGGGACACCCGGATGAGCGCGGAAGGGGTGGGTACGGGCGGAGCGGCCGCGGCCGGGGCGGGCGGAGATCCGTCCGGCCCCACGCCGGACCAACGGCGGGAGATGTACCGGCTGATGTCGTTGATCCTGGCGGTGGACGAGCGGGTCCGCCGGGGCCTGAGCGGCGGCGAGTTCGCCTGCACCTACTGGCCGGCCACCGGCCAGGAGGCCATCGCCGCCGCCCTGGGCACCGTGCTCCGCCCGGACGACCAGTTGGTGACCACCTACCGGGGTCTCCACGACCAGGTGGCCAAAGGCGTACCCCTCGGACCGCTGGCCGCCGAGATCCTCACCCGGAGGACCGGGGTCAACGGCGGCAAGGGCGGCGTCATGCACGTCTCCCACCCCCCGTCGGGCCTGGTGCTGTCGACCGGCATCGTCGGTTCGGGTCTGCCCATCGCCGTCGGGGTGGCCCTGGCCGCCCGGCTCCGGGGCACCGACCAGGTCACCGTGGCCAGCTTCGGCGACGGGGCCACCGGCACCGGTTCCTTCCACGAGGCGGTCAACCTGGCCGCGGTGTGGAAGGTCCCGGTGGTGTTCTGTTGCCAGAACAACGGCTACGCCGAGATGACCCCGACGGCCGAGGCCCAGCCGGTGGGCGTCGCCGACCGCGCCGCCGGCTACGGGATCGACGGGGTACGGGTGGACGGGAACGACCCCGATGCCGTCCACCGGGCCCTGACCGCGGCGGTGGACCGGGCCCGGGCCGGCGGCGGCCCCGTCCTTCTCGAATGCCTCACCTACCGGCTGTGGGGCCACTACTTCGGCGACCCCATGCGGTACATCCCCCCCGGGGAGCTGGACGAGGCCCGGCGGTCCGAACCGGTGGGGCGGTACCGGGCCCGGCTCATCGCCGACGGCGTGCTGGCCGACACCGGGGCCGACAGCATCGACGCCGGGGTCCGGTCCGAGGTGGATGCGGCCTTCACCGCGGCGCTGGCCGCCGCCGCGCCCGAGCCCGGTGACGCCTTCGTGGACGTCTACGGACCGGCAGGGGGATAGCCATGGCCGGAGCTGACGCCGCCGACGGCACCGCAGCCACCGACACCGCCGACGGCACCGTCCGGACCATGCGCGAGGCGCTGAACGGTGCCCTGGCCGCGGCCATGGCCGCCGACCCCTCGGTCGTCCTGATCGGCGAGGACCTGGCCGACCCGGCCGGGGGCATCTCGCAGGTGACCCGGGGCCTGTCCACCACCTTCGGCACCGACCGGGTCCGGGACACCCCCATCTCCGAGGCGGCCATCGTCGGTGCCGCCGTGGGCGCGGCGGCGGCCGGGCTGCGGCCGGTGGCCGAGGTCATGATCATGGACTTCATCAGCATCGCCCTCGACCAGCTGGTGAACCACGCCGCCAAGGCCCGGTTCATGTCGGCGGGGTTGCTGTCCATGCCCCTCACCGTGCGGACCGCGGTGTTCGGGGGTATCGGCTCGGGAGCCACCCACTCCCAGACCTTCGAGACCTGGCTGGCCCACGTACCGGGCCTGAAGGTGGTGGTCCCGTCCACCCCGGCCGATGCCGCCGGCCTCCTGACCTCGTGCATCTTCGACGACGACCCCTGTGTCTTCGTCGAGAACGTGGCCCTGTACGGGACCTCGGGACCGGTGCCCGGGGGGGACCACCGGATCCCGCTGGGGCGGGCCGAGGTGAAGAGGCCCGGTCGGGATGTCACCGTGGTGGCCTACGGCCGGACCGTGCGGGATGCGCTGGCCGCCGCCGAGCTGCTGGCGGCCGAACAGGTGGAGGTGGAGGTGGTGGATCTCCGCACCCTGGTCCCCCTGGACGCCGCCACCGTGCTGGAGTCGGTGGGCCGGACCCGCCGGGCCGTGGTGGCCCACCACGCCACCCGGTTCGCCGGATTCGGGGCCGAGGTGGCCGCCCTCATCGGCGAGGAGCTCTTCGGTGACCTGGCCGCACCGGTGCGCCGGGTGGGTGCGGCCTTCGCCCCGATCGGGTCGGCGGCCTCGCTGGAGGCGGCGGTCATGCCGTCGGCGGCGTCCATCGCCGAGGCCGTGCGC
>Ga0182012_10007119_pt1 | contig 11256 bp, 6 predicted proteins | sample 612S2SmetaG_FD_120486 | JGI IMG/M metagenome (GOLD analysis project Ga0182012, IMG submission 120486) | Permafrost microbial communities from Stordalen Mire, Sweden - 612S2S metaG | ecosystem: Environmental > Terrestrial > Soil > Wetlands > Permafrost | place: Sweden: Stordalen | collected...
AGCTCGTCACCTGGTTCCCGGTGGTGTTCAGGCTGAGGGCCGACGCGACGTGCGGTATGACTCCCGGCACCACCGACAAGAGTCCGAGGACGAGTACGGCGACGGTCGCACGCGACGTTCGCTTCGCCGCGCGCGTCGGTGCGTCCTCTTCGAGCGTCGCCACGTCGTCATCCAGCGCGGGGGCGACGACTGGGTCGCTCGCGTCGAAGACCTCGGCGTGTTCGTGATCGTGCCCGTGCCCATGTACGTCGTCCGCGTGCCCAACACCGGCGGGCCAACCGGTACCGACCGACTCCTGTTTGAAGCTGAAACGGCGATCGCCCAGCTGTACCTCCCAGCCTCCGTCACGCGAACGGCGCCGTGCCACCCAGCGGGCCAACACATAGCCGACGAGCCAACCGGCCGCGAGGTGGATCGTGATGTACCAGAATGGGACCAATCGCTCGTTCCAGATCACGTTCTGGGGGTCGTAGGTGTAGGCCACGATCGACAGCGCCACCAACGTCGTAAGGATCATGCCGAGGCGGTCGCGCACCGAGAAGGCGACGATCATCGCGATGCCGGCCAGCACGATCACCCAACGGTCACCGCCCGCTCCCCCGGTCGCGTTGAACCAACCGAGTTGGGCGAAGATATCGTGCAACGTGGCCACCGGGTCGTTCGTATAGCCCATGGAGTTCGTGTACTTCTGGGTCGTGACGAACGAGAAGAGCCACCACGCCGAGAGGCCGCCCGACAGCAGTCCGGCCCCGATGGCGAAACGCAGCGGTCGCGAGTAGTCGCCGCGCACCGGCTCGTCGCGCGGGTCACCGATACCGCGACGGTGCAGTAGTTCGAAGATGACGATCACCACCACCGCCTCGATGGTGAAGAACCACGGCAAGATGTGCGAGGCCAACGTCAAACTGAGACTCACCGCGGCGAGCCAGTAGCCCCGTCCGGTACGGACACCGCGTGCGAAGAGCCCAATCGTCAAGAGCGCCAGCGCGAGTGAGAGCGAGAAGGCGTACTCCCCCGCCATCGTCGAGAAGAGGTTCCCGCCATCGATCGTGAAGGACGCATCGAAGAGGAAGGGCAACGTCGCGATCGAGAGCGCGGCCGGAATCGGACGCGGCGCCTTGAACAGTCGTCCCATCATGTACGCCGTGATCGGCATCAGCACCGAGCCGAGGATGGTGGCGAGCTTCATCGCCACCGCGAACGTGATCACGTAACTGCCGAGCGTGGCGAGTAAGTCGGGCAGCACGAAGTAATAGGTGTAGGCCGGCATGCCGGCGAACCAACCGGGATACCACGGCGTCAAGTTGAAGAGGTTGCCCGTGGATCGCAGATACGCGGGCAACGCGATGTGCGAACCGGTGTCGCCGCCCGTGACGAGACTTTGGCTGAAGAGCAGAGTCGGATGCAGTTGCCACACGGTGACGAAGATGACGGCGAAAATCACCGCGAGGTCGAGACGACCCGCGGCGGTGTTGTGCTTTTTCAGCCACTCGCGAATCAGTGGCCCGACCTCTGGTACACGAGCGCCGCGATCGCGACGCCGTTGAATGACACGTGCGTGATCACGCTCGGAATGATCCGCTTGGTCCGCCACAACAGCACCGCGAGCACGACACCGAGGAAGAACAGTCCGAGGAACTGCACCGGCTCACCGTGCGCGGCGGCGAAGAGAGCCGCGCTGGCGAGTACCGCGAGCGTGACCGCCCTTCGCGAACCCACTCGTGTCGCGCCCTCGCTCATCGCACGAAAGAGGACGCCGCGAAATAGCCACTCCTCCATTATTGGCGCCAGCACCATCGTCATAACGATCAACAGCACGAACGTCGCCCCGTGCGCCGCGCCAAAGAGGTGCGTGACCGGTCGATTCAGATGCTTGACGTCGAAGGGCATATAGGCGACGTCGACGAGAAGTTGGCAGATGACCCCCACTGCGACGTAGGCGACGTCGCTCGGTCGCGGCCGCCACTGTTGGGGCAGCGACTTAAGATTTCCGTAAAAGTAGGCGTAGTAGATCGCAGCGCCAAAGCCGATCCACAGTCCCACGAGTCCGAGCGCGTTCGACCACCACGGTGGCGACGAGGCATTCGAGAGGGCGGTGACTCCTCCGCGATAGTTCGTAATCGCCACGCCGAGCGTCTCTAGAACCACTCCAATGAGTTGTCCGGCGAGGAATCCAAGGAAGCCGGCGAGCACAATCGCCAATGCTCGTGGCCGCTCGAGTGAATCGGCGTCGATCATTGCACCCACAAACAATTACCCTAACCGGCGTCGAGTTTTCCACAGGTGCAAGTCGATGTGTCGCTGTTCACCTCTAGTCTGGTCAAGTGAGTGACGCACCTGAACCGCCCAATGGCTACAAGAAATACCTGCCCGGTGGCGATAAGCCAATGGAGCCGGACGCTCGACGTCGCGTGTGGATGGTCGGCCTGCTCTGTTTCCTCATCGGCATCCTCATCATCCCCTCCCTGTTCTCGCACAAGAACGTAAAGACGCTTTCGTACTCCGCGTTGGTCCACGACGCGAACCGCCACGTCATCTTCTCCTCGAGCATCAATAGTTCGACCGGCGTCATCACCGGACGGCTGAAGGACGGGACGACCTACAGCGCCAACGGTCCGAACCCGGTGCTGCCCAAGGAGATCGACACGCTCGAGACGGGTAAGAACAACGTCACCTTCGAGAACCCGAGCAACCTCCTCTCCGCGCTGCTCCCCTACATCATCTGGATCGGACTCTTCGTTGGCCTGATGGTCTTCATCAGTCGTCAGGCGAAGGGACAGATGCAGGGCATGTTGTCCGTTGGTCGCTCGAAGGCGAAGCAGTTCAATCAAGATCGCCCGAAGACCACCTTCGCTGACGTCGCCGGTTACTTCGGCGTCAAGCAGGAGATCAGCGAGGTCGTCGAGTTCCTCAAGACGCCGGGACGCTACAAAGAGATCGGCGCCCTCATCCCCAAGGGCATCTTGCTCGTCGGACCTCCCGGCACCGGCAAGACGATGCTGGCGCGCGCGGTGGCCGGTGAAGCCGGCGTGCCCTTCTTCTCCGTCTCGGGATCGGACTTCATGGAGATGTTCGTCGGCGTCGGTGCCAGTCGCGTCCGCGACCTCTTCTCCACCGCTCGCAAGCAGGCGCCCGCCATTGTCTTCATCGACGAGATCGACTCGATCGGTCGCAAGCGCGGCGCCGGCGTCGGCGGCGGACACGACGAGCGCGAGCAGACCCTCAACCAGATGCTCAATGAGATGGACGGCTTCGATCCGTCCGAAGGCGTCGTGGTCATCGCCGCGACGAACCGACCCGACGTCCTCGACCCGGCGCTCTTGCGTCCGGGCCGCTTCGACCGACAGATCGTGGTACCGCTGCCCGACCTCGACGAGCGGCTCCCCATCCTCGAGGTCCACGCGAAGAATAAACCCTTGGACCCCTCGGTCAGTCTCGAGATGGTCGCTCGGGGCACTCCCGGCATGAGTGGCGCCGACTTGGCCAACCTGGTCAACGAGTCGGCCCTGCACGCCGTGCGCCGACACTCGTCGACGATCGGCATGGAGGACTTCGAGTCGGCGAGGGACCGCGTCATGATGGGACAGCTTCGCGACACGATGGTCTTGATGGACGATGAGCGCGAGCGCGTCGCGTTCCACGAAAGCGGACACGCGTTGCTGGCCTACGTCCTGGAGAAGACCGACCCCCTGCACAAGATCACGATCATCCCGCGCGGTATGGCGCTCGGTGTGACGATGACGCTGCCCGAAGAGGACCGTCACATCGTGGCGCGCCAGTACCTCGAAGACTCCCTGTGCATGCGCATGGGCGGGCGTGTCGCCGAGCTCCTCGTCTACGGCGACCTCTCGACGGGCGCCGCTGACGACCTTCAGCGCAACACCGAACTGGCGATCCGCATGGTCCGTGAGTGGGGCATGTCCAAGGAGATTGGGCCAATGGCCTGGGGATCGAATAACCAGGTGTTCCTAGGCGAAGACCTCATGCACACCCGCGATTACTCCGATCACACGTCCCAGGTCATCGACGACGAGGTCGAGCGCATCCTGCGCGAACAGGAGTCACGCGCCATTGAGGTGCTGACACTGCACCGTCGAGGGCTCGAAGCGCTCGCGCGCACGTTGCTCGAACAAGAGACCGTCGACGGCGAGACCGCCGCGCGTCTCATCGACGAGGCGCACGGGGAGCAGGTTCACCCCGAGGGCACGAAGACCGTGAGTTCGTTGACGGGCGTCGGGGCCGCGTCCGCGAAGAAGACGCCGCCGGTCACGCCCGTGGTACCGCCACCGAGCTGGCAGCCGCCGACCCTACCGGCCGTCTAACGCCGCCAAGAGCGTCGTCCCCGCCGGCGTAGTGGGACTCGTCAGCGTGACGAGCAACGACGGTCGTGACGCGCTCACCACGATGAACGTGTGTCGAAGCGTCAGCATCTTTGGAAAGTCGGTGCGCAATTCGCTGGTCGTGTTGCCGCTCAGCCGGGTCGCACCATAGGTGACGGACTGGGAGCCATTCGCGCCCTGCGTTGAGCCCACTGGGAACGTCACGAACGAAACCGTGATCGTTCGCGACGAGGTGTTGGTCAGGGCCGCCGCATCAAAGCCGAGTCCGGTGAAGTCCCCGACGAGGAACTCGGGCTCGGGGAGTTCGGGCGCGCTGAGTGCGATGGCACCACCACTGCCCGTCGCCAACGCCGCGATCACCGGTTCACTCGAATGCAACGCAACGGTGGCGTATCCGGCCGCGGGGATGGCGGGATTGGGCGTGAGCGTCACGAGTGCGGTCCCGTACGCGGGCACGCTGACGCTCTGGTTCGCAATGTGGAAGGTCGTGAGTCTCACCTCGAGGGTCACCTGGGCCGCGACGGGACCGGGATTCGACAATCGGATCTGCGCTGTGGCGCCCTGTTCAGTGGTGACCTGGGGGAAGAGTGCGGACGAGAGTGGCGAACTGCTCCCCGAGTTGAGCGAGACCGTCGATCCGGACTGCTGCACACCAATAATGACCAACGATCCGCGCAGCACGTGCACGTGCACGCCCACGTTGGTCGTATTCACGATCTGTGTGCCCAGGTTGAGTTCCACCTGGCCGTGTGCGCCGAGCGATAGTCCTTGGAACTTGGCCGGCGTCGCGAGTCCGGCGCCCGAGTAGGCGACGACGTTGAACACCGCCCGGGTCGCCGTCGGGTTGTAGATGCTCAACTCCGCACTCGAACCGACCGTGGTATTGAACCCCGAGCCGTACCAGTTCGTGACACCCGTTGACGTGCACGGCGCCTCGCCCGTATCGTTCTTGGTGACCTCGACGCCAACGACACCACCGCCGCTGACCAGCGCCCCCACGCCGAACGAGTCACCCTGCAATCGCGCGCTCGGGTCGATCGAGATGGACTTATCCGCCCCGAGCATGGCCTGTCGCGCGTAACGACCACCGGTGTCCGACACGGCGTCGATGGTGACGAGGTGCGCGATGTGCGTCGTGTTGACGAAGGTCACGTGACCCGACGCCCCGTCCTTGGCACTCGTGAGTCCCGTGCAGTACAGCGCGGTGGACTCGGCATTACTCGTGAGAGCGAGGCCTCCGGGCAGTCGGGTGGGATTGGTGCTCTTGGCCATCGAAGCGAAAAAGCCCGTCACGACCAGAACGAGGGCGAGCGCCAAGAAGAGCGGGACGCGGCGAAGGCTACTCACGGTCCGCTCCATGACGAGCGTGGGTCGGGCGACGCCGACCGGTGAAGAGCCACTCAAGTCGGTGCACCCACCCAAAGCCCAACCACATCAACAGCCAGAGCACGAGCGTGAAGAGTGCGAGAACGCCGTTCAACGGCAGTCGGTGGAGCACGAGCGACCCCGTCGGCACCGAGGAGTAGGTGCCCAATTGAAAACTCGGCGTCCACGACGGATCGTCGGCGCGAGGCACCGCAACGCCGTTGACGTCCAGGGTGAAGGCGCTCGCGGGTGCGTAGCCGGCCGTGACGGTGGCGTTGATCGCCAACGGGCCGGTGTTGGCACTGCTCGAAAAGACTGGCAATGGCGCCTTTTCACCCGGCACGATCATGGAAACGGTCCCGTGAAAGAGTGAGTTGGAGAAGACTTCGACCGATTTGGTCTGCAGCACGAGTGAGAGGTCATCTTGGTGTCCGAGTGCGGTCACCAGCACCTTGGGGACCTTATGCAGGGGCACGGCCTGCACGCCAGAGAGTTCGGGAGCCGACGAGTTCATGACCACGATCGTCGAGATGCCCGCGGGGGCGAGGAGTTGACCGAGTCGAACCGTTTGACCTTGCAGCGCCAGTTCGACTGCGCTCAGGACCACGTTGCTCGTACCGGCGTCGGGTGTGGTGAACAGTGTGTCCCCGCCCGGGAGTCCGTCGGTCGACGTGGCTGCGGCGAGTCCCGGCGCGACCGACCATCCAGCGAGTGGGAGCACTGACGGGTCGGCGAGCCACAGCACGCGGTAGCCACCGACCTTGGAGGGAGCGACGGTGCTCAACGACTCCGCGACGCTGGTCGTTGGTAAGTCGAATCGTCCACTACCGAAGATCGCGACGAAGGGGACGGCCGCGACGATCAAGACCGAGACGGCCACACCCGCGATGAGTTGACGCCACCCGAACCCGGCCTGACGCAGGTCGTTCTCAATCGCGCTCACGCCCAACCCGATGAGCAACGCCAACATCACGGCGTAGAGCGCGAGCAGGACATCGAGGTCGGGCGCGAACGAACCCATCCAGTGACGGGCGTCGAGGGTGGCGACCATGAGCGTCAACGTCGCGATGGCGGCCGCCTTGGATGCGATCCGGCGGCGCTCTCCCCTGCACAAGATGAGCCCGACCACCGCCGCGGCGGGCAGGAGCCATCCGACCCAGGCGAGCCCGAAGGTGCCGTCGGTACCGCGCAGGAGTTGGGCGAAGGAGGGCGTTGACCACTGTCCCCGGGCGAGTCCGAAGACCCCGAGTGCTCGACCGCCCGCGAGACCGACGTCGATGGTGAGCGGAAGCAAGAGGACGGCGACGTTCAACCAAATAGAGCCCAGGAGTCGCCAAGCACCTGAGCGGTCGTCGCGATCGTCAGGTTCGAAGAGTCGCGAAACGAACACACCGATGATGACGAGCGCGACCACGATCAACGTCGCCGGTGCCAACGCCGTGAGGACGGCCGTCGTCATCACGAGAACCATTCGCTGACCGGCGTAGGTCGTGCGCCACCCCCGGTGTCCGAACTGCACCGGTTCGCCGTAGGGACCGGTTCGAAACCCTGGCACGTCCATGAGTTCGAAGACCCTGCGCACGATGAAGGGAAGTCCCGCGACGACCATCAGGACGTCGGTTCGCCCCTGACTGACCATGTCGAGTCCCAGCGGTAGTGCCATGTACGCAACGGACCCGATCACGCGAGCTCGGTTTGAAACCCGGCCGCGCAGCAGACGACTCATGCCGATCGCGCCGATGGGGATCATGAAGATGAGCGCGAGGCGCGGCAAGATGCCCATGCGACCGAGAACGAAGGTTCCCGCGAAGGCGAGTACCGCATAACCCGGTGCGCCGGGTGACCCGGTCCCGACGCCATTGGTCGACCACGACGCAAAAAAGTGTCGCCATGTCGTCCACCACGAGTCGAGAGGGGTCAGGCGGCCAATCAACGGCAGGTGCGTGGCGACGAGGTTGCGCGAGCCGATGAGCCACAGCACCGCCACCAGGACGACGAGGGCCGCTTGGGAACGAAACGATGTGAGCATCCGCGATGGGCGATTACGAAGTTCGAGCATCGGGCTCTCGGGGATCTCGTCGAACTCCTCTTCCTCGGAGAACGCCGACGCGAATCCGACGCCATCGACGACCTCGTCGTGGTCAATGAGCACCGCGTCGTCGGGCAGAATGCCCCGGGCACGGTCCAGACCGTCGCGGAGCAAGATCAAGAAGAATCGCTTGAGGCGGCTGGCTCCCCCGACTTGCAGGCGGCGCAAGTCATCGTCGGAGAGGACTTGGATCTCGTGGCGCTGGCGTCGGCGTTCGCGGATGCGCCGACGGTTTCGAAAGAGCCATCGCCACGAACCAAGGATTGCGCCGGCACGGTCGCGGTCGCGACCGACGATGGAGAGGCCGAACTCCATGGTGTCCATCACGAAGAGCCAGAGCAGCGTCGAGAAGGTGGTCCGACGACTCCACCCGGTGGCGACGACGAGGAGTTGGTGTCGACGCTGCAAGTCCTGTCGACTCGCGCCGCGGGTGCCGATGGCGCTCACCGGTCGTTCACCGGCCGCGATCATCTCGCGGTGGGCAACCTTCGCCAATGGAGCGACCACGATGCGCGCGCCCGCGATTTGGGCGCGCCAGCAAAGGTCGAGGTCCTCCCCCAACACCGGAATGATGGGGTCGAAGCCTCGGAGGGTTGCGAAGAGGTCGGAACGTACGAGCGTGGCGCCGCCCGGGGCCACGAAGACATCGCGCTCGAGGTCCTGTTGGCCGTGGTCGATCTCACCTAACTCGATGCGTTCGTGCACGACACCGAAGCGGTCGCACGTCTGGCCAACGTGCAGCAACACCATGGGGTCGTCGTAGTAGACGAACTTCGGGGTGACGATGCCGGCGTTCGCGCGAAAGGCCGCCTCGACCATGAGTTGGAGTGCGTCAGGTTCCAGTCGGACGTCGTCATGACAAAAGAGGAAGAAGGCGGAGCCGTCGACCATCAGAGCCGCCTCATTGCACGCCGCAGCGAAACCGCGATTCTCCTCAAGGACTCGGACGTAGGCGCTGGGCGCGACCGCGGCGACTCGGGCCGAGACGTGGTCCGTCTCCCCGTTCGCCACGACGAGCAGGCTCAGTTCCTCGTAGTTCTGAGCAGCCAAAGAAGCAACAGCGACTTCCAAACCTGGCCCAGGACCGGTGGTAACGACGACGGCGACAACGGCCGGTGCACGAGATTCCATCAGTACTTCAAGGCTAGTTGGCTACCTCGTGAACGCTGGACCCGTTGCGCATGAGAAAACAGTGACTCAGTCGCGGTTTCTAGCGCGCGGACCTTCGAAGTCGCATATCGGCCACGACATCGCTCAGCGACTGACGAAGTGGGATCCTCGGTGCCCAACCCGTCTGCGCACGCAACTTTTCGTAGCTGCCGCGCAGGACCGGGATCTCGGCCGGACGCAATAACTCCTCGTCTCTCACCAATCGCACGTGCGGCGCGATCGTCGCCACCAACTGATCGGCGATGTCCTGGAGCGATACGTCGCGACCCGACGCAATGTTGTACGCCTCGCCGCTCACGCCGTGCTCGACGAGGAGCCGATACGCCCGCACCACGTCACGGACATCACAGAAGTCGCGCCGCGTCGTGAGGTCACCCACGACAATCTCGTCGGAACCGTCCTCGAGGCTCTCCAGAAGTCGATTCACGATGGCCGGGACCACGAACATGTCGGACTGTCCGGGTCCAATGTGATTGAACGGTCGCGCGATCACGACGCGTGAACCGCCGTTACTCACGGCGTCGAGTGCGACCAGTTCGGCGCCGACCTTGCTCGACGCGTACGGATCGGACGGCGCCAGGCGAAAGGATTCGACGAGCGGGAGGTCGTCGGGCCGCACGACGCCATAGACGTTGGCTGAACTGACGACGACGACGACTGCGTCGGGCACGTGCTCACGCGCGCGCTCGAGCACGTTGCGCGTGCCGAGCACGTTGACACGAGTGAACTCGACCTGCTGCAACCACGAGGAGCCCACGTGCGAGAGCGCCGCGAGGTGGTAAATGGCGTCGGGCCGCGTGCGTTGAAGCACTTCGCGCATGCTCGCCTCATCGGTGACGTCACACTCGTGGTCGATGCCCACGACATCGTCACCGCACTCGCCGAGGTGGACGACGAGGTGTCGCCCGACGAACCCTTCGGCACCCGTGACCAGTGCCTTCACGACGAACCCGCCGCCATGTCGTAGGCGACGACGTGCTGGGCGATCGAAGATGACCACGAGAACTGCTCGGCTCGAGCCCGCCCGAGCGACGCGCGTTCCCCGCGCTGCGCGTCCGTCATCGACACGGCCACGTCCAGCTGCGATGCCAGGGCTTCAGAGTTGCCGGCGTCGGCGAGGAGAGCGGTGCCCGCCGCGACTTCGGCCATCACCGTGTCGCTGGACGTGACGACGGTCGCGCCACAGGCCAGCGCCTCGAGGACGGGCAGTCCGAACCCTTCGCCCCTCGACGGGTACGCCACGGTCTTCGCGTGACGTAGCAGTGCCGGGAGTGTCGTGTCATCGACGAAGTCAAGTCGGCGGATTCGATCCTTGGCCGGGTGCTCGGCGATTTGCGACTCGATGGCCTTGAGCCCCCAGCCGGCTTGACCGGCCAACCAGAGTTCGACCTCGGGGTTGCGCGGCGCGATCTCCTCGAAGGCCGTCAGCAACACATCGAGGCCCTTCCTCGGCTCGAACGTTCCCAAGAAGAAGATGTAGGGCCGGTCAACCGGAAGGTGATGGGCGCGCAGCACGTCCTCATCGTGACGCGCGTCAAGCGAGAAACGATCGAGGTCGACGCCGAGCGGGGCGGTCACGAGCGGCGCGTGGCGCGGCACGATCTCGTCGAGCTGACGCGACGTGAAGTCGCTCACGCTGATCAAGACATCGGCGTGCGATGCGGCGTACGTGATGGCTCGTCGAAAGAAGGGAACCTTGGAGCGTTCATGCCACTCGGGGTTCGTGAAGAAGGTGAGATCGTGAATCGTCACCACCGTGGGTTTCGAACGACGATGCGGCATGGTGTAGTGCGGCGCGTGCCACACGTCCGCCGTTCGTGCCGTCGCACTCGTGCCCAGCACCCACGCTTCGTAGAGCAGTCGAGATGCGCGGGCGTTGGGCACGACCGACGCAACGTAGGACGCCGGTGACCAGTCATGCCAGCGCAGCGTGTCGTCACGTCTCGTGACGAGCGTCGTGTCGACGCCATTGGCCGGAAGCCGACGGGCCAGTTCGGCAATGTATCGACCGGCACCCGCGAGTTGCGGGGGAACGGCCGACACGTCGAGTGCGACCCTCATTGCCAGGCCGCCAAGTGGTCAAGGGCAACATTGCGCCACGTGAGATCGGCGACCGACGCCCGTCGCCGTGACCGGATCGCATCATCGTTGCCCAAGGTGAGGGCCGTGATTAAACCTTGCGCGATCGCGTCCACGTCGAGGGGGTCAACGCGCACTACCTCAATGTTGTCCTGGACGCTGGGTGTCGTCACGCTCGCCACCACCCGAGAACCGGCGTGCAGGGCTTCGACG
>Ga0182012_10007121_pt1 | contig 11250 bp, 10 predicted proteins | sample 612S2SmetaG_FD_120486 | JGI IMG/M metagenome (GOLD analysis project Ga0182012, IMG submission 120486) | Permafrost microbial communities from Stordalen Mire, Sweden - 612S2S metaG | ecosystem: Environmental > Terrestrial > Soil > Wetlands > Permafrost | place: Sweden: Stordalen | collected...
GCCTAACGAGAAAAGCTGAGCCACCGTCGTCTCGCGATATGAACCGCGACCGCGGAACGGCCAGCGCCAACGACGGTTGACTCTGGCGACTGGTTGGGCAGCAGGCTCATAACTGGTTGGGCAGCATGGCTCTCACTTCAAGGTAAAATTACTTTGTCTACCAACTGAATGATAGTGACACTATTTGTCGAACCATCCGTTGCCAACTCGACTGTGGCCTCAATATCACCAGTGCCTAGCTGTCTCCATGTCCAGTGACCTGCCACAAAACTGGGAGGCTGTCCGTCGTGAAATGGCTGGCTGTGATATGTCGCGGCTGCCTTCTCATTGGCTAAACGTATGGAGACAGCCTTGGCTTGGTCTGCGGTCAGTGATGCAGTCTGATGTGTGCTGGTGCAACCGACCAGCAGAAGTGCGAAAAGAATGATGAGTGGTGTTTTCATAAAGTACAATGCAGCCTAACACGGATTCGACCGCACTTTGCGTTTAATCCATTTCGACATGTGGCGATGATATTTCAGACCTGCAAGATTGTACAGCATGGCTTATTCTTGCTTTCCGATGAATATTTAGCCGGGGAAAACCGCATGCGGAGGGGCAAGTTGATTCCCAATCTCCAATTAAAATTGCCGGCGCAATTTCACGAGGTGATGCGGTTTAAGCGCTTGAATAAGCGCACCGAAACGGCTTATTGGCCGAGGAAGACCCGCCGTCAGACTGCTGATACCAATTCCCAATGAAAATCGGTAAGAAACCTTCCCGACGCCGAACCGTCCCCAGTGGTCGGACGCAAGGAAATGGCATTCGGCTGGCGGCGATTCTCCCTCTCCCCGAGGGAGAGGGCAGGGGTGAGGGGGAAGCTGGCAACCTCAAACATTTCGCCCTCCATCTTGGTTGGAACCTGCCGATTTTCAATGAGAAGTGGTCTGTAACCACTGAATCGTCTTCTCCGCCAGCCGGTCAAACGCTTGCACCGCCAGCGCCAGGTGCTCCTCGCGCGTGTCCTCGATTTTGTTGTGGCTGATGCCATGCAGGCTTTGCACAAACATCATCGCCGTGGGCACGCCGGCGCGGGCCATTTCGGAGGCGTCGTGCAACGGGCCGGAGGGCAGGAGCAGCGATTGCCCGCAGGTGTCGCGGATGGCCTCATCCGCCAGCGCGATCAAGGCCGGATCAAACGGCCGGGGCGCAATGTGCCAGAGCCGTTCCCACGATACTGTCACGCCGCCCTCGCGGGCAAAGCGTTCGCTGGCCGCGCGCGCCTCGGCCAGCATGACCGCCAGCGCCGGGGCGTCCAGATGCCGCTGGTCCAGCGTGATGCGGCATTCCGCCACCACGCTCGTCACGATGCCCGGCAGCGTGGTGCATGATCCAATTGTACACACGCCGCCCCGGCTGCGCGCGGCGATCGCGTAAATCTCCTGGCTCATCTTGGCCGCCGCCAGCAGGGCGTCCTGGCGCCGGTTCATGGGTGTGCTGCCGGAATGCGCCGCCTGACCGTGAAACGTAATCGCGTGCCGTTCCACGCCAAACGTGCCCAGCACCGTGCCAAGGGGCAAATCCAGGTCCAGCAACACCGGCCCTTGTTCGATGTGCAGTTCCAGATACGCGGCGGCACGCTTCAATTCCACGCCGCTTTCTTTTACGCGTTCCAGGTCCACGCCCACCACCTGCAACGCGGCGGGCAGCGTCACGCCATCCCGGTCGCGCAGTCCGCGCGCCTCGTCCAGGTTTAAGTTGCCCGAGCAGGCCGAGGAGCCAAACAGGCTCTTGCCAAACCGCGCGCCCTCCTCATCCGCCCAATCCACCAGCCGCACGGTGACCGGCGGCCGGCCGTGGTACTGCGTGTTGAGGCGGCGCGCAATTTCCAGGCCCGCAAGAATATTGAGGCTGCCATCCAGCCAGCCGCCATTCGGCACGGAATCCAGATGCCCGCCGATGAGCAGGGCGCGGTCGGAATCGCCCGGCAGGGTGGACCACAAATTGCCAGCGGCATCGGTGTGGGTATCCAGCGGGAGCGCGGCGAGTTTTTGGCGGTACCACTGGCGGGCGGCGAGCCAGACCGGCGTGAAGGCCACACGTTGCGCGCCGTGCTCATTCCCCGTCAGGGCGCGCAATTCCTTCAATTCGGCAAGGGTTCGCTGCGGATTTATCGAGGCAGTCATGTGGCGCGACGCTTGAAATTATTGTGGCCATGGCTGCCAAAGCGAGTTAAAAATAAAAAGCGTTGGAGTTGACTGCCGCCAGCCAAGCCCCAAACACAAAACTTTGATTGCCATTAACCAACCAGGTCAAACGATATGCCGACTTTAGCCACCACCGTGGACGGATTGTCATTGCCGAATCCATTCATCATCGCGTCCGGCCCGCCGGGAACGAATCTGAATGTCATCAGCAAGGCGTTCAAGGAGGGCTGGGGCGCGGTCATTGCCAAGACGGTCAGCCTGGACGCCTCCAAAGTGGTGAATGTCTCCCCGCGCTACGCCAAACTGCTATCGGGCAGCGGCGAGGTGATCGGCTGGGAAAACATCGAGCTGATCAGCGACCGGCCCTTCAAGATTTGGGAGGAGGAATTCAAGAAGTGCAAGGATCTCTTCCCCACCGGCGTGCTGATCGCCTCCGTGATGGAGGAATATCGCAAGGACGCCTGGATCGAAATTGTGCAGCGCTGCGAGGCGGCGGGCGTGGATGGCTTTGAACTCAATTTTTCCTGCCCGCACGGTTTGCCGGAGCGCAAAATGGGAGCGGCGATGGGTGAGAACCCGGAAATTCTGGAGGAAGTCTGCGGCTGGGTGAAATCCGCCACCACCAAGCCCGTCTGGGCCAAGATGACACCGAACATCACGCATATCGAAGACCCCAGTCGCGCGGCCTTGCGCGGCGGCGCCACCGGCGTGAGCGCCATCAACACTCTCCGCAGTGTCATGGGCGTGAACCTCGACACCCTGCGTCCGGAGCCAACCGTGGAGGGTTACACCACGCCCGGCGGGTATTCGAGCAAGGCGATCAAACCCATCGCCCTGTGCATGGTCATGGAAATCGCCACCATGCTGCGCGCCGAATTTCCCGGACGCACCCTCTCCGGCCTCGGCGGCATCGAGAGCGGCCGCGACGCCGCGGAATTCATTCTGTTGGGCGCCAACACCGTGCAAGTCTGCACCGGGGTGATGAAATTCGGCTACGAATGCGTGAAACCCATGACCGAGGAACTCCTCGCCTTCATGGCCAAACATAATTTCGCGACCCTCGCCGATTTCAAAGGCCGGAGCCTCGATTACTTCACCACCCACGCCGACCTCGTGCAACGCCAGGTCGCCCGTAAAGCCGCCCAAAAAATCGTCCGCAGCGACGCCGAGTGGAAAGGGGATGAGTTTGTGAAACAGTCGGAGGAGTTGACCAGAGGACAATGAAGCCGTGTCGAAAAAAGATTTCAAGTTCGTCATCGGACGCTGTGTAAAAGAAGCCAAGGAAACTAAATTCTTCCTGCGCATGATTGCCGCCTCTGAACCGCAACTGGCAGAAGTGGCGCGAAAGCTATACCGAGAAGCCAAAGAATTACACCTGATTTTCGCCACCATAAAACGAAAATGAAATCGAAATCAATTCCACGAGTAATACCTGACGTTCATGCGCGCGGAAGAACGCCGTCCTTGGAGCTTGAGATTTGGTGCTTCTCTGGATGTTGGATGTTGGTGCTTGGATGTTTCCCTGAAGTTTTAATGCCATGAGCCTCCTAATCAAAAACGGCGAAATCATCACCGCCGACTCCCGCTACACCGCCGACATCCTCTGCACCGGCGAAACCATCACCGCCATCGGCCCCAACCTCGCCGCGCCGGCTGGCGCCGAAGTGATTGACGCCACAGGCAAGTTTGTCTTCCCCGGTTTCATTGATCCGCACGTCCATATCTACCTGCCCTTCATGGGCACCTTTGCCAAGGACGATTACGACACCGCCAGCCGCGCCGCGCTCATCGGTGGCACCACCACGCTCATTGAAATGTGCTGCCCCGCGCGCGCGGATGACACGCTCGAAGGCTTTGAGCTGTGGATGAAACAAGCCGTCGGCAAGTCCGCCTGCGATTTTACTTTCCACATGGGGGTGACGAAATTTAACGAGAAGACCGCCGCCCAGCTTCGCCAGATCGTCGCGCGCGGCATTCAATCCTTCAAGATCTTCCTCGCCTACAAAGGCGCGTTTGGCATTGATGACACCGAGCTGTACCAGACCCTCAAGCTGGCGAAGGAACTGGGCGTGATCGTCACGGCCCATTGCGAAAATGAAACCCTTGTCGCCGAACGCTCCAAGGAACTGCTCGCCGCCGGCCTGACCGGCCCCGGCCAGCATTACGAGAGCCGCCCGCCCCGCGTGGAGGCCGAGGGCGTCCATCACCTCATGACCTTTGCCGAGCTCACCGGCGCTTCGACGTATATCGTCCATTTAAGCTGCCAGGAAGCCCTGGCCGAGGCCGTCGCCGCCCGCCAGCGCGGCGTGCGCGTGGCCGTGGAAACGCTCATCCAATACCTGACCCTCGACAAGTCTTATGCCGAGCGGCCCGATTTTGAGGGCGCGAAATACGTCATGTCCCCGCCCCTCCGCGACCGCAAAAATCAGGAAGTGCTGTGGAACGGCCTGCGCGACGGCCTCATTCAAACCGTGGCCACCGACCATGCGCCCTTTGATTTCCAAGAGCAAAAACCCCTGGGCCGCGCCGATTTCACCAAAATCCCGAACGGCATTCCGTCCTTGGAAGAACGCATTACCCTGCTTTACACCTATGGCGTCAAAACAGGCAAGATTGACCTGCACACCTTCGTGAACAGCGCCAGCACCCAGGTCGCCAAACTCTTTGGCCTGTTCCCGCGCAAAGGCGCCATCCAGCCCGGCGCGGACGCCGATCTTGTGATTTTTGACCCTCACTATCGCGGCACGATTTCAGTGAAAACCCAGACCATGAACGTGGACTACAGCGCCTTTGAAGGCTGGCCCATCGAGGGCCGCCCGGAGATTGTGACCGTCCGCGGCGAGGTCGCCGTGCGAAATGGCAAATTCGTCGGCCGCCTCGGCCACGGCCAGTTCCTAGCCCGCAAAACAACGCAGTAGCGTGAAAAAGCGCAATGTGGCGGGATTGCCTCCACCTCAATTCCACAAATTGCAGGCTTGGGTGGCGGCGGAATTGCGGAATTTGAAGCGACTTCCGCCCTAAAAAAAATTTAAAAATATTTTCACCCTGGACAGCCGTTGTCCAGGGTCCCCCGCTAAACTCGTCCCTGATGATCGTCGTAAAGACCATCTTGAAGGACCGCCCGGTCACCCCCCCCCCAGGCGCTGGCGCGGCGCGCCCATTTCCGCCGCTCCCTTTGTCCGTCCTCCGGGGATACTCTTCAAGTTTCGCGCACTTTTTCCCGCCCGCCCGCCGGCAAAATCGCCGGTTCAACCGCGTTGCCATTGCTTTCGGCGTCCGCCTTGTCTTGCATCGGACATCCCCCCGTGCTTGAATTCGCCATGGCCATGAACACGCCCAGCCTACCTTCCACGCCGTTTGCCCCACAGCCCTACACTGGCCCCACCGCCGCCGCCGTGCTGGCCCAACGCCAGCAGTTTCTCAGCCCCGGACTGGTTCTCTACTACCAGAAACCGCTCATGGTGGTGGAAGGCAAAATGCAGTACGTCTGGGATGAAACCGGCAAGCGCTACCTAGACGGAATCGGGGGCATCGTCACCGTGAGCGTGGGACATTGTCACCCGCACGTCGTGGCGGCCGCCCATCGCCAGAGCGAATTACTCCAGCATTCCACCACCCTGTATCTCAACCCGAACATCGGCGCCTTTGCGGAGAAACTGGCGTCCACACTGCCCGGTGACCTGAAGGTCTGTTATTTCGTCAACTCCGGTTCCGAAGCCACAGACCTCGCCCTGCTGATGGCCCGGCTTTATACCGGCAACTACGATATCGTCGCTTTGCGCAATGCTTATCATGGTGGCAACGCCTCGGGCATGGCCGTCACCGCGCATAGTTCCTGGAAATTCAACGTGCCCCACAGCTTCGGGGTGCATCATGCCCTGGCCCCCTATCCTTACCGGGGACCATTTGGGTACGATGACCCGGCCGCCGGCCACAAATACGCGGACGATGTGAAATCAGTGATTGAATACGCCACGTCCGGCCGCATTGCGGGATTCATTGCCGAATCCATCCAGGGCGTTGGCGGATTTGTGGAATTTCCCGCCGGTTATCTCACGGAAACGTATGCGCACGTGCGGGCCGCTGGCGGCGTGTGTATCGCGGACGAGGTGCAAACGGGCTTCGGCCGGCTGGGCACGCACTTTTGGGGATTTGCGACGCAGGGAGTGATTCCGGATATTGTGACCATGGCCAAAGGAATCGGCAACGGCGCGCCGCTGGCGGCGGTGGTCACCACGCCGCAGATCGCCGCCACGCTCACGAGCAAAGTTCATTTCAACACCTTTGGGGGCAATCCCGTGGTGAGCGCCATGGGCCAGGCGGTGCTGGAGGTCATTGAACGGGAGGGCTTGCAGGTCAACTGCCGGGAACTCGGCAATTACCTTAAAGCCGGTTTGGAAAACCTTAAGGAAAAGCATCCGCTCATCGGTGATGTGCGCGGCCGGGGTTTGCTGCTGGGCATTGAACTGGTAAAAGACCGCGCCACCAAAATTCCCGCCAAAGCCGAATGTGCCGCCGTGCTGGAAGCCGCGCGGGAAATGGGATTGTTGCTGGGCAAAGGCGGACTATGGGGCCAAACGATCCGTTTCGCACCGCCCATGATCATCACACGAGCGGATGCCGATTTTGCGCTCGCAGTGTTCGATGCGGCGCTCACCCGGGTGGCTGGCTGAACGGAAGAACTTTTTGTAATTGGACGCGTTTGCGATTATGGTGGTCCCAGTCTGTGAGGATGCCGGCTCAAATCCAGGTGGTGGTGATTGAAGATGACCCGCTCTTTCGCGAGGTGATCGTGAACTTTATTAACCATTCACCCGATTTTCATTGTGACCAAGTGTGGGATAATGCGGAAGCGGCCCTCCAGGAATTGACCGCCCAGCCGCCCGGGCTGGTTTTAATTGACATTGATCTGCCCGGAATTTCCGGCACCCAATGCACGGCGGAACTCAAGCGCCGGTGGCCGGACATGCCCCTGCTGATATTGACCGGCCATACGGAAACAGGACATATCTTTAGAGCCCTGGAGGCTGGGGCCAATGGGTATCTGCTCAAACATACGGTTGCTAAAAAGCTCCTGGAGTCCATGCGGGAAGTCATGGAAGGTGGTGCTCCGATGACGGGAGCGATTGCCGCCAAAGTGATCGAGACATTTCGTGCCAAACCATCCGCGCCGCCGCAGCCAGCCCCTCCCAGCACGGAAACTTTGTCCGAACGCGAATTTCAGGTATTGGAACAGCTTGTCCGGGGTCTGGCGGCCAAGGAAATCGCCGCCGATCTGGGCGTAAGTTTTGAAACGGTACGTACTTACATCCGGCGAATTTACGCCAAACTCCACACGCGATCACGTGGTGAAACGGTGGCGAAATACTTTCAGATGCGAAAAAACTGACAGGGGGAAAATTGGAAAATAATGGATGGCTGGCTAAATATAGCTAAATATTGGTCTAAAATTGGTTAATTATTGCTATAATTCTATAAAATCAGTATTTAATTAACGGTTGATATTGAATTTAGCAACCATTGATTTTGGATGGAAACGATTGCCATGATGAAGCCAGATGAGGAAACACACATCTCGAAGGATGAGAGCTTCCTGGCGAAGTATTGTCAAAACCATCATTGTGCGACGGAAGATTTTGCGGTGCGAGTGATGTGGCAGTGCATGCACCGGTTTCGCAAACCGCTCGCCCGGTTGATTTGGTATTTCGATCCGGAATTTTTTCTGTCTGATCTGGAACTGATCCAGCAATTGCGGGATGCCACCACGTATGCCAAAGTCCGGGAAACGGTGCGGTTTATCAGCAAACAACCGTCCCCGTCGAATATTTGGCGCCGGGGCTTGAAAGTTCGGGTATCGCGGAGCAAATTGCTTAAGCTGGCCGCCGCGGAGTTGGGCGAAGCCCCGGATATTGCCAACGACGAGTCAGCGGACTAAGCAACCTGTGACCCGCGCGAATTTAATGCCCACCGTGTCCCTGCCGCAACCGCCATCCCGGCGGCCGGTGATCATGCTGGTGGATGATGGCATCACCAACCTGGAATTGCTCAAAGCCGTGCTCGGCTCGCAGGATTATGAGTTGCGGCCGTTTCTGGATGGTCGCTCCGCCATCGCGGCCGCGGAACAGGAAGCGCCGGATTTGATCCTGCTGGATATTTCCATGCCGGATCTGGACGGATACCAAGTGTGCGAGCGGCTCAAGGCGAATCCGGAACTGGCGGGCATCCCGGTCATTTTCAGCAGTGCCCGGACGGCCACCAGCGACAAGGTGGCGGCCTTTGCCTGCGGTGGAGTGGATTACATTCCCAAACCGATTCAGCCGGGCGAGGTGAAGGCCCGGGTTCGCGCGCAGTTGCAGCTTTTCCATCATCAGCGCAGCCTGGCGGAAAAACTCGAGCGCATCCGGCAACTGGAGGAGACGCGGGACAGCCTGACGCATATGATCGCGCATGACATGCGCACGCCGATTGGGTCCATCTCCCTGGCCCTAGAACTTCTGCACCAGCAGATGCCCGCCCCGGAGGACGCCACCCGTCGCACCCTGGAAATTCTGGAACAAAATGCGATCTCCCTGATGCGCTTGGTGGATCAGATGCTGGACATCAGCCGCATGGAAGCAGGCCAGATGCCCTTGGAGCGCACCACGTTTAACCTCACGGAACAAATCGCAGGCACGGTGTCCTCCCTGGCACCTTGGGATTCGACCGGCAGGATCGTGTTTGAGCCGGCCCCGCCAGTTGAGGTGGTGGCGGACCGGGACGTGATTCACCGGGTGCTGGGGAATCTGGTGGAAAACGCCTTGAAGTTTTCACCGGCCCGCGAGCAGGTGACACTGTCCCTGGCGGAGCGGGACGGGCGCGCACGGGTGACAGTGGCCAGTCCGGGGGAGGAGATTGGCGCGGCGGACCAGGAAAAGATCTTCACCAAATTCGTACAACTATCTGGGCCGCGCCGGAAGGTGGGCACGGGCCTGGGTCTGGCATTCTGCAAACTGGCGGTGGAGGCACATGGGGGAGCGATCGGCGTGGAGAGCGAACCCGGCCAGGGGAATACCTTTTGGTTTGATTTGCCCCAGGCGCCCGTTAACGCTTAATCGCTGGTTCCCGCACTTGGCGATTGGACATTTGACTGATGGTTTGCCATGCTGGCCGGAATGATCAACGCGTTTCAAATCATTTTCACGCCCATCAGCGCGGCAGAGCTGGCCCGGATGCCGAAGGAATTGCAATTGCAAATTCTCGGTGAATTTCGCGGATTGCCGCAACAGGTGCGCGGCACAGAGCTGGACGAGTTTGGCAAGCTGGAGTTGGAAGGCCGCGTCCTGCACCGGTTTCGCGTCGGGGATTACCGTGTGTATTTTGAGCGGCACGAGCTGGGGGTGCTGGTGCATCGCATTCTGAGCCGCCACACGCTCAAAGATTTTCTCTTCCGGTCCGGCCTCAAAACGGGCGAGGATGAAACGCTCCAGGAAAACCCAAAATTCTGGGAATTGATCGAAGCCGCGAAGACCTCGGCGCGGTCGTATTGACTTTGGCGGCAATTGGCGGGAACTGGCGGTTGCCGGCCGGGCTTGAATTGGTTACATTCGGAGCACATTGTCATCCGGCAAATACTTTGCGAAATTAAAATTTCATGAAATGTTTGATTGAGGCCCAGGAATTGGCGCGCCGATTTAACGAAGATGAAGCGGTATGGCAGTTATACCGGCGCAAGCAGGAGTTGCGACGTTTTTCGGGGGCGGACTCGCCGCTGCCGGAGTCGGTTTTGGACGACCTGGACTGGCGAGCGGCAGAGCGAGAAGGCCGCGAGGCACGGGCGATTGGATTTTGTTACCCAAGGGCAGCAACCCCAGGAAGCCCAAAAAGCCCATTGAAGCCCTGATATTGGAAATCCGCAATCACAAGGTGCTGATTGACGCGGATCTAGCAGTGATTTATGGGGTTGAGACGCGCGCGCTGAACCAGGCAGTAAAGCGGAACGCCAGTCGTTTTCCGGAGGATTTTATCTTTCAACTTAATGCGGAGGAGAAGTTGAAGGTGATCACAAATTGTGATCACCTTGCAGGTCTGAAGTTCGCCAAAAGCCTGCCGCACGCCTTCACCGAGCACGGGGCCATCATGGCAGCCACGGTGTTAAACAGCCCCGAGGCCGTGACGATGAGTGTATTTGTAGTGCGGGCGTTTATGCAAATGCGCGAACATCTGGCGGCGAACTCCGCCATTCTCAAACGGCTGGCGGAGATTGACAAGACGCTGTTGCAACACGACGCGGCCTTGAGTACGATCTGGAAAAAGCTGCAACCACTGCTCGCACCGCCACCCGAACCAACTCCTCGCCGGATCCAGGGCTTTAACCCCAACCCGGAATGAACCTGCACACACTATATGCAGGCAGGGCTTGCCACCAAACCTTGATGAATTCGGCGGATTTAAATTCCAGCTTTCGGATTAATTCGCGCGAACGCGCAAGAGGGTGGCGGCGGTGATCGCGGTAATTTGGGTCTGGCTCAAGCTGGCCGGGATCAGGCAGAACTGGCCGGCGGTCAAATTCACCGCAGTTGCCCCGCTCTGGAGGTGGATTTCGCCCTCGGTCACAGCCACGATTTGGAGTTGGTTCGGCTCCAGATTGCCCGTCGCCCTGGCGGGCATCCGCCACGCTTCCACCCAAAACAGGGGGTCGTCAACGAGTGAGCGACGGGAAACGTCACCCACAGTCACCCATGGGGCGGTCACGAGCGACGGCGTAAAATCCTCGAAATCTATGCTGGCCAGGGACTGCGCCACGTGCAATTCGCGCGGACGGCCATCCAACCCAACCCGGTTCCAGTCAAACACGCGGTAGGTGGTGTCGGAATTTTGCTGGATCTCAAAAATCACCAATCGGTCGCCAATGGCATGAACGCGCCCGCTCGGCAGGAACATGGTGTCGCCCGCCCGAACCGGAATGCGATGGAAGCAATCCGCGACGGTGCCATCCTGGATTTTCCACTCAAACTCGGCGCGAGTAACCCCGGCCTGGAGTCCCACATACAATTCCGCGCCGGGTCCGGCATCGGCGATGTACCAC
>Ga0182012_10007123_pt1 | contig 11250 bp, 7 predicted proteins | sample 612S2SmetaG_FD_120486 | JGI IMG/M metagenome (GOLD analysis project Ga0182012, IMG submission 120486) | Permafrost microbial communities from Stordalen Mire, Sweden - 612S2S metaG | ecosystem: Environmental > Terrestrial > Soil > Wetlands > Permafrost | place: Sweden: Stordalen | collected...
CCGAGCAGCCGCTCTACATCATGTACACGAGCGGCACAACGGCAAAGCCCAAGGGCATCCTGCACACGACCGGCGGGTACCTCACGCACGTGACGACGACGCACCGCCTCATCTTCGACCTCAAGCCCGAGACCGACGTCATCTGGACCGCTGCCGACATCGGCTGGGTCACCGGTCACAGCTACATCGTCTATGGCCCGCTCGCGAACGGAGCCACGCAGGTCATGTACGAGGGTGTGCCGGACGCAGGTGGTCGCGACCGCTGGTGGCGGATCGTCGAGGAGTACAAAGTGACGATCCTCTACACGGCGCCGACCACGATTAGGACGCTCATGAAATGGGGCGAGGACCTTCCGGCAGGGCACGACCTATCGAGCCTCCGGCTGCTCGGCACCGTCGGGGAGCCGATCAACCCTGAGGCGTGGATGTGGTACCGCCAGCATGTGGGGAGGAACAACTGCCCCATCGTCGACACCTGGTGGCAGACGGAGACCGGCGGGATCATGATCACGCCGCTGCCGGGCATCACCGCGACCAAGCCGGGTGCCGCCATGCGGCCGTTCCCGGGGATCGGCGTCGACGTCGTCGACAACGACGGCAAATCGGTCGGCAACGGCGAGGGGGGGTACCTCGTGATCACCCATCCGTGGCCGGGCATGATGCGCGGCATCTGGGGGGACGATCAGCGATACAAGGACACCTACTGGTCGCGGTTCCCCGGCTTCTACTTCGCGGGAGACGGCGCCAAGCGCGACGAGGACGGGGACATCTGGCTGCTCGGCCGTGTCGACGACGTGATGAATGTGTCGGGACACCGTCTTTCCACTGCCGAGGTTGAGCACTCCATCGTGGGCCATCCCGCAGTCGCCGAGGCGGCCGTGGTGGGTGCCTCGGACGACACCACCGGCCAGGCCGTCGTCGCGTTCGTCACGCTCAAGCAGGCGTCCGAGCTTGGTGGTGCGGACGAGGCTCCCCTCATCGCAGAGATCCGGAACCACGTCGCAAAGGACATCGGTGCATTCGCGAAACCCCGCCAGATCATCCTCACACCCGATCTGCCCAAGACCAGGTCGGGCAAGATCATGCGTCGACTGCTGCGGGACGTGGCCGAGCACCGTGAGCTCGGTGATGTCACGACCCTGACCGACTCGACGGTCGTGAACCTGATCGACGACCTCATGACCGAGCACGCCAGCGACGACGACTGAGCAGGATCGCGCCACCGGCTTGACGGGGGACCAAAGGCTCTAGCGGCCGGCGAGAGCCGGGCGAAAGATGTGGCATCGGGCGCCAGACGGCGTCGCGAGGGGGAGCGTCGGACCATGGGCACCTATCTGGACGCGTGGCAGCGGAGCATCAGTGATCCGGCGGGCTTCTGGAGGGAGGCAGCCCAGGGCATCGACTGGCACCGGCAGCCTGCGGTCATCCTCGACGACCCGACCGGCCCCTTCCACAGTTGGTTCCCCGACGGGGAGCTCAACACTTGTTACAACACCCTGGACCGGCACGTCGATCGCGGGAGGGCCGACCAGACCGCGCTGATCTACGACAGCCCAGTCACCGGGACGCAGGCGTCCTTCACGTACCGTGAGCTCCGCGACCGCGTCGCGCTCTTCGCGGGCGTCCTTCGCGGGCTCGGTGTGGAGAAGGGGGATCGAGTCGTCATCTACATGCCGATGGTCCCCGAGGCCGTGATCGCCATGCTTGCATGCGCAAGGCTCGGCGCACCCCACTCCGTCGTGTTCGGGGGTTTCGCGCCGCACGAGCTCGCGATGCGGATCGAGGATGCCCGACCGAAGGTCGTGGTGTCCGCATCGTGCGGGATCGAGGGCACACGCGTGATCGAGTACAAGCCACTGCTCGACGCTGCGATCGAGGAATCCGAGCACAAGCCGGGGAGCTGCGTCGTCCTGCAGCGGCCACAGGCTCACGCGACCCTGGTGCCCGGCCGCGACGTCGACTGGGATGCAGCCGTTGCGTCGTCGGCTCCGGTGGCCTGCGTCCCGGTCGCTTCCACCGACCCGCTGTACATCCTCTACACATCCGGCACGACGGGACGACCCCGGGGAGTCGTGCGCGACAACGGCGGCCACGCTGTGGCGCTGCAGTGGAGCATGTCGAACATCTACGACACCCACCCCGGCGAGGTGTTCTGGGCCGCATCCGACGTCGGATGGGTCGTCGGCCATTCCTACATCGTCTATGCGCCGCTTCTCGCGGGATGCACGACCGTGCTCTATGAGGGCAAGCCAGTGGGGACTCCCGATGCCGGCGCGTTCTGGCGGATGATCGCGGAGCACTCGGTCAAGACACTGTTCACCGCGCCGACCGGTTTCCGCGCGATAAAGCGCGAGGATCCCACGGGCGAGCTCCTCGGTCGGTACGACCTCTCGAACTTCCGCTACCTGTTCCTCGCCGGCGAGCGGCTGGATCCGGAGACCTACACGTGGGCAAGCGAGCTGCTCGGAGTCCCCGTGATCGATCACTGGTGGCAGACCGAGACCGGATGGCCGATCGCGGCGAACCCCATGGGCATGGAGCCCATGGTTGTGAAGCCGGGATCCCCGACGGTCCCGGTCCCCGGCTACGACGTGAGGATCCTCGGCAATGACGGCGAGGAGGTTCCCGCAGGGACGGAGGGATCCATCATGATCCGGACGCCCCTCCCGCCTGGCTGCCTGACGACGGTGTGGGGGAGCGATGAGAAGTTCGTTGAGTTCTACCTGAGCCAGTATCCCGGCTACTACCTCACCGGCGACGGCGGGCACTTCGACGGGGACGGCTACCTCTTCGTCATGGGGCGGACCGACGATGTCATCAACGTGGCGGGGCACCGGCTGTCCACCGGGGAGATGGAGGAGATCATCGCCGGGCACCCTGACGTTGCCGAGTGCGCGGTCATCGGCGTCGCCGATGACCTGAAGGGGCAGGTGCCTCGGGGCCTGGTCGTCCTCAAGTCGGGCGTCGCACGAGAGCACGAGGTCATCAGTGAGGAGCTGGTGCAGCGCGTCCGGTCGCAACTCGGTGCCGTCGCCAACCTGCGCCAGGTCGACGTCGTCTCAGCGCTGCCGAAGACACGATCCGGCAAGATCCTGCGCAAGTCGATGCGCGCGATGGCGGATGGCGTCGAGGTGCCGGTCCCGTCGACGATCGACGACCTCTCCGTCCTGGACGCACTGAAGCCCATCCTGCATCCATCCTGAGGCATCCGACCGGGCGCGATCCTGCGTACCTCGACCCGGCTCAGTGTGCTGGCCGTCCCGTCGGGACGATGACGAGCGGGATCGTCGCGTGCTCGGCCAGCTCGAGACTCGTGCTCCCGAGCAGGAGCCCCGCATGCGCCCCCTGTCCCCGGGATCCGACCACGAGGAGGTCCGCGTCCACCGGGGGACCTGCCGTGCGGATGAGGACCGAGCAGGCATCGCCGTCGTCGAGGTGCCAGCGGACCCTTGCCGCATCGAATCCGTGCTCAGCCGCGAGATCCAGCGCAGTCGCCTGCAGCCACTGCGCCCTGTGAGCCCGCTCGCCGTGCTCCAGCAGGCCCAGCGCATGGACGAGCACGACGTCCGCGCCGACCTGTCCGGCGAGCGTGAACGCCCAGCGAACCGCCGAGGCGGCGTCGTGGGATCCATCGAAGCCGACGGCGAATGCCTGGTGAGGCTTCATCGCGACCGGTCCTCGGACCATGCGGCCTGCTGGGCCTGCAGCATTGAAAGAAGCCGTATGTCCTTCGCCTCGCGGACCATCTCGGTCCCGGGCCCACCGAAGGTCGGCGCCTCGGGCTCATAGCGACAGCCGAGCAGTGTGCCGAGCGTCGTTGCGACCGAGGTGCGGAGCGCACCGAGGTTGTAGCCGCCCTCGAGGAACAATGCGAGTCTGCCCGCCCTCGGCGCGAACGCGGCGACGGTGGTCGCCATGTCCGAGAAATCCCCGCTGGTCAGTGCAAGGTCTGCCATCGGGTCGGCCCGGTGGGCGTCGAAGCCGGCCGAGACGAGCACCCAGGTGGGATCGAACTTGTCGATGACCGGCGCCGCCACCTCATCGAGGGCCCGACGCAGCACGTCGCCCGTGGCGCCAGGGGGGACCGGGATGTTCACGGTCTTGCCGAGCGCGCCCGGACCGCCGACCTCGCGAGCCTCCCCGCTACCCGGGAACAGCGGCCACTGGTGCGTCGAGACGTACAGGACGTTGGGCTCGTCCCAGAAGATGGCCTGCGTGCCGTTGCCGTGGTGGACGTCCCAGTCCACGATGAGCACCCGCTCGCCCTGATCGATGAGCGCCGCGGCAGCCACGGCGATGTTGTTGAGCAGGCAGAATCCGAGCGCACGATCCCGCAGCGCGTGATGCCCCGGAGGTCGGGCCACGATGAACGCGATGCCGTCGTCGGACTCCTGCAATGCTCCGATCGCTGCGAGTCCGGCCCCGGCGGCGAACCGGGCGATCGTCCACGAGTCGGCCGTGGCATAGGTGTCTGGGTCGAGGTCCCCGCCCCCGGACTGGCAGAAGGACGAGAGTTCGTCGAGGTACGCCGGAGCGTGGACCCGCTCCAGGTCAGAGCGGTCTGCGGCGTAGGAGGGGACCATCGTCAGGTCGCAACCCAACCGGAGGTCCTCGACACCCGCCAGCGCCGCGGTGATCCGATCCGGACGTTCGGGATGGCCGGATCGCTGGTGTCCGGCATGCTCTGGCGAGGTGCTCACGATCAGCACGCTCCCGCCTCCCCGCGCTCCAGGGCGCGCGCCAGGGACTCCTCCCGGAAACGGCCACGCGCGGCGCGGGTCTCATCGGTCGGCTCGATCGGGAAGCGAAGCGTGACGACGCCCTGCTCCATTGCCGAAGAGACCGGGAAGCCCGACGTCTTGAAGACCCGGATCATGCCGGCATTGTCCGCGTGTGTCTGCGCGGTGAACCGTTGGATGCCCGCGTGCCAGGCGGCCTCGGCGAGCTGCTCCAAAAGCAACGAGGCGATGCCGCGGCGTTGGAACTCATCAGTGACGATGAATGCCACCTCCGCCTCCTCGGAACCCGGGTCGCGGTCGTACCGACCGACCGCGATGAACCTCCCGTCCAATTCGACGATGAGGGCCATGCGGTCGACGTAGTCGACGTTGGTGAAGCGCTTGACCTCCGCAGGCGACAGCTCCGGGTGGACGAAGAAGAAGCGCCGGTAGACCGAGCGCGCCGACAGGTCCTCATGGAAGGCGATGAGACGGCCGTCGTCGTCGGGTCGGATCGGACGCACATGCACCACGTACCCCGTCGACGTGGTCAGATCGCGCTCGAACTCCAAGGGATATTTGTGCACTGCGAGGCTGCCGAGCGCCACCCCTCCCGAGCTGTCGGCAGGTTCCACGTCCCCTGGAAGCCCGGGCATCGATGCCGCCTTCTCCCCACCAGCCGTGGGCGCTCGTCCGATGACACATCTTCGGTCCGCAAGACCTGCTCCGCAAGAGCCGAAGGTCCTCGTCCACAGCATCGAGCGACGGGATCTCGACCGGCCGTGCCCAGCGGACGGGGTCCTACTGGACGGGAGGGACGACGAGGTCCCGCATCGACGTCGGGACGAAGTTGTTCTCCTCAGTCGTCTCGGCCTCGGTCAGCCCGACGATCGCCTGGGTGACCTCGACGGGATCAAGCTGGCCGCCGGTCACCATCTCGCCGATGGCGCGGAACATTGGTGTCGCTGACGCGTTGAGCGCATCGTCCCCGAACCACTCCCACATCGACTCGGCCATCCGATCGTTGAAACCCGTCTGGAAGGGCCCAGGATTGAGGAGGGTGACATCGATGCCCAGTGGTGCGAGTTCGGCGCGCATCGCCTTGCCCATGGCTTCGAGCGCGAACTTGGTCATCGAGTACGGGCCGAAGGACGGTGCCGAGAGCACGCCGGCGATCGAGGACATGATGATGATCCGGCCGTTTCGACGCGGGACCATCTTCCTGAGTACGACCTGCGTGATGGCAAGGGTGCCGAAGACGTTCACCTCGAAGAGGGCTCGAACACGGTCGAGGCTGATGTCGGCCATCGGACCCGTCTGCCCGACGCCGGCGTTGTTGATGAGTACGTCGACGTCCCAATCGGCGGCCTTCAGGACGTCCTTCGTCGTGATGTCGAGCCTCGCGACCTCGACGCCGGGGATCTCCTGGCTGAGTGACGAAGCCTGCTCGTCGCTCTCCGTTGTCGCGATGACCCGGTGGCCGCGCTCGGCGAGAGCGATGCTTGCAAGACGGCCGAAGCCGGAGCCCGCGCCGGTGATGAGGACTGTCTTCGTCATGTCCGCAACGATACGGCCCCGCGGCGGGATCCTCGTCGGCTAGCGGTGCACGAAAGCCGACCGCCGGGAGTGCTGCCGACCCATGGCCCGACGGATGCCGAGGCACTAGGGTCCCAACTGAGGCACGCGACGTGGTCGGCGTCCGAGATGGAGCCGGCCAACCGGGTCGGCATCGTCGAACAAGCGGCCAGGACCACACGCAGATCAATCTGCAGGTCCGCGCACTAAACCTCCGAGGGGTAGAAATAGAGCGATGGCGATCGAGGACCAGTCACTAGCCCGGCTGTTCGGCGAACTTCCCGAGGTCGTCGTCATCCTCGACGCCTCCGGCAACATCATCTGGGCGAACGAGTTCGCCGAGCGGCTCTTCAATCGATCCCTCCAGTTCTCAATCGGCATGTCTGCCCTCGGGTTCGTGCACGGGGACGACCTTGAGCTCGTCCTGCGGTCACTCGAGACCGTGCAGGACAAGGAGGTCGGCAATCCCCTCGAGATCCGCGTGCTGATCGACTCCAGCTGGCGCCTGGTCGAGCTCATCGGGGCTCCGGTGGGGTGGTTCCAAGAGGGCGCGGTGCTGTTCAGCATCCGGGACCTGACCGAACGGAGGCGCTTCGAGGTCGCTCGCGACGATGTTGCGCGATTCCGATCGCTCGTTCACAACGCGACCACGATCATGATGCTCGTCTCGCCGACCGGGATCATCGACTCCGTCTCGGGCGCGCTCACGAGGATCCTGGGACATGATCCGGAGCTCGTGGAACACCAGCCCCTCGCCAACATCGTCGCACCCGAGGACCATGCGACGCTGGAAGCGGCGATCACCGAGGCGCTCCGGGGAGCGACCGCCACCCACCCGGTGGTCGTCGGGGTGCGGCTGATTGATCACGATGCGGTCGAGGCCATCTCCTTCGAGCTCATGATCGTGAACCTCCTCGACGACCCCACCGTCGCCGGTCTCGTCGTGACTGCTCATGACGTCTCGTCGCGGGTAGCCGCCGAACTCGAGCTGCGAAGCACGCTCTCCCTCCTCAACGCGACCTTCGACTCGACGGCGGACGGCCTCCTGGTCGTCGACTCGGAACGCAGGATCACGAGTTTCAACCAGCAGTTCGCCGAGATGTGGCACCTGCCCGAGGAGGTCCTCGCGCACCGAAGTGATATCGAGACCATCGCCTTCGTCGTCGACCAGCTGGTGGATCCCGAGGCGTTCGTGGCGGGGGTCGAGCACCTTTACGCGCAACCCCGCTCCGAGAGCAAGGACCTGATCGTGTTCAGGGACGGGCGCGTCTTCGAGCGTTTCTCCAAGCCGCAGTTCGTCGGAGACGACGTCGTCGGCAGGGTCTGGAGCTTCAGCGACGTCACCGAGCAGAAGCGGCTCGAGGACGATCTCGTCCATCAGGCGTTCCATGATGCGCTGACCGGACTCGCCAACAAGGCGCTCTTCCGCGACCGCATGAACCAGGCGATCGCCAGGATCGAGCGGACCCACAAGTACGTCGCGGTCCTGTTCCTCGACCTGGACAACTTCAAGATGATCAACGACAGCCTCGGCCATCTGATGGGCGACGAGCTCCTCGTCGCGGTCGCGGAGGTTCTGGTCGGCTGCCTGCGCTCGGGTGACACGGCCGCCCGCCTCGGCGGGGACGAGTTCGCGGTCTTGATCGAGGATGCGGACAACCACGACGCGGTCATCAGGCTGGCGGACAGGATCCTCGCCGCGCTGCGCAAGCCGATCCTCGTCGGGACGCAGAGCGTCCTTGTGACCGCAAGCATCGGCATCACGTTCGGGGTATCCGACAGCGACGGGGAACAGCTGCTCAGCAATGCCGACCTCGCCATGTACATGGCGAAGAACCAGGGGAAGAACCGGTACGAGGAGTTCCAGGATCAGATGCACACCGCAGTCGTCACCCGGCTCGAGCTCGAGGCCGATCTGCGCCGGGCTGTGATAGGCGACGAGTTCATCGTGCACTATCAGCCGATCCTCGATCTGGCCGGCGGGGAGATCGTCGGATTCGAGGCACTCGTGCGGTGGCAGCATCCAGAGAAGGGGTTGCTCCAACCGGCGGACTTCATCCCGTTCGCTGAGGAGATCGGACTCATCGACGCTATTGACCGGTACGTGCTCGCCGAAGCCGGGTCGCAGGCACGCAGCTGGCAGGAGGCGGGGCTCGCCCGTTCCGACCTCCAGATCAGCGTCAACCTGTCCGCCCGCGAGATGATCGACACCTCCATCGCTGCGAGCGTCTCGGAGTCGCTCCGCACGAGCGGATTCGAGCCGAAGAACCTGATCATCGAGATCACCGAAAGCGCAGTGATGCGCGACCTCGAGGCAGCAGTGCGCAACCTGCGCGCACTTGCCGACCTCGGTGTCCGGGTTGCGATCGACGACTTCGGGACCGGCTACTCGTCCCTCTCGCACCTCGAGCAGTTGCCGATCGACATCCTCAAGATTGACCGGTCTTTCGTGAGCACGGTCGCGGAGCGGGCACAGTTGACGCACCTCTGCCGCGCGATCGTCCAGCTCGCGGGGACCCTCGGGCTGACCACGATCGCCGAGGGCGTCGAGAGCGAGCTGCAGGCCGAGCGGTTGCGCGAGATCGGGTGCCTGCTGGCACAGGGCTTCCACCTCGGCATGCCCCTCAGCGCCGAGGCGACCGGTGATCTGCTGAGGGCGAGGCTCGCCGCGCCGAGTGCACGTCCGCCGGGTTAGCGCAATCGCTGAGGTCCAGGCCGAACGCCGCGCCAAAGCGCTGTCGCGCGTCGAAATCCAGCACCGGGCTCAGCCGTGCGGGGTGCTTGCCGGCTGAGCGTCGGGGTGCTGCGCGCCCATTGCGGCGAGTTGGGTGGACACAATGTAGGAGACCACGACCGCCACGATCACCAGGGGCATGAGCGGAATCGAGTCCGAGACGAACATGACGCTTGGAAGGAGAACGGCCGTAAGCGGCATCTTCAGCGCACCGGCGATGACCGCGCCGACGCCCATCGCGACACCTGCCATCAAGGGGAGGCCCGGGAGGTGCGATAGGGCGATGCCCCCAGCGGCACCGAGGAACATGCTCGGGAAGATCGGACCGCCGCGGAAGCCTCCCAGCGAGACCGAGTACGCAAGCCCCTTGCACAGCATCAAGAGGAGCAGCGCACCCACGGTCCAGCCCGCAGCATGCTGCACGAGCGCCGGCAGTGCTGACTGTCCGGAGAAGAGCACCGTCGTCGATCCCCGACCCGTGCCAGCTTCGAAGGCCATCGCGATGCCGGCAATGGCCAAGCCCGCGACAGGGGTCAGGAGCAGCCGGCGTCCCTCGATGATGCGTCGGCAGATCTTCGCGATCCGGAAGATGACCGAGGCGAGCAAGGCACCCCCCACCCCGATGCCGATCGCCCAGAGGAACTCTCCCAGCGTCGGTGACCCGAAGGCAGGGATGCCGGTCACAGCCAGTGAGAATGTACCGAGTCCAGTCATGCTGTTGAGTCCGACGAACACGAGCGATCCCACGCCCGCCGCAAGGAGCCCCGGGAGCAGCACGATCTCCATCATCGGTCCACCGAGCCCGCTCATCTCCATCAACAGGAACGCGGCGACCAGGGGAGAACCCAGCAGGGCAGAGATCGCGGCGAAGCTCCCCGCGGCACCGATGACGAGCACGGCCTGCGCCGGTGCGTCGCGCTTCAGGAGGTGTACTGCCAGGACCCCCATCCCGCTGCCAATTGCGATCAGCGGAGCCTCGGGGCCGAGGACGGCGCCGAGGCTGAGCGTCGCGAAGGCGGCGGCAACTACGCCAAAGAGGTTGACCGGGTCCACCGGCCCGCCCGTGTTGAGACCCTCGGATGGCTCGTGTCCGCTCGTCCCGGGGAGGTACACGATGGAGATGGCGACGAGCGCACCACAGAGCGCGAGCCATGGGAGCGGCCACCAGATCGGCGCGCCGTGGAACCCCAGCGAGATCGGTAGGTTCTTGTAGATCTCCGTCTGGAGCCTGGCCACACCCTGAAGGAAGAAGTAGGCGACGACCGCAACAGGGACTCCGAGCACGCCACCGAGCACGAGAAGGACCTGGTAGCTCCTCGTCCTCAGGATGGCGAGTGGGTCTGGCAGCCCGGGGGGCGCGGATGGAGCTCCGGCTGGAGACGACATGGTTCCTTCCCTGGATCGGACGACTGGTCCGCTGGTTCTCCCGCCGCCGTACCGGTTCGCGGCTACTGAGAATGTAACTGGTCCTTGGGGGCTGGTACCCGGATGTTCACGGCCCGAGCGACCGTCTCCGGCCGCACCTGGATCACAGCGGATGCGGCGCCGCCAGGACGTGAATCGCGCGGCGAGCTCAGAACGGCAGCCCTCGCGGCAGCATGCGGCGTCGATGGGTCAGCCGTACCGCCCTGGACGATCCGCGTGCCTGTGTCGCCGCAGGTTGCGCCTGGCTGCACCGTCTCGAGCATGTGACGAGAGGTCCCCTTGGCGCCGTCTCACGGCCGAGCGCGCAAATCGATCTGTTCTCGTTGTCCACGCGACCAGGCCCCAGCGTTGGCTGTCAGGGCCGACCATCATCACCCTTGTGCAGCGGGATCGCGTACCCGCGAACCTGCCTTCGACGGCGCGGCTACAGGAGGGTCTTGGCACACGCCTCGAGGTCGGCGGCCAGCGCCTTGGTGTCCTTCACCCACTCGTTGTGATGCGAGAGCCAGTACGCCTTGATGGCGTTGAGGGAAGCCTGGCTCTCGTAGTACTTCAGGATCGTGACGATCTCGTTCAGCACGGTCCTGGCGGCCGCATCCGGCGCGTTCGCAGCCAGCGCGGAGAAGAACGGCACCTCTGCCCTGGCCCACGCGTGGTACGACGCGACGGTGATCGTCGTCGGGACAGTGGCGTGGTAGGTGAGGAGCGTCTTGCAGAACGTGGCCTCGCTTGCAGAACTGGACGGCACCGCCATTCCCAGCGATGCAACGAGCGCCACGGCGCATGCGGCGCTCGCGA
>Ga0182012_10007124_pt1 | contig 11250 bp, 9 predicted proteins | sample 612S2SmetaG_FD_120486 | JGI IMG/M metagenome (GOLD analysis project Ga0182012, IMG submission 120486) | Permafrost microbial communities from Stordalen Mire, Sweden - 612S2S metaG | ecosystem: Environmental > Terrestrial > Soil > Wetlands > Permafrost | place: Sweden: Stordalen | collected...
GCCGAGATCGTCACCCGCGAGCGGTTCTCCAGCCTCACCTACGACGGCGCGCGCAAGATCACTCGCCTGCCCCGCCGCTCGGCCGTGGTCGCCTTCTCGGCCGACGAAGTCTACGCCATCGCCGAGCTGATCCGCCGTCAGCGCGGCGGGGCGGCGGTGGTGATGGGAAGCTTGAGCCCGCGCACCCGCAACGCCCAGGTGGCGCTCTACCAGTCCGGCGAAGTCGATTTCCTGGTGGCCACCGACGCTATCGGCATGGGTCTGAACATGGACCTCGGCCACGTGGCCTTCGCGGGCCTCAGCAAATTCGACGGCAAGCGCACCCGGCCGCTCTATCCGCAGGAGGTCGGCCAGATCGCCGGCCGCGCCGGGCGGTTCCGCCGCGACGGCACCTTCGGCGTCACCGGCGCCTGCGAGCCGATGGACGACGACCTGGTCCACGACGTCGAGGAGCACCAGTTCGAGCCGATCACCCAGGCGCTGTGGCGCAATGCAGCGCTGGACTTCGACTCCCTGGCCGACCTGCTGCGCTCGCTCTCGCAACCCGCGCCGCGGGAAGGCCTGAAGGCCTCCGAGGAAGCCCTGGATGAGACCACCCTGCGCCAACTGGCCGCCGACGAAGGGGTCACCGACCGGGCCCGGGACCGCTCGGCCCTGTTCCGGCTGTGGGACGCCTGCCAGACGCCGGATTTCCGCAAGACCACGCTGGAGGACCACGTCCGCCTGGCCAAGACCCTGTTCGAGCACCTGACCATCGGTGAGGGCCGCATTCCCGACGAGTGGATGGCCGGCCAGCTGAAGCAGGTCGACCGGACCGACGGCGAGATCGACGCTCTGTCGACGCGCCTCGCCGGGGTGCGAACCCTGGCCTACATCGCCAACCGCCCCGAATGGCTGGGAGACCCCGCCCACTGGCAGGGGTTGACCCGGGCGCTGGAAGATCGCCTCAGCGACACCCTGCACGAGAAGCTGATGGCCCGGTTCATCGACCGGCGCACCAGCGCGCTGATCCGCGGGCTTGGCCAGTCGGCGGAGCTGATGGCCGGTGTCTCGGCCGACGGCACGGTGACCGTCGAGGGGCATTTCGTCGGCCGGCTGCTGGGCCTGGCTTTCGAAGGCGAGCGCGGCGCCTCCAGCCTGGAGGACAAGGCCCTGCGCGCCGCCGCCCAGCGGGCCGTGGCGCCGGAGGTGGCCCGGCGACTCGGGCGCCTGGCCGCCGAACCGGACGACGCCTTCGCCCTGACTCCCGACGGCGTGGTGCTGTGGCGGGGCGATGCGGCGGCGGCGCTCACCAGCGACCGACCCTTCGCGCCCCGGGTGCGTCTGTTCGGCGAACTGGGCGCGGCGCCCGCGCGGGAGCGCGCCGGCCGGCGGCTGGAGGCGTTCCTGGCGGCCGAGGCCGGCCGGCGGCTGCCGTCGCTGCGCAAGCTGGAGGCGGCGGTGGCCTCGGGCTCGCTGAAGGGCCTGGCGCGGGGCCTCGCCTACCAGCTGATCGAGGCCGGCGGGGTGCTGCCGCGCCAGGGCCTGGAAAAGGAGCTGAGGGGCCTCAGCCAGGCCGAGCGGCGCTCGCTTCGGTCGCTGGGGGTGCGGATCGGCGCGTTCTCGCTGCATCTGGCGGAACTCACCGGACGCGGCCGGCCCTTCGCCGCCGCTTTCGCCCTGGCCGCCGCGCCGGACTGGCGGCCGGTGGCGGGCGCTCTCGCCGCCCTGCCCACGCCGCGACCCTCGCCCCGGGCGCTCAGCCTGCGCGGCTTTGCGCCGGCGGGAACCCTCGCCGCGCCGGTCGAGCAACTGGAGCGGCTGGACGAACTGCTGCGCGGGGCGGCGAAACAGGGCGACGGCGTGCTGTTCTCCGACCAGGCCCGGGAGGAACTCGGCTGGAGCGAGGCGGAGGCGTCGGCGGTGATGCGCGGCCTCGGTTTTTCCGCCGCCCGGGGCGAGACCCAGGTCTGGCGCCGCCGCCCGGCCGCCGTGCCGAAGCCGAAGGCCGGCGAGCAGGTCACCGCTTCGCCGTTCGCCGCCCTCGCCGCCCTGCAGCCGGCGGCCCCGCCCCGGCGTCGCCGCCGCCGCGCGCCCCGCAAGGCCCATGGCTGAGGAGTCGGTCCGGGTCGACGTGTGGCTGTGGCGCGCCCGCTTCTTCAAGACCCGCTCGCTGGCCGCGCGGATCGTCGACGAGGGCCGGGTGCGGCTGACCCGGGCGGGCGTCGAGACCCGCATCGACAAGCCCGCCCGGCTGGTGAAACCCGGCGACGCGCTGGTGTTCGCGCTGGGCGGCCGGCTGACGGCGGTAAAGGTCGAGGCGCTCGGCATACGGCGCGGTCCGCCGCCGGAAGCCCGGGCGCTCTACACGCCGCTTCAGGAAAGCTGATGGTTCGATCAGAGCGTCGGCATTGACAAGTCGCGCCCGCGCCTGACAAACACCCGCGCCCCACCCCGAAGAGCCCGCATGACCTACATCGTCACCGACCCCTGCATCAAATGTAAGTACATGGACTGCGTGGAAGTGTGTCCCGTGGACTGCTTCTATGAGGGCGAGAACTTCCTGGTGATCAACCCGGACGAATGTATCGACTGCGGCGTCTGCGAGCCGGAGTGCCCGGTCGACGCGATCAAGCCGGACACCGAGGACGATCCCGACGGCAAGTGGCTGAAGGTCAACACCGACTACGCCAAGGTCTGGCCGAACATCACCCTGTAGGGCGAGCCGCCGGAGGACGCCGAGGCGTTCGAGCGCGAGACCGACAAGCTGGAGCGCTTCTTCAGCGAGAAGCCGGGCAAGGGCTCGTAGAGAATCCCTCCGAGCTGAAGCCTCCGGGTCGGCGAACGCCCATCTATGAGGTGGGTGTTACAAACCTTTCAAACCGCTGACTTTTGTGCTATGGTCGCCAGCGACGTCGGGACAAGGAAGCCCTTGGAACGCGTCACATGGATGAAGCGCTGCTCCTCCCTCTTTGAGCGCTTTGCGAAGTCGAAGGCGTCCTGAACGGACGACCCCAACCCGCTGCGACGGCTGCGCCGCCCCTCTTTCGCGGAGGTCAGGCTGTTGTCGCTGGCGGAAGAGACGGATGGCCGCCGCGGGTGGGCGCGGCGCGATTGAAAGGACTAGACATGACCGTGAGCACCAAGAGCGATCTGGAATTCAGCATCGGCGACAGCGTCGTCTATCCGGCCCATGGCGTGGGCGCGGTGGTGGGCGTCGAGACCCAGGAAGTCGCCGGCTACGCGCTCGAGGTCTACGTCATCACCTTCGACCACGAGAAGATGACCCTGCGCGTGCCGACCAAGAAGGCCAAGACCGCCGGCCTGCGCGCCCTGGCCGCCGGCAACGTCGTTTCCCAGGCGCTGACCACCCTGAAGGGCCGCGCCCGGGTGAAGCGCACCATGTGGAGCCGCCGCGCCCAGGAATACGAAGCCAAGATCAACTCCGGCGACCTGATCTCCATCGCCGAGGTGGTCCGCGACCTGCACCGCTCGGAAAGCCAGCCGGAGCAGTCCTACTCCGAACGCCAGCTCTATGAGTCGGCGCTGGACCGGATGGCCCGGGAAGTGGCGGCGATCGAGCAGATCGACCGCGAAGCCGCCATCGGCATCCTGCACAAGAGCCTGCAGAAGGCCGCCTAGACAGACAATCCGAAGCCGCGGAGAGCCGTCAGCAGCATCTGGCGGCTCAGCGGCTTGCCCAGCACCAGAGCGTTTTCGAAACGCCGCTCCGTCACGTGGCCGTAGCCGCTGGTGAAGCAGAACGGCATGCGGCGGGCCACCAGCAGGTCGGCGAACGGATAGACGGGCTCACCATCGACGTTGACGTCCAGCAGGGCCGCGTCGGCCTGGCCGCCGGCTTGCAGCCACGCCGTCGCCTGAGTCATGGCCCCGAAGGAGGCGGCCACCTCGCAGCCTATGTCCTCAAGCAGGTCCTCCAGGGTCATCGCCTGCAGGCCGTCGTCCTCGATCACCAGGATGCGCGGCGCGCTCACGCGGGGGCCTCGACCTGATGTGCGGCCGGGCCGGCCTTCAGCCCGGCGGCGAGCGCCTGGCGGTCCAGCACGCCCTCCCAGCGGGCGATCACCAGGGCGGCGACGGCGTTGCCGACCACATTGGTCAGCGCCCGGCACTCGCTCATGAACCGGTCGACCCCGATCACCAGCACCATCGCCGCCACCGGGATCGACGGCACCACCTGCAGGGTCGCCGCCAGGGTGATGAAGCCCGCGCCGGTGACGCCGCTGGCGCCCTTGGAAGTCAGCATGGCCACGCCCAGCAGGGTGGCCAGTTGCACCAGGGTGAGGTGGGTGTTGGTGGCCTGGGCCAGGAACAGGCTGGCCAGGGTCATGTAGATGTTGGTGCCGTCGAGGTTGAAGCTGTAGCCGGCCGGCACCACCAGGCCGGTGACCTGCGCCGGCGCGCCCAGGGTCTGCAGCTTGGCCATCAGCTGCGGCAGGGCGGCCTCGGACGAGGAGGCGCCCAGCACGATCAGCAATTCTTCGCGCAGGTAGCTGATCAGCCGGAAGATCGAGAACCCGACCAGAAGGCCGACCGCGCCAAGCACCACCAGCACGAACAGGATCGAGGTCAGATAGAAGCAGCCGACCAGTCCGGCCAGCTTGATCAGCGCCGCCGGGCCGTACTTGCCGACGGTGAAGGCCATGGCGCCGAAAGCGCCCACCGGCGCGGCGCGGACGACGATGCGGATGATGCCGAAGAACACCTCGCCCAGTCGGTCGAGGGCGCCGGTGACCGGGGCCGCCGGCCCCTGCAGCCGAGCGACCGCGAAGCCGGTGAGGATCGCCACCAGCAGCACCTGCAGGATGTCTCCGTCGGCCAGGGCGCCGAAGAAGGTGCCTGGGATGATGTGCGCGATCATGCTGATGATGATCTCGACAGGCGTACCCAGCTGTTGGGCCTTGGCGGCGTAGTCAGCCACCGCCTTGGGATCGAGAGTATGTGGATCGACGTTGAAGCCCGCGCCCGGCTGGACCAGTTCGCCCACCACTAGGCCGAGCGCCAGGGCGAAAGTGGACATCACCTCGAAATAGATAAGGGCCTTGCCGCCGATCCGACCGAGTCTTCTGATATCACTGGACCTAGCGATGGCCCCGGCGACAGTGCAGAAGATGATCGGCGCGATCAGCATCCTGATCAGCTTGACGAAGCCGACGCCGAGCGGCTCGAGCCCCTTACCGACATCCGGCCAGACCCAGCCGACCAGTATTCCCAGGGCGATCCCGATCAGCACCTGGATATAGAGCGATTTCAGCGCCCGAAGCACAGTCGGCCGTCCCCCCAATCGTTCGCGCGACCCTATAGACCGGACAGGCCCAAAGCCACCCGACCGGCTCTCGCAGCGGCGCGGCGATTCGTCCCCGCGTCGGGCCGCGGCCCAGAAACCGTTCGCCGAGGGCCGCGAATTTGGCTAAGAGCCGGGCCGCGCTTCGGAAATCGCCCTGAAGCCGCCCGATTCAACGTCTCACTTGAGTCTCGCCCGCCGGTCTGCGAACAAGCGGGGGCCTGACTGCCGCTGGAGCCGCCCTTGCGCCGTGCCGCCGTGACCGTGCTCCTGGGGATGCTCGTCGCCACCCCCGCCTGCGCCCAGCCCGCCGCCGCCTCGCCGGACGACCCCTACGAGGCCTCCAACCGGCAGATGTACGCCCTCGAGGACGGTCTCGACCGGACCATCCTGTTGCCGCTGGCCAAGCTCTACCACGCGCTGACGCCCGGCCCGATCGGCCAGGGCATCCACAATGTGCTGCAAAACCTCTCCGAGCCGGTGGTGATCATCAACGATGTGCTGCAGGGCCGCCTGAAGCGCGCGGGGCGTGAAACGCTGCGGCTGACCGCCAACACCACCGCCGGCTTCGTCGGGCTGATGGACGTGGCGACCCCGGCCGGCCTGCCGCGCCAGGACACCGACTTCGGCATCACCCTCGGCCGCTGGGGGTTCAAGAGCGGACCCTATCTCTACCTGCCGCTGATCGGGCCGACGACGCCCCGGGACATGTTCGGCCTGGGCGCCGACACGGCGATGGATCCGCTGAACTTCGTCAGCTACCCGGACCGGGTGGCGGTGGCGGTGAGCAAGACGGTGGCCGGCGGCCTCGACCTGCGCGACCGTTCGGAGGCGCAACTCACCGCCCTGCTCGCCGACGCCGACGACCCCTACGCCACCCTGCGCTCGGTCTATCTGCAGAGCCGCGAGGCGGCGGTCGAGGACAACGACAGCGCGCCGGCGCTGACGCCGCTGGACATCCCGCCCGCCAGCCAGCTGACCCCGCCGACAGGGGCCGAGCCGGCGTCGGCCGCCGCCGAGGACGCCTCGGTCGCCGCGCCCGCCGCCCCGCCCCCGGCGCCGGGCAGCATCGCCAGCGTCGAGCATCCCGATCCCGATGCGCCGGTGGTCACCGCCCGCGACTGGCGCCCGGCGCTGGCCGCCGGCGCGCCCGCCGGCCCCACCGCCGGCTCGGCGGCCTGAAGCCCGCGTGACCGACGTCCCCGAACGCCAGCCCCCGATCGCCCGGCTCGTCGGCGCCTGCGCAGCCCGCGCGCCGCTGGTGCTGCTGGCGGCGAGCGTGCTGGTGATCGCCGCGGTGATCTTCGTGGTCACCCACTTCTCGATCAACACCGACACCGGCGCCTTGCTGTCGCCGAAGCTGGCCTACCGGGTGCGCGAGGACGCCTTCGCCAAGCTGTTCCCGCAGAACGCCAACCAGATCGTTGTGGTGGTGGACGGCAAGACGCCTGAGCTGGCCGAGGCCGCAGCCGCCTCGCTGACCGACAAGATGACCGCCGACACCGCGCACTTCGCCAGCGTGAGGCGCCCGGACGGCGGGCCGTTCTGGTCGCAGGAGGGGCTGCTGTTCGCCCCCACCGCCGACGTCAAGAACGACATGGACCGGCTGATCGCCGCCCAGCCGTTCCTGGGGCCGATGGCCGCCGATCCGTCGCTGCGCGGACTGATGGGCGCGCTCTCCACCGCCCTGAAGGGCGTCGGCGCCGGCCAGACGACCCTCTCGGCCATGCGCACCCCGATCGCCCACATCGCCGACACCCTGGAGACCCAGCGCGCCGGCCGACCGGCCTATTTCTCCTGGCGCACCCTGATCACCGGCGGCGCGCCGGATCCCCGGGAGCTGCGCCGGCTGGTGCTGGTCAGCCCGAAACTGGATTTCGGCCAGCTGCGCCCCGGCGAGGCGGCCAGCCAGGCGATCCGCGACGATGTCGGGTCGCTCGGCCTCGACGCCGCCCACGGCGTTACCGTGCGGCTGACCGGTCAGATCCCGCTGCAGGACGAGGAATTCGGCACCCTGACCGAGCGGGCGCTGCCGATCGCCATCGTCTCCTTTTGCGCCATCGTGCTGATGCTGTGGATGGCGGTGCGCTCGCCCAGGATCATCGCTTCTATCCTGGTCACCACCCTGGCCGGCCTGGCGCTGGCGGCGGCGCTGGGACTGCTGATCTTCCACACCTTCAACGCCATCTCGATCGCCTTCATCCCACTGTTCGTGGGGTTAGGAATCGACTTCGGCATCCAGTTCAGCGTCCGCTATCGCACGGAGCACGCCGAGGGCGGCGACTGGAAGACGGCCCTGACCGGCGCCGGCGCGCGGATGGGCACGCCCCTGGCCCTGGCCGCCAGCGCCATCGCCGTCGGCTTCCTCGCCTTTGCCCCCACCGACTACTACGGCGTCTCGCAGCTGGGGGTGATCGCCGGCGGCGGCATGCTGATCGCCCTGGCTCTCAATCTCACCATGCTGCCGGCGCTGATCGCGGTGACCAAGCCCGCCCGGCCGGCGCGCACCGTCGCCACCGCCCAGATCAACGCCCTCGACAACCTGATCCTGGCCAACCGCTGGCGGGTGGTCGGCACGGCGCTGGGCGCGGCGGCGCTTTGCGCGGCGCTGCTGCCGTTCGTGCGCTTCGACTTCAACCCGCTGCACCTGCGCAGCCCCAAGACCGAGTCGGTGGCGACGCTGCTGGACCTGATGAAGGACCCCAACCAGTCGCCCAACACCCTCGAAGTGCTGCTTCCCACGCTGCCGCAGGCCCAGGCTCTCGGCGTCCGGGCGGCTCGGCTGCCCGAGGTGGCCAGCGTCCGCACCCTCGCCGATTTCGTGCCCGCCGATCAGCCGGCGAAGCTGGCGATCATCCAGGACGCCTCGACCCTGCTCGACCTCACTCTCGATCCGCTGGTGACCACGCCGCCGCCCAGCGACGCGGAGGTAGTCCAGAGCCTGACCGCCACCGCCGCCGACCTGCGCGCCGCCGCCGCGTCGCCCGATCCCGCCGACCGCGACGCACTGCGGCTGGCCGCGGACCTCGACTGGCTGGCCAAGGCCCCTCCGGCCGCGCGGACCGCGGCGGCGGGCGAGCTGATCACCCCGCTCAACACCGAGCTGGACCAGATCCACGGCGCTCTCGCCGCCCAGCCGGTCACCCTGCAGTCGCTGCCGACGGACATCGTTTCCGACTGGATCGCCACCGATGGCCGCGCCCGGGTGTCGATCACGCCCAGGGGCGACTCCAACGACAACGCCGTGCTCGGACGGTTCATCGACGCGGTGACCAAGATCGCCCCGGACGCCACCGGAACGCCCATCGGCACCCGCGAGGGCGGCCGGGTGGTGGTGCGGGCGTTCCTGGAGGCCGGCGTGCTGTCGTTCATCGCCATCACCGGCCTCCTCTTCGCCGTGCTGCGGCGGGTGAAGGACGTCGCCATCACCATGGCCCCGATCGTGCTCACCGGCCTTCTGACTCTGGGCACCTGCGTGCTGATCGGCCAGCCGCTCAACTTCGCCAACATCATCGCCCTGCCGCTGCTGTTCGGTATCGGCGTCGCCTTCCACATCTATTTCGTGATGTCCTGGCGCTCCGGCGGCTCGCACCTGCTGTCTTCCAGCCTGGCGCGGGCGATTTTCTTCAGCGCCCTGACGACCGCCACGGGATTCGGCTCGCTGTGGCTCTCCAGCCATCCCGGCACCGCCAGCATGGGCAAGCTGCTGATGATCTCCCTGGTCTGGACCCTGGTCTCGGCTTTGATCTTCCAGCCGGCGCTGATGGGGCCGGGCGGGGACGAGGTCGAACCGGACGCACCGGTCCCAGCCCCTTAGTTCGTCGCCAGGATCATGTTGCGCACCAGCGGATAGATCTGGGTCGACCATTTGCGGCCGCTGAAGACGCCGTAGTGGCCGACGCCGGGCTGAAGGTGGTGGCGCTTGCGGTTGGCGAAGATGTTACTGCAGAGGTCGTGGGCGGCGACGGTCTGGCCCACCGAGCAGATGTCGTCGCGCTCGCCCTCGACGGTAAACAGGGCCGTGCGGCGGATGGCGGAGGGGTCGACCCTGCGGTTGCGCCAGACCAGCTCGCCCTTGGGCAACAGGTGCTCCTGGAACACCCGCGAGACCGTCTCCAGATAGAACTCGGCGGTGAGGTCGAGGACGGCGAAATATTCGTCGTAGAAGCTCTTCGAGGTCTCGGCTTCGGCCATCCGGCCGACCGAGAGGTGGGTGAACATGTCGACGTGCGCGTCGACGTGCCGGGCGAGGTTCATCAGCATGAAGGCGGTGAGCTGGGTGAAGCCCGGGTAGACCCGCCGCCCGGCGCCGGCGAAGCGGGCCGGCACCACGCCGATCAGCTCGCGCTCGAACCACTCGATGGAATGGTTGGTCGCCAGCTCGTTCACCTTGGTCGGACTGACCCGGGTGTCCACCGGGCCGGCCATCAGGGTCATGCTGAGCGGGGTCGCCGGATGGTCCTCCTCGGCCATGATCGCCACCGCCGCCAGGGCGTGGGCGCAGGGCTGGCAGACGCCGATCAGGTGCGCGCCGGGGCCGATCGCCTCCAGGAAGCCGATCACGTGGGCGACATAGTCGTCGAAGCCGAACTGGCCGGCGGACAGCGGCGCGTCCCGGGCGTTGCGCCAGTCGGTGATGTAGACGTCGTTGTCCGGCAGCAGGGTCTCCACCGTGCCCCGGAGCAAGGTAGCGAAGTGGCCCGACAGCGGCGCCACCAGCAGCACCCGCGGCTGCTCCGGGTCGCCCTCCTTGCGGAAACGGACCAGGTTTCCGAACACGCTGCCGGCGACCACCTGCTCCGTCACCGGCACGTCCTCGGCGCCCACGCGCACGCTGCGGAAGCCGTAGTCGGGGCGGTGGTGGGTGAGGCCGGCGCGGGTCAGCATCTCCCAGCCGGCCGACATCTGCGCCAGCGGCGGCAGCTGGCGCAGCCACGGCGGACCCATGGCCAGGGCGGCGTTCGCCATGCCGGCCGCCAGACGCGCCGGGACCAGGAGGTCCATCTGGGCCTGAAAGGCGTCGTACCGCATTCGCCCTCTGAGCTTGCCGACCCGGTTGGCCGCTTCAGGTCCCATGCTCCAAATCCCCCAGCGGAAGTCGCCGCCTTCCGGGGCCGCGCGGGCGCAACCGGCGCCGCAGGTGCGAACATGCGCTGACTCGGGCGCCCGGAAATCGGCGGCGCCCATTTTCGCGCCATCGTCCGCCGGGCGTCCCGCGCTCGTGGACGGCCGTGGACGCCGGCCCGGGATCGGTCCTAGGCCTTGCTCAGTTGATCCGCCGAAGGGACTGACAAAAGCGCCCATGGCCCGCGCCTCGCTCACCATCAGCAGCCGTAACTATTCGTCCTGGTCGCTGCGCGGCTGGCTGCTGGCCAAGATCGCCGGGCTGGAGTTCGAGACGGTGATGCTGCCGATCGACGACGCCTCGGCCCGGGCGGAGCTGCTGTTGCTGTCGCCATCCTTCCTCACCCCGTGCCTGACCTATGACGGCATCCAGGTGTGGGACACCCTGGCGATCGGCGAGTTCCTCAACGAGGTGCTGCCGGAAGCCGGCCTGCTGCCCGCCGACCGGGCCGAACGCTCGCGCTGCCGCTCGATCTGCGGCGAGATGCATTCGGGCTTCGCCAACCTGCGCGCGGCCCTGCCGATGAACCTCAAGGCCCGCCATCCCGGCTTCAAGGTGTGGGCCGGCGCCCAGTCGGACATCGACCGGATCACCCGCATCTGGCGCGAGCAGCTGGCCGCCTCGGCCGGGCCGTTCCTGTTCGGCGAGCTGAGCATGGCCGACGCCATGTACGCGCCGGTCTGCACCCGCTTCCTCACCTACGACGTGGCCCTGGATAGCGTCTGCGCCGGCTACCGCGACCGCATCCTGTCGCTGCCCTACATGCGCGACTGGACCGCTGAGGCGCTGAAGGAACCCGACGAGGTGGAGGAGCTGGACGTCGAGTTCTAGGGCGAAAACC
>Ga0182012_10007125_pt1 | contig 11248 bp, 10 predicted proteins | sample 612S2SmetaG_FD_120486 | JGI IMG/M metagenome (GOLD analysis project Ga0182012, IMG submission 120486) | Permafrost microbial communities from Stordalen Mire, Sweden - 612S2S metaG | ecosystem: Environmental > Terrestrial > Soil > Wetlands > Permafrost | place: Sweden: Stordalen | collected...
CCGGCTTGCTGCTGTGGTACAAGTTGCGTGAGGCCGGCTTCCAGGACGTGCGGTTTTGTGAGAAAGGCGGCGACGTCGGCGGCACCTGGTACTGGAACCGCTATCCCGGCATCGCCTGCGACGTGGAATCCTACAGCTATCTGCCGCTGCTGGAGGAAATGGGCGCCTTCCCCACCATGAAATTCGCCTCGGGATTCGAAATCCTGGAATATTGCCAGAGCATGGCAACAAAGTTCGGATTCTACGACCATTGCCTGTTTCACACCACCGTCGAACGGACCGACTGGGATGAGGCAACCGGCCGGTGGACTGTCTGCACCGACCGCGGCGACGCAATGCGCGCGCGCTACGTTGTGTTGGCCAATGGCATCCTCACGACCCCGAAGCTGGCCCGCATCGAAGGGATGGAGACTTTTGCCGGCCAATCCTTCCACACCTCGCGCTGGGATTATAATGTTGAGCTCGACGGCAAGCGCGTCGGCATCATCGGCACTGGCGCGACCGCGGTGCAGGTGATCCCCGAAATCGCCAAGGTCGTCGGGCAATTGGTGGTCTTTCAACGCACGCCCTCCACCATCGACGTACGCGACCAGCGCGCAACAACCCGGGAGGAGATTGAAACCTGGTCAAAGGAGCCCGGTTGGGCGCGCGCCAGGCGGGAGAGGCTGTCGCGGATATCCTCCGGCCGCACCGCGTTGAAGGGCAACGACGACTATCTGTCCGGCAAGGTTGCCGACTTCCGGGAGCGGCGGCAGTACGACCGGCAATTGTCGCCGCAGGAATTGATCGAACGGCAGCTCAACACCAACTTTCGCATCATGGAGCAGATCCGGGCCCGGGTCGATGCGATCGTGCAGGACCCGAAGACGTCAGCGGCGCTGAAACCGTATTATCCCTATGGCTGCAAACGCCCGACTTTCCACGATGAGTACCTGCCAACCTTCAATCTGCCGCATGTGACACTGGTCGATACCGCGCCGCTCGGCGTCAGCACGATCAACGCCCGCGGCGTGGTGCATGATGGCATCGAATATCCGCTGGATGTGCTGATTTACGCGACCGGATTTCAATGGATGGCGACCTCGACCTTCAACATGATCACCGGCCGTGATGGTAAGACCTTGCGCCAGAAATGGAAGGACGAAGGTGTCCGGACCTTCCTCGGCTTGCATAGCCACGGCTTTCCCAACCTGTTCATCATGTCGGGACCGCAGGGCGGGGGTGGGCAATTCAATTTTACCCTGGGGATCGAGGCCCATACCGACTACGTCATCTGGATGTTGAAGACATTGCGTGACAGCAATACCCGTGTGGTGGATATCCGGAAAGAACTGGAAATCGAATACGCCGCGCATTGCCGGGAAGTCGATATCGCAACCAGTGCCCTGCGCGATTGCCTGTCCTACTACAACGGCGATGGCGGCGCGGAACCCGGCAGCCTGGCCTATTACGGCGGCCCGCAAAAATGGCACGCGCTACGCCGCGACGCGCAGGACTCGCTGGAGCCTTACGTATTCGCCGCGTCAAGGACTTGAACCACCATGACTGAACCGACCGGGCCGCTGAAAGGCTTCCGCATCCTCGATTTGACCACCGTGCTGTTCGGCCCCTTCGGCGCGCAAACCCTGGGCGACTGGGGCGCGGAAGTCATCAAAGTCGAAACCCTGACCGGCGACACCTGGCGCACCTCCGGCCAATTCCGCAACCGCGGCATGAGCGGCCAGTTCATGGCGGTCAACCGCAACAAACGCAGCATCGCACTGGATCTGAAGCACCCGGACGGCAAAGCGGTGCTGCGGCGGCTTATCCCCACCGCGGACGCGCTGGTGTCCAACATCCGTCCCGCCGGCCTCGCGCGTCTGGGATTTGGTTACGAAACCTGCCGCGACCTCAATCCAAGACTGGTCTATGCGGTTGCCACAGGCTTTGGCCAGGACGGTCCCTGGCGCGCGCGCCCGGCCTTCGATGAGATCATCCAGGCGGCGTCGGGTTTCGCCTCCGCCATGGGATCGGACGACGAGCCGGCCTTCGTCCCCAGCCTGGTCGGCGACAAAATCTGCGGCATGGCACTGACCTCCGCCGTCACCGCCGCGTTGCTGCACCGCGAACGCACCGGGCAGGGCCAGATGGTGGAGGTGCCGATGCTGGAGACCCTCGCGGCATTTAACAGTATCGAAATGTTCGGCGGCCTCGCCTTTGTCCCGCCCATCGGCCCCTCCGGCTACAAGCGGATGAAGGCGCGCAAGCCGGTGCGCACAAAGGACGGGTGGCTGACGATGCTGCCCTATTCGGGCGCCAACTGGTGTGCGTTCTTTGAAGCCGTCGGTCATCCCGAATGCATTGAGGACTTTTCGGTGCGCGACCCGGTGCTTCGTGCACGCAACGTTGACAAGCTTTACGAACGGGTGCGCGCGATCGCGCCAGACCGCACGACGGCGGAATGGGAGGAACTGCTGTTGCGGATCGACGTGCCGCACACGGCCTTTGCGAAACTGACCGAGATCGCCGAACAGCCACATCTGAAAGCGGTGGGATTGTTCCCCGAACTCGACCACCCCACCGAGGGGCGGATTCGCCAGGCCCGTCCGCCAGCTCGTTTCTCCGAAAGTCCTGCTGGCATTCACCGCATGGCGCCGCGGCTTGGCGAACACACGCGCGAGATCCTGCATGAAGCGGGTTTCGCCGCGGACGAGATCGACCGGTTAGTCGAAACGAAAGCAGTGGGGATCACAGCATCATGACCATGCGGGCCGCAGCGGCGGCTATGCGCTCGATCGCGGGCACGTCCACCGCGTGCGGCCAGCGGTCGTGCGGCAGGTGGAACAAGGGATTGCTGCCGACCAGGGTCACATAGCGCCCGCCCGCTCTGTGGATATCTCGGGTCTCGCCGCTCGGCACGCGGCTTGGCGGGGCCAGTTCGTCCGGTGGCTGGCCGGCTTGCGTCAACGCCGCCGTGGCGCGGGCGCGCATATCGTCGTCGGCCGACATCACCGTCAACTTGCCGCCCGCCGCGCCGAGATTGGCGCCGTAATGCACCCAGATGGCGCCGCCGGGCTGGTCCCAGCCGGGACGGCGGGCGCAGAAATCGTCCAACCCGAGATGCCCGAGCTCGTGCCCGCTGTTCGCGGTCAGCACGACTGGGCCGGCGGGCGGGTTGGCCCGCAGCGCGCGCAAGGTTTCCAGCCAGCAAACCAAGCCACCGCCGCGCTCGCTGGTCGACTGCCACCAGGAACTCCTCGGGGTCATCACCACCACGGGCGGGCGGGACGGATCGCGGCCGGGCAGGGTGACCACGACGTTGCGCGCCTCGGCTGGGGTGCGCCGGCTGTGCGACACCAGGCGCACCGGGGCCCGCCGAGCGGCGGCGGTTTGCACAAGGTCGCGGGCCTCGGCGGGAAGCTGGATCGCCGGCGCGCCATAGGGCTGGTTGAACTGTTCGGCGTTCAGCAAAGCTAAGCCAGAGCCTCCAACAAAAGGCGGCGTCGCGCACAGGATCACCAGCCCCTGATGCGTGCCGGCGCGGCGCAGGGTGCGGTATCCCTCGGCATAAACCGCCCAAGGCGACAACTCCGATACCGAAATAACACCCTCGGCGCCAAGCTGCCCGGTGATGCCTTCGGCTCCGGTTGATGGCGCGTCGAACACGGGCACGCCCGACAGGCGCGCGCCGTCGAGTTCCAGATACGCCTCGATCGGATCAAGCCGTGACAGCGCAAAGACTTCGATCGTTACTCTAAAGCCCAGTGCAGCCGCTTCCCCGGCGAGCCACTCGGCGCCGGCCTGGTCACCGGAAGTGGCGGTGCGGTGCGGACCTTGCGAGTCCCAGGCGCGCAGCCAGGTTTCCGCGCTCATGCCACGAAACCCAGGGCGCCCAGGACGGCCGCGGCGGCCAGCGCCAGCAGCGGATTGAACCGGGTGAATAAGAACAACCCGGTCGCGGCCACTGTCACCGCGGCCGTGGTCCAGTCCAACGTCGTCGCCGTCGTCAGCAAAGCGGCGCTGGCCATCAGCAGGCCGGCGGTTACCGGCATCAGCCCCGTTTGCAGCGCCTTGCGCCAGGGTTTGTCGCGGAACCGGTACCACGCGCCGCTGACCAGCAAGGTCAGAACCGAGGATGGGGTCGCCACTGCTGCCGTCGTGGTCAGTGCGCCCGCCAGCCCCGCCACCCGCCAGCCGATCAGACTGACCACCATCATGTTCGGCCCCGGCGCCGCTTGTGCCAAAGCGAACAGGGCTGCGAACTCGTGCTCGCCCAGCCAGTGGTGGACCTCGACCGTCTGGCGCTGCATTTCCGGCAGGATGGAGTTGGTGCCGCCGAACGCCAGCAGCGACAGTTCGGCGAAGACCACGGCCAGGGCGATCAGGGTGCTCATCGGCCGAAGCGCCACAGCAGGGCGGTGGAGGCCAAAGCGAGTACCGGCAGCGCGGCCAGCAAGGGCAGTCGCAGCAGGGCGATGGTGACAAACGTGACAGTGGCGACCGCGGCGGCGAGCGGGCGTTTGCGCAGCGGTTCGGCGATTTTCAAAGCGTTGGCGATCACCAAAGCCGAGGCCGCCGCCGCCAGTGCGGCGAAGGCGTGGCGGACCGCGGGCAGGCCGGCATACTGGTCGTAGATGGCGCCGAGACCGATCACGATCGCGACCGGTCCGGTCATCAGGCCGAGAAAGGCGGCGATCGCGCCGGGGATGCCGTGGAAGCGCGCGCCCAGAGCGATCGTCAGGTTCATGACGTTGCCGCCAGGCAGGAACTGGCACAGCCCCAGCATGTCGGTGAACTCGGCGGCGGACATCCAGCGGCGCTGCTCGACGACCATGCGGCGGGCCCAGGGGCCGACGCCGCCGAAGCCGCACAGGCCGATGGTGAAGAAGTTGAGGAACAGGGCGGCGAGGGTCGGGGTTGGGTGGGTGTCGGACATGGGGGATGGTTACAGGATGCGAAGCCGATCGTCACCGCCCTCTTGCCGAACCTGGGTCGCAAGCGCAGCACCGAACCGGAGGCAGACGATGGACAGCACCCCCGACCCCGACAAGAAGGGCCAGGCGACGGATGGCAGCACCCCGAATGCGGCGGGGACCGGGGCCAAGGACGGCTCCGACCGGCCGGTCACCTCGGCTGCCGCCCTGGCGGCCCTGGGCATTGTCTATGGCGACCTGGGGACCAGCCCGCTCTACACCTTCCAAACCATCGCCGGTGCCGCCGGGGGCCATGCCTCGGCTGCGGACGCGCTCGGCTTGCTGTCGCTGATCGTGTGGTCGCTGATCGCCGTCGTCAGCATCAAATACTGCTATTTCGTGATGCGCGCCGACAATCACGGCGAGGGCGGCATCCTGGCGCTGATGGCCCTGGTCACCGGTTCGGCCGCCGGGCACAGCGGGCGCGGTCTCCCCTTCCTGGTCCTCGCGGGCCTGTTTGGCGCCGCGCTGCTGTATGGCGACGGGATCATCACCCCGGCGATCTCGGTGCTGAGCGCGTTGGAGGGCATCAACGTCGTCACCGACGTATTCAAACCCTATGTGCTGCCGCTGGCCCTGGCGATCCTGCTGGCGCTGTTCGCCGCCCAGGCCTGGGGCTCGGCGCGTATCGGCCGCGTGTTCGGGCCGGTGATGCTGCTGTGGTTCGTCGTCATCGGCGTGCTTGGGCTAACCGGGGTGGTCCGCCGCCCGGAGGTGCTGCTGGCCATCGATCCGCGCCACGCGGCCGGCTTTCTGCTGGCGCACCGCCTGAACAGCTTCGTCGTACTGGGCGGGGTGTTCCTGGCGCTGACGGGGGCCGAGGCGCTGTATGCCGACATGGGTCATATCGGTCGAGCACCGATTCGGGTGTCGTGGTTCGTTGTGGTGCTGCCGGCGCTGCTGCTGTGCTACGCCGGGCAAACCGCGCTGATGCTGGAGAATCCGGGTATTGCCGGCAATCCGTTCTTCCAGTTGCCGCCGGCCTGGGCGGTGGTGCCGCTGGTCGTGCTGGCGACCCTGGCCACGATCATCGCCAGCCAGGCGATCATTACCGGGGCGTTTTCCCTGACGCGGCAGGCGATGCAGCTTGGCTGGTTTCCGGGCCTCGGCATCCGCCAGACCTCCGACGAGGCGTATGGGCAGATCTACGTCCCCGCGGTGAACTGGACGATGATGGTCTGCACTTTGGCGCTGGCCTTCGGCTTCGGCAGTTCCGACGCGCTGTCCGGCGCCTATGGCACGGCGGTGTCCACCACCATGCTGCTGACGACCGCGCTGCTGTACAACGCCATGCGTGACATGTGGAAATGGCCGGTCGCCGCCGCGCTGCCGCTGTGCGCGCTGTTCCTGCTCATCGACCTGGCGTTCTTCGGGGCCAACCTGCTGAAAATCCGCGACGGCGGCTATATCCCGCTGCTGACGGGCGGCCTGGTCCTGGTTGTGATGACCACCTGGCATCGCGGGGTCAGCGCCATGCGCAGCAGCCTGACGAAGCGGACCCAGACCCCCGAATGGTTCCTGGACACGATCCGGACCGCCGGCATTGCCCGGGTGCCCGGCACCGCAGTGTTCCTCAGCAGCTCCGCCTGGGCGATCCCGCCGGTCATGGTCCGGCATGTGGCGCAGTTCAAGGCGTTGCAGAAAACCGCGGTCAGCCTGACCGTGACATTCGAGGAATATCCTCGCGTCTGGCATGAACGGCGCGCGGACGTCGAGCGTCTGGGGGACGATCTGTGGCACGTCACCTTGCATTTCGGCTTCATCGAGCGGCCGAACGTGGTCGCCGCGCTGGCCGTCGCGCAGGCGAAAGGCTGCAAGCTGAACCTGGACGACGTGGTTTATTTCGCCTCCCACGACGAGGTGGTGCGCAGCGAGACGCGGCCCCGGCTGGCAGGCTGGCGGCGGATGCTGTTCGCGGCGATGTACCGGAACGCGGTGCGGTCACCGGACCGGTTCGATCTGCCGGCGGACAAGTTCGTCGATATCGGGCGGCAGGTTGCGGTGTAGGCTGGCGGGGGTTTCAGATCGCGATCCTGGTTTCGATCACATCATAATCAGCCCGCAGCCCGGCCGGGGTTGCCTCCAGCAGACCGGCATCCGCCAACGCACGAACATCGGCATGCACGTTGCTGTAGTCGCGATGGCGGGACCGGCGAGGGCACCCGCCAGATCCACGATCCAGCCGTCGTCGTAGTCGATGCGTTGATAGAAGAGCAGTTTGGCCGGCCTGGCGTGGCTTATTGTGGGGGCCACCATATGGTGTCAAGGGCCATAAGGTGGTCACCCAGCCAGGAAATCCATCGCCGCATCCACCCCGCCCCGCCCGTGCGGGATGTTGTTGATCCGCAGCGCCATCTCCACCGCCGTCAGTGCGCCCAGCAGCATCGGCTCGTTTAGATCGCCCAGGTGCCCGATGCGGAAAATCTTGCCGCCCAACTTGCCCAAGCCCCCGCCCAGCGACACATTGAACCGATGCCGCGCGGTGTGGCGGACCAGCTCCGCGTTGTAACCTTCCGGCATCAATACCGCGGTCACGGAATCGGAATATCGCGCGGGATTGACGCAGAACAGTTGCGGGCCGTTGTTGCCGGCCCAGACCTGCACCGCGCGGCGGGTGGCCTCGGCCAGGCGGGTGTGGCGAGCGTAGAGATTCTCCAGCCCCTCGTCCTCGATCAGCCGCACCGATTCGCGCAGGCCGTAGAAAATGTTGACCGGCAAGGTGCCGATGAAACTTTTCTGCGGGCGCTTCGTCATCAGTGTCCAATCAAAATAGAAACGTTTCAACCCCGCTCGGGTATGCGCGTTCATTGCTTTGTCGGAAACGCCGGTGAAGCTCATGCCCGTCGGCAGCATCAGCCCTTTCTGACTGCCGCCGACGACGCAATCGACCTTCCATTCGTCCATGCGGAAATCGAGCGACCCCAGGGAAGAAATGGTATCCGCCAGAAACAACGCCGGATGCGCCGTCGCGTCGATGACGGCACGAATTTCATCCAGCGGCAGCATCAGCCCGGTCGCGGTCTCGTTATGCACCGCGCAGACCGCCTTGATCGTGTGCGCGGTGTCGGCGGCCAGGATCGCACGCAGGCTGGCCATGTCCACGCCGCGGCGCCAGTCGGCCTCCGCCAAGCGGACCGTCAGCCCGTGGCTGCGCGCCATCGCCCCCCATTCGTCGGAGAAATAACCGGTCTCCAGCACCAGAATGGTGTCACCCGGTGACAGCAGGTTGGTCAGGCTGGCCTCCCACGCGCCGTGACCGGAGGCGTTATACATGAACAGATGCTGCGAGGTCCGCAGCACGCGCTTCACCCCCGCAAACGCCGCATCATACACTTCCACAAAATCCGGATCGTTGAAATCGATGCTCGGGCGGTCCATGGCGCGCAGCACGGAGTCGGGGATGTTGGTCGGACCGGGGTTGGCGAAAAACTGCCGGCCGCGGACCTTGGGTGGGGTCGTGCTCATGCGCTGATCCTTGTTCGGGCCGGCCGAGGCGCCGGGCGGGCGCCACCATTGCCAAAAACCCGCGCTTGTAAAGCGGGGTCCGAACGCGGGCGCAGAGACCGGGCATAGCGACACAGGGAGACCGGCTCCCTTTCGCCCCAAAGTCAGATTTTTGCGGAATTCGTGGTTCGGAAGACCCTACCCGGCGGCGAATGTCCCGCCCGGAAAGCCCGCGCCGGCGATGATCGCCTGCATCGGCAGGTCCGGACGCGCTGCCAGGGCGGCGGCCGGGTTCACCGGCGAGCCGTTGGCCCCGCTCCGCGGCTTGGATGGGGCTGGTTCACCGCTTTGCATGGGGTTGAATTGGCTTAACATGGCCAACGCATCACCGCCCGGCATGGCAAACGCCTCCGCCTGGGTCTGCGCCAGCGCTTTGGTCAGTTGCGACGACAGCCGCGACAGCGCCATCGCATTGGAAATCAGCCGGCTTTGCAGTGCGGGTGTGATGTCGGGTTGGACGGCGCGGCGGAAACACTCGGCCGAGGCGTGGTGTGCAATGACGGCGCGCGAGGCGAGGGCTGCCTCGGTGGCGGTCTGCGGGCCGAGCTCGTCCAGCATGGCCAGCGCGGCGTGTTCTTCGGCCGCGCGGTCCTCGCTGGGGCGGGCCGGGTCCTGATTGAGGGCGGCGCGGACGCTGTTGCGGGTGTAGCGGGCGATGTCAGGGTTGAGGATGGATTGGGTCATGGCTGGCTCCGGGTGTTAGAGACTTCCTATATCATATATAATAACTAACATAAGCAAGGCCCGTGGCCGCTTCCGTCCCACACGAGCCGCAATGAGCGCGTTGTGGCGGAACATCCCCCGCCACGCCGGCCGTTCGGCCAGAACGCAACCCAGCCCTCCCGCGTTCGGACTTCCACCCCGCCGCGCGCCGCGCTAAACGCCGGCCGGTATCGTCTCCGAGGATCGCATGACCATCCCTTTCCCCGCTGCCGCCCTGGAACCGGAGGTCTCGGCGCCCTTGATCCTGGCGCTGCCGAAGGGCCGGATCCTGTCCGAATGCGGCCCGCTGCTGGCGCGCGCCGGCGTGATCCCCGCGGCCGATTACGCCGACGACGAGAGCCGCCGCCTGCGGTTCCCCACCGATGATCCGATGCTGGACGTGGTGCGGGTGCGGCCGTTCGATGTCGCCACCTTCGTCGCGTTCGGCGCGGCACACATCGGCATCTGCGGCGCCGATGTGCTGATGGAGTTCGATTACCCCGAGGTTTATGCGCCGCTCGACCTGGGAATCGGCCGGTGCCGCGTGTCGGTCGCCGAACCGCGGGAGACGGCGGGCACCGACGATCCGTCCCGCTGGTCGATGGTGCGGGTGGCGTCGAAATACCCCAACATCGCGCGCCGGCACTTTGCCAGCCGCGGCGTGCACGCCGAGGTCGTGCACCTGAACGGCGCGATGGAGCTGGCGCCCGGCCTTGGCCTGTCCCGGCTGATCGTCGATCTGGTGCAGACCGGGTCCACGTTGAAGGCGAACGGGCTGGTGGAAACCGAGGTGATCGCGTCCGTCACCAGCCGGCTGATCGTCAACCGCACCGCTTTGAAGACGCAACCCGAGGCGATCGGGGCCTGGATCGCGCGCTTCCGAACGGCGCTGGCGCAGCGGGGCTGACCGGGGCTCGGAGGGCACCATAACTCCCCCTCCGCTTGTGGGAGGGGGTTGGGGGGAGGGGTCGGTGGGGGTTTGCCTGAGGGGGTGGAGCTGCTCCTGGCTGAGGCCCCCCCCCGCCAGGGCGCCTCCACATAGGTTTTGACGGGTTGAGGGGCGGGCTGCCTGGCGTCGTTTCCCTTGATCCGGACCCTGAGCCGCTTGATTTTCACCTGGGGGCCTTTCTCCCGCGATATTCCTGTCCTCACGAAGGTGGAGGGCGGGACCATCATGCCAAACGCTTCGCGTCCCTCGCGGTCTGAGCCGGTCCTTTCGAAGGCTGGGGCGCGATATTGGTCCAAGGAATGCTTCCTGTGCTATGGTGGCCGAAGGAACAGGCCGCTTCCGGTTCAAGGAGTCCCATGGCTTCGCAGGCTGCCGTCACTGATCCCGTCTTGGTTCTCTTCCGTGAGGCGCTGAAGCGGACCTATGGGGATCGCCTCGAACGCGCCGTGCTGTTCGGCTCGCGCGCGCGGGGTGATGCGCGGCCCGACTCCGACTACGACGTTGCGGTGTTCCTGCGGGACATGCCCGACCGCTTCGCCGAACTGGACAGGCTGGTTCGGATTGGAACCGGAATGGTAGACGCAACCGGTGAAGTCGTGAACGCCATGGCCTATGGGGCAGGAGCCTACAACGAGCGTACCCCGCTCATGCACGAAATCCGTCTCGAAGGTGTCGATCTTTGACGCCCGAGAGTGGCCTTTTCCTCGCCAAGGCGCGACGGCTGCTCGGCGAAGCCGATTGCATGCTGGGAATTGCCTGCAACAAAGCGGCGGGCCGGACGGCCTATCTGGCGGGCTTCCATGCGGCCCGGGCGCCGATCTCGGACCGGACAGAAAGGGCGGTCAAAGCCTACAGCGGAGTCAGGACGGAGTTTCACCGGTTAATCCGAGGCGATACCAGATTCGATGACACGCTGCGAGACTTCCTCGGTGCAACCTATAACCTCAAGGCGATCGCCGATTACGAAACTGGCCCTGATTCCGACGTGTCGCCGGAACGTGCCGCAAAGGCGATTGCCGAGGCCAGGCTGTTCCTCGCGAAGGTCGCAGGGATGCTCGAAGGCGCATAGCGCGGCACACTGATGATCTGGGACCGTAGTGTGATTGCTGGTCTGTCGCAGAAGGCGCTTTATCAGATATAG
>Ga0182012_10007127_pt1 | contig 11247 bp, 7 predicted proteins | sample 612S2SmetaG_FD_120486 | JGI IMG/M metagenome (GOLD analysis project Ga0182012, IMG submission 120486) | Permafrost microbial communities from Stordalen Mire, Sweden - 612S2S metaG | ecosystem: Environmental > Terrestrial > Soil > Wetlands > Permafrost | place: Sweden: Stordalen | collected...
AAAACCCTTCGCAGACCTACGCCGAATTCCGCAACTGTATCCTTGGAATCGACACTAATTGCGGCGCCACGGGCATCATTCGCGGGCTCCCCACATGGAACCTTGACGCCACCATCTCCGAGGATTTGGGAATTTACAAAGAACGCATTGGCGCAACTCTGCTCTTCCAGTTCACTAACGTTCTCAACCACGTCCAGCTTGCTGATCCTTCGCTGAGTCTCGGCTCCCCCCAAAACTGGGGTGTCCTCGGCAGTTCGAACCCCAATGGCGGCCAGGCTAATACCCCCCGCCAAATGGAATTCGGCCTCCGCATCCACTTCTAACGAACGGTTGCTGAAGGATTTCTGAACCAACAGGGCGGCGGCTCCCCGGAATCTGAGCAGCCGCCCTTCGTTTTTCTCTAGTACTTTTCGAAATTCAATGTTTGACTTATCGAATTCAAATTCGTTACAGTAATACAATCACGTTAGCTTGCTAGGGTTTCCACGTAGAGCCGCAGAAATAAGAGGGGAATAAAAGGGGAGTTCTGTAGTGCTAAAGAAAATCATAATTGCTTTAGTTTTTTGTCTTGCCGCGACATTCTGCCTGACTGCTCAATCTGTCCAAGGCGTTGTAACCGGCACCGTAACCGACGTTTCTGGCGCAGTAGTGCCAAACGCGGAAGTCATCTTGTTGAACGAAGGCACAACAGTTCAACAGAAAGAACACACCGAAAACAATGGAACTTATCGCTTTTCACTGGTGCCTCCTGGTGTGTACACCGTAACCATCAAAGCAGCTGGCTTCACCGACCGTGAAGTTACCGGAATCAAGGTCGACGCCAGTTCCACTGTCCCGGTAAGCGCCACGTTATCGGTTAAGACCGCTAGCGCCACGGTGGAAGTAACCGAAGCCAGTGCGCTCGTTCAAACCGCAAGTTCAGATCTGTCTACAACAGTCGACACCAAGACGATCGAAAGCATGCCGCTTCTCACCCGCAACGTTTTCGACTTGGCATTCGCCGCACCTGCCGTTACCCAAGGCATGAACTTTCAGGCCACTTCCGGCGGGTCCCGTGAATCTGGTACCACGTTTCTGCTGAACGGCGCCGACAATAACAACAACTTTAGTGAAGGCGGCGTCAACGTTTCCCCGCCACTAGAAACCGTGAGCGAATTCACCATGCTCACCAACAACATGAGCGCCGAATACGGCCACGCGTCTGGCGCTTTGGTCAGTGCCGTTCAGAAAGCGGGCACCAATAGCTTTCACGGCGCTGCCTACGAATTCAATCGCAACCGCTCGTTGAACGCCTCCGACTTCTTCGCCAACCGCGCCGGTAGCCCCAAGCCGAAATACATTCGCAACCAGTTCGGCGGCGAGGTCGATGGCCCCATCGTCAAGAACAAAACCTTCTTCACCGGCGCATTCGACCGCGTTGATCTTCGCACCGGTAGCAATGCCGTTACCCAAGTTCCGACCACGAGCGAATTAACGGCAATGACCCTGAACGGCGGTCCTCTCGAACAGGCTTACTTCAAGAAGTTTCAGCCGCTCACCTCCGACGCCCTTTGCCCGGCTGAGGTGGCCAACAACCCGAAGGCCGTGGGACACATCGGCTGTATCCAGCGTTTCGACCCGAACACCACCGGCCAGAACGTTTATGTTGCCAAGGTGGACCAGAACTTCAGTTCCAACGACCGCTTAAGCTTCACTGCCAACATCGTGCGCTCCGAAAACTCTGACGAATACGGTGGCGGTTACGCCACTGCCGCACAGGCCATTCCGCTGGTAGACGACGAGCACTACCACAACCTGTCGCTCATCGAAACGCACGTCTTCAGTGCCAGCATCGTAAACGAATTCACAGTCGCGCACAACCGCCACTATTCCAATACGGCTGAACCTAATCCGAGCGGCCTCGCCGAAGTTATTATCGATGGCGCCAGCTACGGCAACCTCGGCTTCGGTTATGGCTCATACGAAGGCGGAGCCAACTCCTTCACCCAAGACCGCTGGCAGGCTCAAGACAATTTAGCCTGGACCATTGGCAGGCATTCTCTAAAGTTCGGTGGTGGGTTCCAATATGGCATCCTCTACCGCAACTGGGATCTGGGCAGCCCTGGCTATTATGAATTTGCCAACACCCTCGGTCCCACGCCTGCTTCGGTCGGCTCGGTCCTTTCCAACGGACTCATTGGAAACATTGCTGTTCAAAACAACAGCAACTTCCAAAACGATTTCCCTTACGCCTCCGAACTGTCCATCAATCCGCAGACCGGCGGTTCCGCTGTTGCCTACCGCCACTACATCATGAAGGACATAAACACCTTCTTTAACGATAGTTGGAAGGTCAGCAGCCGTTTGACAGTGAACCTCGGCCTCCGCTGGGAGCGTTACGGTGCTCCTACTGAGGCCAATAACCAAATCGCTCAGTTCACCAACCTCGACACCAGGAGCATCGCCGATATCGCCAATGCCCGTGTTACCCCAGTCACCAGCATGTGGAAAACCCGCAATGGTGATTTCGGTCCACGCGTCGGTTTTGCCTACGACGTCTTCGGCGACGGTAAGACTTCACTTCGCGGCGGATACGGCATCTCTTACGACCGGCTCTTCGATAACATCTGGTCTAACGGCGCCTGGAACCCACCGTTCTATGCCCTTCTCGATCACAACGCTACTGCGGGCGATACCATCGACTACACCACGCCCCCTTCCGTCGGTCTCTACACTCCGGGCTTAATTCCTTCCCCCGGCCACCGTGTTTCCGTCCGCACCATGGACGTCAACATGAAAGATTCTTCTGTAGACAACTACTATCTCGGTGTCGAGCACCAGTTCTTTCACGATTTCCTGCTGCGCGTAAACTATCAGGGTTCAATGGGCCGTCACTTGTCTCAGTTAATGAACCTGAACCGCTACGACGGTATGGAATATCAAACCACCAATCTGAGCACCAGCAACCCTGGCCGCCCCAATGCCCTTTACAGTGGCTTCAACTATCGCGCTAACAACCTGAACTCCGAGTACAACTCGATGGTCACGGAAGTCCAAAAGCGCTTCAGCCACGGCTTGCAAATGCAATTCAGCTTTACTTGGTCGAAGCTGATGGACGATGGTTCCGATCTCTTCTCCGCGTCAACCACTACTGGTCAGTACAGCCAGCCGTTCTACTTCCAAAGCAACAACGCTCCGCAACTAGAGCGTGGTCCTGGAGCCTTTGACCACCAGAAGAACTTCAAAACCATCTTCACCTATGAAATACCCTTCATGAAATCTCAGAAGGGCTTCATTGGTCACGCCTTGGGCGGCTGGCAAGTTTCGGCCTTCTACCAGGGCTATTCAGGCCATCCGATTGAAGTCTACGCTGGCTACGCGCGCTACGTAGGGAATGCCCTCGACCCCAATGGCAGGTACGAAAACATCGGCGGCGATTACAATCTCGACGGTGTGCTCAACGATCACCCGGTCTTCGTTGGCTCAAGCGTCAGCGCCGCCTACTCCGGCAATAACCCGGCCAATGGCATCTTCACCGATAACAACCTAATCGGCTGCGGTTACGCGGGCGCGCTATCCACCAACATTGCGGCTTGCAACAAGAACTTCGGTGTCAGCACGCCAAACACTCTCTTCGTAAATCCATCAGGCGTTGGTCCGCGCTTCGGCACACTCGGCCGCAACGTGTTCCGCGGCCCGTGGTTCAACGGTCTTGATGCTTCGCTCTTGAAGAACTTCAAGCTCACCGACATGGTAAGAATGCAGCTCCGTTTCGAAGCGCTCAACCTGGACAACCATCCGAACTTCGACGGCATTCAGACCAACTTGGATAGCGGCAGCTTCGGTAAGGCCCAGATTCTTGTCGGCCAAGCCCCCTCGCGACGCCTGCAACTCGGCGCCCGCATCACCTTCTAAAGCAACCTCCTAAGCTGAGGCGCACGGTTCCTATTGGAGCCGAGCGCCTTGGCTAAGCGGTTCCCCCCTGCGACAATCAAATCAGGTGAAATTCTCTCCTCTTGCATTCCTTTTCCTAACCGCTTTTTCCTGTTCCGCTGCCCAACCCTCCACCCCGGTCATCCTTATCTCCATCGACACCCTTCGTGCCGACCATCTCGGCTGCTACCAACCGGGCCGCCGCCAATCGCCGCATATCGATGCGCTAGCCCAAACCAGCACAACATTCTCCCAAGTCAGCACGCCTTTCCCACTCACCCTTCCTGCCCACGTCGCCCTCTTCACGTCCACTTTCCCGTTCGCCAATGGAGTAGAAGATAACGGAATCCCACTCAACACTCCGACCACCACGCTGGCTACTGTTCTAACGAAATCGGGTTACCGCACGGCGGCCTTCATCGGTAGCTTCGTCCTCTATCGCCGCTTCGGCCTGAGCCAAGGGTTCGATACTTACGATGGCCCAATAGACCTCCACAGCAAGGCCACACCCGGCCCCAGCGATCACAAGCGTCCTGGCGAACAAGTTGCTGCTGCCGCCAAACAGTGGCTCGAACACAATTCGAGTGCGCCGTTTTTCCTGTTCCTCCATTTCTACGATCTCCACGCCCCGTACAGTCTCCCGGCGGACCCAAACTTGCGCCACGGTGAAACCGGCTACCAGGCCGAACTCGCCTATGTAGACAAAATCCTTGGCGACTTCTTCGCTCTCCTGGACCGCCGCGGTCTTCTCCAAAAGAGCCTCATTGTTCTCACTTCCGATCACGGCGAAGGCTTAGGCGAGCACGGCGAAAGCAGCCACGGTTATTTCCTCTACCAAAGCACTCTTCATGTCCCGCTTATCATTCACTGGCCTGGAGGATTGAAGCATCCGCAAAGCCGCGTCGACGATTTGGCCAGTCTGATCGATGTTGCGCCAACCATCCTCGACGCAGTCGGTCTCGCGCGCCCAGCCGAAATGCACGGCCGCAGCCTACTTCAATCCGCCGCCCCAGAGGTCTACTCGGAAACTCTCTATGCGCGCCGTCATTTTGGCTGTGCCTCTTTGCGCAGCGTTCGCTCGGCGAATTACAAATACATCGACGCACCCAAGCCCGAGCTCTACGATCTGTCTAACGACCCGCACGAACTGCGAAATCTGTATGACCAACAGCGCTCCAAAGCCGCCGCGCTGCGTGAGAGAGTGATCGCCATTCGCGGCAACGCTCCATCTCCCGCTACTAAACCACCCTCGCCTGAAACTGCGGCTGCTCTGCGCTCGCTCGGCTACTTAAGCGGTTCGAGCGCCACCAGCCGTCTCGAACCCCGCGTCGATCCTAAAGATCGCATCGCCGATTTCGAAAAATACAGTCAGGCCTTGGCGATCGCCTCTGCAGGCAAACCTGCTGAATCCAACGCCATTCTGGAAAAGCTGCGCGAAAAGCTTCCCGACGTGCTGGATATAACAATGAGTCTCGGCCAGAACCGCCAACGGCTTGGTGACGACACCCACGCCATTCAAGACTTCAAAAGTGTTATTAAACTCGATCCCACCAACGCTCCTTCCCACTTCGATCTCGGGCTCTGTTATTTCCGTCTCCACCAGCGGGACGAGGCGATCACCCAATTCAAGACTGCGCTCGCGCTCGAACCCTGGTACACCCGGGCCGACGAAGCCCTTGCTGAGATCTACATTCAAAACAAGGACTTCCCACAAGCCCGCGAACACCTGAACCATCTTTTGTCGATTGATTCCGATAGCTACACGGCGCACTTCAACCTGGGGATTTTCGCCGCATTAGACCAGGATTGGAACGAGGCGCAACGGCAGCTACTCGCTGCCGTCCATTCAGATCCCGCATCCCCTGAAGCCCACAACACCTTGGGCGGAATTTACTTCCAGCGAGACGATTTGGAGGCTGCACGGCTCCAATTCCAAGACGCGATTCGCCTAAATCCCAAGTTTGCCGAGGCCCACTACCGCCTCGGCCTCGTATTGCAGAAACAGGGCAAATCGGCCGAAGCCGCGCAAGAATTTCGTACCGCTCAGCAACCATCACACTAAGGTATCCAAGCAAAAAGGGACTGCCCAGCTGTAGCGTACTGACCGTCCCCTTTCTGTGCCGCTCATCGCCTCAAGCAAAATGGACACGCCTGTTTTATCGGCTTTGTGGCGATGCCATCAGGGCATGGAGTGCCCCGCATTACTGGCGGAGCAGGATGTTGAAGTCGGCGTTCTTGGTGGCGTCGAGTAAAACTGTACATCCTGGTGGAATTTGACCCTGGGCGACGAGGGCGGCTACGGGTTGAATGAAGTTGCGTTGCACGGTGCGTTTGAGTTCGCGAGCACCGAATTCGAGACTGATGCCAGTATCGAGCATAAGAGTGCGGGCGGCCGGAGTACACATGAGACGGAATCCCCGCAGACCGAGGCGAGCGTTGATCAATCGGCCAAAGTCAGCCAAAATCTGATCTAGAATCACTTCACAGGCGGCCCGGTTGAGCGGCTTATAGGTGATGACCGAATCGATGCGGTTTACGAATTCGGGAGAGAACTTGCGGCGAACGGCGCCCATGCCAATTGTCTGGAGGCGGCTATGTTCGCTGGTTATGAGCGGCAACATAGACTCGAAACCAAAATCAGGTTTACTGGCGCGTTGAATGGACTGCGATCCGAGATTGCTGGTAAGGAAGATCATGCAGCGTTCGAAATTGACGGTGGTGTTGTCTCCCAAGCGCAAAGTAGCCTTATCAAGAATGCCGAGGAGGAGCCGGGTCATGGAGGGCGCCGCCTTTTCGATTTCGTCGAATAAAATGAGCGAGATGTCGCTTGTTTCGCTGCTGACGCCATTGACCTTTGCTTGGCTCAACATGGGCTGCGTTTCCCGATGCCCCAAATAGCCGGGAGGCGCCCCGATTAGTTTGGCAACCTCATGTTCCATTTGAAACTCTCCGCAATCCACTTTGAGCATGTTCTTGTTGCTTCCGTGCAACACTTCGGCCAGCGCTTCAACCGTGCGTGTTTTGCCGGTGCCAGTTGGCCCAAGCAACAACACCACGCCGACAGGGCGGCCTTCCGGAGCAAGTCCGGCTTGGTGCATTTGAACGTACGGAATAATAGTTTCAATTGCCTCCGGTTGCCCGACAAGCAATTCAGTTAGACGAGAAGCCAATCCGTCTGACTCTTCTGGCTGAACGGGGCGTTTATTTTTCCCCAAAACAGTGTTTGTTCGCAATTTAATACCTCTAATACTTCTTCTGGGCTAACCAGATAGCCGGCACCAATCAAGCGAGTTGACGGGCACAGACAAGAAATCGCCAAGCCACGCGTTGTGCGTGGATGGCGATTCCTTAGGGAGCTGCGTCTAGTTGCTTCCCTACTTCGTTAAGAAGTAGAAGCGATGCGACTCATTCACTAACACGGGCTGCCGTAAATTTCCTTACGACCTGAATTTAGCGGTAGGGCGGAGGTGGCCAATATTGGTGTGAAGTGAAAATGGGGCTGTGAAGTTGGGATTTAGGACGGTAGTGCGTTGATTCGGTGGGGGTTGGCGGTTTTGATGGGTTAATGAAAATAAAGTGCAAAGTGCCGTGACTGGATTTGGGGGGTGAAAAAGGTGTGGGTGTGGGCGGTGGGCAGAGGCGAAGAAGTGGTGAATTTTGCGGAACGAAACGGGCGGGAGCAAACAAGTTTGTTCTCGAGTCGGAAACGCGAAGGGGACGGACCGCTTTGTCCGCTGAGCGGTGATGGGGCACACTTAAAGATTTCGGGGGGTGGGACAAAGAAGTCCGGCCCCTGCGCTTGTGGCGGTGAACGGACACTTTGGGCTCGGCGATCGGGGGCGGGAGTGGACGCGGTTGGTGGCGCGGTCACGTGAGAGGTGGCGGCGTTGGTTGGGGCTTGGGGCGTGAGGCGCAGCGGTCGTCGTATTTTCGTTGGGCGAGTTCGAGGCGAGCCTTGCAAAGTTCGTGGTCCGTTTCGGGATCGATGCCTGACAGGTTTGGACCCTTCTTCAAGTTGCATTGCCAACAGGCCAGCGCGAGATTTATCGAGCTGTGTAACTCCTCCATGCTGCTTGGCCACAATGTGCTCGATGTGGAAACGCCTTTTAAAAAGAGCGTGCGGAATCAAACAATATTCGCAGCGATGACCGGCTCGCTGACGAACCTCTGTGTGAGTAGCCCCCCACTGATTGAAGCCGCTTCACCCCGCGTGGTAAAACGGTGTGGCGGTTGTGTTGCGACCGCGCGAAAGAAAGGTTAATCCCCAACAAATGTTTGGACGTGGCAACTGGGCCGTAGTGGGCCTTTTGAAGGAGTCTTTGGACGCCTTTAAGAGCAATGTTGAAGACAGGTTGAAGATGATGGCGGTGTCGCAATTGGCGGCGTCGGCGATTACGCGCCATACAAATACGGATTCGCTGGGAATCAATCCGTTCAGCGCGCCGAGGTTGGATGAACAGCAACCCATGCCGTTGGAGCAGGAGCGGCACTTGGTGCAGTTCGCAACAACGGATGAAGACAAGCGCGCCGATTACAGCCTTCCCACTGAAGTGCTGGAGCATGAAGGCTATGGCTATGGCGTTGTGCAATTTCAACTGCACGAGAGTCTGCCTTGGTATGGCTTGTGGGCAGTGTCGAACACTTGGAAAGACATTAGCGACTTGGCGTCGGTGAAGGAGCAACATTCGTATGCGGTGCTGGAACGGCCGTATAAGTTTTTGCAGTCCACCGATAAAAAGACGGTTGATAAAGACACGCGTGGGGCGACGGCGGCGGTTCGCAAGCAGTTTGCGGTGCTGTTGGATTTCAACGATGGGCGCGTCTACATTGAGAACAGCAATAAGAAAACCATCTATCTAGTGAAAGAAGTGCTGCGGCAGATGGGCGCCGATATTGTTGGGGTGGGTTGGATTTACAACCGGCCGAATTGGCCGGCGGACATTCTGGGTCGGTTGTACGAGAGCAGCCACTACCTTGCCGATTTCCAAAAGCGCGCGGATGAAACGACACGGTTTCGCGCGAAAGAAATTGAGAAGCTGGACGACAAGGAATTGGAATCGATTGTGGCGAACTACTTTTCCATGTCGCAATTGGCGAGTGAGTTGTGGGTGGGAATTTCGACGCCGGCGCAGGTGCGCTTACATGCAACGAGCCAGCCGATTGGTGTGAAAGCGCCGACCAGTGCGACGACGCTGCTGGGGATGACGCAAGACGCGCATGTGCTTTCGGGGTCGATTACGTTTCAGGACCGGATTACGGCAATGAGCAAGAAGGGCGGAGAGATTACGTTCCGCAAGGATCTGTTGAGCATTGATATTAACGACCAGATCAATTTGACGGATGCGGGCGCGGCGATGTTGAAGGGCTTCGATTTGCCGGCGTTCCGGAAAGACATTCAGCGAGAGATTCGCAAGACGAAAGAAGTGCCGACGGTGGAGCAGTTTTGGAGCCAGTGGCTGCATGAGATGAGTAACGCGGTGCGGACGATTGAGGCGAGCTTTCGGGAGATTCTCGGCTTGGATGGAAATGAGCCGGGCGGTATTTTGCCGATGCGCGCGCCGGTTGAGGACGAAGAACTGGAACTGCAGAGCGCCTAGGCGGAGCGGGTGAAGACGGTTGCTTTGACGAGGAGCTCTTCGTCGAGGATGCCATCCGTGGCGTAGGGCGCAACGGCAGATTCGATGGCGGCTTCGAATTGCGGGCGACGGGCACCTAGCGCGGCGGGGGAATTGGTGGAGTACGAAAGGCCGCGGCCGACGAGTTCGGCGATGCTGATGCGGTGGCGATGAGTGACTAGAATATCGTCACATTTGCGGAAGCATGACGGTTCGAACCATTGATTCAGGTCAACTTGGTAGCGGGATTCGTCGGGGTCGGTGGACCAGGCTTTGCGCACTTCGCGAAATTTTGCGAACCATGGAGTGGCGGGGGAATCGTTAGAGATAGAACCGCAGATGGCGATGTGGCCGGCGGGAGTGAGTATGCGCTCGAAGACGGCCAGCGTTGCTTCGCGCGGAAGCCAGTGGAGGGCGCGGCCGATAGTGATGAAGTCGAAGGAGCCAGAGCTGAGGTGTTCGATGGGCTGCTCGATGAAAGTGATTTTGAGGTTGGCGGCGGCTGCGGCGGAACTAGCGGCGCGGAGCATTTCGGGTTCGATATCGAGCGCGGTGCAGGCGCCGACGAGTGGTGCGAAGCCGAGGGCGAGGTTGCCGGGACCGCAGGCGACGTCGAGCAGTTTCGTTTGAGGCTTAAGTGCGAGGCGAGCGGCGACGGTCGAGAAGAACTCTGGCGGATAGGGTTCGCGGAAGTGGTAGAAGTCGACGGTGGTTTCGAAGCGGCCCATGTGGATACCGGTATTTTCGCTGATAAAAAGCGAGCGAAAAGGCGGGACGCATGTACTAGTATGCGCCGAACAACGTAAGATGATGCCCGTCGGGATCGCTGAACGTCGCAGCCCAAATGTTAGCCGCGACTTCTCGAGGTTCCCCGAGGAACTCGCACCCGCGGGCCAGGAGTTGTTTCCGAACCGCGCTAACGCTCTCCACCGGGAAGACTAACTCGAAGCCTCCACCGCTCGGGGATAGAGCCCCATTCAGGACGATTGTTAGATCTCCCGACCGGAGCATCGGCAAATCACCCGGTGAGGGCGCAGGCGACAAGCCCAGAGTGTCTCGATAGAATTTGAGCGAACGGGAGACATCGGTAACGCCCAAGACGATCATAGAGGCTCTCAGTTTAGGGGCCGACGACTGCGCGAGGATTGTTGCCGCGAACAGAACGGCTGCCGTTAGAGTTGAAGTCATCATGCTCTGATTGTGCCGGAAAACACCAGCGCCCTCTTGCCTGATCTTGCTAATTGAGGCCGAATCTCGGACGGTGATTGGCCGAGCCGCGCGCGAAACAAACGACTAAAAGCGGAAGGGCTGGAGAACCCCACTGCCACGCAAGCATCGAGTACGGACGACCCGTTCTCGATCATCTCGCGAGCTTGCGATAGTCGTAGTCCGGTGAGATAGCTGTGAGGTGTTTCCTGGAAAGCAAGAGTAAACCCGCGATGGAAGTGAAAAGGTGAGAGGCACGCAGCACGCGCTACATTCGCCAGCGCAACCGATTCTAAACAATTTGAATGAATGTAGTCTCGCCCAATCAGAAGACGTCGGAACAGCTCCTGCCGCGTGGACAAACGGAGAGACGGTACACGATCCATCTGAGTGCGAATGTGTTTGTAAAACTCCAGCAGGGTTATGCCGAGCGCCAGGAAATCCTCTTCCGTGCCGCTCGGATTGAGTTGCTTCTCACAACGTGCTGCAAGAGTCGCGATTCGGTTGGTCAGCG
>Ga0182012_10007129_pt1 | contig 11245 bp, 12 predicted proteins | sample 612S2SmetaG_FD_120486 | JGI IMG/M metagenome (GOLD analysis project Ga0182012, IMG submission 120486) | Permafrost microbial communities from Stordalen Mire, Sweden - 612S2S metaG | ecosystem: Environmental > Terrestrial > Soil > Wetlands > Permafrost | place: Sweden: Stordalen | collected...
GCGCTGGGATACAAGCTCGACATCAAGGACGGCCACTGGTCAAATGGCGAATGCATCGAGGTCGACCCCAAGACTGGCGAGTTGCTTGGCGGGCAGGACCACCGCAGCCATTACGGCAAAGCTGCCGGCTACTAGGATCCAACCCTCGATCAACGCGGAGCTTCCGGCCTCCAAAGCCGCACACCAGGCGTCTCACGCCGTGGTTGTGGCACCATCCCGGGCAATACCGACATGACCGGGGCGTTTCGCAGAAGTGCGACAATCAAAGTTGAGGGGTACGCAAGAATCAAGCCCCCTTCGATTCCCCTCAGATCGCCAAAGGAATACCTGGAGAGCTCTTGACCATGCTGCGCGTGCTGTCGACACATCTGTTTCTCAACCACCGTCTACATCCAGGACTGCTGGAGTTCGCTGCCCGTTCGGGCGCGGAAGCGGTGGAGATCTTTGCCGCGCGACAGCATTTTGATTACACGAGCCGCGAAGACGTATCCGAGCTGGCAAGCTGGTTCCGGTCCAATTCGCTGCAGCCGTTTTCGATGCATGCGCCGCTCTTCCCTGACCGCGAGATGGGCCGCGCCGGGGCGCCCGCGGTGAACGTTCTGCATCCCGAGAAATCTCGCCGCATCGATGCGATGGACGAGATCAAGCGCGCCCTTGAGGCTGCCGAACTGATCCCCTTCACCAACCTCATCATGCACCTCGGCGAGCGCACCGACGGCTGGTCGCAGCGCAGCATTGAATACGCACAGACAGCGCTCGAGCACCTGGGCGCGTTCGCCAGGCCCCTCGGAGTTCGATTGCTTGCCGAGAACCTCACCTCGGAGCCGACCACCCCGGAGCACTTGGTCGCCATCCTCGAAATGGGCCACCTGGATAATGTCGGTATCTGCCTCGACCTCGGTCACGCACACATAACCGTAGGTATTCCCGAAGCGATCTCGGTGCTTGGCTCGCGCATCGCATCGGTGCACGTGCACGACAACAAAGGCTTGAAGGACGAGCATCTCTGGCCCGGCGATGGAACCATTGCGTGGCCTGCCACCGTGGAAGCGCTCAAGAAGCTGGCCCCCGCGCCGGCTTGTGTACTCGAGATACACTACACCCTGGGCGCTGAAACGCACGAAGTCAGTGAGCGCATCGAGAAGGCGTTCGCCTTGTTTGCCTGAGGCAACCGATTCCCCCGCCTCAATGCTGCCCGAACATTACGTGAATCACGTCTTTGTTGATCGCGTAATTGTCGTGAGCTTTGGTGGGCGACTCGAAAAGCCAGAACCAGCGCACGCCGTTCTGCACGTAAAGATTCACCACGTCTACATCGCGAAGTTTGGGTACCCGCCACGTGAGCAGATCGCTCGGATCGTCGAACGCGATCACCGCGATTTTCTGCACGGCAGCGGGGTCGTTCGGATGCACCCGTTGCTCAAAAGCAGCGTGCACTTGCGCCCACCGACTGATCAGTGCCGTCTCTGGCTGCGGAGAAGCACGTCCCGCCGGCCCATCAGGGCCTGTATCCGGTCCGATCGCAGGCAAAGCCGCGTTGGTATCCGTTTTCAAATTGGCCAACTCCAAAATGGGTACCTGATTCGCAAAAAAGTAGAGCAGCGATGTGCGTTCTGCTACATACTGCAATGCCTGCGCCTCAACCGATTCCTGCTTGGTCTCCTTCAACGACCGTGGCGCCAGGTTGGCCCTGTTTGCGGTGTCGAGATCAAGTGAATTCAAGATGAGAAAACTGCCCATACTGTGAGTCACAGCAACAAACACCTGGTCGTCGCTTTTGCCGTTGGCGAGACGTCCTTGCCAGTTGTACGACTGACGGCCCTTGTGCACCGAGGTTGTGCCGGCTCCAACGCTGGGATCGAAAGCTGCCGACTTTGCGATCAACTGGCGTATGCCTTCTTCGATGATCGGGCGATAGGGACCGACCCCAAGAAACACGTCGGAGAATCCCCAATCCTCAAGCCCTGTCTTGAGTTCGCGATTAATCAGCGCGGCCCGATTAGGCAGATGCTCGAGAACCGTCGCCTGGTGCCCGTTAATCCACTGGTACTGCGTAAACCTTTGCGGACTATCCGGATCGGTCTTGTTTGGCAAAGAGCAAAAATTGAGCAGGCTCTGGTTGGGTCCGGCAAGTCGCGCATCGCCGGGTACAATCCGCTGGCATTTCAGCTTGAGCACCAGCGGCCACCAGTTGATCTCGTCCACCACCAGGATGGCGTCATGCGCGCGCAAACGCACCACGTAGTGGGTAACAAATGGAGCCGAAGCGCGCCACTCCGCGGCGTCATTCTCGGTTGTAAAGATCGGAACACCTAGGTATTCGAGTGCTGGCGGTGTTGCGTTCAAAGCAAACGGGCCCTGGTCCGCGTACTCCGTCCCGGCATTCTGCCATCCGCCATCGCACAAGTGCGCGATCTTGCAGATGGAATCCCGAAACATCTGGGAATCGTCGGATCCCAGCGAGTTGATCCCGTGCATGTAGAGGATGTGCACTGGCCGCTGGTCTGCCGTCTTCAGGGCATCCCAAACGGTTTGCAGGCCCTTGAGCGACCCGGGAACGTCTTCAACGACCTTGGCATGAGCTGGAACTCCCACGCAACAAATAGATAGAAGAGCAAATATGCATCCGCGCACTTGCACCGGGAGCAACCTCCGCTTAGGCAACGTAGGACTACCGTAGCACTGTTTCAGATTATTGCCACGTTCAAGGGAGGGTCCAAGCCCGGCGCGCCCGCATGGGGGCTATGCTAAGAGGTCCGTCAGCAGATCCGCGGCAACTGCTCGCCAATCTGCAGAGGAATCACTCGATTCGAGCCCATCGCCGTCCGCGCCACAAGCAGGCCTTTGTGTTCCGCCGTCACCTGGCCGATGCGCGCGGCGTTGCAGCCCAGCGGATGACCGCGCAAGAGGTCCAGCACCACGTCGGCCGCTTCGTCGTCAACAAACAACACCACCTTGCCCTCGTTGGCCACGTACACCGGATCAAGGCCCAGTAACTCGCAAGCCGACTGCACCTCGGGCCGCACCGGCAGGCTCTTCTCGTCAATCGCAATACCTACGCCCGAGGCATGAGCGATCTCATTCAGCGTTGAGGCCAGGCCGCCCCGCGTTGGATCGCGCATCGCGTGCACTGATCCGCCTGCCGCATCGAGCACCGTGGCGATCATGCCATTCAGCGCCGCGCAGTCCGACCGTATCTGGCTCTCAAACTCCAGCCCCTCGCGCACGCTCATGATGGCCATCCCATGATCGCCAATGAATCCCGAGATGAGAATGGCGTCGCCCGGCTGTGCACGATGCGGGCCCACTTGAATCCCATTGCGCAGCACACCAATGCCTGCCGTGTTGATGTAGCAGCCGTCACCGTGCCCGCGCTCCACCACCTTCGTGTCGCCGGTAACAATCTGCACGCCCGCATTTTTCGCAGCCGCAGCCATCGACTCCACAATCGCCGCAAGCTGGCTGAGTGGAAATCCCTCTTCCAGAATGAAGCTCGCGCTGAGGTACTTGGGCGTTGCCCCTGAAACAGCCAGGTCGTTAACCGTGCCATTCACCGCCAGCTCGCCAATCGATCCGCCCGGGAAGAACAGCGGCTGCACCACAAACGAGTCCGTGCTCATCGCAATCCGTCCAGAGCCAAGATCCAGCGCCGCGGCATCGCCCAGATTCTCGAGCGCAGGATTGGTGAAGGCAGGCAGAAATAAATGTTCCACCAGCTCGTTGCCTAGCTTCCCGCCGCCGCCGTGGCCCATCACAATAGTCGGGTAGTCCGCCAGCGGCAGCGGGCACGACCAGTTGGCGAAGTCCGGAGCGGCGGGTTCGGCAAACGAGGTTTTACTCTCAGGCATGGGTCAGCCCCGATCCGGCTCCAGCCAGTTGCTCCGCCGACAAGAATCGCCCGTAGTTGTAGTACGCCGCGCACGCGCCCTCGCTCGAGACCATCGTCGCCCCCAGAGGATGCCGCGGCGTGCATTGCTTCCCAAATGCGCCGCACTCGGCTGGCTTGATCACCCCGCGCAGCACATCGCCCGCACGGCACAGCGGCGACTCCACGGTCCGAATGCCCGAGATCTGAAAGCGGTCCTCCGCGTCAAACTCCCGATACGCCTCGCTCAGGCGCCAACCGCTCTTCGGAATCACCCCGATGCCGCGCCATGCGCGATCGGTCACTTCGAAGACCTCCGACAGCATTTTTTGCGCCGGCTGGTTGCCCTGGAAGGTAACGATGCGCTCGTAGGCGTTTTCCACCTCATGCTTGCCTTGCTCCAGCTGCAACACCGTCCGCCGAATGCCATCCAGCAAATCGAGCGGCTCAAATCCAGTCACCACCATCGGCACGCGGAACTTTTCAGCCAGCGGCGGGTACTCCCAATAGCCCATCACGCTGCAAACATGACCCGCCAGCAGAAACGCCTGCACGTGATTTTCCGGCGCGCTCAGAATCGCCGAGATGGCTGGCGGCACCAGTACATGCGAGACGAGTACGGAAAAGTTCTTGAGCCCGCGGCGCCTGGCCACATGGACGCTCATCGCGTTGGCCGGAGCCGTCGTCTCAAAACCGACGCCGAAGAAAACCACCTGCTTCTCAGGGTTCTTGGCCGCCAGTTCCACCACATCCAGCGGCGAGTACACAATCCGCACGTCCCCGCCCTCGCCCTTGATCTGGAAGAGATCCTTGTCCGTCCCAGGCACTCGCAACATGTCGCCAAACGAGCAGAAAATCACCCCCGGCTGCGCGGCAATGGCCAGCGCCTTGTCGATGAGTTCCAGCGGCGTAACGCACACCGGGCAACCCGGCCCGTGAATCATCTCCACACTGGCTTCGGGGCCCGCAGGCAGCATCTGGTCGATGCCATTCTTGATGATGGAGTGCGTCTGCCCCCCGCAAACCTCCATGATCTTCCACGGCCGCGTGGTGACGGCGTGAATCTCGCGCGCCATCCGCTGCGCCACCTCGCCATCGCGAAACTCATTGAGGTATTTCATTCGCGCCCCGTAACGCTGCCCCGCTGACTCGCTGACTCGCTCACTTGCTGACTCGCGGGCTCACAACTTCCATCAGGACAATTCGAGGGCGCACGCCTGGCCGCCATCAGCGCAGCCTCTTCCCCGTCAGCCAACTCCTCTTCAAGCACGCCCATCTTGCGGAAGACCTCGAGAGTCCTCTCGGCGGTCTCCTGGTCCACGCGCTCAATGGCAAATCCGACGTGCACAATCGCGTAGTCGTTGACGGCGATCTCCGGCACAAAGTCCAGACAGACGCGTTTCACGATCCCGCCGAAGTTCACTTTGCCCATCTTGAGGCCGTTTTCTTCAAACACCTCGTCAACCCGACCTGGAATAGCTAAACACATGGCAACTACCTTATACCTGTGCAGCAACTTCCGGCAGTGTGATTTAGATCACCCAATGGCATGGGTCAGGTTGTCATACCAATCGGGCCCAAAAAGCCGGTCGAGAAGAAGACGTAGGGAAATGAAGGCGGCGGGGATGACCACGACCATCAGAACCAGCCTTGCAATGTCCCCTGGCGGTCTGGCCCCGTCCCGCGGCGGCTGGCGAAGAAACAACTTGAGTCGGTTACCGAAGGAGGTGCCAGAACTAGAAGGAGGAGACGCCGCGTCAATCAGTCCCAGAAGGTAATGGTCTTCATCGCTGAGCTTAACCACCGCTTCATCCCACTTTTCTCGCTGAGCTTGTTCTTCCGGCCGTGCGAGAAGACGACTCACCAGCCCGCCGATCTTCTCCTCGTATTCATCCTGGTCATAGTCGCGATCAAACTCTTCGCTGACCTTCATCATGTCCGGCAGCGTCCATCCGGTTTCTGTGAAGTAGAGCATCTTTCGTTCCACTTCCGTCAACGGCGTCCCCTCGCGCACGGCCTGCTCCGTGATCTTGCCTGCCAAATACTCCTTTGCCGCGCGGATGGACTTGAACACTTTCGGTTTGGATGTGGCTGATTGGTGGGACAGCTCATCTGCTGATGAGGATGTTGTGGGTGCAAGGCTCCGATTCAGAACATCTTTTCCAGTCAACCTAAGGTAGAGCCAAATCAAAGGCCAATAGGTAGCCCGAATCCAATCAGCCGTCGCTCTCTTGCCCAGCCTGTCTTGATTGCGCGAAACCGCCCAGAGACCAACGGATAAAATGACGGCGAAAGCCACGACATCAAAGCCCCAAACCTCGAAGAACACCAGGGCGGCGCGCATTTTCTGCTCCTTGTCTCAGCACCCAACTATGCTTCGATTTCGTTTAGCGTTTCGCCTTCGCCTCATTCCGCTCGACGCACGCCTTCACCATCTTCGTGATCAGCGCCTTGGGCAGCGGCTTGTCCAGCGGAAAGTGAATTGTTCCCCTCGTCACGCGATACCCCTCAAGCTCCTCCGCAAACTCCTCGATCGCCCTCGAGCCCATCGGGAAAAAGCTGCAATGCTTCTTAAATGCCGCATACGCGACAAGCGAACCCTTGTAGTTGAACGAAGGAATGCGGTAAGCGAGCTCTTCAGTGGCCGACTTGGGCACTGCCGCTCGGATGATCGCGCGCAGCCCTTCCAGAGTCGTTCGGGCCTGTTCAGGGACAGCCGCAAGGTAGGCCTCGACTTCAGCTTTCCCAATTTCAGGTGTCGTTTTCCTCGCAGGCATCTGACCCACTCCTCCTACTTACAATGCACCCAGTCCCCTCTGCTCCGCCAAATACCCCAGCCACGCCTCCATCCCCACCCCGGTTTTCGAACTCGTCTCGAAAATCCGTATCCCTGGCCGTATCTCGTTGATATTCCTGAGCGCCAGCTCCCGGTCGAACCCGCACGGCTCGGCGATGTCCATCTTGGTAATGACAGCAGCATCGGCAGAGTTGAACAGAGTCGGGTACTTCAGCGGCTTGTCCTCACCCTCGGTCACCGAGAGCAGCGCCACGCGAATCTTCTCGCCCAGGTCGTAGCTCGATGGGCAGACGAGATTACCCACGTTCTCGATGAAAAGATAGTCCAAGTCGCGAAGTTCAACCAGCCGCTGGCTCGCTGACTCGCTGACTTGATGGCTTGCTCCAATCTCCCACCCGGTCAGATGCCGATCAATCATCTCTGCGTCCAGGTGGCAGATTCCGTGTGTATTGATCTGCCTCACCGGTGCACCACTCGCCGCCAATCGGCGAGCATCGTTGTCGGTCTCCAGGTCTCCCACGAGAGCGGCAACACGAGCCCCACGCGAAGTCAGCTCCCGCAGTGTCCGCTCGAGAAACGCAGTCTTCCCTGTCCCCGGGCTGGAGACGAGGTTCAACACCAGCACTCCGGCCGACGTAAACTTCTGGCGCAGAGTCCGCGCGAGCTCGTCGTTCTTTTTCAATATTCCTTGGCGCAGCTCAACAATACGGGTCGTCATCACGATTCCTTTGTCTGTTTGTTCTTGCTGGTTCCCTCAGTTTTGCCGGCGTCTATTGTCTGAGCTTGATCCGCCTCACCGGCATCGTCGATTTCAATTGCCTCAATCTCCAACTCGCGCCCCTGCCTCACATCCATGGTCAACTCGCCGCACAGCGGGCAGCGGAAGCTCTGCACCCCGTCCAGCTCCGACGCCTTCGCGCACGGCTCACACCAGACCACCACCGGCATTGTCTTCACAACAAGTTTGGCGCCCTCAATGCTCGTCCCCTCCGTCGCGATTCCCCAGCAGAACTCAAGTGAATCCACCACTACGCTGGCCAGCGCCCCCACCCGGAGCCGCACCTCAAGCACGCGAGCACCCGGATAAGCGCCTGCTGACTCCGTCACCGAATCCACAACGCTCGAAACAATAGAGAGTTCGTGCATGAAGGCTCGATTTTACGCCTTTGACGCGGAATTCTTCACTCCGAGTGAAGGCTGGTCGGCGGCGTTTACGCATTCTTGTTCAGCAATCGAATTCAAACGATTGAGAGAAAGAGGAGGCTCGAAATGAAAACATTCTGCAGGAAGGCAGCGGCGGCGCTGGTGCTGCTTGGGTCTGGCGTAACCGCTTGCAGTGGCGCGTCAAACCCTATTCTGGGAACCTGGAATCTGGTGCAGGGAGACCGCTGCTACTACGACAAGCTGGTGTTTACCTCCACAGACATCAACCAGTTTTCGCAAGGCAAGACGGGCGGTCCTACCGCGGTCACGTACAACACTGAGACCAAGGGGAAGGTGTGGGTGATTACGGCAGGCTGGGGATCGGGCGGGTCGCTGTTTGAGTTCGTGGGCGACGATAAGATATCGATTACCCGGGCTTATGGGCCATGCGTTTATCAGAAATCGAAGTAGCGTCGGGCGAGCGCAGTCGGATTCGGATGGAGCGCGCGGCGCGGGTGTAAACTGGCCGGAAAAGGATTCTCCCCCAATGGCCACAACCCCCGCCGCTTCCCGCCTGGCCCTCAGCCAGCTTGCCCCCGGCGTTCTCCAGTCCGAAATCCGCGCCATGACCACTCTCTGCGACCAGATGGGCGGCATCAATCTGTCGCAGGGCGTATGCGATACGCCCGTCCCCGCTGTGGTGATGGACGGCGCGATCGAGGCCATGCACGCCGGCCACAACATCTACACCCGCCTCGATGGCATCGAGCGGCTGCGCCTGGCGATCGCCGCCAAGCAACAGCGCGATTACGGTCTCAGCTACAACCCTGAGAACGAAATCCTCGTCGCCTCGGGCGCGACCGGCGGTCTGCACGCCGCGGCCATGGCACTGCTCAACCCGGGCGACGAGGTGATTCTCTTCGAACCGTTTTACGGCTACCACCTGGCCACGCTCAAGTCGCTGCGCGTCGTTCCCGTACTGGTCGCTCTCGCTGACGAAGACTTCGCCCTCGATCCCGAAGCCCTCGCCGCCGCCATCACCCCCCGCACCCGCGCCATCCTGCTCAATACACCCGCCAACCCCAGCGGCAAAGTCTTTACGCTGGCCGAAATTCAACACGTAGCTGCTGCATGCAATGCTCACGATCTCTTTCTCTTCACCGACGAGATCTACGAGTACTTCGTCTACGACGGCGCCCGCCACATTGCCCCGGCCACTCTGCCCGGCATGCGCGAGCGCACCATCGCCATGAGCGGATTCTCAAAGACCTTCAGCATCACCGGCTGGCGTTTGGGGTACGTCACCGCCGATGCCCGCTGGATGGGCGCAATGTCTTACTTCCACGACCTCACCTATGTCTGCGCGCCCTCCGCCCTCCAACACGGCGCAGCCGCCGGCCTCGAACAGCTCCCGCCCAGCTTCTACACCCAGGTCGCCACCGACCACCAAAGCAAGCGCGAACGCATGCTCGCCGCCCTGCGCGCCGCCGGCATGAAGCCCACCGTTCCCGCCGGAGCCTACTACGTCCTCGCCGACGTCTCCGCAATCCCCGGCGCAACCGCCGCCGAAAAGGCCCGCCATCTCCTCAACCAAACCGGTGTCGCCGCCGTCGCCGGCTCTGCATTCTTCCGCAAAGGCAAAGGCGAAAACCTGCTCCGCTTCTGCTTCGCCAAAAAAGACGACGAGCTCGACGAAGCTTGCCGCCGCCTGCGGGAGTTCCAAGGCGAATAGGGCTCTGCTTTCTTGCAAGGCCGGCACTGAACCGCTTTGTAACTGTGCGGGCCTAAGTGGGGGCATCTCTTGATGGCCATCGCAGAGTTCCGGGCCCGCCAGAGTAGAATCTCCACGATGAAAGCTTGCGGATTTCTTGCCAGTGCATTGTTTCTCGTTTCCGCGTCCATTCAGGCACAGGAAGGTTCTGTGAGGGCGAATGAGATCACCAATGAGCCCCACCATGTTCTGCTGTTCCAAAACAGTGCAGTCCGCGTTTTCCAATTGAACTTGCGACCGAACGAAGTCACGTTACCGCATCGACACGAGAAGTTTTACGCGTATCTCAGTCTGCACCCGGTCACGATTGGGAACGAAGTACGAGGCCGTCAGCCCGTCCTGACACAACTTGATCCGGGTGAATTACACACCTCAAAGGGTGGATTCACCGTTGCGGAACGGAACAATTCTTCGGAACCTACGGAGATGCTCGTAATAGAAGCGATCAAGGTTGAACATGGGAGCTTTGACACACCAATGCTGGGGTTTCGTTACCACAATGCCGCTTTCAGCGAGTTATTTGAATCTCCAGCGATGCGCGGATACTCGATGATGCTTTTCCCTGGCGGGCAAGTGGATTCTCATGCAGAGAATTACGACAGACTACTCATCGCCATTACCGACTTGAAACTTCGCGATACCTCAGACGAAGGTTCACCGTCGAATTTCGAGATGAAGGCTGGAGATATCCATTGGTTTCCTCGCGGAGGAACCCATACCGTGACAAATCTCGCGGAGTCTGTAGGCACATTTATCACTTTGGAGTTCAATTAGAGCTCTTGCGGGGCTTCCGACCTTGAAGATCCTCAATCAACAAGAACTGTACAAGTACCTTCTCGAAAAGCGCCCGCGGTAACCTCCGCCGCTTCATCCTTTGCCAATAGCAAACTCACAACCGTCTTGACATCCGCCCTTCCCCGTGGGACTGTGATCTTTTCCCGAGGCGCGCGGCCGCCTCGCTTCCCACCCTCACCCCCCCGCAACCAGGAGACACGACCATGGGTTTCAAGCCAAGCACCACCGGCCCGCAGGGCCAGCTCTACGCCGACCCGAAGCCGACACCCGATGAAGATGCGTTCCAGGTAAACAACACCAGCGAGGCATACTACAACTCGCCCTACTACCTGAAAAACAAAAACCTGATCCAGCAGATCCCTCCGCCCCGCCCCGGCGTGCCCCTGAATATCGACCTTTCCGACTTTCTGCCCACCGCAACCATCGCCGCCATCCAAGCCGCGGGCAGCATCAGCTTCCACGCCGTGGGCGACACCGGAGCAGCCAAGACCGGCGGCCACCAGTCCGCAGCCACCGCAATCGCCCAGGAGGCGGGCGTAGCCGATGCCATGACTGCCGACGTGGCTGCCGGAGGGCCCGACGCCCCCGCCTTCTTCTTCCATCTCGGCGACGTGATCTACGAATTTGGTGAGGCGCAGTACTACTACGACCAGTTCTACGAGCCCTATCGCGAATACGACCGCCCCATCTTTGCCATCCCTGGCAATCACGACGGCATGGTCTTCGGGGCCACCTCCACCGCTCCGCAAAATCCCACGCTGGCCGCGTTCCTCACCAACTTCTGCGCAGCCGAAGCCGGTTCATCGCCGGACGCTCCCTCCATCACCCGCAGCACCATGACCCAGCCCGGCGTCTACTTCACGCTCGACGCGCC
>Ga0182012_10007130_pt1 | contig 11243 bp, 9 predicted proteins | sample 612S2SmetaG_FD_120486 | JGI IMG/M metagenome (GOLD analysis project Ga0182012, IMG submission 120486) | Permafrost microbial communities from Stordalen Mire, Sweden - 612S2S metaG | ecosystem: Environmental > Terrestrial > Soil > Wetlands > Permafrost | place: Sweden: Stordalen | collected...
ATAGGCCGCTGCGTTCAATCGCCGGATGCGGAAAACCGCACGTCCGGTGGTGTGGGAGGGTGGCGGGGCGCAATCCCCGCCACTCGACCCGATACTTCAGTTCCGCAAATTTCAATCACCCCATTCCCACTCCGTTACACTTTAAAAATGGCAGCGCCGTTTGTGCCTTCGCCGCTCGATTGCATTGGACGCCAACATTTCGCGTTCTACCCGCCCATCGACAACGGCGGCCCCAACGACTGGCTCCTCGGCAAAACCTCCCGCTCCGAAGTCCAGGCCATCAACGCCCAAACCGGTGCCGCCATCTGGATCGACCGCCAATACATCGGCGCCGTCGCCGATCACACCAACGTCCTCACCGTCGGCCTCCGCAAAGCCCTCGCCTTTCGCGACGGCATCCTCCAGCCCCGCGACAAGCGTGTAATCGAAATGCCGCAAGTGCCCAACGATCGTTTCCAACTCCGCCGTGACCAAGGCCCCGCCGCCGTAGTTGCCATTCGCCTCGCAGATAGCAGAAAATCGTCAATGAACAAAGCCATCGTGGCCATCGCCATTGCTTCACTCGTGGCTGCCTTATTAGCCGCCTGGTTTTCATCGTCGTCCACAACGTCGGCAGTGCATTTTTAAATATTTATATGCGTCATCTAATCTCAATTCTTTGGGCTGCCGCTGCAGTCGGTGCCGCACTCTGCCTTGGTGTCATCGCCGGCAATCATGGTGAATCCGTCAACAGCCTCTGGCTCGTCGCCGCCGCTGCCTGCATCTACGCCATCAGCTTTCGCTTCTACGCAAAATTCATCGCCGCCAAAGTCATGGTACTCGATGATGCCCGCGCCACCCCCGCCGAACGTCTGCGCGACGGTCACGATTTCGAACCCACCAACAAATGGATTCTCCTCGGCCATCACTTCGCCGCCATCGCCGGACCCGGCCCACTCGTCGGCCCCACTCTTGCCGCACAGTTCGGTTATCTCCCCGGAACTCTGTGGATCCTCTTCGGTGCCGTCCTCGCCGGAGCCGTGCAAGATTTTACGATTCTCTTCTGCTCCATGCGCCGCAACGGCAAAACCCTCGGCCAAATGGCGCGCGAAGAAATCGGCAAGGTCGGCGGCTTCATCTCGCTCATCACCGTCTTCCTCATCATGGTCATCCTGCTCGCCGTCGTCGGCCTCATCGTCGTCAATGCGCTCAAAGGCAGTCCCTGGGGCACTTTCACCATCGCCGCCACCATCCCTATCGGCCTCATCATGGGCCTCTATCTTCGCTACATCCGCCCCAGCAAAGTGCTCGAATGTTCGCTCATCGGTTTCGTTCTCGTCATGGCCAGCATCTACGGCGGCCAGCTCGTCGGTGCTTCACCCACTTGGTCCGTCTGGTTCACCTGGACCGGCGTCACTCTCACTCTCGCCATCGTCCTCTATGGCTTCGCCGCCTCCGTCCTCCCAGTCTGGCTGCTTCTCGCCCCGCGCGACTATCTCAGCACCTTCGTCAAACTCGGAGTCGTCTTCCTCCTCGCCTTCGGTATTCTCTTCACGCACCCGCGCCTCCAACTCCCACCACTCACTCAGTTCATCAATGGCACCGGTCCCATCTTCGCAGGCAAACTCTTCCCCTTCTGCTTCATCACCATCGCCTGCGGAGCCATCTCCGGCTTCCACTCACTCATCTCCTCCGGCACCACTCCCAAGATGATCGCCAAAGAATGGCACGCCTGGCCCATTGGCTACGGAGCCATGCTCCTCGAAGGCTTCGTCGCCATAATGGCCATGATCGCCGCCGCCTCCATGCAGCCCGGCGTCTACTTCGCCGTCAACTCACCCGCCGGTATCGTCGGAGCCGCCCCCGCCGCCGCCGTTGCCAAAATCACCTCCTGGGGTTTCCCCGTCACCGTCGATACCATGGCCCACCTAGCCCAAAGCGCTGGCGAAAAAACTCTCTTCGGACGCACCGGTGGCGCACCCTCCCTCGCTCTGGGTATGTCGCAAATCTTCAGTGGTGTGCTGCAAAGCTCCGGTATGGGAGACAAGCTTGTCAGCTTCTGGTATCACTTCGCCATCATGTTTGAGGCTTTGTTCATTCTCACAATTCTCGATGCAGGTACGCGCGTCGGGAGGTTCATGCTCCAAGACCTCCTAGGTCACGTGCAGCTCAATCGCAGCTTTCAATGGCTTCGCAGCGTCTCAGTCACCAGCGCGATTGTTGTGATCTCTTGGGGATACTTCCTCCTCCAAGGAGTCCGAGATCCCCTTGGAGGAATCAACTCACTCTGGCCCCTCTTCGGCATCTCGAACCAACTCCTAGGTGCCATCGCTCTCTGTGTGTCGACCACCATCATCATGAAGTCCCACCGCGCCCGCTACATGTGGATCACGGTCGTCCCACTCGTCTGGCTCGTCGCCGTCACCTACACCGCCGGCTGGCAGAAGATCTTCGCCGCCGACCCCAAGCTAGGCTTCCTCTCCCACGCGCACTTACTCGAGTCAGCCAAACTCAACGCCGCCACCCAAACCCAGATCTTTAACGATTACCTAGACGCAGCAGTCTGCGGCGTCTTCCTCGTACTCGTGACTGTCATCATCATTGACTCAGTCCGAGCCTGGTACGGCATCCTAACCAGCAACTTTGTCCCCGCCGAGATGGAGGTCGAACACGCATGACCCTCCTCCGCCGAGTCTTCTCCTACATCGTCGCCCTAGCCCGCGAGTTATCCGACGAATCCGCCTACGCCCGTCATCTCCAACTCACCGGCCACCCCCACTCTGCCTCCGAGTGGCGCGCCTTCATCGACCACAAACACAAACGCAAATACCAAAACGGCAAGTGCTGCTAGGAGGTTCTACAAACTAGACGACTGCCGAAACAGAACCCTGACCAAAGGGAGGGGTCTCTTACACCTTCTCCGCAATCGACTTAGCCTGCACAAACTGCAACAAGTAGTCCGGCCCCCCGGCCTTCGAGTCCGTCCCTGACATATTGAACCCGCCAAACGGATGCGCCCCAACCATCGCCCCCGTGCACTTGCGATTGATATAGAGGTTCCCCACAAAGAACCTCCGGCGAGCCTTCTCCGCCTTCGCCTTGTCCTTAGTGAACACCGCGCCCGTCAGTCCGTAATCCGAGTCATTGGCCAACTCCAGCGCATGATCAAAGTCCTTCGCCTTCGTCACCGCCAACACCGGTCCAAAGATCTCTTCTTGAAAGATCCGCGCCTTCGAGTCAATATCGGCAATCACTGTCGGCTTGATAAAGTACCCATCGCCAGCCGCCGCCTCGCCGCCACTCACCAGACGCCCTTCGGCCTTGCCAGTCTCGATGTACTTCAAGATCGTGTCGCGCGCCTTCGCACTGATCACCGGCCCCATGTAGTTCTCAAGCTCATTGGGAGGCCCCATCGTCAACGCCTCCACCTTGCTCTTCAGCTTCGTCAAGAACTCGTCATACACCGCGCTGTCCACAATGGCTCGCGAACACGCCGAGCACTTCTGCCCTTGATACCCAAACGCCGAATAGAGCACGCCCTGCACCGCCTGCTCCAGATCACTCTCACGGTCGACAATGATGGCATCCTTCCCACCCATCTCCGCGATCACTCGCTTGATCCAGATCTGCCCCTTCGGTGTCTTCGCTGCCAGCTCATTGATATGCAGCCCCACCTCACGCGACCCCGTAAACGAAACAAACCGCGTCTTCGGATGCGACACAATCGTATCGCCAATCGCTGCCCCACTCCCCGTCAGTAGCGAGAACGCCTTCGGCGGCACATCCGCCTCCAGCATCGCCTCCACAAACTTCGCCGCAATCGTCGGTGTCTCGCTCGATGGCTTAATCACCACCGTATTGCCGGTCACCAACGCCGCCGTCGTCATACCTACCAAGATCGCCAGCGGGAAGTTCCAAGGCGGAATCACCACGCCCACACCTAGCGGCAAGTACATCATCTCGTCGCGCTCGCCCGATAGCTGCACCAACGGTTCCGGCTTTGCCAGCTTCAACGCCAGCCGCGCATAGTACTCGCAGAAGTCAATTGCTTCCGACACATCCGCTTCCGCTTCCGCCCAAGTCTTGCCCGCCTCTAACACCAGCCACGCATCGAACTCAAGCTTCCGCTGCCGGATGATCCCCGCAATCCGCACCAGATAGTTCGCCCGCTCTTCCGCTGGCACATCCGCCCAAGTCGGAAAGTACGCATACGCCGCTTCTACCGCATCGCGCGCATCCTGCTCCGAACCCTTCTGATGCACGCCGACAATCTCGCTCGGCTTCGCCGGATTCACCGACTCCAGCTTCGCGCTCGACTTACGCCGTTCGCCCGCAATCAGCAGGTCGTATTCTTTTCCGATCTCGCCGCGCACCTTCTGCCAAGCACTGCGCGCTGCCGCCGCATTCTCGGGTAGACTGAAATCTAGGTATGGTTCATTGACAAAGGAGTGCAAGATTAAAGACCCCGCTCGAAAGTAGGTTCGCGTTCTATCTGCTCATCGAACTGCGTCTCCGCCATCCGGCGTCCGCGTTCGAACAGCTCAGATGCTTCCAGCGCAATCTCGCGGCCTTTTTCGAATAGCTCGCGGCCCCGGCTAATCACATCCTGGCTCGATTCGAACAAGTCTTGTCTGCGTGCCTTCACGTGCCCCGCCAACTTACGCCGCGTGTGCGTTCCCTTATCCGGAGCGAGCAGCACAGCCGCTGTAACTCCTACCAGTGCGCCTAAGGCGAGCCAGGCAAAATTCTCTGCGTTGCTGCGGCCGCCGCGATCTTCGGTTTCCATGCATCTATTCTATGCTTAGCGAAACGTCTCTAACTCCACATGCTGCCCATCGCTGCGAAAGGTAATCAAGCCCTGTTGATCCGTGCGCAAGATAGCCGCGTGATGTTCTTGCAACCGCTCCAGCACCGAAGGATGCGGATGGTGGAACTGATTTCGATAGCCGTCCGAAATCATCGCGAACTGCGGCTTCAACTCATCCAGAAACTCTTCGCTTGACGACGTCTTACTCCCGTGGTGCCCCACTTTTAAGAGCGTCACCGGCCGCAACAACCCACTGGCAACCAACTCACTCTCCACCGGCTTCTCCGCATCCCCCGTCAGCAAAGCGCGATGCTTGCCATAACTGACCTCGAGCACCAGTGAATCGTCATTCGTCGCGCTCTCTTCTGGAACGTAATCCGCCGCTGGCGCCAATACTCGAATCTGTGCGCCGCCAATGTTCCGGTCCGCCACGCCGCGTGTCAGCGCCACAATCTGCACCCCATCGCGGGCGGCCGTCTTCTCTATCTCGCGCCACTCTGCCGTCTTCGGTTCCGCTCCCACCCAAAGAACCTTCGGATGAAAGTTATCCAGAATCGCTCCCAGTCCGCCCATATGGTCAGAGTGCCCGTGCGTCAGCACCGCGTAATCCAGATGCGTAATGCGCCGGCTCCACAAATACGGCGACACCACATCTTCGCCCATATCAATCTGCGGCTTCCGCTTCATATTGCTCATGCCCGGAAACCCGCCCGCATCCACCAGCATCGTCTGACCGTTTGGAAACACGACCAGCAAACTGTCGCCTTGGCTCACATCGATCGCTGTCACTTCTAACGATCCCGCCTTCACATCCGCCGGCCAAGGTTGCCAGCAAATGACAGCAAACTGGGCGAACGTACACACCATCGCCACCGCCACGCCGCGTTTGTGCCGAATCGCAAATCCCAAGAGAACCAGCGACAGCGCAAACGTGCAGCCGATCAATATTGGCACTTCGCCAATCCTGTAAGCCGGCTCAATCTTCGCGTGCCAACTCGCCGCCGCGTCAGCCGCCTTCAAAAGAACCTGCGTCGCCACTGCCAGCACATGCCAGCCCGTGGCAATCGATGCAAATCCCAACGGCACCACCATCGACAACAGCGGCATCACCACAATATTCGCCGACAACCCCGTAATCGACAGCCGGTGAAAATAGCTCACCATTGGCAGGGCCAAACCAAATTGCACGCACGCCGAAACAATCACCACGTCCATCACATAAGCCGCCACCAGCGCACTGCGTGCTACCACAAACTGCGCAGCGTTAATCGATAGTCCGCTCCAACACTGCAGCGTCCTCGCCAACAATCGCAGCTCCACCCGCCACTCCGCCGCATGCCCCGGCACCCGCGGATCATACCCTGGCTGATCAAAGCGCTTTACCGACATCCGCAACGGTTCCGACCACCGCTCCATCGTCGGCATCGCAAAACCCGCAATCGCCGCCGCCGATAGGAACGACAATTGAAAAGCCGCGTCAAATAACTGCTCCGGATCGATTAGCAGATAGATAATCCCAATGACAGCCACCGCGTTCAACACGCGAATTTTGCGGAAACAGAAGCTTGCCACCAGAAACAGGCTGAATCCGGCTGCCGCGCGCACCACCGGCGCATTCATCCCCGCTATAAAGGCGTAGAGCCAGCTCACCGCTGTCGCCACGTATAGGGCCTGAAGCCTGCGCAGCCGGAACAATCGCAGAATCATCAGAATGGTAAATGCCAGCACCGAAATGTGCATGCCCGAAATCACCAGCGCATGGTATGTACCGGTGACGCGAAAGTCCTGTGTCCAGCGCCGCTCCACCCCGTTTGTCTGCCCAATCAGTGTAGCTTGTAGCAAGCCCAGCGTGTGTTGGTCATTCGGGTAAAGCTTCTCCAACCGCGCCAGCGCCCAACTGCGCAACGAGAAAAGCCCCGCCACCGCTCGTGAACCGCAACTGCCGGGCAACACCTTAATTTCCGACGGACCGCCAATTGAGCCCGCCCAGTAGATATGTTGCGCGGCCAAATATTCGACATAGTCAAAAGCATTGGGATTCTGGAAATTGCGCGGTGCCCTAATCTTAGCGGACACTTCCACCCGCTGGCCGTAGCGGAGCGACAAAGGCTGGTCGTGTGGCCGCAGGTTCACGCTCACGCGAATCGCCGCCTTGGAACTCAGATCCAGGGTGAACTGCTCGCGCGCCGGTGAGAAGACCGGCGGATCAGTCACGCAGCCGTCTAATAGGACCGTTTCCCCATCGTCGGCATTCAACTTGGGTGCATGCCCCGGCCGGTGTGTGATCTCCACCACAATTCCGAGCAATCCCATGCCGCAACAGAAGATAGTCAGCCTCATTCGCCCAGCCGCTGGTACCAGTAGGACTACACCTGTTAGACAAAAAAGAGCCACCACCGGACCTATGAGCGATCGCCACTCAATGTCCAATAAATGGGCCAGTAGGATTCCAAAAGCCAGAGCTGTCGCCGGAAGGAGAAGTGGCTCGCGTCGCACAGTCTAGGAGTGCCGCAGCGCTCCTAAACCTCTCTATCGAAAGATCTTGCTAACGATCCGAACTCTGAATCACCTGCTTGCACCGCTTGCAGGAGGCGTGCAGCCCGGGCCCACTCGCCGTCCAAACCAGACGATGACCGAAAATGAGGCAAAGCAACCGGAGCATACCCTATACATCTCTCTTCGGCAGAAAGACGTCCGAACTTTCGCTTGACATCCATTAACATGCGGCGGGATAATAAAACTTCGTTAAGGGTTTTAAGCTGTTGGTTTCTTCAAACTTCTCCTCCAACCCAACCTTCATTGGCTGATTAGGAAAACGCACCTAATCAGCCAGTTTTTCTTTATACCCGCCCTCCTCAGATTTCTCCCAAACACCATAAAATTTCCAATTCCGTTATCACCCTGTTGACATACGGGACAGTTGCCCTTTACACTGGTAAGGTTTGGCGAGTTGATTCTTCGGCTCCTGTGCTACCGTGCTCTGCAATATGGGCATCCGGCCGGAAGTCGGGCCCCGCTGCTGGACCGATAAGCTTTTCCGAAAGTCTAAAAAACCCAGGAAAGTGACGTTGGGATTCGGTAAGGGCCAATACCCGAAGCAGTTACCCTCGCGGTTGAGGCTGGTGAATACGCTATATCAGTCTCCTGGCAATTTGATCCATCGCAGCTAAGTCCGGTTTCTTTGAGACGGGTTTAAGCCTGCTTAAACAGAAGTTCGAGAATTTTTCGAGAGGATATTTTGTGCGTGACGCTGTGAGCGCCTGTGTGCGTTCGCGCGAAACGCCAACTTAGGTAGAGCATGCCGACTTTTAACCAACTTGTGCGCAAAGGCCGCAAAGCGACCCGCTACAAGACAGCCAGCCCCGCGCTGCAAGCTTGTCCGCAGCGCCGTGGCGTTTGCACCCGCGTGTACACCACAACGCCGAAGAAGCCCAATTCCGCTCTCCGCAAAGTGGCCCGTGTGCGTCTCACCAATGGCATTGAAGTCACCACCTACATTCCAGGTGTCGGTCACAATCTGCAGGAACACTCCATCGTCTTGATCCGCGGCGGCCGTGTCAAAGATTTGCCTGGCGTCCGCTATCACGTGGTGCGCGGTACCCTCGATACCGCTGGTGTGGCTAATCGTAAACAGGGGCGCTCGAAGTATGGCGCCAAGCGTCCGAAGGGCGGTGCCGCCGCTGCCGCACCTGCCAAGGGAAAGAAGAAGTAGGAGAGAGCTTTAGATGCCGCGACGTAGAAGACCCGAGCCCAGAGAAGTCATTCCCGATCCGTTGTTCAACTCCACGCTTGTTGAGAAGTTCGTCAACTCGATGATGTGGGATGGCAAGAAGACCACCGCGCAGAAGATTTTTTACGCTGCCATGGACATTCTGAAAGAGCGTTCGCAGGACGATCCGCTAAAGGCCTTCAAAAAGGCGGTGGAAAACGTCAAGCCGATGCTCGAAGTGAAGACGCGCCGCGTGGGTGGCGCTAATTATCAGGTTCCGGTTGAAGTTCCGCAGAATCGCCGCACCAGTCTGGCTCTACGCTGGATTATTACAAACGCCCGCACCCGGCCTGACAAGAGCATGGCCGACAAGTTGGCGAATGAATTGAACGACGCCTCAAATATGCGGGGCGGGGCAGTTAAGAAGAAGGATGAAGTCCACCGTATGGCGGAAGCCAACAAGGCGTTCGCCCACTATCGTTGGTAGCTGGTTAAGAATTTTATTGGTTTAATTTTATGGCACGCACTGTACCGTTACAAAAAATGCGCAACATCGGCATCATGGCCCACATTGATGCCGGTAAGACAACTACGACCGAGCGGATTCTGTACTATACCGGCCGTACGCACAAGATCGGTGAAGTGCACGAAGGTACCGCCACCATGGACTGGATGGCGCAGGAGCAAGAGCGCGGCATCACGATCACGTCCGCCGCGACCACTTGCGAATGGGACGACTTCACAATCAACATTATCGACACGCCTGGGCACGTCGACTTCACGGCCGAAGTCGAACGTAGTTTGCGGGTACTTGATGGCGCTTGCGCCGTGTTCGACGCCGTTGCCGGCGTCCAGCCTCAATCCGAAACCGTTTGGCGTCAAGCCGATAAGTATGGTGTGCCGCGCATCTGCTTCATCAATAAGATGGACCGCGTCGGCGCGGATTTCTACTTCTCTGTTAACACGATTGTCGACCGCCTCAGCGCGCGTCCGGTCCCGATTCAGCTCCCGGTGGGCGCCGAAGATCAATTCAAAGGCATTATCGATCTCGTCACCATGAAAGCGCGCCTGTGGCGTGACGAAACGCTCGGCGCGAAATTCGACGACGTGGAAATCCCGGCTGAACTGCTCGAACGAGCCAAAGAATACCGCGAGAAGCTGATCGAAGCCGCTTCTGAAACGGACGATATTTTGATGGAGAAATTCATCGAAGGAAAGTCGATCACGGAAGCTGAACTTAAGGCAGGCATCCGCAAAGCCACCATCGCGCAGAAAATTTTCCCGGTCATTTGCGGCTCGTCCTTCAAGAACAAAGGCGTGCAGAACCTGTTGGATGCGGTTTGCGATTATCTGCCCTCGCCGTTGGACATCCCTCCCGTACGCGGGCATTCCGTAGACAACCCGGAAGAGGTGATCATGCGCAAGCCTGACGACAAAGAACCGTTTTCAGCGCTGGTGTTCAAAATCATGACCGACCCGTTTGTGGGTCAGTTGTGCTTCATTCGAATTTACTCGGGCAAACTCAACGCCGGCGACTCCATTTACAACGTCAGCAAAGGCAAAAAAGAACGCATTGGCCGTCTGGTCAAGATGCATGCCAACAAGCGCGAAGAAATCCAGGAAATATTGGCTGGCGACATCTGCGCCGCCGTTGGCTTGAAACAGGTTGTTACGGGCGACACAATCTGCGATGAAAAATCGCCGGTGTTGCTGGAAACCATCACCTTCCCGGCACCCGTGATCCAGCTTGCCATCGAGCCGAAGACAAAGGAAGACCAGGAAAAGCTTGGTGTGGCCATTCATAAGTTGGCCACGGAAGATCCTACGCTGCACGTTTCCACCGATCCTGAAACCGGACAAACCATTTTGGCCGGTATGGGCGAACTGCACCTCGAAATCATCGTTGACCGCATGCAGCGCGAATTCAACGTAGGTGCCAATGTGGGCAAACCCCAGGTCGCCTATCGCGAAACTATTCGCCAACAAGCGGAATACGATTACACGCACAAGAAGCAAACCGGCGGTAAGGGACAATACGCGCGCGTTAAACTGCGCGTCGAACCCGACCTCGAGCATAATTACGAATTTGAGAATGACGTCACGGGCGGCAACATTCCGAAGGAATTCATCCCCGCTATCGAAAAAGGCGTCGTCGAAGCGCTCGAAGGCGGCATCCTTGCTGGCTACGCGCTTAATAACATCAAGGTCACCGTTTTCGACGGTGCTTACCACGATGTCGATTCGTCGGAAATGGCGTTCAAGATTTGCGCCTCGATTTGCGTAAAGGAAGCGCTGCAGAAAGCGAAACCGGTGTTGCTAGAGCCGGTGATGCGGGTTGAAGTCACGGTGCCTGAACAGTATATGGGTCCGGTGAACGGCGATCTGATTTCGCGGCGCGGCCGATTAGAAGGCACGGAAATCGCGGGTGGTACGCACATCGTGAAATCGATGGTGCCGCTCTCGGAAATGTTTGGCTACGCTACCGAGTTGCGCTCGCGCACGCAAGGTCGCGGCAGCTTCAGCATGCATTTTGGCCAGTACGAAGAAGTCCCACGGAACCTGGCCGAGGAAATTATCAACCGCAATAAAGGCGGAGTCGCAACCAAGTAGAAGGGAACCGTAACGAATATGGCGAAAGAAAAATTTGACCGGAGTAAACCGCACGTCAACATAGGGACGATCGGACACATCGACCACGGCAAGACTACGTTGACGGCGGCCATTACGAAGACGCTGTCGAAGCACAAT
>Ga0182012_10007131_pt1 | contig 11243 bp, 17 predicted proteins | sample 612S2SmetaG_FD_120486 | JGI IMG/M metagenome (GOLD analysis project Ga0182012, IMG submission 120486) | Permafrost microbial communities from Stordalen Mire, Sweden - 612S2S metaG | ecosystem: Environmental > Terrestrial > Soil > Wetlands > Permafrost | place: Sweden: Stordalen | collected...
ATACTGGCGCGCTTGGATCTTTCAACTCTTGATCTTTACTTGCGGGAGTCTCGATTCTGCCCGCCGCCGTTCCATCCCCGTTCCCCCTAAATGTAGTCCAAAAATCGGCCGCCGCCGGGGCGCGAAAGTTCCATTGTACAGAATCAACGAATCGGCCCCCCCGCGATTCGGGCTCCCCCAGGTGCGAAATTCGCCCCCTCCCCTCCCCCGATTGGGGAGGGTCGCGGGCCAAAGTGATTCGGCCCGAATCGATCGAAAACGCCCCCCAGAAGGGCAGGGGAGGGGGGTCGAGGGGCGAAAATAGGGGGGTTGGCCGTACCGCCGACAAAAAAAGGGCGGCCCTTTGCTGGCTCTGGACCGCCCTGGCCGCTCCCCCCCTCTGGGGATTGAAGAGGGGAGCCGTCGAATAGGCTTCGCCGAAGGATTCTATCCCGAGTTTGGTTTCGCCTTCGACGCAGCGCGGTTCCTCTTTACTCATTTCGTTTCAACGCTAATTTCAACGCTTGCTTATCTACAAAATCGTACTCTGGATATTCTCTTGTTTCATACAAATGTGACGCGGATTCGAGATATTCATCCGGCAAAGCAAATACTTTCACCTTGCTAGCTTCCCGCACCAAATCAAACTGTATAAGACCAGCCGCGACAGAAACCTTTTTCGCTTCCCCTTCCTTTGAAGCGACTAACACCTTTGCAATTGCATATGTGCTATATCGTTCGGCCTTAAAATCGCGCGTTGTTGAGGCGCGGGTTATTTCAATCGCGCAAATATCCCCTTTCTTTAATTTGTTGGCTACACTCATTTTGATATTCTGTCACTTGGGCCACGCCGCTACAATGGCATCGTGCTTCGCCGCGCAATCGGCATAGGCGCGCAAGAGCGTGCCCGTCACCCAGCTTTCCCAAGCGTCATAGTCCGCCGCGATCGGCGCGACCAGGGCGGCGCATGGCGCTGCCATCGCCGGCTCAAGGGGCGGCGGCGTGAAGGTTTGCGGCGGCGACGGCGGCGGCGAGCTGGCGCACGCGCCCAGCGTCAGGCTTGCAATCAACAGGCAAAGGCTTTGCGGCGATCGCATTGGAGAGTCCCTTTTGCAGATTCGAAAATTGCGCATCTATGGCCGCGAGGCTCGCTTGATAGCCGGCGCCGGCGGCGTTCATTTGCCCTATGAAATTTTGCAGCTTGGCGAGCGAGGCCGTCACGCCGGCGTCGTGCGTCGCGATCGCCTGCTTTTGCAGCCCCGCGATTTGAAGCTGTAGCGCCGCCCTGGCCGCCGCGTCCGCGTTGTGCGTCACATAGTAGGTGCCGCCGGCCGCGAGCCCCGCGCCGATCGCAAGAGCCCCGACATAGCCCCAAAGCCCCGCCGTCATCGATGCGAGCCAAGCCGGCATTAGGTGGAATCCTTTTCCGGCGGGACGCCGGCGGCGAGGGTGACGGCGGCGAGCAGCCCGGCCGCGTGCCCTTCGGCCGTGCCGGCGCGCATCGCCATCGCCACTTGCCGCGCATTGTTGCCGTTGATCGCATGAGAGACGCTATCAAGCTGCCCTTGAACCATGAAATTTTGAGCAATCTGCTCTTGGCGAAACCGGCGCGTATCGAAATAGGTAATAACTTGCAACGCGAAGCCCCCGACGATCGGAATCGCTGCCGCTGCTGCCGTGATGATTGCCGGCCAATCCATCAAGGGGGTGCGCCCCCGCCGCTTGCTACAGGCCGGCTCTGGTATAGACGGCGCGCCGGCCAAGCAATTCTGGCGCGAGCTTCTTTATCAAATGGACAACATGCGGCGCCGTACAGTTTAGACGGTACGCGATTAGGGCATAGGAGAGCCCCAAGCGCCGAAGCGCCACCGCTCGCTTGCCAAGGTGCGCCTTGCTTGCCGTCATCGATGCGACTATGCGCCGATTCGCTCATCCGAATTTTGCGAGAACGATCGCCTGCCAAAGCAGCACCGCCAACCAGGGCCAGCCCGTCGCCGTGAGAAACCGCGCCCCGGTGCGGCCCTTGCACGTCAGGGGCCAAAATGTCGGGGCCGTCGAATAGGTCATCCCCCACCCCAGGGCATAAAGCAGGATCGCCAAAAAAATCATCGTCTGACTCCTTCATGTTGCATCTGCCCCAATGTCGTAACTAACCCCGACTAGAGCGGGGTTGCGGTAATAGTCTTGCGTTGTCGCAAGGTTTACCCCGAACAGGGTTGCGAGATTTTGGCCGCCGCCTTTGCATGGGGTGCCCGCTTGGACGAGATACGCCGTCAAATTGGCCGGGATATAGCCGCCGATCGTGCCGCCGCCGCCGGGGTTTGTTAGAAGCGGGTTTGCTGTCAGCCCGACATTTGAGCCGCTAACCTTTTCTTGCGCGCTTGCCGTCTGCCAAAGCGCGTAGGTGCCATATTGAATTCCAGCCCAGCCCATTGAAAAGGTGCCGGCGCTGTACCAATCATTGCCCCGCAAGGGAAAATCGGCCGCCACGCCCGCCGCCGCCGCCAATAGCCCCGCCGTGCCGGTCGAATAAAAGATGTTGTTCGCGGCAAAGCCGGTGAAATCCTGATTGAGCCGCAACGCGAAATAACCGGCGCGGCTCTGGTAAACAGTGTTGCCATAGACCGAAACGCCGGTGAGCCCGCCGGCGCCGGCGCCATTATAGATATAGATGCTGCCCGTATTGCCCGTGCCCGAGTGAATGCAATCGTTTTCGCTAATGTTGTATCGAACCGTGATGTTTTGAGAGTTGAACACGAAGCCGTCGTTATAGGAGTAAATCAGGTACCCGGCGCCATAATTGTTGTGAGAGTAGTTGTATTGCAGGGTAGAATTGAAGGCGCCGCTGTCGATGTCGTAGCCGTCCCCATCGTTTGCTGACGTGGTAGTTTGATTGTAAACTTCGCAAAATTGAATCGTCACAAAATTGCAATCATAGGCCCAGATTCCGACGCATCCGCCCGCATCGGCCGCCCCATTGTCGTGCGCGACGCAATTGGTGATTAAGCCGCCGTAAGTCTGTCCCATGTATATGCCGTTGCCCGTCACCGCCGGGTTGGCTGTCACGCCAACATTGTTATAGGACGTGCAATTGCTAATCGTGATTGTTTGAAAAGGGGCATAGTTGAATTGGCCTTGCCCATAGGCTTGATTTTGCGACGATACGATTATGCCCGCGGAATCGGGTTGCAGCGCATCGATGCGACTGAAGGTGCAACCGCTCACTGTGCAATTGTTGATCGTGACGTTTGAGAAACCGCTTAGGCCCGCCTCGCCCGAAATGAAAATTCCATTGCCGCCGTAGCCGCTCACATTGAGTGTATCTAGCACAATATGGTCAAGGATCGTCGCGAACTGGTACCAGCTCACGCTATCGTTATGCACATAGATACCGTGGGGCGCGTTGAGGCCCGTTCCGGTGCCGACAAAGGTAAGGTTGCGCACTTCGATTCCGGCCGTGTCGTAAATCTCGCAGCCGACCAGGGCGGCCGAATTGATCGTGGCAACGCCCCCCCCGTAAGATTTAACCGTGATCGGGTTTTCCGCGTTGCCCCGATTGTTCGCCCCAAAAAACAGAGAGCCGGCAAAGGACTGCCCGCCGGCGAAAAGCACAAAGTCGCCGGGATTGTATTGCTGGGCATTTACCCGCGCGATCGTAAGCCATGCCGCCGCCGCGCTTAAGCCGCTGTTTGTGTCGAGCCCGGCCGCATTGACGTAATAGGTGCGGCCGGTGCTTCTGGTCATTTTTAGAACAGATACCCTTGCGCACTCACGCAAGCGTTAAGGTTGCCGGCCCCAAGCGCGGGCAGCGTGACGACAATCGGGGTGTTGACGGCGGTTGCCGGAATCGGCGCGGGAAATGTCACTATCAAAGGCGTTGCCCCGACCGCCGCACCGGCTGGAACCGCGTATGTGAAGCTTTGCGTTCCCCCGACCAGGCCGGTTATCGTGCCCGTGACAAGCCCGGCGGCGGTTGCGCCCCCGGCCGTGATCTGAAAGCCGGAAAGCCACGCGAGTTGCACCGCGCTAGGGGTAAGGGTTGCTGTCGCTGCAGCGTTTGCTTTGTTGCCCGAAGAGCTGGCCGTTTGCGTGCCCGGCGTGCCCCGGTTGGCGACGATAAGGGCGCCCTCCACCGTGAGGCCGATCGGCGCTTGCTGCCCGTTCGCATAGAAAGTTGCCGCCGTCGAGCAAACCCCGGCGACGGCCGATTGCAGAGCTTGAATCACTGAGTTGAGATTGTCGCCCTGGCCGGCGGCGAGCGCCACGGTAGCGGAAGGCGCCCCGCCGGCGACGGAAACCCGCAACCGCACTTGCGCGAATCCGCCACAAGGGATTGTCCAGGCGCCGGCCGCCGTGATCGATGCGACGCCGACTCCGTTGGTGCCGACCGGAAATGCTAGGACCGCGTTCCAAGTCACGCCGTCAATCGTCGCCTCTGGAACCAGCGTGACGTTATTGTCTGCCGATACTTCCACCCCCACCGCCGAAGCGCCAAGGCAGGGCACCGCGACCGTCTGGGCAACCGTGGTGAGGGTCCCCGACGCGGTATTGCCGCCGCTAACGATCTGCACCGGAAGCGGCGCCGAACCCGGCAAGCCCGTGCCGTCGCCAACCGGCGTCATTAAGCCCGCAAGAATCGTCCATAGCTGTACGGGCCAAGCCATCTAGTTTCCGTTTCCGTTGAAAAGCTGGCCCTCGCGATTGGCGCGGCCCTGTTCGCTGCCGTGATTGTTCCATTGCTGAAACTGCGCGGCGGCGCCGGCATAGTTGGGCGGGTTTTGGTTCAACAGCCGCACTAGGGTCGAGCCCTTGAAGGCGCCGGCGCCGGCGCGATAGGCAAGGGAGCAACAGGCATCGAACTGATTTTGCGAGAGCTGCGCCGTCACCGAGTTATTGACGGCGGCCGCCGCGATCGCCGAATCGCCGTCAAAGAGCTGCTGCGCAAATGCAACCGTGATCTTGTTGGGTATATTCTCGCCCGGCAAAATGTCATGGCCCCAGCCGATTTCTTGCTTGGCGCCGTCGCCCTTTTTGGTGAGGGTTAGACCCTCTTCCTTTTTTATGAAGGCTTCGCCCGCCGCGCTGAGCTGCATGGGATCGATAATCGTCATAACAGACTCCAAAGTGTTTGACGGGGGCGCGGTAGCAGAGAAAACCGCGCCCCCTTGGTCCGTCGCTTGGCTGCTGCGCCATGCGTTGAAGGCAACAAAGCCCAACGCCAGAAGCCCCAGCACAATCGCCGTTTCCTCATCGTCTAAATCGAACACTTAGCCGTAGGCTTGCGAGCCCGAGCCCGAGCCCGAGCCCGAGCCGCTGCCGCTTCCTGCCATTGCTCGGGCGCTCTGCTGCAAAGCCTGCTGCGAACCGCTGCCGCCCTGGCCCTGCGATCCGCCGCCGCCTTGGTTGGTGAGCTGCTGCTGAGTGCCGCCGCCGCCGGTGCTGGCGCTGGCGCTTTTCCCCTTGAGGAAATAATACCCGACGCCCAACACCGCGCCGATCGCCAGTGTCTCCTTCATGCCCTTGCTCATCCGAAAGCGTGCCATTTTTCAAAACTCCTCTGCTGCTGATTCAAAATCTGTGAGCAACGGCTCATCCTGCGGGATCAACCAATGCGCGCCGGCGTCCTGGCCCCGCCCGAACAGCGCCCAAAAACCAATGCCGGCGAAAAGAGCGAGCGCCCAGCCCGTGCCCGGCATCATGGCGGGTTGCCCGCGAGCGAAAGGGTGCCCTCATAGCCCAGGACGAAAATGGGGTAGGTCGCGCTTGTGTCGTTGCACCAAACCCAAATATCGTTAATCGAGATTCGGCCGTTGCTCTCTTGATAGGTCGAGGCCGACGCGATCGGCATCCCATAGAATTGCGCCACGCCACCGGCCGTGGTGCCCGCCTGCACCGGCGAGTCAAAACTAAAGCGAATGTTGGCCGTGTCGCTGCCGTTGCCGATCTGGAGAGCTTGGCGAACCGTCGTTTTTGGGATCAGCAAAATAGGCGTGCCGGCCGCCGTGATCTGGCCCGGAAAGCCCGCCTGCACAAGCTGGGCGGGCAGATTGAAGGCATCCAGCAAATGCAAGTAGCCCGCAACGTCCGCAATGCCGTTGCGCTTTACCGACTCGCGAAGGCGCGCAAAGTTTTGCTCGTCCACTTGCTGATTTGAGTTGAAGCCGGGGCCGAATTTGCGAGTCTCGCGCCACCCGGAATTGTCGCCGGCAAAGGGATTGCTGGGGGTGTTTATGTGCCCAACGTCCGCTTGTGCCGGGAAACCGCCGCGCCGCGTGAAAAACTGCTTAGGAGGCATTGGCGCCCCCCACCCGGAAAATGCGGCGCCCTTCAAGGGTGAGATAAACCGGACCCTCTTGGCCCGTTATGAATTGGTTGTTATAGGTCGCCGTGACCTGGCTGCGCCCCTCGAAAATGTGAGACTGCGGCAACACCGCCATATTGGTGCCCGTGCCGGCAAGGTTGAGAGCTTGCACCGGCTGATTGAAGAACGAGCGGCCCGACGCGCTTTCTACAAGATTGAAGGTCGCGGGAAAGCCGACATAGACGCTAAACAGCGTCGCGTCCGTGCAACTTGTCGCGATCCATTCAAAATCGTTGTCCGCCTCGATAGTGACGGTCTGGGCCATCAAGCTGGGGGGAGTGATTGCCGGCCAAAAAAACGTGTAGGAGAACCAATCTTCCCCATAAAGCTCCCCGTCGCGCCCTCTCCAAGTGTTGTAGCGGGGCAATTTGCCGGTGCCGAAAATCTTGTGACCGTGCAAGCAAATTTGCGTGCTGACCGCATAGAACTCGCTGCCGACATTGTTAAGGGCAAGCCGCAATTCGCTGCCCGGCCGAAACACGCGCGGCACCGGCAATATATGGACAAAGGCGCCTTGCAGATTGGGCGCGAGCGCATCTAGGTTTGGCCCGCAATAGCCCGCAAGCGCGGAAATGGGAGTCGGGACATTGGAAAAGCCCCGGCCGGCGTCATCGATAAATTGCGCCTCAATCGGCGGCCCGTTGGAGAGAGCCAAGGGCGCGTTGGCATTGCCGGCGCCAAAGTTAAACACGGCGGCGCCGCTTGTCGAAACCCACTCAAAGCTTGAATCGGAATCGAACTTGACCAAGCGGACCAGGGGGGCGCCCAGAAGCAGGGGTCCGAAGTTGAAAACATAGGCTCCATAATCGCTGTAGCCATCGCGCCGCACGCGCTGCGCCTTTATGCGCGCTTCATTCTGCCAAGGCAGCAAACCGCCGTGCTGTTGCTGTTGCACGGCTAGAGCTGCTTCCAATGCGATTTCATCAAGCATAGCTAGGTTGGAAAATCTTTCGGCCTTCGAGCGTCACATACAAAAGGTTGTAGGCAACCGAGTCGGGATTTGTGATCGCCATAATCACCGGCGTCCGCGCTTCAAAGATGCGCGACTGCGGCAGGATAAAGGGGGTCTGCCCAATGCCGCCGAAGTTCGGAAACCAAAGCGGCGCATTGTACAAGGCCCGCTGATACGAGCCGTCCGTCACTTGAGCTTGCAGCAAAGAGGTTGCGACCGAAGTGTTATTGCCGGTCGTGGCATTGCGCGGGTTGCCCGCGATCGAAGTCATTACCCATTCAAAATCGGCATCCTGCTCGATAATGACGGTCGTGGTTACTGTCGCGCCGGCGGCGATCGCCGGAAAGGCAAACGTGTAGCTATACCAATCTTCGGCATACAGCTTGCCGTCCTGGCCCGTCCATTGGTTGAACCGGGAGATAGGCGATTTTTGGAACATGTCGCGCCGGCCGCCCGGCGCAAAGAGCTTGCGGCCCTGCATCGTGAATTGAGTTGACGTGAGGGTTAGCGCCGAATCGAGGTTGACCAAGTTGAAAGTGATTTGAGATTTTGGCACGAATCTGCGCGCGATCGGCAGGACATGGGGAAAGGTTGCCGTCCCCGCGATCGATGCGAGCGGGCTCGATACGTTCAACAGGTTGCGGCCGGCGCCGGCGTCCGTGATCTGGAACAGCCCCAGGGGTCCGTTTGCCGGCGTCGTGATCGAACCAGGGGTGCTAGAGACAAGTTCCCCCGCCACCGCCGTCACCCACTCAAAAGTTGAGTCGGCCGCAAATTGTAGGGTTTGCGTCGCCCCGAAGCCGGGGGCGAGCGACGGAAAAGTGACGCTATAAGCGGCGTAGTCGTCCCAAAATTGCGGCGATGCGCGATTGCGCAAGGCAGCAATGTTTGAAAGCGACCGCGCCGCCGCATCGGTCTGCCAAGGGAGCGATCGCTGTTGCATTGGCTGCTACTGTGCCGCCCGCATGAGCTGGCCCATGAAGCGCGAGAAAATTCGCGCCGCTGAGACAACGGGTTCAATGGTCGCCCAATTCAAAGTTAGCGCAAAATTCTGATTGGGGATCAGCAAGAGATTATTGGGGGTGAGGACATAGGAAGGCCCCACCGCCTTGCCGTAAACCGACGCGGAAAACTGCGAAGCTGCCGCCGTCGTAGCGTTCGCCATCGCGCCGCCGACTTCGAAGTCATTCGACGCGGGAAACTTCATTAGCGGACCCTCTTGCATGTAGCTCTTCGAGCCGATCTGCAAATTTAGGTAGCCCGTGCTGCGGATTTTATAGACGTCATTGATTCCGCTCATAATGGCCGCCGTACCAAAGAACGAGGGCAAAGCCGCCGCCGCAAAGGAGGTTGTCACGCCCGGCTGCACTTCGATTTCAAGGCTTGTGATGATGTAGGCTTGCATCGCCGGCATGTTGCCGGCCGCCGCCATGTTCGTATCTTCGGGCGTTTTTGCGTTGCCGGAAATGACGCCAACGCCCGAGCCGACCGGGAGCTGATAGAAAGTGAGCTGATTGATTCCGGTCGTGGGGTAGGGCGCCGAGTCAAAAAGGCTCTGCGTGATCGTCTCATAGCTGTCGATATTGACCGCGTAGTTTTGCGCGGCGGACAGGTTGTTGATTACAGGCAGGCCGTTAACGATTTGCATGTTGTTTGCTCCTAAAAAAAGGTGAGGGGAAAGCGCGCCGGCTTATCGCTGGGGTTGCGACATGTAGCGGCCGAGCGTTGGAGCTGGCCCCGTGTAGCCCATGCGTTGGTTGCCGCCGGCCGATCGCATCACACGAAATTTTGTCGTGTTGCCGGCATAGCCGCGCAATCTGGGAACACCGATCGGTCGCACGCCCTGCAAACGAAGCAGCCGACGCCGGCGCACCGCGCCCAAGCCGCGCCGCCCGTTGAAGCCCACACCGCGACGCACGAAGCCCATCCGGCTGCGCCCCGAAAGGTAGCGATTCATTTTTACATTGGGCATGTTCTGTTGCATGTAGTTGCGAACAAGATTGTAAATCGTGACGATCATGCCGCCGGCCGCCGCGTTGGCGCCCATGCCCTCGCCCCCGACCAGGGCGACACCGAATCCGATCAGCAAAGAGGCCGCGACGCGAACCACCGCCGGCGTAACCGTGCCCTGGCGCAAGGTCTGGGGGAGCGGCGCGTTTGATACCAGCAAGTCCACCGCGATTGCGCCGCCGGCGCCGATCGCTGCCGGGATCAAAGAGCCCGACAAGAATCCGCCGAGCCCTGTGGGGTTGCGGCGAAAATGGCGCCGGTGCCGAATGGGATTGCGCCGGAAGCTGCGCCTGGCAACTGCCCTGCGGCGCGGGTTGCGCCGGAATGTGCGGCGCTTGGCCTTGTGACGCCGGCGCCGGGGGTTGCCCGTCGCGACGATAACCGTTTCCTTGGCGCGGCGTTTTCCGCGCCGCTTGCCGAAATACTTGCGTTGGAGAGCTGACATTTTGCGCACGCGACGACGGCGGCGCGGATTCAAAAGCATTACATGGGCGGGCATACTGTGACGGTCCCTCTAAGGGACTGCCACCCGCTTTAGCGAATGAAGCCCCAACGCGAGAACCTGTATCCCCCTCCTAAGATATAGATTTGTAGACCGTGCGGATTCACGTAAACGGAGGGCCGGTTGCGTGCGTTGAAGTCGTGATAATAGTCTTTCCCGTCTCCAACTGATTTGTAGCCTATGCCAAGAAACTGGCCCACTTCCAGCGCAACGGTAGGCTGGGTGAGACCGCCAACTAATACAAGTTCGTTTGGTCGCGGCTCGCGATGATGAAAAGATTTGAAGAGAGCGCGCGCCTCTGCTTGTTGTTCGGCAATGGTGCTCATGCCGGCACCGCTTGAATCGCGTAAAGACGATATTTGATTGCGCTGGCGCGGTACTTTTTCATGGCGGCGGCGGCGCCGGCAAGGGAATTGAAGCGCCGCGCCGTGCCCTTTTCTCCCCAGCTCGCCTTTTTGGTGAGGTACACAAATTCAATCGCGCCGCCGCCGCCCTTGAGCCGCGTGCCCTGCACTACCCATTGCATAGGCTTGGGGCCGCGCGCCGCGACGCGCCGGGCCGCGTGCTTGCGCATATTGGTCTTAAAGGCTTTTGTGGTGGTGGCGCGCTTTTTGGCGCGTCGCTTCGCGCCCTTCGCGGGATTCATCCGTAGCCAAATCGTTTTCACTTGTGCCGCCTTTCGTGCCCTTCAACCAGGGCGACCGCCGCCGGCGCCAGCTCGATTGCGAGCAACAGCCCCCCGACCAATAGCGCCGAATTAAGCAACCAATTTTCCGCAAGCCCAAGCTGCCCGTCGAGCCAATTTAGAAAGCCCTGAATGTGACTCCAAATATCCTTGGCCGCGCCCGTCACTTCCTGTCCGATCCACTTGCCGGCTTTGACTACGCCCTGGCCGATACTCTGGCCGATGTTGGACACTTCGGACCATAGCCCTTTGATATGTTCCCAAATCCAGTGCCCGGCGGCGACGCCGGCCGCCTTGAGCTTTTGCCATCCGGTGCAAAGCCCATATTGAGCTTGCAGCAAAAGCTTTTGCGTCGCCGTCAAAGTCGTGTTGGCGGGGTTGTAATAATACTTTGCGCAAGGCCCGCCGCCTTGTGAGAGCGTGACGGAGAGGGGGGGCGCCATGTTAGCCGCCCCCGCTCATCACCGCCGCCGCCGCGAGCAGCCCGCCGAAAATCAAAAGCGTGCTGCTGTTGCTCGCTTGCGAGCCCGAGCCGTTGCCGCCGCCGCCGGCGCGACGGAAGCGGCGCGTTGATCCGCCGGGGTCTTGAACCCCTTGCGTGCCGAGCGCGTTTGACGTGCCAACAATGGTAGGACCGGAACCGTGCGCAATTTGCGTGCCTGAGTTGCCGCTGCCGGCCATCGTAGGTGTGCCAAAGGTGCCCGCGCCGTTGCCGCTGCCGTTGCCCGGTTGCGCGTATTGATTGAGGCCGGTG
>Ga0182012_10007135_pt1 | contig 11233 bp, 10 predicted proteins | sample 612S2SmetaG_FD_120486 | JGI IMG/M metagenome (GOLD analysis project Ga0182012, IMG submission 120486) | Permafrost microbial communities from Stordalen Mire, Sweden - 612S2S metaG | ecosystem: Environmental > Terrestrial > Soil > Wetlands > Permafrost | place: Sweden: Stordalen | collected...
CGAGGCGATTGCCATCGGGCAGGTGCTGGCCGCAAAAATATCCACGGCCCGGCTGGGGTTGCCGGAGTTGGATGCCGGGCGCATCGAGAAACTTCTGGCCCGAGCCGGCTTGCCGGTGACTATCAAACTGAGCCCCGCCCAGCGGGCAAAATTGTTCGCGGCGATGTTGCTGGATAAAAAGGTGAGCGCGGGCGAGGTTAAATTTGTGCTGGCGAAGGCCATTGGCACGGTGGAATTCGGCTGCCGGGTGCCGCGGACGGTGATTGAGGAGGTTTTGGTGGATGGGTGAGCGAGGAAGAAAACTCAACGTTCAACATTCCAGCACCAACCGTCCGGGTTTTAGGGCGCCCAAAGTGTTCCGCGAGGGCGCGGCAATGCGCGTTTGGCGCCGATTGCCCCCATTTCACTTCGAAATTCCAGTTTAATATCACACCGTGCGCATTTGCACGGCGTCCACGATTTCAGTGCCGATGGAGATGGCACCGATGATCACGGCGGTGTCGCCGGGGTTCAACCGGCCCTCGGCGAGCATGCGTTTGAGGGCGGCCTCGATGGTGTTCTGGGGTTCGATGAAGTCGAATTCCATGACGAAGGGCGTGACGCCCCAGCTCAGGGTCAGTTCATTGGCGGATTTTTCGTTGTCGCAAATGGCGTAAACGGGTGAATACCGCGGGCGCATCCAGGAGGCGTAACGGGCCATGTGGCCGTGACGGGTAAACGCAAGGAGGGCGGCGGCCTTGAGTTCGTTGGCCATGACGACGGCGCTTTTGACGAGTTTTTCGCGGGCGGAGGTCAGTTCGGCCGAGTCGTGGAACAAGGCGTTGCCACTGCGTTCGGTGCGGGTGGCAATGCGGTCAAAGACTTCGATGCATTTGACGGGGTATTTACCGACGGTGGTCTCGCCGCTGAGCATGATGCCATCGGCCTCCTCAAACACGGCATTGGCGACATCGGTGACCTCGGCACGGGTGGGCATGGGGGATTCGATCATGCTTTCGAGCATGTGGGTGGCCACGATGACGGGACGACCGATGCGGAGGCACATTTTGACGATGCGGCGCTGGACGATGGGGAGTTCCTCGTAGGGGATTTCAATGCCCAAATCACCCCGGGCGACCATGATGCCATTGGCTTCGCGCACGATGGACTCGAGGTTTTCCAAGGCGGACTGGTCCTCGATTTTGGCGATGACGAAGGGGGCGGGTTTGCCCTCTTCAAAGAGTTCCTTCAACTGGAGCAAATCGCGGGCCTCGCGCACAAAGGAGAGGGCGATAAAGTCCACATTGAGTTCCAGGCCGAGTTTGACATCCTTGATGTCCTTGGCGGTCAGGGCGGGAAGGCTGACCTTGACGCCGGGGAGATTGATGTGCCGGCGGCTGCCGAGCTTGCCCTCCGTGAGCACCTCGCATTCGACCTTGTTGCCGGACTTGGCGAGCACCTTCATTTGAATGGTGCCGTTGTCAATCAGCACCACGTCGCCCACGCTGATGTCGTTGATGAAATTCTCATAATTCACATCCACCGAATGCTGCTCGGAGTCCTTCTCGCCGCGGACGGTGAGGGTGAATTTCTGGCCGGGTTGCAGGTCGAGGGGGGAGGCGATGTCGCCGGTGCGAATGGCCGGACCCTGGGTGTCCATCATGATGCCGGTGAACCGGTCGCGGTTGGCGGATTCGGAGCGGATGGAGCCGACGACCCGGCGCACCCAGTCGTGCGGGGCATGGGACATATTGAGCCGGAAAATATTGACCCCGGCGTCAATCAGTTTGCCAATCATTTCGGGTGAATCCGTTGCCGGACCCAGGGTGGACACGATTTTGGTCCGGCGCACATTGCCTCGTTGCATCATCCGCAAAACATACCGGTTACAGGGAAAATTAAAAGGATTTATTCCGTTGCGACCAGTCGTTTTGGTGTAAATAAAACTTGCTATTGCGGGCCACCATGATAAATATTTTTTCTTTAAACTTAACAAATAAAATTTATGGCTGACGCAGCAAACAAATATCCTGAAAACATCGCCGGATCCTATTTCGTGGACAATCAATGCATTGACTGTGATCTCTGCCGGGAAACGGCCCCGGCGAATTTCAAACGGAACGATGACGGCGGTTATTCCTACGTGTACAAGCAGCCGGCGGACGACGGCGAGGCCAAGCTGTGCAAGGAAGCCATGGACGGCTGCCCGGTGGAAGCCATTGGCAACAACGGGCCGGCGGCCTGACCAGCCGCCAGTCCGGCGGGCCCTGGCCAGACGGACTCAAAGCTAATTTCGCAAAAAACCTGGAACCGCTCACGAGGTTCCAGGTTTTTTGGTTTTTGGGGGTCCGCCAGCCCTGAAACTGGCTCAAGCAGACGATTTGAGTTTGTCGTAGCCCCAGCGGAGCATGCGTTCGGTGGTTTCCCAGCCGATGCAGGAATCGGTGATGGAAACGCCGTAGCGCAGTTGCGCGGGCGGCTTGACCATGGGCTGGTTGCCTTCGTGCAGGTGGCTTTCCACCATCATGCCGATCAAGGAGCGGGTGCCGGCCACGCGTTGCTCGATGACGCTGTGCCACACATCCTCCTGCCGGGCAAATTGCTTGGCGGAGTTCGCGTGGCTGCAATCCACCATCAGCACGGGCGGCAGTTTTTCCGAAATTAATTTCTCCTCCGCCGCGCGAATGCTGGCGGCGTCGTAATTCGTCATGGCCCGGCCGCCGCGCAGGACGACGTGGGCGTTGGGATTGCCGGTGGTCCGCACAATAGCCGTGGCGCCGTCCTGGTCAATGCCCAGAAAACTGTGCGGGTGGCGGGTGGCACCCATGGCATCAATGGCCACTTGCAAACTGCCGTCGGTGCTATTCTTGAGGCCGACGGGCATGGAAAGGCCGCTGGCCATTTCGCGATGGGTCTGGGACTCGGTGGTGCGCGCGCCGATGGCCGCCCAACTGATAAGGTCGGCGATGTACTGGGGCACGATGGGGTCCAGAAACTCGGTGGCGGCGGGCAGGCCCAGGCTGGTGATTTTGAGCAGGAGCCGGCGGGCGATTTTCAAGCCGGTTTCAATGTCCTGCGAGCCATCGAGCTGGGGGTCGTTGATGAGGCCCTTCCAGCCGATGGTGGTGCGCGGTTTTTCAAAATAAACGCGCATGACGATTTCCATCTGATCGGCGTATTCCAGGCGCAGGGCATTCAGGCGCGCGGCGTATTCGAGGGCGCTTTGCTCGTCGTGGATGGAGCACGGGCCGATCACCACCAGCAAGCGGGGATCGGACTGCCCTAAAATTCCGATAATCCGCTCGCGGCTGCGCGCCACCGTGGCGTTGATTTCGTCCGTGGCCGGCGTCTCCGCTTTGATGAGTTGCGGGGACGAGAGCCGGACGATTTCTTTGACATTTAAATCCTGCGTCCGATACATAGTCGGGGGAGTATAGCTCGATTTTGGCGGGCGGAAAGCCAGAAACGCAACAGATTGGACAAATGGCTGGTTTTGTGTATGGTATGGCCATTCGTTTACCTCATATGAGCAAGGAAAAGCTGGATACAAAGGAAAAGGCGTTGCAGATCAACATGGACGCCAAGAAATACGGGACGTTTGCCGAAATCGGGGCCGGCCAGGAGGTCGCCCGGTGGTTTTTCCATGTGGGCAAGGCCTCGGGCACGGTGGCCAAGACCATCTCCGCCTATGACATGGCGGTGAGCGACGCGATTTATGGCCCGGCCGAGCGGTATGTGAGCAGGAAACGACTGCGGGCGATGCTGGATCTGGAATTCAGCCTGCTCCTGCAACGCCTGGACAAAACCCGGGGTGACAAGGTTCACTTTTTTGCCTTTGCGGACACTGTGGCGACGCGGCGGGATGAGGGACACGGCTGGCTCGGGGTGAAATTTCAGACGGAGCACCGCGAGGAACCCTCCTCGATCATCATCCATGTGCGCATGATGGACAAGGAGAGCGTGGACCAGCAGGAGGCGCTGGGGATCATTGGCGTGAATCTGATTCACGCGGCTTTTTATCATTATTCCAATCCCGAGGAATTGATCGGGTCGCTGCTGGACGGCCTGACGAGCAGCCGCGTGGAGGTGGACATGATCAAATTTGCAGGTCCGGCGTTTGTGGGGGTGGACAATCGGTTGATGGCGCTGCAACTGGTGCAGCAATGGCTGACCGAGGCGGCGATGTTCACGGCGGAGGGGGAGAGCATTATTCCGAGCGAATTGCTCTGGAAAAAGCCCGTGCTGCTGGAGCGCGGAAGTTTCCGGCCGCTGACGAATCCCATGCTCGACATGCTGGAACGGGCCGGGGAGCAATTTTTGACGAATCCGGCGCTGCAAGGCATTCCGCCGGTGGTGATGTTTGAGATGACCCTGCGACAGTTGCAAGTGGGGGATGCGATCAACCACCGCGATTTTCTGGACCGCGTGGATACGCTGAGCGCACTGGGCAAGCCGGTGCTAATTTCCAATTTCCTGCGGTATCACCGGCTGGTTACTTATCTTACCCGCCAGACGGACAAACCCATCGGCCTGCCCATCGGCTTGGTGCGGCTGCGGGACGTGTTTGATGAGAAGTTTTACACGGATTTGCCGGGCGGGCTGATGGAATCGCTCGGGCAGCTTTTCAAGAATGGGGCGAAGCTGTACGTGTATCCCTCGCTCGACCGCAAGACGGGCAAACTGACGACAGTGGAGAACATGGACGTGGCACCGCATTTGCGGCATTTGTACGCGCATTTGGTGGAGAACAAGTTCATTGAAAACATCACCAGTTACAATGCCCAGCACCTGTCCATTTATTCGAGCGATGTGCTGGAAAAAATCAAGGCGGGGGACGAAACCTTGGTGAACTTGATTCCGCCGGCAATTTTTGAAGTAATCCGCGCCAAGCACTTGTTTGGCTGGCCCGAAAGCAAACTCGCTCCCGTCCCGGCTTGACCGGCGGACCTTGACGGGTGGACCATGTGGCGCAGGCGTCCCCGCCTGCGGGTTGCGGCGGCGTCTCGCCGCCACATCCTTAAACACGCACCGAGACAGTGCGTGAACCCGCAGGCGGGGACGCCTGCGCCACGGGGTCGGCCATATTTGCCGCCGTTTCAACGCCCCCAATGGCCTGCCGTTTTACAAAAAGCAGGTTTTTATTTGCTACCTTCGGGCTCAAGCCTATGATAATCTGAATATTTCAAAGGTATTATGGCGACACGCTTTCTCAACCGCGCGCAGCTTTGGAAAAGAATTCCAATGCTTGCCCGAAAAACTCCGAAGGCGGTTGTGGCCGTGGCCTTTTGCGGGGCCGATTCGCCCAAACTTTTACCTCTCAAGCGCGGCAGCAAGCTGATTGTGGATGCCAGCGAGGCAACAGTGAAAGCCGGTGCCACTTGCCCCGCTGCCTTGATAAAACACCTCCGGCAAGGAGTGGAAATTTATTCTGTGGATTATTTGCACGCCAAAGTTTTTCTTTTTGGCCGCCGGGTGCTGATTGGTTCAAGCAATGTCTCCACGAATTCGGCCCGGCTCTTGAAAGAAGCGGCACTTGAATCAGATGATGCCAAGGTGGTTCGAAACGCCAAAGAATTCATTCATGATCTGGACAAAACCCCGCTTGGACCGGCTGAACTGGCGAAGCTCAGTCGGATATACCAAAAGCCTCGTTTTCATTTCACAGGTGCGAAATCTTTGAAGAGGGAAAAATTGAGAACCTGGCTGGTCCCGTTGGTTGATGAAGATTGGGAACAAGAAGATTATCGACAGGCGGACCTTGGCCGACCCAAAGCAAGAAATCGTATGACATCGCGTTTGCAAGATTTTGATCTCCATGAATTTCAGTCGGAGTCAGGCCACTTTTTAAAAAAAGTAAAGAAAGGAGATCGGGCAATCCAAGTTGTCAAGATCAGTAAAAGCCGAACTGAGGTTTATCGGGATGCTCCCGTGTTGCTGGTTCATAAGTATGTCAAAACGCACAAACGTAATGCGGTTGTCTTTCTTGAAATCAAGCGCCATTGCAAGTGCAAGACTTTAAAACAAATTCAATCGAAATCCCCCGATTTTGCCAAGATTCTTGCCAAGGTGAATTCCCAGAATGATCCCAGAAGCCCCCGAAGCTTGGCGCTCCGTCGTGCCATAAGAACCATCTGGCCGGAATGAACGAGAGTTGCACGACACTGCCTTGTAGCGCAGGCGTCCTCGCCTGCGGGTTCACGCACCGTCCCGGTGCGTGTTCCAGAGTGTGGCGGCGAGACGCCGCCACAACCCGCAGGCGGGGACGCCTGCGCCACGGCCATGGCTGATTCAAAAAGCCATTTGGTGGCCGGTTTTCACTCGCGTGGTGGATTGCCCCACTTGAAGCGCGAGGGCGGCACTTATTTCGTTGTTTTTCGCCAGCACGGGTCGCTGCCACGTGAATTAATTCGACGTTTAAAAGCTGAGCGCGAAGCTATTCTCCAAAAGGCGCTGGGGGCGAAGCGACCGCTGACCTGGGCTGAACAAGAGGAACTGTTTCAATGGTATTCCAAGCGGGTGGACTCCTATTTGGATGCCGGCCATGGAGAATGTTATCTATGCCAGCCTGAGTTGGCAGATATTGTGGCGGGTTCAATTAAGTTTTTTGACCGCGAACGCTATGACTTGCATGCCTGGGTCGTGATGCCCAACCACGTCCATGTGGTGGTCCGGCCAAGACCGTTGCATACCTTGACCGCAATCCTTCACGGCTGGAAATCCTTTAGCTCTCACAAAATTAACGAAATGCTGCCCCAAAAGGTCGTGCCATTCTGGCAGGATGAGTCATACGATCACTTGATCCGAAATGATGATGATTTACATCAGTGTGTGCACTACACACTCATGAATCCCGTCAATGCCGGATTATGTCCCGAGCCTCAGTTATGGCCATGGAGCAGCGGTCATGTGGCAAAACAGTTGTAGCGCAGGCGTCCCCGCCTGCGGGTTGCGGCGGCGTCTTGCCGCCACACAATTTACCAAACACCGAGACGATGCGCGAACCCGCACGGGATGATTTATGTCGGCGTGTGCACTACCCACTCATGAATCCCGTCAATGCCGGATTATGTGCAAAGCCTCAGTTATGGCCATGGAGCAGCGGACATATGGCAAAGCAGTTGTGGCGCAGGCGTCCCCGCCTGCGGGTTGCGGCGGCGTCTCGCCGCCACATCCTTAAACACGCACCGAGACAGTGCGTGAACCCGCAGGCGGGGACGCCCGCGCCACCTAAAAACAATAAGTCCCGGTCCGACCTTGCGGTCCGACCGGGACAAATGGGGGATGGGAGTGCGCCACGCTCTCTTTCCCGTGCCAGCATTTGGCACCCCCCGCAGGGGGTTGCTGGTTTCCCGACGCCATTCTCCACGGCAAGCGGAGTTGCCGGCCTCATGGCTGGGCCGTCCAAGGCCTCGCGGCCAGTGGATTTTGAGTGAGGCTTTTCAGCTCGCTTCGGCTGGTGGTTGCGCCACCGGCCTGCGAACCAGGTCAAGACACGCCTGGAAACATTCCGCGTCTTGACCGATTGGTCCCGGGTCAGCCACCGCTCATGACGGTGCGTTCGCCCGAAACCACGGGTCTCGCCTCTGCTCTCTCAAGTTGCCTTTCTTTCACAGTCCAGCGGTGTCGTTTTTAACATCGCCGGCGCTCGGAAGTTTTTCACGGAACCTGCCACAATCCCGTGGTCTTCCCGATGCGTCCGCTCCGTTTGTCCGCCTTTCGGCGTTTTTCTTCGGGCGGTGCCAATGTTCATTGGTCCCGCCAGAGTCGGCCGCACCGTGCTGATGCACAGTAGCAACTATTCACCCTCTGGGTGACTGCGATTCATCCGGAACCGAAACTTCTCCGGATTACTTGATTCAGCTCGGAACGGTTTCTCATCGCCCCTCGCCGCCTAGTCCCTCATTCGCATGGTGACGGTGCGCGAACACCGCCAGAGGAACTGGTGAATTCTGCCTCCCCGGGGCTTGCACCCCGGTCAGAGGAGCCCGGCCAACCAGCCTGACCGAACTTTTCCCCAGTCGCCTGGGATTATCCTGCAACCGGCAGCTCATCTTTCGACTACCACCACCGATCTCGTTCTTTCAATGAACTGATAACATCCTACCATTTATCGGGCCATTTTAAACAAAATGATATGCACAGCTTATTCACCTTTGTCCCGAACTTATTCACCGGGCGGGCACTTAAAAATGCCTGAAAAATCGTGGTTTGGAGCGCGGACCCACCGGAGTTATTCACCGGCGGCACTCCGGACAACCGGGGCTGGTGAATAAGTTGCGAGGGCTTACATCGTGGCCGAGGAGTTGCCACGGACTTAAAGAGCATTTCCATCAATGCTCTAATTCAAAGCGCCGGCCATGGGTATGACCGGTTTTGCGCAAGATCATTTGTTCCCCAAAGGCAGCCGATAAATTGCGCGAGGTCAGCACTGCTGATTTTTCGCCAGAGGCCAGCACCGCCCCGGTTTTCAGCATCAGCACTTGGGAAAAAACCGGCATGATTTCCTCCACATGATGCGTGACGAGCACCAGGGTGGGGGCCTTGGGCTGGCCGCCGAGGCGTTGTAAAAACTGGAGGAATCGCCCCCGGGCAGCGGGGTCCAGTCCGGCGCAGGGCTCATCCAGAATGAGCACTTGCGGGCGGGCCATCAGGGCGCGACCGATCAATACCCGCTGGCGTTCGCCTTGGGAAAGCACGCGCCAGGCACGGTCCGCGAGGTACTCGACTTCCACGGATCGGAGAAGTTGCCGGGCGCGAGCGCGGTCGGGTCGAGATAATTTGCCCCAGAAATCAATCATGGCGTATTTGCCGCTGGCAACCGTTTCCAACGCGGGTTCCTCGTCGGACATCATCTGCCGCATGGAGGAACTGACGATGCCGATGCGCTTGCGCAATTCCCGCCAGTCCGAGCGCCCGTAGGTTTCTCCCAAGAGGGAAATCTCGCCGGCCGTGGGCATGAGATAGCCGGTGAGGGCGCTGAGCAGGGAGGTTTTGCCGGAACCGTTGGCCCCGAGAATGACCCAATGCTGGCCGGGTTCCACGCGCCAGGAAATGTCGTTAATAATCACCGTGCCGTCGCGCACAATGCGCAGGCCATCCACCTCCAATATTGGTTTTATCACCTTCATTTTAAACGCTTCGGGTTGCGCCTGGAAATTTGCATGTTCCCTGAAGTTTGAAGTTCTGAGTTTGAAATTTACTTCCTGGCTGCCGCCGTCTCCAGTTCCGCTGCCAGTGCCGACGCGGTCCAATCGTTGCCGGTAAGAACCTTCTGGACGCGGCCCCGGGCATCCACCACGGCGGTGCGGAGGTTATGATTAATGCCGGAGCCTTCGTGCCAGAATTTCATGCCAAAGGCGTCCGCCAGGGCGGTGATGTCAATTAATTCGCCGGTCAAAAAGCTCCAGCGTTGCGGAGTGTAATCGTGGGCTTCGGCGTAGGTTTTTAATTGCGCCGGGGTGTCGAATTCGGGATCAAAGGAAACGGTCACGAAATGGATGTTGGTGGGGGCGGCGGGGTCATTGGCCAGTTGTGCGAGGGTGTCATGGAAGAGCAGGGACATGCGGGGGCAAAAGGTGGGGTATGGGCACCGGGTGAAGATGAAGGTGATGGCGAGGGCCTGCCCGCGAAAGTCGGACAACCGCACAGGCTGGCCGAGTTCGTTAGTGAAGCCGTAGTCGGGCAAGGGATCGCCCACATTGAGCGGGTCCACGTCGCGCACGAGGCGGAAGGCGCCGTTGGTCAGTTGCGCCAGGTTGGTCACTAAAACCGTGGCCGGCTCCGGGGTGGTTTTGCGGATGTGATCAATCCAGCCGTCCTTGGCGGTGACGGTGATGCGGAAGGTGATGGTATCGCCATTGGTGATACCCGCCAACTCCCGCACGTCGGTATAAACGAAAGGCATGGTCATGGCGGGCATAAAGCCGGGGATGGCGTCGTGCTGGACAGTGATGGTCTTTTGGAACAAATCCATTTCCCGGATAACGCCCCGCGCGGGAAAGGATCGCAGTTTGGCCCCGGAGAACCAGACCGAGGCGAGGCTGGCAATGATGGCAAACAAAAAGAGAAAACTCATGGCCACCGGCCAGAAATAACGGCGGGGCGGTTGCGGACTAGGTATCGTGCTCATTTTCCGCTCCAAGGAAACAGGATTTGGCGGGAAAAATCGAATTTAATGTGACGTGGAAATAGCTCCAAGCACCAACCTCCGAAGAAAATTTAAGTTCCAATAATCCAAACCAGTTTGGGCGACTGGTCAGTCACCAAGTTGACTGCGTTAATTACCTCGCGGCCGTTCTTCCAGCAAACAGCGAGCCCAGCACAGCCACGCCCACCATGCCGAGGCCGACCAGCCAGCAACCGATGCGATAGAGGATGCTCATTTTCCCATCAAGAGTGGCACTGGCCGCGCCCGTCTTGGCCAGCAAGGTGACGAGATTGACCTGGAAAAGATAATCCGAGAAAGGTGTTATTGATGGCAGACTTTGGCAGCCGCCAACCGGTCAAACGGGCGTAAAGGTATCATCCTCAATGCCGCACCACGCCCGCACATCCGGCAATTCCTGCACCGTTTTCGCATTGCGCCATTTCCCCGAGTTGTCGTAATAACCAAGGCACCGAAAGGACCGGCACTGCACCAGTACGAACTTGCCCGGCTTCGGCAACATCTGCTGGTGCCGTCCAACGCTTTGCGCCGACCGCTCGATTGTCTGTCCGCTCATCCGGTTTTCCATGGTATCAATCATAAAAATATTTTTAATTCAGTTACTTATTTGAATCAGCCAACCGGCTGAAACTCACCGCAACCACCCCGATCAAACCAGCAGGACCACCACATGGTTGCCCTGCTGTTCCCCACACTCCCCCTTGGCGCGGGATTTTCCCGTCTAGTTACGTGGTACATGAACCACAATCGTTAGATATCACTGCGGGCCTGCCGCCTTCGGTCTGGGCACCGCGACTCATCACGCCTACTCAATACCAAGCCCAAAAGGCTCTCATCTCAACTAAATCACGGTGACCTGCCCAAAGGCGGATGCCGCTCACTAGGCAATACGTACGAAAAAACCCATTCTTTCAAAAATCGTCAAAAATCGTGAAAAATTTTTCAAATGAGCGGGTTCGAGGAGGTATTGGGGGTGATTTGGGGCTGGAAATGCCATTACGACTTGGTGAAGAGGCTTTTGAGAGGGTGATTTCCGTCCCAGAATGCCATTGCGACCTGGTTGAAGAGGCTTTTGAGGGGGTGATTTAC
>Ga0182012_10007140_pt1 | contig 11230 bp, 7 predicted proteins | sample 612S2SmetaG_FD_120486 | JGI IMG/M metagenome (GOLD analysis project Ga0182012, IMG submission 120486) | Permafrost microbial communities from Stordalen Mire, Sweden - 612S2S metaG | ecosystem: Environmental > Terrestrial > Soil > Wetlands > Permafrost | place: Sweden: Stordalen | collected...
GGGCCAGTAGACCGTGGCCTCGCTGCCCGCCGGTGTGTTGCCCCAGTCAATCATCAATTCATCCGGCGATTCACCATCCGGAAGATCCAGTGGCGTGGGGCGGACCGTGAAGTTGTTCGGCGCGCGCCGCGAACCCACCACCCCAGGATTGGCTACCGGCACCAGGGAAAGATTGCGCTGGGCCAGCGGACCCGAAGTGGAGGGCGCGAGCCCCTCAGGAATCGGATTGGGATCATACGCAATCTCCGCCACCAGGCATTCGTGCAGGTTGCTAACGATGCTCTGAATGGTCTGGAGGGAGGCCGCCGGATACGGTCCATCCAGGTTGCCCGCCGGCAGTGAGCCGGGAATTTGGGAGAGGTTTGCGGGATAGCCCGTGGCGGTCTGATTCAAATCCAGCCAGCAGCCAAAATACATGTCCACTTCGTTCCCGGCATTCGCATTGATGGACTGGACGTTAGGGGTGTCGGTTTGCGCCCCCATGGGCGATTGGGTCACGTCAATGCGCGGCGTGGCGAAAAACGGAATGCTGGCCACAACCGAGCTGGCGGGATCAAAGCCCAGCAGCGGGATGGCGGCGCCATATTCCGTGCCATCCGAATTGCGCCGGTAAGTGGCGGTCGGATCGTATGCGGTGGACACCGACAGGGCCGTCATCAGGCGGAAAAACACGCGCACACTCTGGGCGGTTCCAGCCATGGCATTGCAGCGCGCCCGCGCCACGGCAAAGTTGAACACGGGCGCGTTCTGATTGTTGGGGTCCGTTGGCATCACATCCAGTTGTGCCGCGTCCTCGCCGGTCAGAATGTAATCGAACGGATGCAACGGCGGCGCCGGTTGCGTGGGCTGGTTGAAATAGTTGATGACTTGTTGGATGAACGTGGTCCCATCCTTGGAAGCATTCCCCGAGTTTTCCAACGTCAGCCCCGTGTTAATGGGCGTCATCCCCGGCCGCGGGATGCTCCAGGCGCCCGGCTCCAGCTCGAACACCCGCAGATCGTTGCTCAACCAGGAAATTCCCGAGCCGCCCGCAAAATAGGGATCGGTCAGGTTGTTCAGCTCGAAAACTCCCGGGCTGGAAACTGCCACGGGTGTGCCATTAACGGTCGCCGTCACCGTCGCCATGGCCGTAAAGGTCGTGGTGGCTCCCGCCGCCATGGGAAAGCCCGTAGGACTCGTAAACTCCACGTTGTAAACGTAGGTGAACCGTTGGGTGGCCGTGGGGGTGGCCAGGAGCGCCGTGCTGGCGGGAGCCACCGAAGCCAGCACAAACACCATGCCGGACGGCAGCGTCGGTGTGAATTGCGGCTGCACGGTTGGATTGGTCAGGTTCGGTGGGGCTGTGGGGTCCGTCGCCGACGTGATGCCTAATTGATTGGGATTGAACCCATCCACCACCACGAAAAACGCCTGGTTGAACACCGCACTCGTGGCGACGGATAGTTCCGCCGCCACCGCGCCGAGTCCAAAGATGCCCTGGTCTATGATGAAGTAGCAGTCCTGCGCAGTGTAAGTATTGATTGCCTTCAGCAAGGCTTTGCCATTGGGACTGCCCCAGCCAGTGCAGGCATCCCACCCACCCTTGGTCGAGTAGCCCGGCACGTTGCTATTACTGTTGTTCGCGGGGCAATTCGCCAGTTGCGGAAAACTCGGAGCGGCCCAGAGCGGATTAATGGCGTTGAATCCGCTGGACCCAATGGCATAGAACAGCGGATTGGCAAAACCCAGGTTGAAGCCAAGGTTGGAATTCAGCAGGGCAATAAATCCCGCCCATAATGGCGCGGCCGCGCTGGTGCCGTTCCCCAGCGATGACGCCCCCCCGATGTAAATATTCTCATACTGGCTGGAAAGACTCGCATTGGCCGCCACATCCGGAATCCCGCGCCCGGTCGCGTTAAACGGCACTGGTGGGCTCACGTTAAAGGTGCCGGCCGCCGGTGTATAACCCACATTAACTGAGGGCGGCACCCCGGCCTGGCTTTGATACGCCGGCAGCGGAAAAAAGTCGCTCACGCCGCCGCCGGACGTTCCCCACGGATAACTGGGTTCCGTGAACGGACTATTCCAAGCGTATTCCACCGGGGCCGGCGTGCTCGAACCAGAGGGGAGGTACTCGCCCAACACCGTTCCCCCCACCGCCAGCACCCATGGATCACTTTGGGGATAGCCCACATGCGCATAACCATCGCCGACATCCCCATCCAGCCGCCCCATGTAATTATTACTGCCAAGGTCGCCCGACGCCACGCACACGGTTATCCCCTGAATCGCCGCATCCTCAAAGGCCGCGCTCATCACCGCCAGGTAACTGGTCGTAAGCCCCTGTTCTGCCATCCCTCGGGGATCATCGCCCTCCAAAATCCCAAAACTCGTCGAGAGCACGGTCGGAAAATTGACGCCGGTCGCCGCCGGAAAATCACCGGGTTCGGGATGAATCGCCCGGTTGACCATGTCAATCCACCCGGACTGATGGCTTTTGGAAAAATAAACCGCCACATTCGCCCCCGGCGCCGCCGATGCGGAAATCACGATGTCCTGGGTGGTCTCGCTGTCCAGGTTGAAATAAATCGGCGTCATCGCCGGCACGTTAAACGTCAATTGATAAGGCTCGAATGAATACGTCGTTTCGTTCACCGTTTCCAGCGTGACAATCGTTTGATTCATGGCGGTGTTATTGGTCACACTCTGCACATAGGTATTGGGAATACCAGTGATCACCGCGCCCACCAAAATTCCGCTGGTCAAGGGAAACGTCAGCGTGCTCTGGCCGACCGTGGACTCCTGCGAGGTCACCGCCATTGCCGAGCCGTTGGGCACGCCATCCACGGACACCGTGAGCACTTGCGTATGGGGGATTCCAGCGGCATTGAACGAACTCGTGATATCCTGCGTCAAAAAACCGCCCTGACTGTCCGTCGGCGCCAGAATCCCAATCGTTTGCTTCCCAATTTCCGTCCCCGGCGCCGGAAACAAGTAACCCTTGGCGATTTGCGCCACCGTCAGATTCTTCGTAATCGGCGGCACGCCCGTCCCATTGGCGATGCCCAGTGTGCGGTCGTCCACGCCAAACACCCCTTTGAGGATTAGGGCCAGTTCCTTCGACACGTGCATGGCTCCCTCCTGGCCCCGGAATCGCTCGATATGCTTTTGCCGCGTGTGCCGGTTGACCGCCAGTCGTTCGTAGCGCCCCATGCGCACCGCGAAGGCCCGGCTGATCGCTTGGGCCGATCCCGCCAGCACCACCGTGCGCCGGACCGCATTGGTGGCGACCACTGCCAGCCCGTGCTCGGCGGCAAACCCCTCGACCCGCTTGAGATCCTCGGGCGACGCGCCATAGCGTTCCGCAAACGCCTCCGGCTCCAGCCGTTGGCGCTGCTTCCGCGCCACGTCGGCGTAGTCCTCGAACCGGGGCACCGGCCAGCCGTCCGGACGCCGCCGCAGCACCAGCGTGACCTTGAAAATCTCCTGCGGGTCCACCGGCCCCAGCCGCCTGGCTTTGGGCGTGGGCCGGACTTCGCTCCCGGGGAGCGGTTGATAATGTTCCGGGACGGACACTTTATTTTCGTCTGACGCGCTCATGATCCAATTCCTCCTTGGGATGTAATGATTGGTTTGAAAAGCTGGACCCGCTGCTACCGGCGATATGCCTGGCCACGGGGTTGTTGGAAAGCAAAAAATCCCGCCCCGCATGGGGGACGAGTCGGGCGCGGCAATGGTAATTTACACAGCCCATAAGAATGACTTAACCCTTTCAAAAGCTATGATTGAAGTCAATGCTTTTCCCGGTTTCTGCTTTTCCCGGTTTCACCCGCCCGCCATCGCGCCCACGATCAAAACCGGCTCCCGCCCATCCACCACCTCCGGCGGCAATTGTTTATCCGCCAGCTCCAGCGACCAGTCCTCTTTAACGACAAAAAACCGAATGAACGGCCGGCGCTTCAACGTGCCGTGGTCGCGCATCGTGCCGCGCAATACCGGATACTGCTGCTCCACCGCGTCCAGCACCGCGCCCAGCGTCACCGGCCCGGCCAGGTCCAGCCGGACCTCGTCACCGGCCACGCGCGCCAGTGTGCGCAAATGAAATGGCAGCACCACGCGGATCATCGCAGCTCATTTCAACGTCTGCACTTCCACCGACAACACCCCCGGCAAATCCCGCGTGATGGCATTCCAACTATCCCCGCCATTGGCCGAGCAGTAAACCTGGCCGCCCGTCGTCCCAAAATAGATGCCGCACGGTTCGAGCGCATCCACCGCCATGGCATCCCGCAACACATTGACATAGCAATCCTTCTGCGGCAGCCCGTTGCCCAGCGCCTCCCATTCCTGGCCGCCCGTTTTGCTGCGATAAACCCGCAGCTTGCCCTCCGGCGGATAATGCTCCGAATCGCTCTTGATCGGCACCACGTAAATCGTTTCCGGTTCGTGCGCGTGAACATCAATCGGAAAGCCAAAATCACTCGGCAGATTCCCGCTGACTTCCGTCCAGTGTTCACCCGCATTGTCCGTCCGCAGCACGTCCCAGTGCTTTTGCATGAACAACACCTCCGGCCGCGCGGGATGCAGCGCGATCCGATGCACACAATGCCCCACCTCCGCGTCCGGATCCGGCAGTTCGTACGGCGATTTCAATCCCCGGTTGATGGGCTTCCACGTCTGCCCACCGTCATCCGTGCGGAAGGCGCCCCCGGCTGAGATGGCCACGTACATCCGCTTCGCATTCTTTGGGTCCAGCAGAATGGTATGCACCGCCATGCCCCCCGCGCCCGGCTGCCAGAGCGCCCCCTTCGCCTGGCGCAAACCCGGCAACTCCTGCCAGGACCGCCCGCCGTCCGTGGTTTTGAAAATCGCCGCGTCCTCCACCCCTGCATAGGCCGTGTCCGGGTCCGTGAGCGAAGGTTCGATATGCCACACGCGCTTGAATTCCCACGGATGTTGCGTGCCGTCGTACCATTTGTGCGTGCCCGCCTCTCCCGCGTAAGTGAACTTATTGCTCTCGCCCCGGGGAAATCCGCCCGGACCCTGCAACTCCTCCGGACTGCTGCCCGGCGTGTTCCATGTCCGTCCACCATCATCCGAGCGCTGGATAATCTGCCCAAACCAGCCGCTCGATTGCGACGCGTAAATCCGGTTGGGATCCGCCGCCGAGCCTTTGAGATGATACATCTCCCAGCCCGCAAAATGCGGACCACTGATCTGCCAGTCCTGGCGGCGACCGTCCGCCGTCAGTATAAACGCGCCCTTTTTTGTCCCGACCAGCACGCGAATTGCACTCATAATTATCTTCGTGGATCTTCCTGATAAGTTGTGATTGAGCAGACCATTATTTTATGACAGAATCCGTCGTCGGGTGTCAATTTACAATTTAATCCGCAAGCCACTCAAATATGATCCAACGCCTCGCCTGCCTCCTTGCCACCATGACTGCCCTCGTCGCCCCATCCCTTACCGCCCCGGCCGCTGACGCCGGCCAGCCCCAATATTATGAAGTGAGGATTTACCACACCAAATCCGCCGCCCAACAACAGCGCATTAACGACTACTGGCAACAGGCCGCCATCCCCGCCTACCACCGCCAGGACATCCAGCCCATCGGCGTCTTCACCGAGCTGACCGACACCCCGACTAATGGCATCTACGTGCTCATCCCCTATGACTCCCTCGCCCTGTTTGAGTCCGCGCCGGCGAAACTCGCCGCCGACCCCGCCTACCAGTCCGCCGCCGCCGATTTTCTCAGCGCCCCCAAAGCCAGCCCCGCCTACGACCGCATCGAAAGCTCCCTCCTCGTGGCCTTCGACGGCATGAAGCAACTCGTCGTCCCCCCGCCCGAGCACCGGCCGAACATCTTTGAACTCCGCACCTATCTCAGCCCCAGTGAAGGCAAGGGCCTGAACAAAATCCACATGTTCGAGAGCGGCGAAATTGGCCTCATGAAAGACATCGGCCTGGCCCCCATCTTTTACGGCCGCAAATTAATCGGCCCCAACCTGCCCTGCCTCATGTACATGACCTGCGGCGAAACCATGGAAGCCCACAACGATCACTGGAAAACCTTCTCCGCCGCGCCCGTCTGGAAAGCCCTGCTCAGCGACCCGCAATACCAGGACAACGTCACCGGCATTATCAAAGTCCTCCTCAAACGCACCCCCGCCTCCCAAATTTAAACCACTCCCAACTGCGCGCTTGAATCGCATTGCCACTCCCCGCTAAGCTCCTCCCTTATGTCCAAACCCGCTTGTCCGATGTGCGAAATGACCGAAGTGCTGGAACACCCCGGGCGTTGGGAGTGTGTCACCTGCGGTCATGAATGGGAACGCGCCGCCGCCGCTGAAGCCCCCGAGGCCGCCCGCGTCGTCAAAGATGCCCACGGCACCGTGCTGGCCGATGGCGACTGTGTGATTCTCATCAAGGACTTGAAGTTGGGCGGCTCCCAGGTGCTCAAAGGCGGCTCGAAATCCAAACCCATCCGCCTCGAGGACGGCGATCACGAAATCTCCTGCAAAGTGGATGGTATCGCCGTCGGACTGAAAGCCTGTTTTGTGAAAAAAGCCTGAGTTAGACCGTTGATGGCCATGCTCTACCCGTTCTGCGCCGGCACTTGCAGCGCCTGACGCAACCGCGTCGCCAGCCACTTCAGTTCCTCCTCATCGCGTCCCGCCAGCATCCCCTGTTTTTTGCCCGCGCGTGGATAAATCTGCAATGCGGGCAACGGCCGGTTGTTGACGATCACATTGCTCGGCCCCACCCGGATCGCGGCGATATCCGATTTGGCCCAAATCTTGGACGATTTGCGCACCGGTCCTTTGATGTCCACACGCAACTGACCGCCCTCCACCACCAATTCAACCCTCCGCAACCCCGCTTGCACGGCCACCCCCAGCATCGCGCAGCCGATGACCCAAAACAGCAATACCAGCGGCAACGGCCCGATACTCGGAGCGTGGTATTTGAAGATAGCCCACGCCTTCACCACGAAAGCCCAGCCGAAGAACACGGTCCAGGCCAGGGAAAACCCGAAAAACCCTTTCGCACCCTTCCAAAGGCCGAGTGCCGGCAGAAACACCCGCACATTATTGCCCGATCCGCTGACTTCCGCGCGGCTGTTGGCCGGGCGTTGTGATACCTCGGTGTCATCCACAAACGCCGCCACCTCCGCCACCACCGGCACCGGCACCGGCGTCACGGCCCCCGCTGTTCCACCGACATACCCCTGCAATTGTTGCGCCACCCCCACCAGCCAGGCCTGTGGATACCCCAGCACCAGCGCCTGCTTGGAACCATCGGCATACAACACCGCCAGCGAAGAAAGCGTGGGGTCGGTTCGGGGCCTGGAACGCGGCACGGCACCATCACTCGGGTTCGGCGCAGTGGGACCGGCCGCCAGCAAACGCGCAATCGGTTTTTTCGGCAGCCGCCGCGTCCAGTGAAACGGACCCAGCCGCTCCGAGGACCGCAGCCGCCCCTCCCGCCACTCCACCCGGCACCGGCCAAAGAGCATCACGAGACCCATGACCACCGGAATCAGGCCGCCCAACAAAAAGCCGCCTTCAAACAGGATACTGACAATATAAAAACCGCCGCTACCAGAAGTCGTGGCGGGTGCGTGCGCAAAATTCTGCCAGAACATTTTGGCCGGCACCCAATCAAAGCAAATGCCGAAACCAATCAGGATCACCCCCATGATTTTTGCCGCCCCCAGCGGCCGGACCGGAAAATCAAAACACGCATTCCCCCCGCTATATTCACAAGTAATGGCCTGGTTCCAGTCGTCAAGCATGAGCCAACCTTATTAAAAACTCCGAAGCGTGGCAATGGACGATTTAGGCCTGTGCCAAACCTCCGCCTTCCATCCATTTATTTTCCCACTCGTTTTGGGGGGCCGGACCGGCGTGGAAACGTTTTTGCCAGCTGGATTAGCTGCCCGACTTTGCGGATTTTCTCCTCAAAGGGTTCTCGGGCCAGTTTTCGCCGCATTTCCAGTTTCATTGTGTCGGCAGCTTGAGTTTATACCGCTGCAAAATAGCTTCCAGCAGCGATTGGTCCAGGTCGGTCTGTTGCAGAAATTGTTCCACCCGTGCCTTGTCCTTGGCGCGCCCCACACTGGCGGCAATCGCAACGATGTATTCGGCGCGAAACACCTTGGCGCTTACCTTATCAAATTCAAATGGCTCCGCCTCGCGAACTGCTTCCTCAGTCAACCCGCTGGCCGCGAGAAATTGCACGGGGAATCCCTGTGCCATCAGGTGTTCTCCCTCAATGTGCCAGCCTTGGGCTTGCAGGTGTTGGTAAATTCCCGGGATGCCAGCCGTCAATCCCTTGTCGGCCGGGATGAAAAAAATATCCGCATCATACGTCGTAAAAGGTTCAATATAGTAAATGGCTGCCAGCGCTTCGCCCAAGGCCCAATCCGCTATTAATTTTGCCGCCACCAAACCATTCGCGGCCCGCATAATTTCGGCCAGTGGTATGCCTGAAGATGGTCCATTGACTGCCATGACACGTTACTCGCAACGTCACGCCTTCGCGTAAACCTCCGCCCCTTGCTCCACAAACTCCTTCGACTTCGCCGCCATCCCTTGCTTCAAAGCCTCCTCGGCCGCGATCCCCTGTTCCTCCGCGTATTTGCGCACATCCTCCGTGATCTTCATCGAGCAGAAATGCGGACCGCACATCGAGCAGAAATGCGCCGTCTTCGCCCCGTCCTGCGGCAGCGTCTCGTCGTGATACTCCCGCGCCGTCACCGGGTCCAGACTCAGGTTGAACTGATCCTCCCAGCGAAATTCAAACCGCGCCTTGCTCAAAGCATTGTCCCGGTACTGCGCCCCCGGATGCCCCTTTGCCAGATCCGCCGCATGCGCCGCGATCTTGTACGCGATCACCCCGTCCTTCACATCCTTCTTGTCCGGCAACCCCAGATGCTCCTTCGGCGTCACATAACACAACATCGCGCAGCCGTACCAGCCAATCATCGCCGCGCCAATCCCGCTCGTGATGTGATCATACCCTGGCGCAATATCCGTCGTCAGCGGCCCCAGCGTGTAGAACGGCGCCTCGTGACACCACTCGAGCTGCTTCGCCATATTCTCCTCGATCATATGCAGCGGCACATGCCCCGGACCCTCGTTCATCACCTGCACCCCCTTGGCCCAGGCGCGCTTCGTCAGGTCCCCCTGCACCTCCAGCTCGCCGAATTGCGCCTCGTCGTTCGCATCCGCAATCGAGCCAGGCCGCAGCCCGTCGCCGATGCTAAAGCTCACGTCATACGCCGCCATGATGTCGCAAATAGCATCCCAATGCGTGTACAGAAAACTCTCCTGATGATGCGCCAGGCACCACTTCGCCATGATGCTCCCGCCGCGGCTCACAATCCCCGTCATGCGGTTCGCCGTCAGCGGAATGAACCGCAGCAACACCCCCGCGTGAACCGTGAAATAATCCACCCCCTGCTCCGCCTGCTCAATCAGCGTGTCCCGGTAAATCTCCCACGTCAAATCCTCCGCCCGGCCGCCCACCTTCTCCAGCGCCTGATAAATCGGCACCGTGCCAATCGGCACCGGCGAATTGCGCAAAATCCATTCCCGCGTCGCGTGAATATTCTTCCCCGTGGACAAATCCATCACCGTGTCCGCGCCCCACTTCGTCGCCCAGCGCATCTTTTCCACTTCCTCCTCAATGCTCGATGCCACCGCGCTGTTGCCAATGTTCGCATTAATCTTCACCAGGAAATTCCGCCCGATGATCATCGGCTCCAGCTCCGGATGATTAATGTTCGCCGGAATAATCGCCCGGCCGGCCGCCACCTCCGCGCGCACAAACTCCGCCGTGATCTCCTTCGGAATCCGCTGCGGAAACCGCCCAAAAATCGAAGGCGTGTACGGACTCTTCGGCAACTGACTCGACCCCGCGTGCTGCTTGTCCAGGTCGCTGCGATAATTATCCTTTGCCAAATCCGCGATCCGCGCCCGGCCCAGATTCTCGCGAATAGCGATATATTCCATCTCCGGGGTGATGATCCCCTGCCGCGCATACCACAATTGCGTCACCGGATGCCCCTGGCTCGCGCGCAATGGCCGGCGCCGCCGGCCCTGCAACCCCGGAAATTCCACCAACCGGTTGCGCTCCGCCTGGCTGGCGAACTCCGCGTGCTTGCCCGAGAGATACCCATTATCCTGTGGCTTCACCTCGCGGCCATCCTCCTCCGCCACATCCCCGCGCTTTAAAATCCAGTCGCGACGCAACGCCGGCAACCCCTCATCCGAAGTGCCCGTGAACGCCGGATCACCCCACGGGCCCGAACAATCATAAACGCGCACCGGCTCATTCGGCTTCACCGCGCCCGTGTATGACTTTGTCGGCGAAACCTCGATTTCCCGCATCGGCACCCGGATGTCCGGATGCACCACGCCGGGCACATAAATTTTGCGACTATTCGGCAATTGCTCGCGGCTATGCGGTTCGAAGGCTTCTTTCGTGGCGATCATGATTTTTAAAAAAACCAACCAGCAGGCAGCAGGAAGAACGGCCAACGGGCCGGTGGTTCCCTACGCCAGCATTACCTGGATCAGGTGTGCGGGTCGGTGGCGCTCCCGCGACCACCCTCTCAGCCATTGCGCGACCATCACGCTGGTTGGCTCCCCGATGAAACAAGGTTAAGCTGCGACGGCTGTGGCGTCAAGTCCGGCGGTTTGGGGTGCGTGATTTGGGGAATCGAATATTATTTTTTGGCTGTTTTTGAGGGGGGGGAAGGTTTTGTTTAAATATTGTTAAAATTTATCCTAAATCCGCAAAAATCAACGGATTTGAGGGGCGGACCAGGGAGGGAAGTTCGCGAAAGTTCGCGAAACTTCAAGATTGGGGGCTGGGCAGGCGGTTGTGAAGGCCGGGACCCCACCTGCGACGTTCCGGCCGGCCGGGGCGGGTATTTCAAAGAGCTATCTGATGGGCTCAGCCATCAGGGGTTCGGACGGCAAGGTCAGAACTACTCAGAAAGTGTAGCATCTCCTGATGAGTTGTCAAAGGAAATTTTTAAAAATGCGGAAATGGGGGCTGGCCATGGATGGGACGAGTTTTAACGCAAAGGCGGTCTTGCCCGGACGGGGCAAGGCGCAAAGCCGGAACTTTATGGCCACAAAAAGGCGCGGGAAGGCGCGAATGAGACCGGGATGAATGGCCACGAAAGAGCGCAAGGAGCACAAGGAGGAGCATGGTTGATTGGTTAACCGCGAAACAC